>Ga0068856_100005372_pt1 | contig 12631 bp, 13 predicted proteins | sample KBSCornC62_FD_66595 | JGI IMG/M metagenome (GOLD analysis project Ga0068856, IMG submission 66595) | Corn rhizosphere microbial communities from Kellogg Biological Station, Michigan, USA - KBS Corn C6-2 | ecosystem: Host-associated > Plants > Roots > Rhizosphere > Soil ...
CGTGTTTCCCGAGATGCCACCCGGAACAGACGGGACGGTGTCGCGCCCCTCCTGGTTCTTGCCACCGATCTGATACCGAACGACGTCACCGAGGTCGTAGTCCACGCCCGGCTGCGGGAACTGGTTGCCTTTCACGGACAGCACCAGCGAGCGGGTGCCCTTCTGCATCAACGGGAGCTGCTGCTGCGCGTGCACGAGGAGATCAGCAGTCGTGGTGATCGACGTCGATGGGTTCCAGGCGAAGTCCAGTTCCAGCTGCCGCGGGTTGCCTGTGTACGCCTGCGCCTGCTCGAGGTTGGCGCCGGTTGTAGCGTCAGTCAGCGACCAGGCGGTGACGTAGTTGGCGCCCTTCGTGTCGCTGAAGTCCTCGATGTAGGCGAAGTCGACGATGTTGCCTCCTGCGGCGGTGCCGCCGAGGTCGAACGTCACCGCGGGGTTCAGACCGGCGGTGACCGGGTTACCGATCAAGCTGCCGATGCTGATGACAGGCAGCCACCGCTCGGGTGAGGTCAGGTGCTGCCACGTCATTTTGAACTCGATGCCGCCATTGATCCCCGCGAGCTCAAGCAGGTTCGCGAGGACGGTCTTGCGGTCGGTCTTCAGGTAGGTGCGAGTGCGCACAGTCCCGGCCGCGCCGACGATGCTGGTTGACACGGGCATGCCATTCAAACCAACGGCGGATGCCGCGGCCACGTACAAAGCGATCAGCTGGGAAGCGACCGTGTTCTGGTCGACGTTGGCAGGCGCGTACGTCGGGTTGGCTGGCGTGCCCGTCTGTCGGCGGTCGAGGTACCCGAGCCCGGTCACCAAGGGCAGCGTGACGGTGTCACCCTGCGTACGGGCGCGGCCGTTGATGTACAAGCCCGAGCCGACGACCGCCTGCGTATTGTCGTCAATGGGCAGCAGCGCGACACAGAACGGATCCGACGCGGCAACCCAGTTTTCGGGTGCCAGCGGGTCCGCCGGCGAAATGGTCATCGTCCCCGTGCACGTTTCCGCGCGCATGAACGACTCCCGCAGGGTGTCGACCTTGAAGTTGGGCAGGTCCGCGATCGGGTAACCGGTGACCGCTTCGACAGCTTTCCAGTAGATGCTCACTTGCGCGCCGGGGTTGCTGTGACGGTCAGTAGGGTCGCCGCGTTGTACACGTCAGCGGAGAGCGCCCACGTGTTGACCCCGGGGTCGAAGCCGGACCATCCGGGTGCGGTGATGTACTGGGCGCGGTTGGCTTGGTCGTTCTCGAGCGTCTGGTGCGTTTCGAGGTTGATGGTGAGCCAGTTGCCTGCGGCGACCGTGTACGACGACCGGAAAGTCACGGGCGCCCCTGTGCCTTGGTGGACGATCTGGGGCGCCACGCAAGGCCCGTCGATTCGCAGAACCACGGTCCCAGTACGGTTACCCGGGTTGATGAGGGTCACGGTGCCGGAGATCGTCGTCGCCGACCACGCCTCCGGCCAGGTCTCTGGCCAGGTCTTTCCACCCGACGAGACGGGCTGGGCGGTGGTGCCGACGAGTGGCGTGCCGAACTTCCGCGCATCGTCCGCGTGCACGGCGATCGAGTAGGCGGCCATCAGGTTGGTGATCTTGGGGGTGAGCGTCTCGCCGGAGCGTCGCACTACCGAGGTCGCGGCGACGCCCGATTCGGTGACGGTCAGTGTGAAACCTGACGCGGTGACTGCGTTGATCAGCGAGTCGATCGCAGCATTCAGCAGAGCTGGGGTGGGCGCGGTGATCGTGCCCGAGATGGTCATGTCGCGACCCTTGGTGAACGCGTCACCTGACCACGTGTTGGAGGCGCGAATATTCTGCTGCGGGGCCAGCGTGGTCCCCGGTTCGCCCCAGCCCGTGAAGCCATCCTGGTTGACGCGCCAGATGACGCCGTTGCCGTCGATCGAGTTGAGGGTCGGCCCGGTGGCGCCCAGCTGGATCGTGGTGGTCGTGGTGAGCACGGTTGCCATCACTGCACCTGCAGATTCTGTCGGCGGCTGAACTCGTCGAAGAGCGCCTCAGCGTCGTTGTTGCTGACCGTGATGTGGAGGTGGGAGTGCTTCTCGACCTTGGAGCCAGATCCTGACGAACCGAGCGCGGCCATCGTCCCGGTGGGGTCGGTGTTGAGCGATTTCAGCAGGGGACGCACTCCGGGCGCTGAGGCGGATGCCGCCTTGACGACCTCCTCGCCACGGGACAGGCGTGTGAGAATCGAATCCGAAGTGGTCGATCCCGGCCCGTAAACCGTCCCCGAGGGCCCGATCGAACCGCCGGCGGCGCGTCCGATCGTGCCTCCGTTGGCGTTCCCAGACGAGTCGAGATGGACGGTGAGTCGCGCGTCGCTGGGGATGGTCTGCTTGACGAACGCGGCCCAATCAGCGAGCTTCTTCCGGGCGGCCGCATCATCCACGTCGAGTTTCGTCGGCGGCACCTTCAGGTTCGCGACGTCGTACAGTTTGTCGATGTACGCCTGCAGCGCCGGCGTCAGTTGACCTTGCGCGGCGAGTTGATCCTCGATGGCCTGCTTCGAATCCTTGTACGACTGCACCGCAGCTTCGCTCGAGCCGGTCTGCTTGCCGATCGCCGTAGCGAGTTGATCCGCGGCCGCAACCTGTTGCTGGATCGCCTGCTGGTTCGCGACGGCGCCCTTGGTGCTGCCGTCGACCACTTTGCCGTTCTGCTTCAACGAGTCGGTCACACCGTTGTTGGCGGCCGCCAAGCCCGTCTGCGCTTCTGCGACGTCGAGGCTGCCGCCGTTGAGGATGTCCAGTGCGTTGCGGAGCAAGCCTGCAGCGTCGTCCTGAATGCGCATGGCGAGTGTCGTCGCGTCGAGCTGGTCCTTGGTCTGCCTCTGCGCCGCCTTCGCATTCTCATAGGCGCTCAGCGACGCCCCATACTCGTCGGCGAGGCCCTGCTGCGCTTGGAGCTGGGCCTTGGTCGAGATGGTGGTGCCACCGAGAGCGTTCTGAACCTCGTTGTACGCCTTGATGGCGAGCTTGAGTCCAGCGCTCTGGCCGTTGACCGCCTCGCGAGTCGCGTCCACCTTTGCCTTGAGTTCGGCTTGGGACTTCGACATCGCACCGCCGCCTTGCGCGCCACGCCCCATGTCGACCCTCAGTCCCGCATAGGACGCAGCCTGCTTATCGAGAGCTTCATTTACGCGCTTCTTAGCGTCGGCGTCACCGAGTGACGCCTTCACAAGGTCATTGGTTGCGATGCCGAGGTTCTTCGCCGCCTTGAACGCGCCTTCGCTCTGGAGGTTCTTCGCGACGAGCAGCTCGATGTTCTTGCCGATGACGCCGTTGTCCTCCTGTACGGCGGCCGTGAAGACGTTCTGAGCCTCAGTGGTCGTGCCCATCGAAACGGCGGTGATCAGGGCTGCACCGCCGAGGGCGGTCACCGCGGCGATGACAAGGCCAATCGGACCAAGTGCGAGGTCTTCAGCAGCGGCCACCCCGACGAGCGACTCGGCGACCCCCATGATGATCGGGGTCAGGGCTGACCACAACTTGAAGGTCAGGAAGAAGCTGCCGCCGGCGGCGATCATGGCGGTGAGCACCGGCAGGGGAATCGCGTTGATCACGCTCGCCAAGTCTCGAATCACGCCCAAGACGACGGTTCCGATGGGCGCGGAAGCGCGGACAACGTTCACAAGCATGGTGGCCAACTGGCCCAGGGCGGCCGCGACCCGGGGGAGCATGGCGATCGCGTAGTTCACGAACGACTGGAACCGACCACCGTTCGTCCACGTGAGAAGGTCCTGGCCGACCTTCGCAATGTACACGCCAGCGTCGACCAGCAAAGGCTTCGCGATGCGGAGACCGGAAATCAGTGACGCGAGAAGGAAGTTGCCGGCCTGACCGAGCAGGGACGAGAACACCCGCACGTCGCCGTTCAGAGCCGGGAGTGCGTTGTCAATCTGCGCGGTGGCGATCTGGAACTGCTTCAACATCGCCACGGCCGACGTCTTCGACAGGGAGTCCAGGTCGCCCTTCAGGATCCGCAACCCGGCACCGTATTGCAGGCCCGTCGAGTTGCCGTCCGCCATGGCGTTCTTGATTCCGAGCACAGCGAGCACGCCGGCAACACCCATCGCGCCAAGCGCCGCACCGACCGAGAAAGCCTGCGTCGCGAGGGGGGACATCAGCGGGATCAGTGCCGCGACGACGATCACGATCTTCTGCCAGTACGCCATCGAGGTCGCGTGGGCATCGTTCGAGCGCTTCGTGGTCGCAGTCTCAGACTCAGACGCGGCGGCCTCTGCAGCCTGCGCCTCAGCGAGCTTCCGTGTCGCGGCCGCGTGCGCGTTCTCTGCAGCAGCCGCCTGCAGGTGCGCCGCCATCAGCGTGCTCTGCTTCGCGGTCCCCGCGGTCTGGACCTCGTCCAGGCGGGTGTACGCCAGCTTCAGCCGGTCGGTGGCGACGCCGAGTTTCTCCTGCGCCGCCTCGACAGCGGACAGCTTCGTGATTGCCTCGCCGACGTTCGCGTCCACCTTGATCGTGGGCGACATCTCGTCAAGCTCGCGACCCTGCGCCTTCGCCGTGCGGTACGCAGTCGTCCACTCGGCCAGGTCGCCCTTGATCTTGGCGACGATGCTGCCGACTGTGGTGGGCCCCTCATCCGCCATCAGGGACCTCCGTCTGGTCGTTAGTCGGGCGGAAGAAGGAATGCAGGAACGTTCCCGGGGTGGCCAGTAGAGCGGCGACCCGCAACTCGAACCAGCGCCATGAGCGGGTGTGCATCACGTCGCGGAGGTCGACGCGCAGGTGCACGGCGAAGTCAGACTCCACCAGCAGCCACTGCTCGAGGATCAGGAGCCAGTCGACGGGGTCGCCTGGTTCGGCGAGCTGTCCGGGTGCGGCTTCGTACCACTCGTAGAGCCCGGTGTACGGGTCTTTCCGCCCCCGCCCGAACTCTTCGAGCGCCGCTGTGCCCGATTCGGGCCGTGCTCCCTCACGTACTGCTTCAGTGCTTTTGGGTCGCCACCCGTGGCCCACATGACCTCGGCGGCTTCACGGCCCTGCTGGTGGTCGGCCAGGGCGGTGAGCAGCACGCGCTCGAAGGCGACGTCGGAGACACCGTCAGCGACCATCTCAGCCTTCAGGGCGGGGCCGACCAGCATGGCCTCGAACTCGGCGTCGGAGAAGAACTCTGCCCCTTCAGCGTTCGTCAGCACCAGCTTGAAACGGGCACCGTCCGCGAGGGTGACGGGAGGGATCGTGTACGTCTTGCCGCCGATCGGCAGCTGGAGCGGTTCGTACGCTTCCAGAAAGTCAGCGAACTTGCCCATGGGGATACCTCCGGGGATTGAGCCTCGTCAGGCCCGGGGGACGACGAGGAGCTAGGTGGGGATCGGGGAAAGCTGCCGGCGCGCGCATCCCCACGCGCGCGCCGGCAGGTCTTGGGGCTACGCGCCGCGGGTGTAGTTGTTCGTCGCCGTGGACGCACCCACCGAGGTGGTGACGAGCACGGTGATCAGACCCGCGGAACCGGCCGGGACGACAGCGGTGATCTGCTGGTCGTTGACGAGGAAGAAGGTCGTCGCGTTGGTGCCGGCGAACTTGACACCGGTCGTGGCGACGACGCCGGTGAAGTTGGCGCCGAAGATGTCGATCGCGGTACCGACCGATGCGCCCGTCGCCGGGGTGAAGCCGGTGATGACGGGGAGCAGGGTGGCCTGGTACGGGTTGCTGATCTGGGTGATGATGCCGTCACCCTGGAAGGAGACGGTGACCTCTTCGACGTCGGCGACGCCGGTCTTCGACGGAGTCCACGACACCAGGGCGAGGCCCGAGTAGGCGTCGGTGGAACCGTTCTTGTCGAACCAGCGGACGTAGATGCGGGCCGCGGTGCCGAACTGGAACCGGCACGCGCGCACGAGCTCCTGGCCGGCGTCGTAGGTGCTGCCGGTCATGGGGCGGAGGAACTTCACCGTCGGGCCCCAGCCGGACATCGTCTTCTCGAAGGCGTTGTAGCCGTTGGTGTCGTAGGTGTCGGCGCCCTGGATGGTGGGGTTCTCGGGGGCGTTGAAGTCGGTGATCCCCTTGAGGTTCACCCAGTTGGTGTTGTCGGTCGAGACCTGCACGCCGTATTTGCGTGCGAGTGCGTTGGGCATTGCGCCTCCTCAGGCGTGTTGGGGCGGGAAGATGCCCCGCGGCGACATGCCGTGAGGGCGAGATGCCGGCGGTTGCCGGGGTTCAGGAGGACCAGTTGCCGTACGCGGGGCGCACAGCGGTGGGCGCGACGGCGATGTCGGCGTAGTACTGGTCGGCGCGCGACCACCGCTTGGAGTCGTCCTGCCCGAGTGGGGCGACGATGCGGCGGTTGATCTGCACGATCGTGGTGGTGCCGAAGACAAGGTTCGTTCGGCCGTGGAGGATGTCGCGGATGCTGTCGAGCAGGTCGCCGACGTCCATCGGCTGACCTGGGAGGCCGCGGCCGCGGACCTGCAGCATGCCCTGCCCGGACGGGTCGGTGATGTTGTCGCCCTGGTTCGTCCACGTGAGGGTGATGATCCGGTCGGGTGCGTCGGGCACGACCATCTGGTAGATGCCGGTCTGCCCAGCGGTATAGGCGCCGGTCTCGTTGTAGGTGCCGATCCCAGCAGCGGCGATCAGGGCGGCGGCGCCCTTGAGGATGTCCGAGGTTTCGCTCACAAGACGGTTCCGATCTCGTCGGCGATGACCTTGACCACTTCGTCGGCCTTCTCGATGGTCGGCTGCTCGAGGTACAGCGCCTGGCCGTGGGGGTGGCGCAGTTGGAGCTCGTAGTGTTGGTAGCGGGCGTACGGGCCCGGGTAGTACACCTCGGCGGTCAGGCCCTCTGTGCGGACGCCACCGGATTCGACGAGGTGGCCGGATTCGACGGGTACGAGGGGTGCAGATTCGCCGCGGAGGAACTCGGCACCCTTGGTCAGGGCGATGGGGAGGATGTCACGGAGGCGGGAGTCGAATCCGTCGAGTGCATCGTCGAACCCGGACACGGTGACCTCCTAGACGAGCGAGACGGCGAGGTGGTCGGGCAGGTCCAGCGAGCCAGAGGTCATCGATGCGACCGCGATGACGTGAGCGTCGGTGAGGTTCAGCACGCTCACCAGTGAGTCGAGTGCGTACAGGGCGATGTCAGCCGGATCGGTGTACCAGGTGGCGGATGCGACGACCTGCTCACCGTTGGCATCACGCACGAGCTTCTGGGCGCCGTCGAGGAAACCAGCCTTCGTTGCTGGCGCCGAGTACTGATCGACCCCGTAGCCAGACTCGCCCTGGAAAGTCTTCACGGTGCCGGTGTGGACGAAGAACTCGGCGATGTCGGAGGTGGCCATCAGATCATGTAGGGGCTGTCGCCGAGCAGGTTCAGCTGCTGCAGTTTGCGGAAGGCGTCGGGCACCAGCTCGGTCATGGCGGCAGTACGGGCGGCAGTGGCAGCCGCGGCATCCGCGTCGGAGATGGTGAACGCGGCGGAGCCGATCTTCTTGGAGGTCTTCACCGTCGCAGTGCCGATCCCACCGAGCAGGGGGTCGATTGCGAGGGCGACCCATGCGGCGGCCTGGATGCAGGTGGCGTCGCGCATTGCGGCGAGGACGATTGGGTCGGTCGCCAGACCGGTGGTGCTGTCAACGGTGTAGTACGCCGTCTCGGTGGCGTCGAGCACGAGGGAGGTGCAGGAGCGCAGGAGCGCGGTGATGTTCGCCGGCGCCGACGCGCCCGTCCAGGTGGCGTAGTCGCTCGGACTGGCCAGAGTGACAGGGATGACGGGAGGCGGTCCCCAGTATCCGGACATGACGCCTCCTCGAGCGTGACGGTGGGCGCACGTTCGTGACGTGCGCCCACCTGGGTGTTACGCGGTTGCTGCCTCGGCAGGGATTTCCCCGACGTGCTCGACACCATCCGCGGTGACGACAGATCCGGCGTTCTCGGCCGTGACCTCGCCGTCGGCGGGCTCGGCAACGATCGCCTCCGGCTCCGGTACCCCGGGGGGCGGGAACTCGGTCGGCTCGGTCGCCTGGGCACCGTACTTCTCGATCAGGTCCTGCTTCGTCGCCGCCTCGGCGTCGTCCGGGGTCATGCCCTGAGCGACAGCCCAGCCGACCCACTGGGCCTTCGGGGCGTTGATGGCGGGACGCTCCGTGGGGAGAGTCGGGATGTCCGACCCGCCCTCGACGTAAGGGCTGCCGTCCGCGTCAGCGACGCGAGTGAGGTAGCCCTTGAGCAGGCGATCCTGGATCGGTTCGGACAGAGGCAGGTCCAGCTTGAACACTGCCCCTGCCTCACCACGGATGAAGACGTGGGGAGTCTCCTCGGCGCTCATCCGATGTACTTGCCGTCGATCGTGAACGCCGAAGCGGTCATGACGACCGACGTCTCGATGGTGAGGGACCCGTCCGACTGCTCGAACCGGGCCGACTCGACAGGGCCGATCCACTGGGTGGTGGAGTTCGCGACCGTGACGACCAGGTTGCCCTGGCCGGACGCGATCGCGAGGGGCTGGGTGCCGGCGAAGATCGTCAGCGTGCCGGAACCACCGGACGCGTTCGCGGCGCGGAAGTACAGCGACTTCCCGCCCACGTATGCGACGGTGAAGCCGTTGCCAGCGCCGGCGACCGATGCGGTGCCGGCCGGGTCGAGAACGTTGCCGTTCGGGACCAGCGGGGTGGGGGTGAGGGTGACGCGAGCCATGAGCTAGACCTCTTCTTGGCTTAGGAGACGGTGACGAGCGCGCTCGCCAGCGAGTCGGGGCGGACGAGCTTCGCGCCGTACAGCGCGAGTCCCTTGATGGCGTCGGCGAAGCCCAGCTGCGGGCGGTACGCTTCGACCTTGTTGATCTGCATCGCCCAGGTGAGCGCACGGTCGTTGCCCGCGATGATCGCGAACTCCTGGCCGGTCGTGTTCGGGGCGGTGTTGGTCAGCAGGATGTCGAACCCTGCGGCGCGACCGACGGCGCCGTTCGCCAGCGCGGCGATGTTCTCGGCGGTGCCGAAGGACACGAAGCGCTGGTCGCGGAGGAGGCAGCCGAGCAGTTCCGGAGTGACGGCGACCTTGCGGCCCGCGGTGGGGACGTTGGCCTTGTCCAGCTTGATCTTCAGCGGGATCAGGACCTTGTCGTACGCGTCGGCCGGCGTGGTGGCCGAGTTGACCGTGATGGAACCGAGCTGGTTCGCGGTCTGGATGCCGGTGTAGAACGACGACAGGTAGGTGTCCTCGACGGTGGCGAGACCGAACGCGGCCTCGTTGGCGGCCTGCGGGAGCACGTTGCCCTTCGCCTGGCGGGCATCGACGTCGTCGACCTGGAAGTTGAACGACTTCGCCTGGTCAACGACGAGGGTGCGCTGCGAGTCGTTGACCTGCTCGGGCGCGGACAGCGGCACGTTCGGCACGTAGGTGCTGATCGTGGGGCGGCCGATGGACGTGATGCGGACGGTGTCGCCGGCTTCGGCGATGTCGCCCTCGTAGTCGGTGTTCGCGAACTGCGAGAACACCAGCGCGGGCCGGAGCGCGACCAGGAGGTTGGCGCTCCAGATCTCGGGACGGAACTTCTGGATGGACATGTGGTTTCCCCTTCAGGGAGTCAGGTGAGGAGGTTGCGAAGCAGGCCCTTTTTCTGGGCCTCGACGATTTCCTCGGGCGTCATGCGAGCGAGTTGCTCTTCGGTGATCTGGCCGGTTTCTCCGGTCCCGCCGGAGGTGTCGACCGTGCTCGCACCGGCCGCCTGGGCCTTCTTGAGCGTCGAGTCAGCCGCGACTGCGGCTTCGATCGCGGCTTTGAGGGCCGCGCCATCGTTCGGGTCCAGCCCGGCGATGGAAGTCATGAACGAGGTGCGGTCGAGCAGCCTCGTGGGGTCGGCGATGTTGGTCGCTGCCTTGAACACGGCGAGTTGCCGTGCGGCGTCCTCGGCCTGCTTCTGCGCGGTCGTGAGGGACGCGGTGAGCGCGGCGGGGTCGGCGGCGGCATCCGGCTTGAGACCGAGGGCGACGGCGAGCTTGTCGGTGAGCTCCTGCTGCGCCTTCTCGGCCGCGGTCTTGCCTTCGGTGCGGTACTTCGCGGCCTCGCTGCGGGTGTCGGTGATGAGCTTCTGAGCCCACGCAGGGAGGTCTTCGACCTTCTCGGTGGCGGCGCTCGTCTGGCCGGCGGCCGCAGTGGTGCTGGCTGCCGTGGTGTCGGTTGCGGTGGTCGAAGTGGTGGCGCCCGTCGTTCCCGTTCCAGCGGCGGCGCCCGTCGTGGTTCCGGCGGCGTTGCCGCCTTCGCCCTCGTCGAAGCGGACGCCGCGGAGGTCGTGCAGTGTGCGGCCGATGACAGCGAGCCCGTCAGGGCCACGGACAGCGGACGGGGTGGTGATCGTGGACATGCGTGTTCTCCTTGCGGGCGTCTAGCCCGTTCGATGGGGATACCCGCGCCAGGCGGGACTACTCGTGGCACAGAAGCGGGCGCCGATGCCTAGGTGAGGCGCGATCAAGCGCCACAGACATCGGTCGCCCGCTCTGGCGGACAGACACCACGTACACGTGATGCCCGTACCCGCGCCTCGTAAGCGGCGGGGCAAAGGCGGCGGGACTCGAACCCGCAACCTCCGGTTTTGGAGACCGGCGCTCTTCCAGTTGAGCTACGCCGATTCGTGGTGGCACGCGTCGCAGTTCGCGTCGTGCTCACAATCAGGTGCCGCGCAACGGTGACGGCACTGGCACATCAGGCCGGGAGTTTCAGGTGATCGTTCGCCAGGTCGACCTGCTCGCGGCGCGACTGGCGCAGGTAACCGGTCTGGTCGATGAATGCGCGCATGTTCTGCTGCGCCTTGCGGATGTCGGCCTGTGCGTCTTTGCGCGCATCCGGGGTGGTGGCGTACTCGGCGGTCTTCTTCGCCTTGCGAATCTCGAGCTCGAGGCGACGCTGCTTCTGGGTCAGGTCGTACGCCTGCTGATGCTCAGCCGTCCACGTCTGCGGTGCCGGCACGTTCGTCACCCCGGGGATGACAGGCAGCAGCACGTGTTTGCAGTTCGGGTGGAACAGCCCCGCAGCTGTGGCTTCCGCGATCGTCGCGTCCGCCTGCATGGTGTTCTGTTCGTCGGGGTCGTCGGTCAGGATGCGGCCCTGCCATGGGAAGCACAGTGGGCACGGGTGGCCATCGTCGGAGACGGTGAAGTAGTCGATGTGCGAAGCGCGCATGACCTCGAGGTGCGAGGTGTTGAACGCACGCGTCGTCGCCGTACGCACTGACATCTCGACGTAGGCAGAGAGGGACCAGTTGCGGCCCGCGCGATCGGTGAACCCGTTGACGCCGGCACGCACGTACTGCCGCCATGCGTATGCCTGAGCCTGCGCGGGGGTGAAGCCGCGTCCCAGCACCTGACCGCCGGCGGCCGCGGGCGAGATGACCTTGTACACGTCGTCCGGGAGGCGGGTGATGCGGCGGCGCACGTCTTCGAGCTCGGACGTGAGGTCGCGGCGGATGGCTGCAAGCGCGCGGTCGCCGTGGGCTTTCGCGAAGTCGAACTTGGGGACGATCGCGGATCCTGGCACCTGGCGGTTCAGCTGCGACACCGCGACGTCGGTACCGGCGCGGGCGGCGGCGATCATCAACCGGTCGATGGTCGGGTCGGTGCCGGCGGTGAGTTCGTTACTGACGCGCTGCGCGAGACGTCGCATCCTGGTCAACGCCACCAGTTGCGCCAGCAGTGTCGGGTCCGTGATCGACAGGATCGCCGCGACACCGCCGAGCAGTTGCTGTTCAGCGGTGATGTACGCAGCGATCAGGGCAGCGAGCCACCGGTTGAAGTCGTCAGGCTGCGGTTGCGCCATCGTTCACGCCCGCCTGGTCAATCTGGCCGAAGTCTGGGGGCATGATCGGCTCAGGGGTGTTAGGGAACTCGGCCCGGATCAGATCGACCTCTTCATCGATCTGATCGTCATCCCAGTCGGGGTGAAGGATCGACACCCGTTCACGCAGCGACGCGGATTCGGAGGCGAACAGGGCCTGTACGAACTGGCCGAGCTTGATCTGCGACTCTTGGACGCCGTCGGAGAACTCGACGTCGATGTCCGCCCACACGTTCGGCTGATCGAAGATGTCCCGGTCGATGGAGAGCAGCTTCTTCACGTGCTCGCGCAGGCCGGGGGTCCACTCGCGGATCTTGCGGTCGCGGGTCATCAGTGACCGGCGTTCCTTGGACTCGATCTCGGTCGCGGTGCGCTCACCGCCACCGTCGGGCTGCACGCCGAAGGTCTGCATGGAGTAGCCCGCCATCTGCAGGATCTGCTCGATAAGCGCGTCAGCGGTCGCTTTGAACTCTTCGGGACGGTACGTGGGCTGCACGACCTGCACGCGGTCGGTGAGGCTTTGACCACCAGAGGGCCCGATGCCGCCTGTGAAGTCCGTCTTGACGTACGTCTCCTGGTCCAGGTCGACGGCTGTGCCGTTGCCGGGTCCGAGGTTCTTCACCAGGTCCTTCGACACCATGACGCGGGCGCGCGCGGCGCGGCGGGCGCGCATCCAGTCCGACATCGTTTCGGCGAGTTGGTCCATGAGGTGCTCGACGCCGTCGAGGTCAGAGCGGCCGAGGTGGCGGCCGATCACGTCGGTACGCCACATGCGGTTCGGGGTCTGGTTGGGGATGTAGGTGACGGCGAGGCCCGGCGACTTGGTGTCGATGGTG
>Ga0068856_100005375_pt1 | contig 12623 bp, 5 predicted proteins | sample KBSCornC62_FD_66595 | JGI IMG/M metagenome (GOLD analysis project Ga0068856, IMG submission 66595) | Corn rhizosphere microbial communities from Kellogg Biological Station, Michigan, USA - KBS Corn C6-2 | ecosystem: Host-associated > Plants > Roots > Rhizosphere > Soil ...
AGTGTCCCGATTCGACTTTATGCCGCTCGCCGAAACACAACGCATCCCACGTCAGCGTGACATAGCCCCGCTGAGCCAAGCGAAGCGCGGTGTGCTGCTCGGGATTGTCCGCCAGACCGGCGGGGCTATCTTTGCCGGCTTGCGTCGTCTGGTGCGGGCAAAGCACCGCGGGTAGATGCGTTCGCCGGCCGTCCGGGATCAAGAGATACGCCGGTATCCATTCCCCTGGCTCCGACTGATATCGCATTTTACGGCGCGTAAATCCGTCACCGCGAAATTCGCCGAGTGTTTCCGCCGACAGCGGCGGTTTTGCGGCAGGCGCCACACCGAGAAAGGGCGCCATGACTTCCTGAAATCCTTTGCGGCGTTCCGGCCAATTCTTACCGGCCTTCGGAGCCAATTCGATCAGCTCCGCTTTCCCGCTCTGCTCGCCGGCAATTGTGGGCTTTTGGGCGCCGGTGATACTACGCCAGCGATCCCAACTCCAGTCCACATAGTCGAACTCGCTGCGCGGTGCGGGCGGAGATCCGGCAACCATGAAGGTCGATTCGACAAAACGCCGGCGTGTCACTGTGCGCGCCCCCAAGTGAAGTGGAACTCATGGCTGCCGGGACCTATGCTGATCTGCTCGGTTTTGCCGTCCGGTTCGCGTAATCGCACCGTCTGCCCAATGACGGAGTACACGCTGAGCGCCGTGCGTCCGCTTTGATAGGTTGCGGCGAAGCTTGCCGGATGCTCGCTGGAGAACCAGGTCTCGCTTCCCTGCTTCAGACTGGTCACACCAAGTCCGGCCAGCAATTGCAACTGATTCGGCTCACCGCGCACCAACCATGCCGCAGCATCGGTGGTCCAGGTGTCGAACGAGTTAGGCCTCATCTCGGAGCCTTTACGAAAAAGCAGCCGCTCATTGCTAGAACCGTTGCGCTCGATGCCGATCCAGGCCGGGGTTTCAATGCGATGCAATCCGATTAACCGTTCCCGCGCAGCGTCCGATGAACGCGCCGGTGCAAGCACAGCAAGAAATCGAACCGCGTCGGAATAGGTAGATGTGCTCGCATGTAAAATCGCCGGCTGCGCGGGAACAACAGCCGGCGCAACCGGATTAAAAGTGCTGTAAGCAAGATGTCCGCCGGTCACCTGCAATTTCAGATTCGGCGGGGATAGGAAGCCAATCGCGAGTGACGCAGCTTTGCTGTTATAGAACGCGGTCGCCTCCTTCGTAGTAACTCCTGCGAGGTCCGGCAGATGTAACAACCAATCGAATGCCGCGCGTTCAGTGGGAAGAAGCTCGTCGTATACGATCACGTAATCCGGCTTCATGAACACGATAGAGCGGGAAAACTTCTTCAAGCGGCCGCGATAGACCTGCTGCAGTTCGCTCGTTACTCCGTCGAGATCCGCGCTCATGACAGTGTTGACGATTCGAGGATACTCATGAAGAGCCGGCAATGCCAGCGTATCGGCAATCGACTGGCTCGCCGGATCTCCATCGACGAGTACTGTATTGTGTCCGGCCGCCTGCTTGAAGTAGTCGTCGTAATACGGATCTTTGTAGTAGTCCGCGTAACCGGAGTCCACAACGAGATTCTCCCCCAAGGCGCGCAAGAGAAAAGAGCCTTGGTCGCCATGATTGTGGTTGAAATTGGGTCCGGCACGGAACAGCAGAATGGAAGCGTCCGGCTGCCATCCGGTGCGGAACACCACGTTCCCCTTGGTCGAGAAATAACGCGAACCGGGGGCTTTTGGCGGCTCGGGTTTAAGAGTGTCATCGGAAAAGAGGAAATCTTCCATGGATGCCGGCGTGAAGTGATCTTCATACCAGCGGAAGACCGGATTGTGCGACTGTGCCACCACGGCAGCAATCGTATGCCCACCCGGGCAGTGCGTATCTCCCATATCCAGGCAGCCGGAAATTGGATTCGCCAGCGTTGTTATTGGGTACCACAGTGAATCTTTGACATGGGACCGGCTCCAATAATCGAGCCCAAATACGCGCTTCAGCGCGATTAAGGCCGGCGCAAGCGTCTCCAGATCGAATTCGTGGTAGCTGATGCTCTCGCCATAGCTGCCATCGGCCAGGTAAGTTCCGGTGAGATGTCCTTCCAGTTTGGCCAGCAGGCCATTCGCGTAAAGATCGAGATTGGGATCGTCAGACTCCCCGGCAATTGCCGCAATAGCTAACAGTGAACCAGCCACGCTATGCGAAATCCAATTACTCGTGTTCGCCAGAACGCGATCATCCACGACGTATTCACGGTACGTCGGTACGATACCTTTCTGAATGAGACCCTCGCGAATCGCCGCGCGCTCCTGGGGCGAAAGCTGGTTGTACAGCAGATCATAAGCAAAAGCAATTTGCGCAGTGAATTCGCCGGCGGGATAGTACGTAGGCTGTCCATGGGCGGGGAACCAAGGCGGCGCCCAGCTTGGCCACTTGATGACGGTGAGCAGAGCGGACTTGGCGGCATCGAGAGCTTGCGCATCGTTATTTACATATGCGAGCAGAGCATTGTAGCGAATGCGATTTCCCGCGCTGGTAATCAGATCGAAGTACCCCGGCAGCGTAGGCAGTAGATAGACGCTATCGAGCATAGGAAAAATCGCGGCGGCGCGAGTCAAATCGCGGCTTTTTCGGAATTCTTCCGCTTGATGCACGATCTTCTTCCACAGCGCTTCATACTTGCCATCGCGGCTCCTCGCTACCAAGCGGTCGCGATCGGCTGCGCTGAAATACAAGCGCGGATGCGCCGCTGGCGGAGAATGGGAGGCGACCAGGCGAACGGCGGTTACCAGAGAATCGCCACCGGCGGTCTTACCGCGAAGCCACAACGCATAAATTCCCGGTGCATGCGAACCGCCGAGTGCGACTTGAGTGGACCAGGTCCCGTTGCGCTCCACGAGCGGCCCGCTGACCACGATTTTTCCATCCTGGTCCTTGACGACACATTCGATGCTCCTGAGGCGAACCGGTGCAATCGCTTCCACACGCAGCGGATGCTCCTGATCGAGCCTTGTCACTGAAAACAATTCGCGCCTGGGTTCAAGCAGCATGGTTGGCGGCTGCAGCACACGAAAACGGACTTCCCGCTGCGCCTGAAGCTGCACGTCATCGAGAAGAAATCGATACATCACATCGCGATCGGCGTGCGGCAGCGCCGCCACCACATAGAAGCCTTCGATGCCTGTCCCGTTTGGCACCGCAAGATGGGATGCATCCCGAAATTCGGAGAGCGCGATGCGTACGGTATGCCACGCGTCATTGATCCCGGCGTCGCGCACAACTACATACCGCCGTCCGTTGGAAGCAGCAATGCCAACTTCAATACGGTCGCCGGACGAAGGGGACGTGAGGCGATATGAAAACGCCAGAACAGCGCCGCTTGATGCGACAAGATCGAGGCGGCGAATGAACCCAAACCGCTCCGGCCCGGACCGCACAGGCTTCAAGATACGCATCAAAGAGCGTCCGCCCAAAGCCCCGTATTCGGCAGTAGGCACAATCGACGGATCGTAGCCGGCATCCTGAACGGGCGGATAACTGGCAAATTGTGCGAGCTCCGTTCCCTGGAAATTTTCCCGCCATGCATAGGACTCGGTGACGGCGCTGCCGGCCGAATCGGCGTTCCCGCACATCGGCATTAGCAAAGGCGCTACCAGAACAAATGCACAGCCGCGGATTTTATTCATGGACCGAAACACTCCACGGCGCGCCCAGCGGCGGATGAACAGTCCGCCGCTTGCGCAAAGAACAATGCTCGCGACGCCGAGCAGGCTCCAATGGCGGCCGATGGCCGCGATCACACAAAGAATGGATGAAGCGGCAAACGCAATGCCCAACGCACAATCGAAAAGATCCCGAAGCGTTTCGGCGCGAATGGCGGCGCGGCCTTCGATACCGGCCGATGCGATCACTGCTCCCCACAGTCCTGGCGGGCGGCAGCGCAAATAGAACTCACGCAAAGTTTCCATGCGCTCCGCCGGCGTCACGATGGAAATAGCAACGATCGTGAAAGCGCCGAGCCCGAACAAAAGCAGAAACCCGTGCCAGAACGGGTGCGCCATTTCTATGGAAAACCCAAGCGGAAACCAGACGATATAGCTCAAGGGAAGGCCGATTACCAACGCCGCGGCTTCACCATAGATATTCAGGCGCCACCAGAAGAAGCGAAGCCACGATAACGGCAAGATAAACGCAAAGACCACCGAATTGATAAATAGAAACCACGCCCGCAAGCCGTGCACAAAAAAGTAAGCAACCAGCAGCGACAGCGCGAAAATAAAAAGAGAGCTGGCGCGGCCTATCCAGACATAATGGCGCTCGGTTTTTCCGGGACGCACAAAGACTCGGTAAAGATCATTGACGAGATAGGAAGCGCCCCAGTTCATTTCCGTACTGATGGTCGCCATGTAAGCGGCGAACACGCCGGCTATCAATAAGCCCAATAACCCAGGCGGCGCATAAGCACGCACCAGCCGCGCCCATAACTCGGCCGGCTCGGGTACGGATTTTGGCGCGTACAAAGCGGCAGCAATCATGCCGAGCAAAAGAAACGGAACTACACGGACAATCAGCGTAAGCAATGTATTGAACAGCTGTCCGACTTGTGCATGAAATTCATTGCGGGCCGCCATGAAACGCTGCGCGGTAAAACCTTCTCCTCCCGTCGGCGATGCCGCGAAGAACAAACCTTGCACTACGAAAGCGAAAATCGTCAGGCCGTCGAGACCTGGCTTCGGCAGTGTCAAGCCGAAAAATGACGCGGCATTCGCGCCACGCAGCAATTCGATCGAGTGATACACGCCAGCCAAGCCTCCGGTCGCCGCGAGCGCGATCGGCACCAGAATGATGTTTCCCGTAAGAAAGATTCCGAACTGAAATGCGTCCGTGTAGGCTACGCCATAAAGCCCCGACGTGACCGTATAAACCGCCGCAATCGCCCCGGCAAACAGCATGAGATGCAATGGTTCCCAGCCGAGAATGGGCCCGAGCGCTGCTCCTAACCATCCGGAAACATAACCCATCAGCAGCACGATAAAACCGAGACTCATAAAGGCAGCGTAGACGCCACGATAGGCGTGAGCGAATCGGCCGCTGTACCGAATTTCGAGCATCTCGGCGGAGGTCACCGTGCCGAGGCGGCGCCAATATTTCGACCACAGGACAGCACCGAGCGGCATCCAGATCACGTACGGTATCCACCACACTGCATTGCCCAGAAGGCCACCTTGATAGGTGAGCATGGTGACCGCTGGCGCAAGACCGGCATCGGTGTAGGTAGCAACCGCCGATAGAGCGATCAACCACCAGGAGAGATTTCGGCCGGAGACAAAATAATCGGCAACGCTGCGGCTGGCGCGCCGCGTGAAGTAGAGGCCCACTCCAAGCATCAGCGCAAAGTACAGACCAACGACGCACCAGTCAATGACCGTCATCCGGCGGACCTCAATTTTTGACGGACTCCGCGAACTGCAGGACGCCGCAGTTCCCACCTTTTGCCAGCGATCGTGAAACCGCGTCCAGAACCGCAGTGACCTGCCGGCCATCGAATGCCGTGACCTGCGGCGGAGTATCGTCCAGGATGGCCGCCAGAAAATCGTTCAGGCACTCGACAAACGCGCCGCGTAGCTTACCGAAAATTTCCTGCATCAGAAATGTTTTGGGATAAGTGAACTTTGTCTCCGTGCTCAATTCGATCGATTCGCGTTTCCGGTCGAAATGCAGATGCCCCGCCGAGCCGATCACCTCTACGAACGAATCAGTAATGGTCGGAAATGCATTGGGATAAATCCAGGCGGATTCAATCGTTGCAAACGCACCGCTGGCAAATTTCACCTGCGCCTGTATCAAGTCGTATGTATCGATTCCACGCGCCGAGAGTACACCCTTGGCTCCGTAGGCATGCACTTCGACGGGCTCGCTAGCAAAATACCAGCGCAGCAGATCGATATCGTGCGCGCCGAGAAAATGAATGGGCGTGGAGCGAGCCGCCCAATCGATCATTTCCGTGGAAACCCAGATCGTATCGTTTTTCCGCGCGTAGCCTGCTATCGGAGGGCCGATGGAGCCTTGCCGGATAGCCGTGAACCCTTGGTTGTACGCCGCCAGCCAGCGGTGATTGAACGCCACTTGCAATTTCTGCCGGGGACGGCTACGGCTTAGCTCGAGCAGCGAATCCGCTTCCTCGAGATCGGTCGTGAACGGCTTTTCGCACAGCACATGGAGACCTGCTTCGAGCGCCGCCTTCACCGGCTCATAGTGCGCGAAATCGGGCGTTGCCACGCATACCGCATCTAGCGGACATAGGGCCAGCATCTCGGCATAATTCAGATATCGTGCGGCGATTTCGTACTTATCGCCAATCTGGCGGAGGCGCTCCGGATTGCGAGTCGCGATCGCGGTAACTTCGGCGAATGGATGAGTCCGATAAATCCGCGTATACTGCTCGCCCATAATCCCAAGGCCGACTACTCCGACGCGGACTTTTTTACGCATTTACTAAACCTAGTGTTTCTTTGAGGCGCTCCGCGCTTGCCACCAGGCGATCCTCCGCATCGGGACCGCACCTCGCCGAAACCACTTCATATCCTCCCGTTTCAAAGGCTTTGCGCGTAGGCAGGTAACCGATGTACCCATTCGTAACGCCGGCTATAAAGGTCCGCGGGCCTCCGCCATTCTTAATACGCATGCCGATCTCAACAAACACCTCGGCCGGCACGGCTATGAACACGCTGTCGCCGATTTGAATGCCTTGCAATTCCATCGGAAGCAGACCGTCTTTGTATTTCGTGGCCTGCCGCGCATAAAAATGGGCAATGGAACTGTAGAGTAGCTCGGATTTAGCCTGCCTGTATTCGGCCGACGCATCGTTGGCTGGAAACCCATTCACTCGCGCCTGGGCCTCAAGAAGAGCTTTCCCGGTTTGTTCCGGTGAGGGGTATGGTTTGAGAACGAAATCCTCAACCAGAGTCCCGAACCGCAGAACAGCATCCTCGCGCACTGCAATTGTGGGAAGAGCGCTCAAAACCGCATCTCCGAGTTTGTGCCCCAGTTCCGCTGCGCGAGCAAAGGTTCGCCCCGGAGTAATGACGCCGATGGCGCTCAATTCCGAGGAATGACCGACGCTGATATCGCCCTGCGCGCCGTTCACATACATCGCGAAGCTTCCTTCGCCGAGTCGGTCTTCCACGCGCTCAATAGTGGCCGCAGGAAAATCTCCGGAGGCAAGCAGGTTATCGGGCCCGAGCACGGTCGGATGACACGCGTAATTGATCAATACGGCTCGTGTCCGGCCAATGGCGTCGTCCGCTTTCCATATTGCGATCTCACGGTCGACGGGTTGGCCGTCCGGCGATCGCCGATTGACGCCCAGCCCATCGATTGCTCCCGTGCCAATACCGAGCCGCGCTGGAAATCGCGATCGCCAGGCCGCTTCGACAGCCTCTACCATTGCATCGCTCAGCAGCGACATATATCCGGCATCGAGCAATTCGTCTGGGTTAAAAAATGTGCTGATTGTGACCGGCCCGGCGTGCGTGTGCGTCGAAGCGATCAGAATGGCGGAGGGCTCAATCGGAACACGCGCCGTAATCGCGCGCCTGGTTGCCGCAACGAAGTCGCTCCCCAGCGCCAACAGATCCAGGCTCAACAGCGCGACCGCGGCCGTGCCGCTTTCGAACACCAGAGCGCGAGCGAACAACTCATCGTGTATCCCCTCGCAGACTCCCTGGCGCGCCGCGAAACCAGCTAGAGGCGCGCCGATGGGCGGCGAAATCGACCGCTTTCCAAATCCAACCTTCAGCAAAACTCTCCTCCTTCAGAAACACGTCTAGCGCTCTCAATAACGTTTGCTCTTCACGGCCTCGGACGATTTCCGGATAAATTCCAGGCAGCGGTCGCCAAGCGCTACCGCCACGGCTACCGATAACACATCGATTACACACAACTGCGCAATGCGCGAAGTGAGCACTTCTCCGCCTAATGGTGTGTCCGGGGAGGAAGTTAGCAGAATGACGTCGGCGATCTTTGTTAAGGGCGAAGGACTGAAATTGGTTATCGCTATTGTGACTGCTCCGGAGCGGCGCGCCACTGCCAGCGTGTCCACCACATCTTTCGTGCTGCCGGAATGTGAGATTCCAATAGCGGCATCGCCCGCGCGCAAGGAGGCGGCCGCCATCACCTGCAGATGTCCGTCGCCGTAACAGTCGGCGGTCAATCCCAGCCGGGTGAGCTTTAGCTTTCCGTCGAGCGCAGTAAATGAGGAATAGCCCACTCCGTACAGATCGATCTTGCGGGCGTCCGCCAACGCCTTCGCCGCCACCTCCACCATGCCGCGGTCCAGCGACTTCATGGTGTCTTCCACAGCTTTTAGATTGGTCTGAAAGATTTTCTTCGTCAGATCTTCGATTGAATCGTCGAAGCTGATGTTTTCGTGAATGTATTCGACGGGCTCAACCAGATCCTGCGCCAGACGCAATTTGAATTCCTGATATCCTTCGTAGCCGAGTGCGCGGCAGAAACGGATTATCGTCGATTCCCCAACCGATGCCCGGATGGCCAGCTCCGAGATCGACATGTGAATGACCGCACCAGGATCGAGAAGAACGTAATCGCCAATGTTCTTTTCCGCCGGCTTTAGGGTATGGATCATGCTGCGCAGGCGGATCAGGCAGCCGGCAGCGGAGCGTTGGGGTGGGTGGTCCTGGGTTCTGCTGGAAGCCTTCACTTGCTGATGGTGGAAAATTACTCCATTTTCGTCGCGCTGTCAAGACTTGGTCCCGTTACTTCAGCCAAAGCAGCGCAAAACTTAAGGAGTAATACTCCATAGGGCTCTTGACGGCCCCACCGTAAAGAAGTAATCTACCACCATACATCGGGCAAACGAAGTTTTCTGCCAGATACTCGCCTCCAGGAGGGCGATCTCTATGAGAGTATGCCTGTCGATCTGCCTGAGCGTGGGACTCGGCTTCTGGGCGGCGGCGCCAACCTACGGCCAAACGTCTGCCGGCGCCATCGTTGGAGTGATTCGCGATGCCTCAGGCGCAACCGTTCCTGGCGCCCAAATTACAGCAACGAATCAAGGGACTAACATCGCGTATCCGTTCGTGACCGATGAGACGGGGAACTATTACATCCCATCGCTGCTGCCAGGGCGCTATCGCTTAGAAGCCGAGAAGAAGGGATTTAAAAAAGTAACGGCACGCGATGTAGAGGTCACGGTCAATCAAACCATTCGCGTCGATCTCGAATTGCCGGTGGGGGACACCAGCGAGAGCGTCAGCGTAACCGCGGAGACTCCATTGGTCCAAGCGGATCAGGCCACCATTGGCCAGGTGGTGAACAACCGCTCCATTTCGGAGCTGCCGCTCAACGGCCGCGACTATACAACGCTGCTCCGGCTGAACACTGGCGTAACCGAGGTGCAAGGCGGCATCACCGCGGCGCCTACCATTCGCCGTCACGGCTTGAACGATGCTTTCCGGAATGTCAGCGTGAACGGAGCACGACCCGCATCGGTCAGTTATATGGTGGACGGCATCAGCGTGAATGAACCGTTGTTTCAAACGCCGTCGATTATTCCGCCGATCGATTTGATACAGGAATTCAAGCTTCAAAACAGCCTCTATTCGGCCGAATTTGGAATGGGAGCCGCACAGGTGAGCGTCGCGCTCAAGTCGGGCACGAACGGATTCCATGGCGCATTATGGGAATTTCTTCGCAACGATGCGCTGCAACCGTCGAATCCTCGGTTCCACACCAATCCGCCGCTAAAGCAGAATCAGTTTGGCGTCGCCGTGGGCGGTCCAATCATAATTCCGAAGGTATATAACGGCAAGGACCGCACATTTTTCTTCTTCAGCTATCAGGGCGGACGCCGGCGCACTGGTTCGTTCGGCCAGGGCCAAGTACCCACAACACAAGAGCGCAGCGGCGATTTTTCCGATTGGCCTACGCAGCTCTACAATCCTTTAACTACGGTTGCAACTCCGGGCGGCGCATCGCCCGTTTCGCGCGCGCCATTTCCAGGCAATCGCATTCCGACCGCAATGATCGCGGATCAAAGCAATAATCTGCTCAAGTACTTTCCCGCGCCGACATCCAGTTGCACACTGCCGTGCAACAATTTCACGCGCGCTATTACCACGCCCACGGATACAGACGGCTACAGCGGCCGCATCGATGAGAACATCAGCGCCTCCGACCGCCTATATGGCCAAATTCTTCAATATGATGAGCATGCTCCGCTTCCGAGCCTCATTCCTCTCTCAGGCAACGACGTTCGGCAGCACGCGTGGTTCGCCGAAATCAACTGGACGCACATGTTCAATCCGAGGACAATCAATGAGGCAAGGGTCGGATTTACGCGCTTTTACTTCCTGCAAGGGTACGAAACCGCATTCGGACCCACCAATTATTGGAAAGAGGTTGGTCTCAAAAATCTTCGAAACGACCCGGCCTACTACGCCCTGCCACTCATCACTCTCGGCACACAATATAGCCCAATCGGCTTTGGCGGAACGGCGCCGTTTTTCAATATCTCCAACATATTCAGCTATGTGGATTCGGTATCTCTCACCCGCGGCAAACACAGCATCAAATTCGGCTTCGACATCCGCCGTAATCAGAACTTCAATCAAAGCGGTGGTCAGGGAAACGGCCAATTGACTTTCATTGGCTCATATACGGCGGCAAATCCAGTGGCCGCACAAGCGGCCGGCAGACCCGGCACCGGCAACGGATTCGCCGACTTTCTACTCGGATACCTGAACAATGCAGGAGCTACAGCAACGCAGTTCCGTGCCTTCGACGCCTCCGCTTCCCGGCTGCGCAACACGGACTACATGTTGTACTACCAGCACGATATTCGTGCGACTTCCCGGCTGACACTCAATCTTGGGTTGCGTTGGGAACTGCATACTCCATTCGAGGACGAAACGCTGGGCGGTTCCGTCTTTGACTTCAACACGCCGGGGGGGCGCGTATTCTATCGCGACAAAGCGTACACCGAATTAGTGAATAATCCGATTCTTGCTTCCTGCTGCGCCAGTGACAATTTGATCAATACCGATTACAAAGATTTCGCCCCACGCGTAGGCTTGGCTTGGCGGCCTCTCAACACGAACCGCTTTGTCGTGCGCGCAGGTTACGGAATCTTTTATGACGTGTATCAAAACTACTATCCGGCGGGATCCATCTCTCAAAATATCCCGTTCCTCTCGCCCACGCTTCCTACGCCAACCGGAGTTGAGGTGACCCCGCCACTGGATATACGCAATCTGTTTCCCGCTCCATACTCCATCGCCCAGCGGCAGTTCCCGCTGCCATTCTGCCTGGCGCCTTCATCCAATGTCGTCGATCCGGTCACCGGCGTGACGACCACAGTCCGCAACTTCTGTCCAAGTGCCCAAACTCAATTACCGGATAACCGCACGCCCTATATCCAACAATGGGGTTTGAATCTTCAGTTCTCGCCGAGACAGAACCTGCTGCTCGAAGCTGGATATCAGGGATCTCACGCGCTCCGGGAGCCGATTCAATGGATCTTCAATCAGGCATATCTTCCCCCATCGCCCGGAAATCCGAATAACAGCGCAACATTCCGCAGCGATTGCCCCGCAGGGACGTATCCGTCTTCCTGTTCACCGATTCAGGACCGCGTTCCCTACGGCAATTTCATTCGCAACACGTTCGCCAACGCGAATGTTCTACAATCCTCGTACAATGCCATGACCTTAAAAGCGGAACAACGCTTCAAAGGAGGTGTGCAGATACTCGCATCGTTTACCTGGAGCCGTTCGATCGATCAGTTCTCAGAAATCCAAAACGTGGGCGGTGCTATATCGTCCATCGCGCAATACTCGCACGATTTCAGTCTGGAGCGCGGCCCTTCGAATTTCGATCAGACCCGGCGCACTGTGCTGAGTTGGTTATGGGAATTGCCGTTTGGCAAAGGGCATCCCTGGCTGAATCAGGGCGGCGTCGTCAACGCGCTTCTCGGCGGATGGCAAGTAAACGGAATCGTCATGCTTGCCGACGGAACGCCTTTTACAGTCGGCTGCCTCTGCGGAGACCGAAGCCAGACCGGAAATATTTTCAATACTGAGCGTATGAATGTAACGGGCAATCCCCTGCCCGACGGCTTCAATCGTACCTATGAGCGCCAGTTCGACACGAGTGTCTTCGCAACGCCCGCGCTCGGAACATTAGGCAACGGTGGACGCAATATACTTCGGTCGACGGGCCAGCGCGCCCTGGATATGTCATTCTTCAAGAACTTTTCGCTTTGGGAAAAAGCCAGCTTGCAGTTCCGGGGTGAAATTTTCAATCTGCCCTCGAACCACTTCTATTCACCGCTGTTTCCTACAACCACTCCCACGGCGACCAACTTTGGATCGTTGATCCCGGTTGGCGGAGATGATGGAAACCTGTTTAACCCGCGAATTATCCAGTTCGGCCTGAAACTTTTATTCTGAGGTAATGTCAAAACTTGCACTTTTTGGAGGCGCTCCAACACGGCAAAAGCCATTTGCGCGCTGGCCCGTATTCGATGACACGGAGCGTCGAGCGGTTTTAGAAGTTCTCGAAAGCGGAGTATGGGGCGGATACAGCCCCAAAGTTTCGCAGT
>Ga0068856_100005376_pt1 | contig 12623 bp, 12 predicted proteins | sample KBSCornC62_FD_66595 | JGI IMG/M metagenome (GOLD analysis project Ga0068856, IMG submission 66595) | Corn rhizosphere microbial communities from Kellogg Biological Station, Michigan, USA - KBS Corn C6-2 | ecosystem: Host-associated > Plants > Roots > Rhizosphere > Soil ...
GGCAGCCTTCGAAGCGGTGCCGGAGGTGCTTTGCGGGAAAAGCGCGCGACGCCGGAAACACACCTCCGACACCGGCGTCGCCCTGACGCATAATAACGAATCGGGCAAGCAACCGCGCGACACACGAGGACGACGTCATGAAGAAGGTCTATGCCAATGCAACGGAAGCGCTCGCGGGGCTTCTCGCGAACGACATCACGATCGCCGCCGGCGGCTTCGGGCTGTGCGGCATTCCCGAGAACCTGATCCAGGCGGTCGTCGACAGCGGCGTCAAGGGATTGACGATCGTCGGCAACAATGCCGGCGTCGACGACTTCGGCATGGGTCTGTTGCTCAAGGGCCACCAGGTGAAGAAGGTGATCGCGTCGTACGTCGGCGAGAACCGCGAATTCGAGCGGCAGGTGCTTGCCGGCGAGCTGCAATTGCAGCTCACGCCGCAGGGGACGCTCGCCGAGAAGTTGCGCGCGGGCGGCGCGGGCATTCCCGCGTTCTATACGCCGACTGCCGCCGGCACACTGCTCGCCGAAGGCAAGGAAACGAAGTCGTTCGACGGGCGCGAGTACGTGCTCGAGGAAAGCATCCGTTCCGACGTGTCGATCGTCAAGGCATGGAAGGGCGATCGCGCCGGCAACCTCGTTTATCACGAAACGGCGCGCAACTTCAATCCAATGATTGCGACGTGCGGCAAGGTCACCGTCGCCGAAGTCGAGGAGCTCGTCGATGTCGGCGAGCTCGATCCGAACGTCATCCAGACCCCCGGCATTTACGTCGATCGCATCATCCAGGGGGCCCGCTACGAAAAGCGCATCGAGTTTCGCACGGTCGCCGGCACGGCGGGCAAGAAGGACTCGCCGGTGCGCGAGATGATGGCCCGGCGTGCCGCGCGCGAGCTGCGCGACGGGTATTACGTCAACCTGGGCATCGGCATTCCGACGCTCGTCGCGAACTTCATCCCGCAAGGCATCAGCGTGACGCTGCAATCCGAGAACGGCCTGCTCGGCATCGGGCCCTTCCCCGCGGACAACGCCGTCGATCCCGATCTCATCAACGCCGGCAAGCAGACCATCACGACCCTTCCGGGCAGCAGCTTCTTCTCGTCCGCCGACTCGTTCGCGATGATCCGCGGCGGCCACATCGACCTGTCGATCCTCGGCGCGCTCGAAGTCGCCCAGAATGGCGATCTGGCCAACTGGATGGTGCCCGGCAAGATGGTGAAGGGGCCCGGCGGCGCAATGGACCTCGTCTCGGGCGTCAAGCGCGTGATCATATTGATGGAGCACACCGCGCGCGACGGCAGCCCGAAGATTCTGGAGCGCTGCACGTTGCCGATCACCGGCAAGAACGTCGTCGACCTCATCGTCACCGACCTCTGCGTGTTCGAGGTAAAGCCCGACGGCGCAGGGCTCGTGCTGCGCGAATTGCACGAAGGCGTCACACTCGAAAGCGTGAAGGCGAAGACGGGCTGCGCGTTCGAGGTGGCGCTCGAACGGCGATGAGCCGGCGCGTGGGGGGCATGCAAGCCGGGCGCCGGGAGCGAACGTGAGGATTGCAATCCTCGACGACTACCACGACACGCTGCGGACACTCGACGCGTTCGCGAAGCTTGCCGGTCACGACGTCACGATCTTCAACGATCATGTGCAGGACGTCGAGCGGCTCGCCGCTCGACTTGCCGACGCCGAAGCGCTGGTGCTGATCCGCGAGCGCACGCAGATCCGTGCACCGCTTCTCGAGCGTCTGCCGAAGTTGCGCCTCATCAGCCAGCGCAGCGTCTATCCGCACATCGATATCGATGCGTGCACGCGCCTCGGCATCATCGTGTCGTCGAGCCAGCATGCGGGCACGCCGTCGTACGCAGCGGCCGAGCTCACCTGGGGGCTCGTGCTCGCGGCGATGCGACAGATCCCGCAGCAGATGAACGCGCTGCAGGCCGGCAAGTGGCAGATCGGCGTCGGCCACACGGTGCGCGGCACGACGCTCGGCATCTACGGGTACGGCAGGATCGGTGCCGTCGTGGCGGGCTACGGCAAGGCGTTTGGCTGCAACGTGCTCGTCTGGGCGCGCGAAGCGTCGCGCGCGCGGGCGCGTGCCGACGGCTATGCAACCGCCGACAGCAAGCAGGCGTTCTTCGCTGAATCGGACATTGTGACGCTGCACATGCGGCTGGTCGACGCCACGCGCGGCATCGTCACCGCGGCCGACCTTGAACGGATGAAGCCGACTGCGCTGCTCGTCAACACGAGCCGGGCGGGTCTCGTGGCACCCGGCGCACTGGTGCAGGCGCTGCGCAACGGGCGCCCGGGCATGGCCGCCGTCGACGTCTACGACCAGGAACCCCTGGTAGACCCGAACGATCCGCTGCTGACGCTCGCCAACGTTGTCTGCACGCCGCACATCGGCTACGTGACCCGCGACGAGTACGAGGTCCAGTTCGCCGAGATCTTCGACCAGATCGTCGCGTACGCCGCCGGCCATCCGGTCAACGTCGTCAACCCCGCCGTCCTCGACCACGCGCGCCGCGCGTCCTGATCTTCCGCGCATGCCGCACCTCGAGCTCGACGGGCTGACGAAGCGTTACGGCGACGTCACCTCGGTCGATGCGATCGACCTCACCGTCGAGCGCGGCGAGTTCATCTGCCTGCTCGGTCCGTCGGGCTGCGGGAAGACGACAACGCTGCGCATGCTCGCCGGGTTCCTCACCCCCGACGCCGGCGAAATCCGTGTCGCGGGCAAGACCCTCTCGTCGCCGTCGGCGGTCGTGCCGCCCGAGCGACGCAACATGGGGATGATCTTCCAGAGCTACGCGGTGTGGCCGCACATGACGGTGCGCGAGAACGTCGGCTACGGCCTGCGAATGCAATCGGTGCCCGCGGCGGAGCGGAACAGTCGCACCGATGCGCTCCTCGACGCAACGCGGCTGCGGGAGCACGCCGAGCGCTATCCGGCAGAACTGTCGGGCGGCCAGCAGCAGCGCGTCGCGCTCGCGCGTGCGCTTGCACCCAACCCCGGCATCCTGCTCCTCGACGAGCCGCTGTCGAATCTCGACGCGAACCTGCGCGGCGAGATGCGCTTCGAGATACGGCGGCTGCACGACGAGTACCGCAACACGTCGATCTATGTGACGCACGACCAGGTCGAGGCGATGACGATGGCCGACCGCATCGTCGTGATGAACGCGGGGCGCATCGAGCAGATCGGCACGCCGGAGGACGTGTTCGACCGGCCGCATTCGCGCTTCGTCGCCCGCTTCATCGGCGGCAGCAACCTGCTCGAAGGCGCGCACGTCGACGGCCGGCGCGTCGATGTCGCGGGCCATGCGCTGGACGTCGGGCACGGGGAATTCGCCGGGCGCGGCAAGCCGATGAGCGTGTGCGTGAAGACGCACGACATCCACATCGACGCCGATGGACACGCGGAGGGCACGAACGTGCTGCCGGGCGTCGTGCGCAGCCAGGCGTATCTCGGGAGCCACCGCGATTACATCGTGGACGTCGGCCAGCCGCTCTTGATCGCGGCGCCCGCAACGCTCAACATACCCGCCGGATCGAACGTGACGGTGCGCTTTCGCCCCGACCGTTGTCGAGGCATCATCCGATAACAAGCCATGGTGCGCCACGGGCGCATGGCAAACGAAGCCTGAAGGAGGAGATCATGCGAACCACCCGGATTGCGGCGTTGGCGGCCGCGCTGTTCGCCTGCGCGTTCGCGATGCAGGCACTCGCGCAGGAAACCACACCGGCGATGCTCGCCGCGGCGGCGAAGGAAGGCAAGGTCGTCTGGTACACGGCGGTCGACGTGAAGGTTGCCGAGGCGGTGGCCAAGGTGTTTCGTGCCGAGTATCCGCAGATCGCACTCGAGGTCGAGCGCTCGGGCTCGGAGCGCGTGTTCCAGCGGATCAACCAGGAATTCCAGTCGAACATTCACAACGTCGACGTCGTGAATTCCTCCGACGCGTCGCACTTCCTGCTGTGGAAGCAGCAGAAGCTGCTCGCGAAGCACGTGCCGCCCGACGTCCAGCGCTTCGCCGCGCAGTACAAGGATCCCGACGGCTACTACGCGGTGTGGCGCGCGTCGCTGTCGGTGATGGGCTACAACACGAACCTTGTCAAGCCGGACGAGGCGCCGAAGGGCTACCGCGACCTCCTCGACCCCAAATGGAAGGGCAAGCTCGTCAAGTCGCATCCCGGCTACAGCGGCACGAGCCTCACCGGCACGTTCGCACTCGAAAAGGTGCTCGGCTGGGACTATTTCGAGAAGCTCGCCAGGCAGGCTGTGCAGCAGTTGCAGTCGACAACCGCGCCGCCAAAGAGCATTGCCAGCGGTGAGCGCGCGGTGATGGTCGACGGCAACGAGTACAACATGTTCATCGAGATCCAGGCGAAGAGCCCGGTGAAGATCATCTACGCGGTGGAAGGCACGCCGTTCGTCACGTCGCCGACCGCGATTTTCGCCGAGGCGCCGCATCCGAACGCGGCGCGCGTGCTGCAGAATTTCCTCTACACGGCAAAGGTCCAGCAGCTGCTGGTCAACGAGGGCGGATTGCGCTCCGTGCATCCCGATGTGAAGGAACCGGCCGATCGCACGCCGCTCAAGGACATAAAGCTGCTGCCCGACGACCCCGTTGCCATGCTGCCGCAGGTCGCCGAGATAAAGAAGCGCTATACGGCGATCTTTGGCAACTAGCAGCGCCGTCCGCAGGGCCTCGTTCGACGCGAGCACGGCCGTCTCCGCCGCGATCGTGCTGCTGCTCGCGGCACTCGTGCTGATGCCGCTGTTCTGGCTCGCGGTCACGAGTTTTTCGAACGACGCGAAGGCATTCACGCTCGCGCATTACCGGCAGCTCGTCGCCGATCCCGCATTTGCAAAGCCGCTATGGACCACGCTGTGGACGTCGGCCGCCGTCGGGCTCGGCTGCGTGGGCGCGGCCGCTCCGATGGCGTGGCTCGTGTCGCGTACCGACCTGCCCGGGAAGCGCGCATGGCGAACGCTGATCCTCGCCTCGTTCGTCACGCCACCGTTCCTCGGCGCATTCGCGTGGGTGCTGCTCGGCGGACCCAACGCGGGCCTCATCAACCAGGCGTATTACGCGCTGCGCGGTGTGAAGCCGTTCGACGCCGCGCCGCTTGTCGACATCTTCTCGGCGTGGGGCATGGTGTTCGTGATGGCGCTCTACACGTTCCCCTACGTGTTCACGTTCGCCGCGAACGCGCTCGATGCAATACCGGGCGATCTCGAGGAGGCGTCGGCGATCCTCGGTGCACCACCATGGCGCACGGCGCTGCACATCACGCTGCCGCTGGTGCTGCCGGCACTGCTCGGCGGCTTTCTCGTCGCGTTCCTGCAGGCGATGACGCTGTTCGGCACGCCGGCGATTCTCGCGCTGCCCGCGGGCGTCGACACGATGACGACCAAGATCTGGAGCCTGTTCCAGTTCCCTCCGCAGCTCGGGCTCGCGGCCGCCGCGTCGCTGCCGCTGCTCGTCATCACCGTCGTGCTGCTGCGCGCGCAGGCGGCGATCATGGGCCGGCGCGGTTATTCGGTGATCGGCGGCAAGCGCGGCAGCGCGGGTCAGGCCGTGCGGCTTCGCGGCTTCACGGTGCCTGGCGTGGCGCTCTTCGTCTTCGTGCTCGGCTGCTCGATCTTCCTGCCGTACGGTGTGCTGGCACGTACCGCGTTCCTGCGCAACTGGTCGGCACCGCTTGCCGGCAACCTGTCGCTCGAGCACTGGCGCTTCGTGTTTCTCGAGTTCAGCCAGACACGGCTCGCGCTCTTCAACACGTTCGTCCTCGGCGTGAGCGCGGCGACGGCGGGCACGATCCTGGTGACGCTCGTGGCGTATCTCAGCCTGCGCAGGCTCGTCTGGGGACATCGCTATCTTGCGTTTCTCGCGACGGCGCCGGTCGCCATTCCGGGCATCGTCCTCGCCGTCGGGCTGTTCCTGAGCTACACGCACCCGCCGCTGGTGCTGTACGGCACGCTGGCGATCATCTTCCTCGCTTACGTGACGAAGGAGCTGCCGGTCGGCTACCAGCAGGTCACGAGCTCGATTCGCGCCGTGCACCCCGAGCTCGAGGATGCAAGCCGGATCCTCGGCGCGACGCGATTGCGTGCCTTGTTCGACATCACGACGCCGCTGATCCGCAACGGCGTCATTGCGACGTGGATCTTCATCTTCATCGGCTCGATCCGCGAGCTGTCGGCGACGATCCTGCTCTTCACCGCACGCACGAAGACGATCTCCGTCACGATGTTCGACCTCCGCGAGAGCAACGACTGGGGACCGATCGCCGTGCTATCGCTGACGATGCTCGCGATCACGTTCGTGCTGATCGCGGTGGTTCACCATTTCACCAATGCGAGACTTCGATGACGAATGGCCACCCTCTTCCCGTTCTTGGACTGATGCTGGGTGACGCGACCGGCATCGGGCCCGAGCAATGCGCGCGCATCCTTGCCGACAACAGGATGCAAGACACCGCACGGCTTCTGGTGGTTGGAGACGCGCGCGTGTTCGCGCTCGGAATGTGCGATGCGCGGGCCGACTTCGCATGGCGTCGCGTCGATGCACCCGAGGACGCCGCATGGGACGATCCGGCGGTGCCGCTCCTCGATCTGCACAATTTCGATCCGGCCAGCGTGCCGCGGGGCGTGATGTCGCCGGCATCGGGCAAGGCGAGCGGCGACACGCTGGCCGCGATGGTGGAGCTGGCACTTGCGCGACGCCTCGACGGTATCGTGTTCGCGCCGTTGAACAAGGCCGCGCTTCACGCCGGTGGATGGCGCTTCAACGACGAGCACCAGATGTTCGCGCATCTCACGCGCCACGTGGGCTACTTCGGTGAGATGAACGTGCTCGACGACCTCTGGACGTCGCGGGCGACGTCGCACGTGTCGCTGCGCGCGGCGCTCGATCAGCTGACGCCGGCACGCATCGATGCCGCGCTGACGCTTGCCGATGCGACGATGCGCGCGGCCGGCTTCACGACGCCGCGCATCGCCGTGGCCGCGCTCAATCCGCATGGCGGCGAAGGCGGACTGTTCGGGCGCGAGGAGATCGACATCATCGCGCCTGCCGTTGCGGCCGCCGCGCAGCGCGGCATCGCATGCAAGGGACCCTACCCGGCCGATACCGTGTTCCTGAAAGCGTTTGCCGGCGAGTTCGACGGCGTGCTATCGATGTACCACGACCAGGGGCAGATCGCGACGAAGCTCAAGGGCTTCAATCGCGGCGTCACAATCACCGCGGGGCTTGCGACGCTCTTCACGACACCGGCGCACGGCACCGCATTCGACATCGTCGGCAAGGGTGTCGCGAGCACCGGGGCGCTGGAGCAGGCGATCCGCTTGTGTGCGCGCCTCGCATCCAGCCGCCGCACTGCTGCTCGCGCAAGCGACAATCCGAGTGCCCTCTCAACCGCTGATCACGAAAGCCATCACCATGCCGGATAACATGACGCCCGCGCCCTTACCCGTTGCCCCGATCACTGACTACGTCGCGGGCTTCATCACCGACACCGGTGCCGAGTCCATTCCCGCCGACGTCATGCATCTCGGCAAGCGCTCGGTGCTCGACGGCATCGGGCTGGCACTCGCCGGCGCCGCCTCGCATACGGGCGCGATCATCCGTCGCTACCTCGACGCACTCGGTGTGGAATCGCCGCACGGCTGCACGGTGATCGGCAGCGCGCACAAGGTGCCGGCGCGCTTCGCCGCGTTCGCCAACGGCGTGTCGATCCACGCCGACGACTACGACGACACGCAACTCGCGGTGCTGAAGGATCGCGTTTACGGATTGCTGATGCACCCGACGGCACCGGCATTGCCGCCTGCGCTCGCACTCGGCGAACGCGACAGGCGCAGCGGCCGCGATGTCATGACGGCCTATCACGTCGGCGTCGAGGTCGAATGCAAGGTGGCGGAAGCCATCCTGCCGCGTCACTACCAGCAAGGCTTCCATACCACGGGGACGGTCGGTGCGGTGGGCGCTGCTGCAGTTGCCGCGAAAATGCTCGGACTGGACCGCGAGACGACGCGGCGAGCGCTGTCGCTCGGCGCGACTCAGGCGGGTGCGTTGCGCGAAAACTTCGGAACGATGACAAAGCCGTTCCACGCAGGGCGCGCAGCCGACAGCGGCGTTGTCGCAGCGGAGCTCGCCGCGCTGGGCTTCACCGCATCGCCGAACGGACTCGAGGCGGACCGCGGCTTCTTCCGCGCCGCCGGCGGCGGTTACACGGCCGAAATGATCGACGGCAAGCTGGGCAATCCGTGGACGTTCACGTCGCCCGGCGTATCGATCAAGCCGCATCCGAGCGGCTCGCTGACGCACCCCGGCATGGCTGTGATGCGCGAGCTGATCGACCGCCATGATCTGCGCGCCGAGCGCATTCGTCGCGTGTCGGTCGGCACGAACCACAACATGCCGAATGCGCTGATCCATCATCGTCCGCGCACCGAGCTGCAGGCCAAGTTCAGCATGGAGTTCTGCATGGCGATCCTGCTGCTCGAGCGCAAGGCCGGACTCGAGCAGTTCACCGATGAAGTGGTCAACCGGCCGGACGTGCAGGCGATGATCGCGAAGATCGATTTCGGCATGCATCCCGAGGCGGAGGCCGCCGGCTTCGACAAGATGACGACGATCATCGAGGTCGAGACCGACGACGGGCGCGTCGTCAAGGGCGCGGCCGATTTCGGCAAGGGCAGCCCCGTCAATCCGATGAGCGACGACGAGCTTTCCGACAAGTTCCGCCAGTGCGCGGCATGGGGCGGCCTCGACCGCGACCGCACGGAGCGCGTGCTCGATCTTGCATGGCGCATCGAGACGCTGCCCGACATCAACGAGCTCACTGAGCTGCTTCGCTTCGGCGCCGCTGCGACCGGCTGATCGAACCGCACCGTGGTGGTTGCCGCCGTCGCGTCCCGTAAACGAGCCCGCGGGCCAATGATGGCCGGTATTGGAACGCCGCACGAGTTCCGCCGGTCGCACTTTTGCGTCGCGCGAACCGGCTAGAATTTCCCCGTGGATTCTCCCGTCTCTCCTGCCTTGCAGGCCGCGTTCGATCGCGAACGCAACGACTCGCGTGCGCGAGCGCGTTCCGATGCCGTCACGGCACGGACGCACACCGTGCGCATGTACGGACGGCTGGCGGCGCTACAGGCGCAGGTCATGGCCGACGAAAAGGTGGACGTTGCGTGCAAATGCGGCTGCAGCTACTGCTGTCACCTGCGCGTCGAGATCCGACCGCACGAAGCGTTCGTGCTCGCGCAGCATATCCGCACTCGATTGAGTCCGGAGGAAGGCGCGCGCATTCTTGCTCGAATCAAAGAGAATCTCGCTCCCATCGCGTCCCTGTCGCGCGAGCAGCACGTGCGGGCCGGGATACCGTGCGCGCTGCTCGAGGAGAATGCGTGCTCGGTGTACGAAGCGCGTCCAGCGGCATGCCGCAAATATCATTCTGTTTCCGTTGTCGTCTGCCGCGCCGCATTCAACGACACATCCGCGCCGCTCATCGGCGAGATCGAGCACGAACAGGTGCGGCTCGCCGGCAATGCGGTGGCGCTTGGATATGCGAAAGGCCTGGAGGAAGCGGGATACGACGCGGGATTGTACGAGCTGCATTACGCGCTGTACCGGGCGCTGATCGATTCGAAGGCTGAAAAGCGATATCGGCGTGGCAAGCGGGCGTTTGTTGGTTAGGCGTGTCCATGCCGCAAACACCGACGTTTTGGGTGACGGGATGAGCGTTGACGTTCTACATGCTCGGTCATGTTGCACTTCGCTTCGACCTGGCGATGCAGGCGCCATTAGGCTGGTCTAAAACGCACTAATTGTTTTATTCCGACCGACTTTCGCGACAGGCCGCTGAGCGTTGCCATGGCTCGACGGAGTGTTTCCCCTCTGTTAACGTTAGGCCTGAAATCGCCGCGCCAAGCTGATGGAACGTTCGATTGGGCCGCCGTACCGACCAAAGTGATGAACGAGGAATTGCGATGACGATCAATTCACGAGCCCCCGCGTGGGCAACCGCAGCCGTACTCGCGGGACGCTTGATTTTCGCCGCCGTCTTCGTCATGGCATTGGCATTCAAGCTGATGGATATCGATGGCACGGCGGCCTATATCATGTCCGCCGGCTTCCCGGTTCCGAAGCTTCTTGCCTGGTTGGCTGCGCTGTTCGAGCTGGCGCTGGCCGTTTGCCTGTTGACCGGGGCTTTCTTCGCTGAAGCCGCGCTCTTCGCGGCGGTTTACGTGCTGTTCCTCGCTTTTGCGTTTCATGGTCCATCGCATTGGAGCGGGAACCAGACGGAATTCGGCTTCTTCGTCGATCACTTTACGTTCATCGCCGGCCTTCTGTTTGCGGCCGCGCATGGACCCGGCGTGCGGCTGGCGATCCCTGTCGGTTTCCTCCGCACGCCCGTGAAGGCGTGAGCTACCGTCAATCGTGAGACAAGGCACGTACTGCGTTCGCACACCATGATCCGAGGCAGCTGCCTCTGTGGTGGCGTGAAATTCGAATTCACTCACACAACGGGCCCGTTCGAACTCTGCCACTGCAATCGGTGCCGCAAAGCCAGTGGTTCAGCCTACCGCGCAGGCCTGCTCGTCCACGAGCAGGACTTCCAGCTCATCGAAGGAAAGGAACTGATCAATACGTTTGAAACACCGACTGCTGAAGGTCCGCCTCCCTATCGCCAGTGCTTCTGCAGCCGTTGCGGCTGCCCCGTCCCCTTCGCCCAGAGTGGATCATGGTTTGTACCGGCGGGTTTGCTCGATGATGATCCGAAAGTAAGACCGGACAAACACATTTACGTCGACCTCAAGGCTCCTTGGGATACGATCACGGACCACTTGCCGCAAATGACGAAACCGGAAATCAGGGTGCATCGAGCACGTGCATCGCAGTCCGAACGATAAGTGACGTCCAACCAGGGCTTCCAGCGGACGGCTCCCTTCGGTCGGCGCGGCGCCGAACTCCCGCATTAGTCCAATGGCCGCCGCCATTCGCACACTTTGCGCTCAGGACGTCGCAGTCGCCCAGGAAGTGGTGCGTTCGTTCCACTCGGCGGCGCTTTCGGATGATTATCTGCAGTCGATCCTGCTCAACACCGCCAATCTCCTGCTCGTCGCGCAGGTTGCGGACCGCGTGGTTGGCTTCCTGTACGGACACTGGATCGACCGGCTCTACAGCGCATCGGCGCAGCTCTTCATTTATGAAGTCGAAGTCGCCGAGGGCAATCGACGATCAGGCATAGCGTCTGCTCTCATGTCTGCGGCGCTCGCGCACGCGCAACGCCGAGACGCCAGGACATTCGTATTCACGAACCACTCCAACCGAGCAGCCGTCGCGCTGTACGAGAAGGCCGGAGGTATTGCCAGGAATGGAGACGACCTGCTATTCATATTTGCGCCGACGCGTCATGGAGCTGGCGCTTAACGTTGAGGTCAACCGAACCCGGCGGCGCCCGCTTTGATCTTCGGTCTCGCTCTCGTCGGCGGCCCGGGTGCCTTTATCGTTAGCCTTCGAAAGCGCATCCGTGCATATCCGCCGCTTCAAGCCTGGCGAAGAGGCAGCGCTCTTCGAGATCTATCACTCCGCGATTCATCTCGTTGCGTGTCGCGATTACACCGAAGAACAGGTCAACGCATGGGCGCCAGCAGACCTTGATCGTGATCTCTGGTCGAATCGCATTCGGGGAATCAACCCATTCGTGGCAGAGATTCAGGGTAGGCCGGTCGGCTATGCGGATGTCCAACGCACGGGGTACATTGACCACTTCTTCGTCTCTGGCTGGCACCCTCGACAAGGCATCGGTAGCGCGCTGATGAAATTCATTGAGTTCGAAGCGGCGCATATGGGTCTCGCTGAGCTGACTTCAGATGTCAGCCGCACGGCACAGCCGTTTTTCGAGAGGTTTGGTTTTGTGCTGATCGAGAAGCGGCGGCCGGTTATCCGTGGCGTCGAGGTTCCCAACGCGCTTATGCGCAAGATCATATAAGTTAGGACCATGCAACTGCGGCCTAACCCCACGGTCAACCGGCGCCCGCAGATGCGTTCTTCTTCGCTCATCATCGGCGCAGTGCGCCGGTTACCTTGAACGTCAGGCAACGCACACCGTGGCCAGCCCAACGCCCTGCATCTTCTGCGAGATCATCGCGCGCCGTGTGCCAGCGACTATCGTCTTCGAGGACCAGGACCACATCGCTTTCTTCCCGCTGGAGCATATCAACCCCGGCCATCTGCTCCTCGTTCCGAAGGGCCATGTCGGCTACCTGTTCGACATGCCCATTCCCGCATACCAGGCGCTATGGGCGACAGCGTCCAAGCTGGCGCCAGGTCTTCGCTCGGTCACTTCAGCGAAACGTATTGGTGTCGCGGTTGAAGGCTTTGCGGTGCCGCACGTCCATGTTCATCTAGTTCCCGTCAACGGGGGAGACGAGCTCAATCCCTCCCGTGCCAAGCGCGTGCCGGATGCTGAGGCCGATCGCCTCGCACGTCTGCTGCGCGAGGCGTACGGTGCCTGACCTTCCGGTCAATCGGTCGCCCCGGTTCAAGTTTTCGTTTCAGCGCGTCAGCGTCGCGCCCGGGTTACCTCGATCGTCGGACGCCAAGGAGACATCATGACCGT
>Ga0068856_100005379_pt1 | contig 12620 bp, 10 predicted proteins | sample KBSCornC62_FD_66595 | JGI IMG/M metagenome (GOLD analysis project Ga0068856, IMG submission 66595) | Corn rhizosphere microbial communities from Kellogg Biological Station, Michigan, USA - KBS Corn C6-2 | ecosystem: Host-associated > Plants > Roots > Rhizosphere > Soil ...
GGTGTCGCGCAAGTTCGGGGATGATAGCTGAACGCTTCCTCCATAACTTGCTACACCATTCTTTGTTGTACCGACACCCCGCTGAATCTGAACCTTGCTAACCGAATTCATGATATCCGGATAGTTCGAAAAGTAAGCGCCCTGATCTTCGGGCTCGTTCAGGGGTACGCCGTCGAAGGTCATGTTGACTCGTGTCTGATCGATGCCGCGTATCCGGAAGTAAGAATATCCCTGCGTGCTACCAGCATCCGAGTACACCGTGATCGACGGAGTTTGCGAAAGAATAAATGATGGCTCCTGACCAGTCGATATTAGTTTCAATGTCTTTGCACTTACATTCTGATAACTGACGGGAGTTACGTTATCGGCTTGATAACTTATCGTGACCTCGTTTAATTGACGAGTGGAGTCTTTTTGTTCGATACTCTGACACCATGAAGTAACGCCCACGTAAAGAAAAACCACGATAAATTGAATCCTCCGAAAAACCTTCTTCATAATCAATCAATCAAATTACTTAAACCAATTCTCTTGCTTATTTCGGAACCCCGTGGCGTATAAACGCGTTCATGAGGCACGATTAACGTACCTAACGTTTCCTCCTGAATGTTCACAAATTGCTCATGAACGAATGGCGTTATGTCCTCCACATGCTCTATAGCTTCACATGCGAATGTTCGCAGGACCGGCCCGCGCAATCCGAGTTGCAATGCACGACGTGTCACGGGAGTTCCGTATGGGTCGTGATCGGGATCCCACTGCAATCGAACGTGGCTATTCGCTACGGCTTCCCGCCAGGAATTCTGATCTTCGTAGAAAGAAGCATCGAACGAGGAGACAACGCATTGACTCAACCGCTACGATACATCATCCATAAAAAGTTTGGCTTGATCCATGACATTCGATTGAAACTGTAAGCGGGCCCTCCGAGTTTTTGATGAGCGACCGCGTATTGCGCTGTGATCATATTGAAGGCCTGATAAACAACAACAAAGTCGTCTGTCGTTTGGGCCAGAATATGTCGGCCTTGCTGGGGATAGTTATTAAAATTATATAATTCTTTTTTTAACGTGATATTCATTTTCTAATTTTTTTAGCGCCGGCTTGCCCGGGCGCGCACTTCTTCAAATGTCTGGTCTTTCGTAATAACACCATTCTCAAATACTGTTTCGAGTAAATCCACATTGCTGTCTGCGTGTTCTTCAACAGTCCGAAATTGTCCATTCGCATGTGTCAGTTTTAATCTACCGGCTTTCGACGTTTTGAATGATTTGACAAGCTCGCCTTTTTCATTCATCTCGACAGGTTGCTTTCTTACTTTTATAGCCTGTCCGTTGATTTCGGCATAGGAGCACTTCAAGGCAAACTTTTGCGTATCGCGATTTACTTTCTGCAACAACGCCCCTCCCATACCAAGCACGAGATTTTCAGCAGAGATTCCTTTTTTGTGTAGGGCCTCATAGATCTGAGGGATAGATTGCAGATCGATTCCATCACCTTGGATGACCCGTACTTGGGCCGGAAGAACGCGATGCGCCTTTTTGTTTACCGTAAATCCGAATTTTTCAAACAGGAGCTCAAACACGTTCAATAACGTCGTAACAGGATCGCCGGAGTCGGGCCTGACGACGAGCGTTCCATTTCTTTTAAGTACCTGATCTTTTAACTCGCCGCCCCAATAATTTTCTACCGCGTTGAAGATATTGTAAGAATCAGATACACAAGAAAGAATTCCATTGGGATACGCATTGAGAACATGCCTGAAAATTTCCTTCTCTCCTCCTTCACCCAATAATGTCATGATGGAGTGCTCCGTAGCAGGTACAGACATTCCATATACCTTCGTTGCCTGATAATAGCGCTGTGCAAATTTTGATGCGTACACGGTGTCGCTTCCCATGAAATTCACGAGGTGCGCAGAGCCACCCAAGCCGGCACTCTCAACAGAACTCACGCCCCGAAAACCGAAATCGTTCAATACGAAGTCAATCCCCGCTTTTGCGTTTTCGTCTGCCGTAAGATCATAATAGCGTTCAACGATCTTTCGCACCTCACGTGATAACGACGCTACCGTAGTTGGATACCAAACCTGCATCAGCAATGTCTCGAGGAAATTGGTTAACCAGAAACATTTCGGATCGGTATTTTCAATGGTCATCAAGGCATTATGCACGGGCATAACCGTTCCTTCGGCAACAGCTTTTATTTTGATCGGAAGTTTGCCACCATGTACATTTAAAATATAATCGAAGTTCTCACGTTTAAACACATCATTGCGGCCAAAAACACCGTTCAGTAACGCTTCCGCTTCGTCGACATTTTCCTTTGTGAATGCCTGGCCTTCAAGATACTCCTTTAGAAAATATTGTAAACCGTAAAAAACAGTTTCAGGCAATTCCCCACCGCGACTTTCCAGGTATGAGTAGATCTTTGTGGTACCGGGAAGATAGAGCTTATAGTGGGAGTATTTATAAGCGTCGGCAAGGAGAAGAAGATTTGTCGTTTTCATATACTTAAGCGTTTACGTGATATTTTTCCAATAATGCTGCGAGTAGCGGGGTGTGCGTCTCGGCGTGTTGCTTCAGGCGCATAAGCTCGACAACCTTAGGCAGCGTGAACCACTTCACCTCGGCGATATCGTCACTCCCTACAGGATCGCCCGCGATATAATCGGTAGAAAATAATGTTGTAATGATTTTATCGATTTCGTTTTTGTAGCGCCAGTCGTTTACACGGAACGATCCTTCGTATTGCATTTTGCCCACCTCTATGGTTCCACACTCTTCAACCATTTCACGATGCGCTGCCGCTTCAAAATTTTCATCGGTTGGATCGCTGAATCCTCCAAGGAGCCTCCACGCATTGTCGTTCTCTTTCCTGCCGAGAAGAATTTCCGTTTTTTTATTTCTGAATACGGCAATATCTACTGTTGGATAAACTTTGGGATAAGTATTTGCATACGCGTAAATAATGCCGGTTCGAAAATCCAACGAGTCCATGGATTTTTCTTTCACAATTTTCCGGATCTCGGTGGCATTATGATCACCGTATTTTGGGAGTTCGACTACCGAATTTTTTCCGAAGTAATAGTCGATGAAGCTATCGCGGCTTCCGTATAGGGTAAAGGCAGAACCCGGAAATGTGTTGGTCAATAATACATCAAGTTGATGCGACCATTTGGTATCTATTGGATGATCGGGTAATGGAAGCACCACAACTTCCGGATACTCCTTCTTGATCATTTTTTCACGGGTGGGAAAATCCAATGGATTTTTAACACTGCCTCGTACTGGTGTAATTCCCAGCACGATCACGACATTGCCATGTTTCGCCTGTACGGCTTCAATCAGACTTTTATGACCTTCGTGCAGGTAAGGGGTTTGAAAGCGGGCGATAATGACTCCGATCATATGGGCGGTGAATTAGTGTATTTGTGTAATATATACGCAAATGTAGCCAATAGGTTTCTTTTGCGCGAATAATTTGTGTATTTTTTACAATAATTGGTTGCTATTGCGATTTAGAAGAAAATATCGAAATGATAACCTCTCTCTTTCAACTCGAAATATTTCTTTTTATTGAATTTAAAGAGCCGGGCAGGCCTTCCCGCTTTGCGCTGGATTGTTTCATCCAATTCCTCCAAAATGCCCAGGCTGAGGATTTTCTTCTTGAAATTCCGTCGATCGATATCGTGATCCAGAAGCGTTTGATATAACTTTTCAAGATCCGAAAAAGGAAATTCCTTTTCCAGCAGCTCAAAACCGATCGGCTCATAGGTGATTTTGTCGCGCAAGCGTTTAACTGCCGTGTCAATGATCTTTTTGTGATCAAACGCCAGCTTCGGAAGTTTCTTGGTATTAAACCAACCTACATCCTCCGCGTCTGTCTGGGCCATCAATTTGTAATCCTGCGGACGGACCAGCCCAAAATAGGAAACGGATACGACGTAATTTCGAGGGTCGCGATCAGGCGAACCGAATGAATATAGTTGCTCAAGATAATGAACCTCAATACCGGCCTCTTCTTTGAGTTCACGTGCCACAGCTTTATCAAGGGTCTCTTCATTGAGAACAAGTCCGCCCGGCAATGCCCACATTTTTTTGAACGGATCGTTCTTCCGTTTAATAAGGAGCACTGAAACGCCGTTCTCTTGATCATACCCGAAGACGACCGCGTCGACGGAGACTTTGATATCTTGTTTGGTCATTGCAGGAAAGTTAAGAACTCTTTCCGATGTGTTGAAATTTGTCGTATGTTGACTTTCACACGATGATTGACATTATATTAAAGATTCGTCCTAACTTTATCGACATTTGCGCATTTTATGTTTCTTAGCCAATCTGGTATGAAAGATTCTCCGCAGCGTCGCTATTCCAAGGTGTCATGACACTGGACATGAAAATGAGTTCTAAAATTGTCACCAAAAGGCCGCATGGTTAATCGGATACTGAAGTTCGCATTTGCGTTGCCGCTCATCATTGTGTTGGTAATCACGATCATTGTGAACGTGCGGCTGCACACCGCTTCGGTAAACCCCGCAAGAGATTTGATCTTAGAACTCCACGGGCTCAAACATTCCTTAGACGGCCATGCGGACGCCGAGATGCAAAAACTGTATCCGGAGGGGTACGTTTTTTTTAATGCGTTATACGGACTGTCGTGGTGCAACTACCTCACACATTTCGCACAAGATGACAGCATTGCCCACAACGAAATTCAGCGCGCCCTTGATAATATAAATTCTGAAAATGGTCGCGCGGCATTTGAGCGCGATCTTCCTATTTCGTATGGTGCGTTTTATACCGGATGGAGTACGTATTTGTTGGGGAAAAAACTCGGCGTGGAAAAGCCTGCCGAGCGTGCAGCCGCTGAGATTGAACTATTTAAACAACAGTGCCACCGTATTGCGAAAGGCATGGAAACAAAAACATTTCCGGTCAGCTATCCAGGCAGAGCATGGCCTGCTGATGCCGTACTTTGCGTATCGTCGCTCGCATTATACGACAGATTGTTTGAACCGATGTATCAAGAGTTCATTCAACAATGGATCGTACACGTAAAAGCGAATCTTGATAAAAATGGATTAATTCCCCACGAAGTCATTCCCGCTACCGGAAAGATCGTGGAGGAAGCACGCGGTTCGTCTCAAAGTCTTATGTTGGCTTTTTTGCATGAGATCGACGACGATTTCTTTCGCGAACAATTTGTTCGTTACAAAGAAAAATTTTTTGACAGTCGGTTGGGCCTGATCGGAATTCGTGAGTATCCTTCGGGACGTTATGGACTTGGTGATGTTGACTCTGGCCCGGTCGTACTTCAAATGGGAGCGTCCGCGACAATTGTCGGCCTATACCCGATCAGTTACACCGGTGACGCCAATACCGGAAGATTGTATCGCGAAATAGAAGCACTGGGATTGGCGCGTCACGTTAGTGGCAAAAAAATTACCTACTTGGAATGTTGCCAATGGCCGACGCATTTATAGCATGGTCACATAGCGCTTCGTCGAGACTAAATATGGGCGATTCGGATTTCACGGTATTCCATCTTTACAGCATAGGGATATGTATTGTGTGCGTTGGCATCCTCTGGCTTTTCTGGGGAAGCCGAAACAAGAGCACGCTACATATTCCATGGTAGCTACAAATTATATCAAATGCCGGCGTAGCGCCGGCATTTATTGTTACGTCCATTTAACCTGTTCATCCTTCAGAAGATCACGCAATATTTTATCTGCGTTCCTCTCTTCGAGGTCTCGTAATTTCTCCTGAACAATTGTATTGAATTGAAAATAGTTTTCCTTGGTCAGGAACCCATCGGTAGCAATCCATGGCTCCGCGCCGTACTTCTCTACAAATTTTCCAATTTCTGCTTCTTCCATTTTGGAATTTACGGTGAGGTATTCGGCCATCTTTAGCAGCAACATCATATTACGTCTTAAGATTGCCTCGCCTTCTACTTCGCAAATCTTGATGAGCGCTTTCGCCTCGTGATTGTAGGTGTCTATGTCAAAGAAAGCGTGCTCGTTCGACGACGCCGTAAGCGCGAGATGGATGGGATCCGATCCCATACCATATCTTCTCACTGCGAGATTTGCCTGCTCCGACGCTATCTCAAGATCGGCGTACACGCCCGACGATGTCAGATCTTCTCCGAAGACCATTTTCTCGGCGACATACCCGCCAAGGGATATAATAATATCCTTCTTCAAGGTGTCACGCGTGAAAGGACCTTTTGGAAAATTGATCAGGCAAAAACCTTCTGAACAATCAGATGCCGTGCGTGATACGACGACAGAAGGAAGAATGCGTAATGTCAATGCAGCCAGCACGGCATGACCTGCTTCGTGAACGGCCGTGTGCGCCTGAATCTCCGGGTTAACGCTTTTTCGAAGATTCTCCAGCTTCAACGACGCCTTGTCGGCAATCGTTTTAATTGTTTCACCCTTCTCCGAATGTAACGCATAGATAAAATGCTCCTCGTTGTACCGCCATGTGATGGCCGATACCGGAACGTTTTCTTCCAACACGGCCACCACCATTTTACTGACGCGCGATTCAATCATATTTTTTACCGTTGTCATTACAGGACGCGTGCCTTGCGAAGGGAACACACCCTCAGCGTAGATAATGTCGATGACTGATCTTTCGTAGGTCACCTTCCATCCGAAACGCTCACGTACAAAGGTCGAAATATTTTCCAGCGACCGTTCAATCAATTCCTCGAACTGCTTGCGGCTGAAGGATCGATAGATCACGTGATTATTGCCGAGTCGCGCAATTTGTTCCGGACGGAAACGACTACGCAACGCGCGCTTAACGTCTGCGATGGTAATCTTTGTTGTCTCTTCATGGAAGTCGTCTGCACTGATGTCCGGATTCATGTTTCGACTCATAGCGTATGCCTCGTCCAGGTTTCCCAATATAAAAATGAGCGACTGTGATAGATCCAAATATTTCGTTGCAGGTCTCTTGCACATGGCTTTGTAGACGTACATGCGCAGCTCCTCAAGCGACATGTCTCGTACGGTTTTGCGCAGGCGATCGCGTGACGCTCGCTCGTCTTCATGTAGCAAATTGCTTAAGCCCTCAATGAAATCAAACGAAAGAAAATACGATTTGTCTATCTTCTCTTCGACGTTTGACTGATCGAAAAAATAAAATCCTTCAAACAGTTCACAAAACACGTCGAGCCCACGTACAATTTCACCTTGTTGTAATTGAACATTTTGAAGAAGCGCTTGATCAAGACGGCGCAGGCAATTTTCACCGCGAAATAGATAGAAAGTACCTCCCGGGATATAGCTGATCTTGCCCGAATCAAGAAGTTCCCAGATAACGCGCAGTTTGTCTTTGCCGAGTTCGTTGCCGTTGGCATCGAGTGTACGCGCGAATTGGAATTCATCCATACAAATGATAGCGGATTTTTCGTGGAAGAAGTCGAGATCATCGGTCAAAATACTTTTGATCCACGATGCCGAATCCGACTCAAACTCACCCATATCGAGTTGCGTATAGTATTTCGAATAATCGAGGAGCTCTATTAATTTTTGAACAAGGGCGGTTTTGCCGGAGCCGGTCAGGCCCCACAAATTTATAATTGTGGGTCTGCGCTGGGCCTCCGAAAATAAATACCACGGCAACATGAGCGACGTAACCTCGTCGACTACGTGATCGATACCAATGAAGTGTTTCTTCAGGGTTACCTTCACTGCTTCCAGTTGCTTTTTCTTTTCAATCAGTTCGTTATGTAATTCATGTGTGTTCATACTATTAATCTTTTGCCATCCTCACGATACGAGGATGAAACTTTCCCTCGACGGCAACGAGTGTATGCTGGCTCGCCATCACCTGGTCAATATCTTTATACGCGGCAGGAGCCTCTTCCGTGCTTCCACCGATTAAGGTTATCTTTTCGGTCTGCAATAACTTTTTCAAACTGCTCATCGTAATCGAATTCTTCGCTTTCAGCCGCGACATTTTTCGACCGGCTCCGTGCGAAGCCGAATTCAATGCCAACTCATTCCCCAAGCCGCGAACGATGTAACCTGTCGTTGTCATGCTACCGGGAATGATGCCAAACTCATTCACCGCTGCCGGCGTCGAACCCTTTCTGTGCATCACATACTCTTCGCCATCGCGCAATTTCTCCTTCCAAGCAAAATTGTGATGGTTCTCAATTTTCCTGATGACGGAAAGTCCAACGGCACGACATACGTTTTCATGAATGCGGTCGTGGCATGCTTTCGCATATTCACCGGCCAAATTCATCGACAACCAATATTCCTGTCCCGGCTCCGTGTCGAGATCAAGCCATGCTAAACTTTTCGCTTCCCGAGGAAGCTTGCAAACGTTCATAGCAACATTGGTATAGTGCTGCGCGATATTCGCGCCTAGGCTTCTAGACCCAGAATGCGACATGATCGCTGTGTATGCGCCCGGCGCAACGTTCAGTGCGTTTTTTTCGGCAAGTGTCACGATGCCAAACTCCACAAAATGATTTCCGGAGCCGGAACTGCCCAATTGCCTCACCGCCTTTGCATGCATGCGTTTTAGTAACTCCGTACTATCAAAACCAGGATCGTCCAAAATCGGATGCTCCTGTTTTACTTGCAGTCCTCCATCATTACCAAAATGCGTCTCATCTTGCAGTGCCTTCTTTAAATCATACATATGATGTTCGACGTAACTCCCCGGCGCTTCTAAAATGCTCAATGACATACGGCAGCCGATATCCATACCGACGCCGAAGGGTATGACCGCATTTTTTGTTGCCAGCACACCACCTATCGGCAACCCATACCCCTGATGCGCATCGGGCATCAAGGCGCCGAGTTCCGCGATAGGAAGTCGCATAGCAAGTTCCATTTGCCTGATTGCATTCGTCTCGATGTGCTTATTCCCGAATACCTCAAAGTGTTTTGGCTCATCACGAAGCTCAAAGACTTTGAATGATGAAACGTTAACAGTCTTTGACGTTAGTTTGGCAGCCAGTATGCCAAGTGTCTCATGTACCACATACTCTTCCGGTTTTGCAAGGACCTCTTTAATAACTGTGAGCTTTTCGTCGTTTGCAGTATGCTTGAAGTGGCGGTTCATAATGTTGAGCGCCAGGCTTCGCGTCACTTCCGATGGAAAAGCTACTTCGTTTAATTCTTGTATTGTCAATTTTTGTCTGCCCATAGAATAAACACCCGTCTCGTGTTGCACGAACGTTTAGAGAATATTCGACGATGCATCATGATAACATGATACAACGACAATCTCGGAGCCTGGTGTAAGGCTTGTTGTTGTTAAAATTTATTTGAGATTGATGCAGCCAGAACCTTCCGGTAAGATCGCTTACCGTAGCTGCTAATGGGGAATATGGTGTTTCAGTACAAACATATCGTTACCCTGTTTAATGGAACATGAGTGTGAAAATGCTGACGCAAAGATACGAGTGTAACGGAAAAACGGAAATGCGGTTTTAATTTTCTCAAAAAGATAGAATCGATCTAAAGAAAGATATCCAGGAACTGATAAATCTTAAGGCGGCAGTTTTGCGTAGGCATTGACCCGTGAATAACGGCATATTTTAACCGGGTATTTATACCTCAGGATGCATTTACCGGATTGATGGCCTGGATATATTCAATCAGACAACGGGCAAACGACAGGGGCTGGTATACGAATTGCAGTCCTGTTAATTCTTTACAAGTCAAGAATAAAAAGATCATCTATGGAAACGATTCAGAGAGACAACGCGAACATTCACTATCAAGTGAGTGGGGAAGGTGATATAACATTGGTATTTGTTCACGGCTCCTACATTGACAAGACATACTGGAGCGAACAGGTTGAATATTTCAGTAAGAAATTCAAAGTAGTCACGATTGATCTTCCCGGACACGGAAAATCCGGGCGCGAACGTTCTGCGTGGTCGATCAGAGGTTTTGCCGAAGACGTTGTTGAAGTTGTTAAACAACTCAATTTACAACACGTTGTGCTGATCGGACACTCTATAGGCGCGGAGATTAACCTGATTGCCGCTGTATCAAACCCAGATCCAATCATCGGATTCATTGCCGTAGATTTCTTCAAGGATGCCGCTACGCCACTTCCTGAAAAATATCATGACCAAGTCGACGCTATCCTCGAGAATTTAAAAACTAATTTTGAGGATACCAATGAACAATATGCGCGCATGGCACTGTTGCGAGATGAAACCCCCTCCATCGTTACCCAACGAGTCGTTCGCGACTATCGAAATGCTTATCAACCCATGGGCCTGGCAACCATGCCGGAAATTTTTACGATTGATAAAATTGAGAAAGAATACCTCCCGAAACTTCCGGTAAAACTGCATTTGTTAAATGTGGATTACATCCCAACGAACGAGGAACCGCTTCGGCAAATTCTCCCGCATGGATATGACATTGATCATCTCGAAGGAACGAGTCATTATCCGATGATTGAGAATCCAGGTGCATTTAATATTGCATTGGAAAGAGCGATTCATAAGATCGAGGTCGACGTACACGTACATTGATACGACCTGCACTCTAGTTCGAATGTTTCTGGGCGCCTCAAAAGGGCTTCATGCTGCGCTGAAAATTTCGCGGTGATTGCTATCTTGTGAAAATTTCAAAAATGCGCAATGAATCAATCTTCCTTCAGCCAGGTCTCAAAACTCCTACATCCCCTTTCACTGACTATCGCGGCGCTTTGCGTGATGACTTCCTGTTCGAAGAAAGAGTCAGTTAAAGAGGAACAACTTCGTGTTGAACAATCTGTTGACGACTCTACCGCCGTCGACACCGTTCAGACTAACTCGCTTCGTAACAACGTGTCATTCAAGCAGCTTCAATCCTATCCCAATCATGTTGTGTTGACGGGGTTGGCACCCCATCGTCTGGTAACAATTTATAAAACGACACGCGCACAAAACCAAAGATCCGGAACGGATTCCTATTATTATTCAAAAGACTATGACACCTATGGCGACAGTGAATATCGTGAACATTTTATGCCGGGCCTCGACCTGATTTATGGTTATAACCTCATCAATGTGGCGCACTACGATTTTGGTGAAGAGAAATTGAATTTGTTGTTTGATCATCCTGTTCTCGTGAAGTCGCTCTATTTTCCATCCTATGAGCAAGACTCGCTGGATAAAAAACCAATCACGCGAAACTATTACCTCATGTCGGCCTACGATGCCGACACGAATGGAGATACGTTGATCAACAAAAAAGACTTACGCCATTTTTATTTCTTCACCGCGCAGGGAAGCGGCCGCGTACAACTCATTCCGGCAGATCATACTGTTCTTCGATCGGAATATGACCCGAGGAATGATGTGATGTACGTATTTGCCCAGGAGGACTGCAACCACAACGGCTCACCTGACAAGAAAGAACCGATTCACATCTTCTGGTTTAGCCTGAAAAAACCGGAAGCAGCGAAACGGCTGTATTAGCCGAAGCCTTAGCCATAAGCTTCTACAGGAAACTCGCGCCTAAAAGGCTGATTGCCATTTCTGCTTCTGAAGGCGCGAATGAAATGTTCCGGCAGTGAACCATACAAGCGGGAAATCCGCTTCATACGTCCAGCCCTGCGACAACTATTCGCGTCAGAGATGTATACCTCCCGAAACTTCTATGCGCTGGCCATTTATCCACTTGGCATCGTCTGTACATAAAAACGCCACCACGCTACCGATGTCATCTGCATGGCCGACACGGCCGAGTGCCGTTATGCTGGCAATGTGATTATTAACATCTGAATTATCGCGAACGAGGCCGCCGGCAAAGTCTGTGGCAATAGCACCCGGCGCAACAACATTAACGCCGATCCGCCTCGGCCCGAGTTCAACGGCCATGTAGCGTGTAAGCGTTTCTACCGCTCCTTTCATAGACGCATAGGCGGCGTAGCCTGAATAAGAAAAACGTGCAAGTCCGCTGGAGATGTTGATGATTCGCCCGCCGTCATGCATGATCGGCAATGCTTTTTGTGTGATAAAGAAGACTCCTTTGAAGTGAATATTGACTAATGAATCAAATTGCTCTTCAGTGTTTTCCGCCAATGACGCATGAATGCCGATGCCAGCATTGTTAATCAGAAAATCAAAACCATCAGCACCAAAAACCTCGTTCAGCGCTTTTTTTACTGCAGCAAAAAACGCGTCGAATGATTTTACGTTGCCGGCATCGAGTTGAATGGCAGCGGCGCGCTGGCCTAGTTTTTCTATTTCCGCTACGACAGTATCCGCTTCTGATTTCTTGCTGTTGTAGGTAATGATAACGTCAATTTTCTTTTTGGCCAGGTTTAACGCCATGTCTTTTCCCAATCCGCGACTGCCGCCAGTGATCAGGGCAATTTTTCTCTTTGTATCCATCGTGTTGTAAAATTTTTGATGGAACAAAAGTATATCCGGGGCGGGCGTCAGGCTTTGCACGCATCAATCGATTATTTGCAAAATTCAAATCTTCAGGACTACGAACGGAATCCTAGGGGCGATAAAGCAGTTTGTTTTTTGAAGAAATTGGAAAAATGTGCCACTTCCTCGAAGCCGAGGCAGTATGCAATTTCGGAGACGCTCCACGTAGTCTGCTTCAGCAATATCTTTGCTTCCACCGT
>Ga0068856_100005380_pt1 | contig 12619 bp, 15 predicted proteins | sample KBSCornC62_FD_66595 | JGI IMG/M metagenome (GOLD analysis project Ga0068856, IMG submission 66595) | Corn rhizosphere microbial communities from Kellogg Biological Station, Michigan, USA - KBS Corn C6-2 | ecosystem: Host-associated > Plants > Roots > Rhizosphere > Soil ...
CCCCGTCGAACAGAAGTCTCTTGCCTGGATACACGAAAGCTCTTCTGTCGGAGCGCGTCCGTCCTCGGCCGCCCCCGTCGAGCAGAACCCACTCATCCTTACCGGGCTGAAACGGAGCACCGTGTGGCCCAACTCACGACTCTCCAATATCAAACCACCAGGCAGGACTGGCTTATGGGTTCTATTCGACGGGGGCGGCCGAGGACGGACGCGCTCCGACAGAAGAGCTTTCGTGTATCCAGGCAAGAGACTTCTGTTCGACGGGGCCGCCGCGACAGACGAGTCCGCTCCCAGCATGATGGTCTTTGATTACTTTCACAGCTTCTGCCGTTTGAGGATTGTTCTTTTTCGCCAGGCCCACCTTGTAAGGAATAACAACCACGCGCGACTACCTAGCAGGAGAACGGAGTAGTCGTAAATGGACTTGACGAATCAAATTGGCGCCATCAGCGCATTCGAAATCTTGCGGCAGCGAGTGACAACGCCCGCGACTTTGATTCCCAGCACTGCGTCGCAGCGTACGATTCGACGGTCCACACAAATGTTTGATTCGCTCAAGAGACATTGGCCAGAATATTTGATGGAAGCAGCCGAGCTCGGGCTCTTCATGTTCTCCGCATGTGCCTTCACGATCCTGCTGTTCCACCCATTGTCGCCGATAGCGCAAACGATTCACGATGGTGTGTTGCGGCGATTGCTGATGGGAATCGCGATGGGCTCAACTGCAATAGCAATCATCTTTTCACCGCTGGGACAAAGATCGGGAGCGCACTTTAATCCATCAGTGACCTGGACATTCTTTCGGCTTGGAAAAATCGAAGCGTGCGATGCAGCCTTCTACACACTGTTTCAATTCGCCGGCGGAATTGCCGGCGTGATGCTCGCATCGCTCACGTTTCATACGTTGGTGGCGGATCGGTCAGTCAATTATGCCGTAACGCTTCCTGGCTCGGGTGGTCCAATCGTCGCGTTGTTCGCCGAGATCACAATTTCTTTCATTCTGATGTCGGTGGTGCTCAAGGTCTCTAACACCAAGCGATTGGCACGTTGGACCGGAATGTTCGCGGGTGCTCTCGTCGCGACCTACATAACGATTGAATCCCCAGTCTCAGGCATGAGTATGAATCCCGCACGAACCTTGAGTTCCGCAGTCGGCGCACAGGTTTGGATGTCCCTTTGGATCTATTTTGTCGCGCCTCCTGTGGGAATGTTGCTGGCGGCCGAAGTTTACCAGCGCCTGAACCCCCGCCGCGCAGTCGCCTGCGCGAAACTGCATCACCACAATAACCAGCGTTGCATTTTTCGGTGCAACTTTGAAGTCAACTAAATAAAGGAGAACGAAGTCATGAAACGTCGAGAGTTCGCTATTAGTCTGGCACTACTTGCTGCTTGCTACCTGAGCCAGTTCACGGTGGCAACTGCCAAGCGCAAGGCCGAACCAACAAAATTTACTGTTCGCGTCGAAAACATTTCCAAGCCGGAAGGGATGACAGCGTCGAATGGTCAGAAGTTTCCGTTTGCTTTATCACCGGGCCTGTTTGTGTTAAGCGACAAGACCGCACCGCTTTTCACCGAAGGGAAACCCGCTCGCAAGAACGGTCTCGAAATGCAGGCTGAAGACGGAGATCCGTCGGGATTAGTGACCTCGCTCGTGGCGATGCATCACAGTTCAAATCTTCACGGCGTGTTCAATACACCTGTCGGAGCTATGGGTGCGGGTCCAGTTCGCCCTGGTGATTCATACGAGTTTACTGTTACCGCTGTGCCGGGAATGAAGCTCTTCATGACTCAGATGTTTGGACAGTCAAATGACTGGTTTTACGCCCCGGCAGCAAACGGCATCGCCTTGTTCGACAGTAAAGGCAATGCCATTAACGGCGACGTCACAGACCAGTTTGTTTTGTGGGACGCAGGCACCGAAAAAGACGAAGAGATCGGGATTGGTCCGAATCAGGGACCAAGGCAAAAGGGTCCGAATACGGGAGAAGACGAACACGGTATTGTGCATCGAGTTAACGATCCTCGTTGGACGGGTAACAACGCGGAGTTCTTTCGTATCACGATCACACCTGACACAGGAATGTAACCACTGGACTGCACGCGTCCGGGAATGCTCCCGAGGTGCGTGCAAATTCAGTTAACCCTATACAGCTGGTGGAGAAGAGTCATGAAAGTCGAATCCTTTATTGCAGCTCTAGTTCTGTTTAGCGCAGCGCTCGTCGCAAACGCGCAAACAGTCGAAAAGAAGACATTGACGATCGAAGGCGCACGAAAAGTAATTGCCGGGTCAGTTGCTTACGCCAGGAAGAACAACGCACCCGGTGGCGTCATAGCGGTGGTCGATGAAGGTGGCAATCTGATGGCGCTTGAGCGTCTGGATGGAACATTCGCGGCCGGAGCGAATATTTCCATCGGCAAGGCGCGGACCGCCGTGCTTTTCAAGCGACCAACGAAGGCGTTCGAAGACATCATAAAGAATGGTCGTACGGCGATGGTGGCCCTGCCTGACGCCTACTTCACACCGTTACAGGGCGGCGTTCCGATCACAATTGACGGCGAGATTGTAGGTGGAGTCGGTGTGAGTGGGGCGGCAAGTGCACAACAGGACGAAGAGCTCGCAATTGCCGGTGCGAATGTGTTTTCAGAAGCCAAAGTGAGTGACACAACACCTGCGAGCAAACCGGTACTGTTCTTTGACGCGAAACAAGTAAGCACGTCTTTCTCCACTGGTTCGGTTCTGCTGGATGGCAACAATCGCAATTACATGGTCCATACCAGCCGGCGTGACAGGCCCGGATTAGCTGAGATCCATACCCTCGACACCGACATCATTTATGTTCTGGAAGGCAGCGCGACATTTGTGACTGGGGGAACCGCAGTAGATGCAAAAGAAATTGCGCCTAATGAAATTCGCGGGTCACGCATAGAGGGCGGTGTCAACCGGCAGTTATCAAAGGGCGAGGTAATCATCGTGCCGAACAATACCGCACACTGGTTCAAAGAAGTTAACGGCGAGTTTTTGTATTACACGATCAAAGTTCGCTAACAGCAGAGTGAAAGAGGTAGACCATGAAAGCGTTCCGAATTCTAGTTGTATTCCTGTCAGTCGCAGTATGGGCGGTTGCGACGCAAGCGCAACTGCCGACCAAACAGGTGTTGACTCTCGATACTGCCAAGAAGATCGCGGCGGCGGCAGAAGCCGAGGCAAAAAAACGCGGCGCCACGGTTGTAATTGCGGTCGTCGATGATGGCGGTTACTTGCTCGTGTTGGAGCGCCTGGATGATACGCAGGTAGCGAGCGTAGATGTTGGAATCGCAAAAGCACGAACGGCTGCAATCTTTCGCCGGCCCAGCAAAGTCTTCGAAGACCAGGTAAAGAACGGTCGCATTGCAGCTCTGGCGCTGCCGGGAGCCGTCGCATTACAAGGCGGTGTTCCCATCATCGTGGATGGCAAGGTCATCGGAGCCATTGGTGTGAGCGGCAACTCTCCGCAAGAAGATGAAGACATCGCGAAGGCTGGCGCGGACAGCGCAACGGCGGCGATTAAAGGAGGTATCAAATGAAATCCCGCACATTGACGTCAACATTCAGACTTGCTTGTTTAATATTCCTGCTCACAGTCGTTTACGCGAGTGTCGCTTTAAAGCTGACTCATGCATCGGCGCCCGCAAAGACTTCGGCCGACGTTCCAACAGGCAAACCGGCGGCAACGATCGATCTTGGCTCGATCGAAGGTGTGAATACTGTCAAAGGACAATGGCGCTACAGCGACACGAAAATTGTCGAAGCGGATTTTCGCGGCCCTGGACCAGACAAGCAACCGACAGGCGCTGCGGTCAAAACATACGACTATACGCCACACGCCGGCGGCGCAGATTTCGACGATTCAAAGTGGGAAGTTATTGGTCCGACAACCCTGGATCAGCGGCGTGGCAATGGACGACTGGGCTTCAACTGGTATCGCATCAAGTTAACTATCCCCGATCGCGTCGGTGACTTCGATCCAACCGGAACAACGGCGGTATTTGAAACATCGCTGGACGACTATGCCGAAATCTGGGTCGACGGCGAACTGTCGCGCGCACTGGGCCAATCAGGCGGGTCAGTGATTGCAGGGTGGAACGCGGAGAATCATTTAGTTATCGGCCGCAACGTCAAACCCGGGCAGCAGATTCAACTCGCCATTTTCGGCGCTAATGGGCCACTTTCAAACCCACCGACGAACTTTATCTACGTCCGTTATGCAAGGCTCGCATTTTATAAGACTGAACCGGGCCCGGTATCACTGACGCCAAGCGAAGTGAATGTCGAGGTCGTCCGCAATGACCCAGCAATGGATGAGATCGTCGGTCCTAATCCGAAAGTCTTCAAAGTGGCTGAGGGCTTCAAGTTCACTGAGGGGCCCATTTGGATCAATAAAGACGGCGGTTACTTACTATTCAGCGATCCGAATGCAAACACGATTTACAAATACGCGCCGAGTGGAAATCAAGACGGCAATCTCGAAGTGTTTCGGACGCCGAGTGGTTATTCCGGGGCAGACATCTCAGAGTATGGCCAACCTGGATCAAATGGACTGACCATCGATCCGCAGGGACGCCTGACGATCAATCAGCACGGCAATCATCGCGTTGTGCGCGACGAAAGCGACGGGACGCAGACCGTGCTGGCGGACAGCTATGAGGGCAAACGGCTTAACAGTCCGAACGATCTTGTTTATCGGTCGGATGGCACGCTGTTCTTCACCGATCCACCGTTCGGTTTTCCAAAGCTCTTCAACGATCAGCGAAAGCAGCTCGGGTTCAGTGGTATCTATTCCATTTACAACGGCAAACTGCGACTTGTGAGTAAAGACTTTACTGGACCAAATGGAATCGCCTTGTCGCCGGACGAAAAGTACTTGTACGTCGGCAATTGGCCGCGTTCATTAACCGGTCAGGAGTTGCGGAAAGGAGATGAGCCGGTCGGTGAAATCGGAGACAACCACAAAGCGATCATGCGCTACGAAATACAACCCGACGGAACTCTGAAAAATGGAAAACTATTTTTCGATTTCACGAATGCACCAGGCGAGGACGGTCTCGATGGAATCAAAGTCGATCAAAAAGGCAACCTGTACGTGTCTGCTCCCGGCGGCTTGTGGGTGATATCAGCGGAAGGCAAACACCTGGGAACCATCATTACGCCGCGTCATGCACATAACATGGCTTGGGGTGATGCAGACGGTAAAACACTTTACCTGTGCGCTCGCTCAGGTTTGTATCGCATTCGCCTGAACATCAAGGGAGTGCGACCGTAGCTTCTGAGGCTTCGTTCGTGTTGGTTCGTGTGATGCGCGTGGATCGTTTTTTATCCCGATCACAAGATCGATCCACGAAATCACACGAACAAACACGAACAAAAACCTTGCGGTAATTCGAGCTTTGATTATGACCGACATAGATCAAATAGCGAACGCGATCTTACAAAAACGTCAGATGCTAACGTCCGATCGCAGCTTGTTGGTCGGCATCAGCGGGATCGACGGAAGTGGGAAAGGGTATCTTGCGGCGCAACTCCAGGCCCATCTGGCGCTACGTGGCGTTATTCCAGCAATACTGAACGTAGATGGTTGGTTAAACCTGCCCGAAAAGAGATTTGATCAAAACGCTCCAGCCGTAAACTTCTACGAAAACGCTATTCGGTTTGATCAATTCTTCAGTCAACTCGTTCTGCCTTTAAGGGACGGACGCTCGATTCATCTGGAAGCTGACTTTGTCGAGGAGATCGCCTCAAACTATCGCAACCATACTTACCATTTTAAGGACGTTCCGGTGGTACTGGTCGAAGGAATTTTTCTATTTAAGCCGCAATACCGAAAGTATTTCGATCTGGCTATATGGATTGATTGTTCGTTTCCGACAGCACTAGTGCGGGCCATCGATCGCGCGCAAGAGGGACTGTCACCGGCAAACACGATTGCGGCTTACGAGAGAATCTACTTTCCTGCACAGAGAATCCACCTGGACCAGGACAAGCCACGCGAGAATGCCGATCTGATTTTCGAAAACGATATCTACACAAACAAGCCAGTTGTGAATCGCCTAAGACAAATCCGTTACTCCACCCACCAACCGTTGAATTAGAAAATATTTCGCGAGCTTGGAACAAAAGTAAAAATCCCCACTGACCCACTCACTGGCGAGTTATGAAAATAATCAAAGACCATCGTCCTGGGAGCGCAGGCGTCCCCGCCTGCCCGCGTCGAGAAGAACCAACTCCATTTCTTCGAGTGGTTCAACGCAATGTTCTTGGTTAGGTTGGGCGCGGGCAGGCGGGGACGCCTGCGCTCCCAGGACGATGGTCTTGATTATTTTCATAACTTCTGTCGGGCTAATTCGCGAGCTTTCTGATCCCACGGGCTCAACGTTCGATATATGAGTTCGTGTGTCGGAACGTCGACGCCGATTTCACGTGCCATGCGTAGGACGGCCCCATTCTGTGATTCGAGCTCCGAGGGTTTTCCAGCGGCGATATCACGTTGCATTGAACTTGTTGCGTCTTCCGGTAGAGCATCGACACTAGCCATGACAGTGTCGATTGAATTTGGCGGTAAATTGATTCCGCGCGCGTGTGCAAGTGTGTAAATCTCCGCCATCGCGTTCTCTATTTGAGTGCGCCACTTTGTATTGCTTCGAATAATTCCAGCGGGTGCGTTAGCCATCGCGCCAACACCGCTGAAGGACGCGATGAACAGAAACTTCATCCACAAGGCTACCTGAATATCCGGGGCAATGATTGTGTCCACACCGGCCCGCATGAATAGCTGCTCGATTCGAGTGATGCGATTGGTGCGTTGATTGTCGAGCTCTCCAATGACTACTGAAGGCGTGAATCCGGCATGTCGAATATGCCCCGGCGCGACGACATAGCTGACAATCTTGCACAGTCCACCGATGACGTTTTGGGAGCCCAGTTCATTGACTAGTTGCGGCACCGCTTCAACGCCATTTTGGAGAGGCAGCAGCGTTGTGGTTGTGCTGACTATGGCTTTCAGGGCAAGCGCAGCCTCGGGTACCTGCCACGCTTTTACACCGACAATCACCAGATCAACCGCGCGGATTTCGGTTAGGTCATCGGTGGCTTTGGCTGGATAGATCGTAAAATCGCCAGCCATACTATCTATCTTCAGTCCCTTCGCTTTGATTGCGCGTAGGTGTTCACCGCGAGCGATAAAGGTAACATCCTCGCCGGCTTGGGCTAGACGGCCGCCGAAGTATCCGCCAACCCCGCCCGTTCCGAAGATGGCTATGCGTAGCGAATCGTCTGATGTTGGTCCAGTCATTGACTATTGCCCCTTGACGCTCCATTTCCCACAGTCGTAGCATTGCGAACGCCCAGTCGAAGCCCGCTCCGGACTTCCCCTTAAGGAGTGACCTGATGACTTACATCCGCGAAACCCCGTTCAATGAAGAAGACCATCCTACGCTCAAGCTAATCAAGGAAGACTATGGCTTCATTCCCAACTTCTTTAAGGCCCAGACCGCACGCCCCGATCTACTCGATGCGGAAGTGCAGCTTGTCGATGCAACTTTGATCAAGGATGGCGCCCTTGCTCGCCAACAAAAGGAATACATCTTCCTGGTCTGTTCCGCCGCCAACCTGAGCACCTACTGTGTTACGGCCCACTGTGAAATCATTCGCATGCTCAAGGTCCACGGACCGGAACCCGAGCAAATCGCTCTCGATCACATGGCGACTGATCTGCCAATAGTCGACAAAGCACTGTTGAACTTCAGTCTGAAGCTGAACAATCACCCACTCAAGATTACGCAGGATGATATAGACGATCTGAGAACTTATGGCTTCGACGATCAGCAAATCCTCGAAACGGTCATGTGCGTGGGGCTTGCGAAGTGGGCAAACTGCATTGGGTTTGGTCTGGGAACCGTACCTGATTACGAAATCCGGATCGACCTCGAGAAAAGCAAAGCTATCGGCGCATGACGGTCAATCTGAGTTTGTCTGGCGCTCTTTTAACTCGCAACCTGCACGAATGCGGTCCATCACCTTCGTCACTAGCGGCTCAGAGATGGGCTGCGGATAATCAAACGATCCACTCTCAGTGACGATGCGCAGCGTCTTGCGGGTCGAATCATAAAGGACCTGACACGTGTTGCAATGGGCCAGATGAGCCTCAAGCTGCTCGCGAATTTCACTCGCTACATCCTCGTCTAGAAGGTTACTCAACTCGCTGATAAAGTCCCGGCAGCTAATCATGATTTGCCCACCCCGGCGGTTGAGAAATATTGGACCATTGACTCCCGCAACATCAAACGTCCCCGCAGAACACGCGCTTTGAGCCCGGGGATGCTAAGGCCCACCGCTGCTGCCGCATCTTCAGTCGAAAGTTCTTCCAGGTCTCGCAGCATTAAGGCAACGCGATATTTTACTGGTAGCTTCATTACTTCCTTCTCGACAAGGTTCCGGAGCTCTTCACGCGAATAAAAATCTTCGGGAGTCTCTCTCCAAGCCTGGATGTTTCGTGGCCTGAATTCTTCATCGTCTTCGTCAAGTCTGTCAAATTCTTTTCGGCTTCTTACTCGTTGCAACCCGGTGTTAATAGCTATCCGGACAAGCCAGGTAGAGAATCTCGAACGTCCTTCGAAATGCGCTAGATGCTGGAAAGCCTTCAAGAATGCGTCCTGTAATGCATCTTCGGCTTCCTCCCGACTACCAACGATGCCGAGTAAGCTGCGGTAAACTCGACGTCCATGCTTACGAACCAATTCTTCGAACGCGTCAGTTTCGCCGTTCCGCACTCGCTCGACAATCTCAAAGTCGGGATCATCCGATACAAATCCGCCCGATAACTCCGGCTCTATTATTTGACGCTCTGGAACAACGGGCGGATTCACTTCTTTTAAAGGAAAAATTATTCGAGGTTTGAAATCCGGTTCAGTACCTAACCCAACTTGTAGACAATTGAGTAGCTGAGTAAGCCCAACTACTAAAACAGCTTCTAATATTTGTACATCAGTGAAATTCGACTTGCGCAACGACTCAACATCGGAGTCTGTAAAGGAGTGCGGATTGGAGGCAAGCTTTCGAGCGAAGTCTAGCAAAACAACATCCGATTCCATCAAACTCGCTTCGCTATAATCAATTGCCACCTGTTGGGATTGTTCAGGTTTTACGCCCAAAAACTGCAACGTTTGACAATGCAGGGCAGGAAAGTATGAGTTGTTATTCTGGGCCGATACTGCGAGTACAATGAACTCTTTCTGCACCCTGCTTAACGCACCCTTACTGAACAACAGTTGATCCAATAATCGAACCTGTGCATCCACAAGATCGGTCCTCATGTTTTGCGCGCGGTAGATCCTGGGCACCAATCCAAAGTTTCGCTTCAGCGTAGTTACGCTCTCCGCGCTTAGAGGACCATCAAGTTCGGGCAAAAAGCCCACGGCAAACACTCCTTCAGAAGTTCTTAAAGCCAGCGAAGCATACTCCCAAACGCCGTTAGCAGTCGACGTGGGCAGAAGCTGTGAAAATAATCAGAGACCGAGGTCTTTGAAAATTCTGCATCCTGATGAAAAGGCTCGCGTCTAATGATTCAGAGAAAGACCAGTCAAGCCTGTTCTCAAACGCAGTTCAACGCTTAATTCGGAGGGCGAGATCGTGGAAACCACCATTGATACACAGCATGCTCTCGATCCAAGCAAATGGTTGGATTGTCACGGCGATTACCTTTATCGATACGCCCTGGTGCGAGTACGCGATGCTGGGTGCGCCGAGGATTTGTTGCAGGAAACACTGCTTGCAGCCGTCGGTTCATATCAAAGTCACGCTGGCCGCAGCTCTGAGCGAACCTGGCTCGTTGGAATTATGAAACATAAGGTCATCGATTACTTTCGTCGGGTTGCGAGGAATGCAGAATTCCAGTTAACACCAGAAAGTGACGACAACGAGATTGAATGGTTCGAAAAATCCGGACCATGGCGGGGTCACTGGCGTGAGGATCATGCACCGGTTAGTTGGCCGATTCACGATCTGCAGTCGCGTGAGTTTTGGGAAACTGTTGACCGCTGCTTATCACAATTACCACACCAGATGTCGATTGCATTCACGCTCAGAGAAATTGATGGGCTGGCGTCACATGAAATTTGCGAGATCCTAAGCATTACCCCGAACAATCTATGGGTCCTTCTGCATCGCGGCCGCAGCAGGCTGAGACAGTTGCTTCAAGTTGAGTGGTTTCAAAAATGCGCGCCCTCGCCACCTTTAGATCGCCAGCGCGTGGAGCCACATACCGAGATAGCTCAAACACACCTTTCCTACCGGGTTGCCGCCGCGTGAAATCGGGTTGTAAGGATTTGGCCGCATCTTCGACCAACAGTTGGTTGCGAAATCTCAAGAGGAGAATCGAAAGATGTCAAACAAAGTGAAGGTGGCTCTACTTGTCCTAATTATTGCCGGTTTAGGCGTCTGGTATGCATTCAGGCCTGAGCGGCTTTTCATCAATAAAAAGGTAAATGAACAATTTCCGACTGCGTCAGCAGCAAACAATCAAATCGCTGCCGGACAATTTCACAACGGTGCACACGAAACCAAGGGTATGGCGACAGTGTTTCAACTTGCCGACGGCAAAAAAACGCTGCGACTGACCAACTTCGAAACGTCCAATGGTCCAGACGTGCACGTGTATCTCGTCGCGGCTCAGGATGCCAAGGACAATGAGGAAGTTACGAAAGCAGGTTTCGTGGACCTTGGATCTTTGAAGGGAAACATCGGCGATCAGAATTATGACTTGCCGACGAATGCAGACCTCGCGAAGTATCGTGCAGTCACGATCTGGTGCAAGCGTTTTAGTGTCAACTTCGGCACCGCGCCATTGAACTCGTCAATGCAATCGATGAATCGTCAGTAGGTACTCAATCTAAAGTCTCCGCGCTACCTCAGCTTCTCTCGGGTCTCTGCGGTAGCAAGCGGGCACAGATTTTTCAACCGCGGAGAAACGCAGCGGAGACGCAGGGAAATCCTTTGGTCTAGTTACGGGGTGGAGTCATGGCAAACAACAACCACTACGACGTAATCATAATCGGCACGGGCGCAGGCGGTGGTACGCTTGCTTACAGCCTCGCACCTTCGGGCAAGAAGATCCTGCTCCTCGAGCGTGGCGATTACGTTCCGCGTGAGAAGGAGAATTGGAGCACGCGCGCGGTAAACCTCGAAGGGAAATACAACACCAAAGAGGCGTGGCGCGACAACGAAGGCAGGGAACTCCATCCGCACACCAATTATTTCGTTGGTGGAAACACGAAATTTTACGGCGCCGCACTCTTTCGGTTGCGAAAGGAAGACTTCGGCGAGGTTCGACATCATGGTGGAATCTCTCCTGCCTGGCCGATCAGCTACGACGAATTGGAGCCTTATTACACAAAGGCCGAGCATCTTTATCAGGTACATGGGACGCGAGGTGAAGATCCAACAGAGCCCTGGGCCAGCGCGCCTTACAGGTATCCGGCGGTTAGTCACGAACAACGCATTCAGCATTTGCATGACGATCTCGAAAGAGCTGGACTAAAGCCTTTTCACGTGCCATTGGGTATTCGGATCGACGAGCAGAACGCGCGGAAGAGTCCCTGCATTCGGTGCAATACTTGCGACGGCCATCCGTGCTTGATTGGAGCTAAGTCAGACGCGCAGACGATTTGCGTCGATCCTGCACTAGAGCATGAGAACGTCTCTCTGATTACGAACTCGAAGGTGCTGCGCCTGGAGACGAACGGTAACGCTCGCGAAGTGAGCAAGGTAATTGTCGACCGAAATGGCGTTCGCGAAGAGTACTCGGGCGATATCGTTGTTGTGGCGTGTGGTGCGGTGAACTCAGCCGCGCTGCTGTTGAGATCGGCGAATGACAGTCATCCAAACGGTCTCGCCAACGGTTCGGACGTTGTAGGCCGCCACTACATGGGCCACATCAATTCAGTGCTCATGGCCCTCTCAAAATGTCCTAACCCGACAATCTTTCAAAAGACACTTGCCATCAATGATTTTTATCTCGGTTCCAGGGATTGGGATTACCCGATGGGTCACATCTCATTCGTTGGCAAGCTCGACGCGGACACTTTGAAAGCCGGCGCGCCGGCTATCGCTCCTGGTTGGACGCTCGATCTAATGGCCAAACACTCGCTTGACTTCTGGCTTACTTCGGAAGACTTACCCGACGCCGACAATCGCGTCACTGTCGATCGCGACGGGCAGATCCGGGTCAGCTACAAGCTAAACAACGTCGAAGGTCACGATCGCCTGAAAGCGCAGTTGCAAAAGGCGATGAAGCAAACGAACTGTGACGTCCACGGACATGATTGTCACCAGGGTTTGTTTGCGCGAAATCTTTACCTGGGCCAACGTCTGCCGCTCGCGGCAGTCGCGCACCAGAACGGCACCGTTCGTTTTGGCAACGATCCGAAAACGTCCGCCCTCGATCGTAATTGCAAAGCGCACGAGCTCGACAACCTTTACGTTGTTGACGCGAGTTTTTTCCCATCGAGCGGTGCGGTGAATCCTGCGCTGACGATCATGGCTAACGCGTTGCGTGTTGGTGATCATTTGTTGGAGCGAATGAAATGAAGC
>Ga0068856_100005382_pt1 | contig 12617 bp, 17 predicted proteins | sample KBSCornC62_FD_66595 | JGI IMG/M metagenome (GOLD analysis project Ga0068856, IMG submission 66595) | Corn rhizosphere microbial communities from Kellogg Biological Station, Michigan, USA - KBS Corn C6-2 | ecosystem: Host-associated > Plants > Roots > Rhizosphere > Soil ...
TGCAGGCCCGTCGATTCGCATGTCGCCTAATTTCGGTTTGAACCGCAACAGCAGCGGATTTCTTTTCCGATTCATGCTCTCGTACGAGATCGACCAGTTCGTGTCAAAGCTGCGAGGTGAGCCATGAAGATTCGGGCGCGGTATTGCTGGTTCGTGCTTTTGTTTTTGGTTGGAATCGCTTTCGCCGCTGCTGGCGATGGGGCATGGCTAACCAAAGTTCCCGACAAATTTCGGATCCGTCCAAATCCGCTTGCTGGCGATCTCGAAGCGGCCGCGGCAGGTGCTAAGGTTTACGCAAAAAATTGTGCTACTTGCCACGGAGAGAACGCCGAGGGCAAATTGCAGCGCGGACATTATCGTCCCAACCTCCACTCCCATCGTGTGAAGGAGGTCACCCCAGGAGAGCTCTTCTGGATTCTCACGAATGGGAGCCTCAGAAACGGCATGCCGTCCTGGAGCCACTTTCCGGAACCGGAGCGCTGGCAACTGGTTAGCTACTTAAAATCGCTACGCTGAGCGCACTTGGCGAAAATCCGGCGAAGCTGTGCGCTTGCGACTTTCACCCTCACTTGGCATCTAATTCCAGTGTTACGATAGTAGGTTAGGCTCCCTACGGGGATGCACTCATATAGATCGCTCCCGGCAACGCAAGCTCCATTGCAGCGTCCGCCGACAGCGCGACGTTTACAGAGGAGAGAGCAAATGGCAGGCAACGGTATCGTTGAGGTTACAGATGCGAATTTTGATCAAGACGTTTTGAAATCCGACACGCCCGTTCTGGTGGACTTCTGGGCAACCTGGTGCGGCCCATGCCGCGCTATCGCTCCTATCGTTGAGGAGCTCGCCAGCGAATTCCAGGGAAAGGTGAAAGTCGGGAAGATGGACGTTGACTCCAACCAGGCCACGCCGATGCGTTACAAAGTGACCGGTATTCCGACTCTTCTTGTCTTCAAAGGCGGACAGGTTGTAGAGCAATTAGTTGGCTACCGCCCAAAGGACGCCATCGCGCAGGCATTGAATAAGCACGTTGGCTAACTCGCCCCGGATTAAAACTCATTAGGAATGCCCGGACGCTGATGTCCGGGCATGACTTTGTTTCGCAGTATTGGCTCCTGCTAATACTTTCTCAGCACCCCAATTACTCGCCCCTGTACGTCGACAGAAGCCGCCGGCACAACAATGGGCTTCATGTTGACGTTGGACGGCTGCAACCGAATCTTCTCACCCTCGCGATAGAAACGCTTCAACGTAGCCTCTGCAGCATCGACGAGCGCGACCACAATATCGCCGTTGTGCGCCGTCCGAGCCTTCTCGACCAATACGTAATCGCCGTCGAGAATGGCCTCGTCCTGCATCGAATCACCCCGCACCTCGAGTACGAACACTTCTTTTGACCGCACGAAATCGGCTAAGGAAATCGTCTCCGGATTCTCCACTGCCTCGATCGGTTGTCCTGCGGCGATCCGCCCCATCAGCGGCAGCACGATTCCTGTGTTCACCGACATCGACTGTTTCAGCCTTCCTTTAGGCGGCAGCAGATCGATGGAGCGGCTCCTGTTGTAGTCCCGCGTGAGCAGCCCTTTCTTCTCCAGATTCGAAATGTGCTTGTGTACAGTCGCCAGCGAGTTCAACTTCAGCCCCTGTCCAATTTCCTCAAAGGAGGGCGAGTAGCCGTTCTCAGTAACAAACCGCGAGATGAAGTCGTACACTTCGCGCTGCCTGCGTGTGATCGCCATGTGCTCATATTGGCGAAGATAAAGCGAAAAAGCAAGTGAAATAGAATTTGCCCAGCGCTCTTTTGGGGATGTCCGCGCGGATCGCGCAACAATCGAGGTCCTGATCGGTCACGGACCCTTGAAACTTTTCCTAAGCTGGCAAGTCCAATGTGCCAGCTGACATTCTCTTGGAGGGAGTAGATGGCATCATCCGTGCGTTTGGGCTTAACTGAATTGTTATCTCTGTTCACCGTCACCGCTTGCAACGCGAAGGCTGAGCCAGCTGTCGCGCTTCCCGAGCCAACAGTTGATACCCAGAAGGCCTCCACGTCCGGCAAGCAGACGGCCGTCTTTTCCGGTGGGTGCTTCTGGGGAATTCAGGCAGTTTATCAGCATCTGAAGGGTGTAATCAGCGCGACCTCCGGATATTCCGGAGGCTCCGCTAAGAATGCTGACTACGAAGCCGTGAGCACTGGACAAACTGGCCACGCCGAGTCGGTCGAAGTCGTTTACGATGCATCGCAGATCACCTACGGCGAACTGCTGCGCGTTTTCTTTTCAGTCGCGCACGACCCGACTCAACTGAATCGGCAAGGTCCTGATGAAGGAACGCAATACCGCTCCGCGATTTTCTACAAAGGTGACGAGCAGAGGCACATTGCTGAGTCTTATATCCAACAACTCGACTCCGCGAAGATCTTCCGGCGAAAGATTGTGACCCAGGTGGCGCCTCTCCAGGCGTTCTATCCCGCGGAGGCTTATCACCAGAACTATGCGGCATTGCATCCCAATCAGCCGTATATCGTCTTCAACGATGCCCCGAAGGTGGAGCATTTAAAGCAGCAGTTTCCGGATCTCTACGCCGGAAAATAATGCGCTGAGGAGTCATGGATGTTCGACTCTGATCTGGATACTACCGATGAACACGCGGGGACAGCTGACCCCGGCTGTCCGGCCACGCGAAACTCGACAGCCCCGGCAAGCTCAATGCAGCGCCGTGCTTTCCTCGCCACATCGCTCGCGACTCTCTCTGGCCTAGCCTTCTGGCAATGGAAAAAACCACGAGTATTGCAGGCGGCAACATCTTCCTCAGCGCCGACAGAAGTGAGCGTGGTCCTATTCTCCGATTCCGGCGAACGGCTGAGGCGAGTGCGCATCAATAAAGTGGTGAAAACGTCCGACGAATGGCGCCAGCAACTGTCTGGTAATGCCTACGATATCACCCGCAATGCCGATACTGAAATGGCCTTTACGGGACAATACTGGAATTTGCACGACTCGGGGATTTATCGTTGTATCTGCTGCGATAATGCGCTGTTCGACTCGGCTACAAAATTCGATTCCGGCACTGGATGGCCCAGTTTCTGGTCTCCCATTGCTCCAGAAAACGTTATCGAAACGCGTGACACGAGCTTCGGATACGTTCGCACTGCCGTCTCATGCACGAAATGCGCTGCTCACCTCGGCCACGTCTTCAACGATGGACCCGAGCCCACCGGACTGCGCTACTGCATGAACTCCGCCTCACTTCGCTTTGTAAAACACGGCTGACAACAGGCGCAAACTCCATCCGCGCGCCCCTTGGAGCGAAAGGCAACATACCTGCAGTGTTGATGGCCAACCCGAGGTCCTGCAAATTTATTGCGTCCTTGAGATCAACGATGGAATCCCACAACACAGGATGAATTCCAACACGACCGCGTTCCAGCAACCAACGGCAATCGAAAAGTTTTTCAATCGTGCCTTGGGCGCCCTGATCGGTTTAGGCATTGGTCCGGCTCACATCTATCTGCTGGAAGTACGCGGGAGGAAGACGGGCAAGCTTTACGCCACTCCCGTCGATCCTGTCGAGATCAAGGGCAAGCGCTATGTGGTTGCGCCTCGCGGACGAACGCAATGGGTGCGCAATGCCGAAGCTGCCGCAGAGATCGTGTTGCGCAGAGGAAGCATTCGTCAGAAATTTCGCGTCCGCGTGATGCCGGATGAAGAGAAGCCGCCTATCTTGAAAGCCTATCTTGACAACTACAAACGCGAAGTGCAGCGCTATTTCTCAATCCCGGCGGGATCGCCGCCGGAAGCGTTCGCGCCGGTCGCACCCAAGTATCCGGTCTTTGAATTACTTACAAATTAGTCGAAAATCTTCGGGCGAATGCGATGTTTCAAGCCTGCGAAAACTCCCTGCAGAGCTCAATTGGCGAGCAAACTTAAAATCCCGCAGAGCTTGCAAGGAGGAGTCGCGATCACGCCTTCTTAGATTTCCGCGGCTTGGACTCGCTTCTTCCGGATCCCGAAGGAAGCTCGAATCCAATTCGCCGGTTATTCGCGGGTAGGGGAGCAATCAATTCTCGAATGGCTTCGACCAGATCCTGGATTGTGTCATCGTGACTGTCCAAACGAGCCTCGAGCTCGGACAGTTTTGATACGACGTGCTGATTGACAATCAACGCCTGGCGCATCTGCACGAAGGCACGCACGACGAAGATGCTCATCTCGATGGCCCGCTTTGAGTTCAATACCGTAGCGGCCATAATTGCGCCGTGTTCCGTAAAAGCATGCGGCAGATAACGCCGACCGCCGTGGCCAAAACTTGAGGTCGCATTTTGCGACCTCAAATTCTTGTACTCCGCGCGCGTGACAGTGAAAAGAAAATCGGAAGGAAAACGGCGAGCATTGCGCTTGATCTGTTCGTTTAGACGCTTGACCGGAACACCGTAAAGTTCAGCCAAATCTGCGTCGAGTATAACCTTCTGGTTGCGCAAGATCAGGATCTTCGCTGCGACCCTTTTTGTCATGACAATTGCGGCAGGTTTCATAGTCACCTGATTTGAGGTCGCGATTTGCGACTTCAACATTCGAACGACAGTGCATCATAGCAAGCGCGAAACGGTGAGCACACACCAGCAGCAGTAATTGAAGCGGTACCGTCCCAAAGCGGGACGTCGGATTGTGACTGACAATTATGAAAGAAAAAGCCCGCCGGAGCAGCAGGCGGGCTTTCGCGGTATGCGGTATGCGCGAATCAGACGGCTTTCCGCAGCGTCGTAGCGCTTTCGGAACCGCGTTTTGTCGCGGCCAAGTCTGAGCACGTCTGGCACTGCGTGACGACCTCCTTGCGGCGCTCCCGCAATCGGCTCTGGAACGTGTCCCAGCGTCCACCAATTCCATTGGCGCTGGCATTGATTACGACCGAATCCGTGCCCGCAGGGACGGCGCGCTCGGTCGGCGATGTAGCGGCCTCGAAATCTGCCCTGCTGGAACCGCCAGTAAATTGAGGAGTTCTCGGAGGTGCTGTCCCGTGCGTCGAAGCCTCGGCACGCTCGGAGTTCAGATTCCCCGTAGCCTGGTAGGTTGTGGGGGTGATGTTGCGGTCTGTTTCCGCGCGGTGCTGAACGGGGCTGTTTACCCACTTCGCGCGATAACGGTTCTCGTAGTCCGCCCATTTGTTCTCCGATTCGAGGTCCGATTCGTTGTAGGGTGGGAAACTCTCGATCTGTTCTTTCTTCAAATTTGTCTCGAAATCGTCTTCATGCCTGGTGGAAGCCCGCAGTGCGTCGGCTGGAACCAGGAATTTCCTGCTGTGCAGCCAGCCGCCGGTGTCGACCACAGCGTAACGGATGTCGCCAGTTGAGTGATCAAAAATGACATCGTCAATTTTCCCCAATTTGTCGTCGTTCGGTCCATAGATATGAGCACCGCGGATATCCTCGTTAGCTTCCGTTATGGGCGCGTTTTTGAGAGTGCCGTAATGTGCCATTGTTCCTCCTTTGAAATTGCCCGGACCACTAAATGGATGCGACCGGCAGATAAATGCGCATTCCAATGATGAACAGCTACTTTATTTGAGTATTGAATTTCGTGGGCGGGCGAACAATCAGCGGTTCGCTGTAGTCGGACAGTGACGTAGCAGCTAAGTGCGATCAGATCTGATTGGGATCGTCCGGCTCGGGCTCACGCACGGGAACGTCCGGATTCTCCGGAGGGTTCGTCGGATCCTGGATGGGAGGAGGAGACGGTTCTGCGGGCGTTCGAAATAGATACTGAGCCATGGAAGACCCCTTTGCCTTGAGATGCCAAAAGGAATCGAAAGGAGCGGCAATACTTGCGTCCCGCAGAACAAAATAACGGGCCCACGTAGGACCCGCGTAAGTAATCCAGGGTCTCAATCATTGAGATCAATCAATGCGGCGTTGTGCTCGCTCCAGTGCTTGACGAGGGAGAACTTGAACCGTGCGGAGTAGTCGAAGGCTGCGTGCTACCCGGGGCAGTCGTTCCCGGCGTGGTTGTATTCGGAGTTCCGTTTGTGGCAGTAGACCCGGGAGTGGTGGCTCCTGGCGTGGCGCCTGGGGACGTGGAACCGGGAGTCGTGGTATTCGGGGCTGTTCCGGGAGTCGTTGAGTTTGGCGTTGCACGGGGCGTGGTGGACCCCGGCGCGGTTGTATTTGGAGTTCCATTCGGGGATGTGGATCCCGGAGTTGTCGTTCCTGCCGGAGGAGTTGCGGTTCCTGCGGGAGAAGTGGCATTTCCGGGGGTTGAGCTCTGTCCCGCAGTTCCAGAACTGCCGGAAGGGGCCGCACTGCCTCCTGATGACGGCGAGCTTTGCGCCACTACCCAGAGCGTGCAACATAGAATTACAGATAGCAATGTAAGTTTCTTTATGGACGTCATATGTACCTCATATGCTTGTCGTGTTTCGGAATCCCGCCCTCGTGCTTGCTGTCTTTGCGTTGAGAGCAGATTTAAATATTTTCGGCTTGGCTGTGGAGGGGAGTATCCGGGCGATTCCGTTATTTGGCGCGGAATATCCAGCGTTGGATGCGTCCTTGTAAAGAGGTCGCTCGCGCTAGCTGCCGGCTGCGACGGATCGTACTTGTATGGTGTTTCCGCGAAGATAACCAATAACACGTGCGCGTTGTCCTGCCACGCGCTTCAACGCTTGAGGGTCACCATCCAGAACGTAGTTGGAATCAGCGCCCACCAGTGCGAATTTAGCTCCGCCGTGCACGCAGACTCGCACGCAGACGGTCGCTGGGCGCTCTAGCGCAGGAGAATGTTTTGCGCCACAACGAGAGCAAGTCACCATGCCTTCGAATGAATGTTCGGCGGCAGGATTTGCGGTCTGCCGAATGGCTGACTGGGACTCCTGCGGTTCCTTGGAACTTTCTCCGACTCCCGCGGCTAAGCCAATCGTGGCGAGAAACAGCGCAAGCCCAAAGGCCACGGCACTTCCGACTAGCAGGATCTCAATCCAAACCCGTTGTTTGTTCATACCTCTCCGCGGCAGTCAACATGCTAGGGCTAAGGTCGCTTCCCATCACTACTTGCAGTTGGTGTGCCAGCGTCGAAAAAACGCGCGTAAGCTGCTGATTTGGAAGTCCCAATTCTGAATTGCACCCAGGACGTGGCGCTAACGGGAAGGGGATAAGCATGAAAAATTTATACGTTGTTGGCTGTTGGCTCTGACTTACGCTGCTGCAGCAACTGCTTTAGCAGCTCCCAGACTGGAGGCCTCTCGCGCTCCTAGTTTGCGGAGCAGCTTGATGGCACCGTCTGCCTTCGCACTCTCGGTGCACGATACATACACGAGAGCGCCAAAATCCGAGAGTTGGCGTCCAAGGCGCTTTGCTTCTTCTTGTGAAAAGCCAAGCCCCAGCAGAGTCCTGGAGCCGCGCGACAAGGTTGGGAAGTTCTGCTCAGTTGATAAAGCATTAAAGAACGCTTCCGAACGGATGAAGAAACCTACTGTAGGAATGAAGACTGCTCCAAACTCTGAAAACCAAGCGATCATGCGAGCACTGGCAGAAACCGTCTCACCTTCCGCATCGAAGACACTGGCGGCGTCGGGATGCGCCGGCGAGAGCACCATGCAGATATCTTCATTCCCGAAGCCCGCCTGATTCAAAGCGCAAACTACCTCGGGAAGCGCAACGCTTCGTGAATACATGGCGTAAGCGGCGGTTCCTTTTCCAGTCATACTGAAGTCTCCAAACCAACGTCGCAGGAAGGAACAAGCGGCCTTCAACAAAACGAAGTGGTGTACTCAGTACAAATTACGGCGTTCGATCGGAGAGGACACTAGGGTGAATCTTGTACTTAGCTTACATCCGCTTTACACGACTGTGGAATTCGCGCGACTTTGCAATTAGTACTTCGGTGCAAAATCGTTTTTCCAAACACAACCGGCTGTCGCGCGCAAATTTCAGGAGGCTGTTAGCTCGTCCCAAGCAACAAACAAAGTCGCAAGAACCAGCTTGGATACTGACTTGCTTGTCCTGATTAGCCGTTTGAGAACGACCTGACACCTTTCGCCAACAGTCAGGCAAGCGCGACCGTGTCCTCGACATATCTTGTCTTGGAGGCATCAACATGGAGAGTAACCTTTCGGCGTTTCTAGGTGTGGTACTCGCTGCCATTGCGACCGTCTCATTCGCGCAAACTCCGTCAACGACGGCCCCGGGCGGCGGCGATATCGATTCTGTTCCGCAACACCGCGATGTGGATTCCAGCAGCAACTTGCAGTCGGCACGCAGCTTTGATGGCAGAGTCGTCAGGACTGGCAGACAGTTAGTGCTGAAGAACAGCGTCGCGCATACCTCATACAAGCTCGATGATCAGAAAAAAGCCAGGGAGTACGAGGGAAGGCATGTGAAAGTCACGGCCACAATGGACGCCGATACGAGCGTGCTCCACGTGATCGACATCACCGAGGCGTCTCACCCGTGACAGTAGCCCAAGTTTACAAAGGAATGTCGCTGCCTACGCAATGCGGTTTGGTCGATCGTATTCGAATCACTCACTCCTGGTTAAGAGAGCAACTCTATCTTCACTACGTGAATATTGTTAGTTCCTGACTCAAGCGTCCCCGTTACCCGGACGTTCTTGTTTTCATACCGCTGTAAATCATTCTGTCCGTCGAGTTCGTATGTGGTGTTACTGGCTGCCCTCAGCACATACTGAGCCCCTTCCTTGACGATTCGTCCCGTGAAGGACTGGGCCGGAGACTGTTCTGTCTGCCGATCTCCAGGTGACTTCGCTTGCTGGTCAGGCGGCTGATCCGGCTGCGGGATTGGCGTATCCCGGGGAGGCAGGGGTTGAGGCGCAGGCTGTGGCTTCTGCAAACTCGACCAGGCGATCAGGTCACGAGTCTGGAAGGCGTCCTCGGGAGTTTGTTGATTCAATGCCGGCTCTTGGCCGAAGGCGCAGGAAACTGCCGCTGTAGCTACAAGGCTGGCAAGAAAGTTCGTCATTCGATCCATAAGAACAGCCCCCCGAAAGACGAAGCAATCAGCACTGGCGCGCGCGCAATACCATCAATTTCCGTTCCAGTATGGCCAGCTTTCCGTATTGCACAAAAGCACTCCAGCACTTGTAACGCCGCGCGGAGAAGGGGTCCATCAAGTGTTTTCTGTACCGTTCTTTTCTTCTAAAAGCCTAAACTGACACCCGTTTGGAAGTGGTTAGAAAGCAGCATAACTGGTTGATGGGGCATCAAATGAACTCTCTAGGCACGGCATTCGATGAGTGATCTCTGTGACCGGTGGGCGACTGAAACGTCTCGGGTAAACGCATGAGGCTGCTAAGCGCCAGACTGATCATCGCTTTGATTCTTGGGGTCATCTTGGTCTCACTGTGCTCCTCGGAGTACGAAGTCCTATCGACAAAGCGTAATCTGCGGCGCGACATGCAAAGGCGGGCCGAGGTTCTAGGGGAAAGCCTCGCGGGTAACGTGGAGCGCGATCTTGAGCGGGGAGCGACTCAGACCTTGCGCAGAACGGTGCAGCGTTTCGCCAATCGGGAGAACTTGATCGGGCTCGCTGTTTACGATCCCCAAGGGCAGATCGTAGCTGTGACCAGCGACCTTGGTCCGCGACTTGCTGAAACTCCGGCCGTCGTCCAGCAGAGCCTGCGCAATACCCAGGAAGTCGATGCTTTTCAGAAATTGGGCGAACAGCACGTTCATGTTTGCGCGGTTCCGCTGCGATCACCGGATAAGTTTTTGGGAACACTGGCGGTGGTGCACGACGCCGAATACATACGCGCCCAAAGTATCCGCATCTGGCGTGAGACTTTCCTCAGCGGCTTGGCCTACGTGGTGTTGATTGCCCTGATCACATTGCTGATCGTGCGCTGGAGCATCGAGGGCCCAATTGCCCGGACGGCTCACTGGATGCGTGCCCTGCGAACCGGACGCATGCCATCGTCCCGGATCGGAGTTCCGGATGTTGAACTGTTTCGCCCGCTGGCCAAAGAAGTTGCAACTTTTGCAGAGAGCTTGAACACAGCCCGCACGGCCGCGGAAAGAGAAGCGCGTTTGCGTGTGGCAGGGCAGTCACAGTGGACACGGGAAAGGCTTGCAGCGGAGGTTCGGGCAGGCTTGGGAGCGGGGCGCCTGTTCGTCGTTTCTAACCGGGAGCCGTACATGCATGCGCGCAAGGGCCGATCGGTAGAAGCGATCGTGCCACCCAGTGGTCTGGTCACAGCTCTCGAACCTGTCCTGTGTGCATGTGATGGCACCTGGGTCGCCCATGGAAGCGGGACGGCTGATCGTGAATCGGCCGACCGCCACGGCAGACTGCCGGTGCCTCCGGATGATCCACGTTACATGCTTCGTCGCGTGTGGCTCACGAAAGAAGAGGAAGAAGGTTATTACTACGGTTTTTCGAATGAAGGTCTCTGGCCTCTATGCCATATTGCCCACACGCGCCCCGTCTTCCGCGACAAAGATTGGCGACAATACCAGGCGGTCAATGAGAAGTTTGCGGATGCTGTGCTCGAAGAAATGCGGGGGATTGAAAAACCAATTGTTCTAGTGCAGGACTATCATTTTGCACTACTGCCTCGGTTGATAAAGCAAAAAAGACCGGATGCGCACGTAGCCATCTTTTGGCACATCCCCTGGCCCAACCCGGAGACGTTCGCCATATGTCCCTGGCAGCGCGAGCTGCTGGATGGCTTGCTAGGCGCGGACCTGGTCGGATTTCACCTTCAGGCACACTGCAATAATTTCCTCGAAACTGCCGATCGTGTGGTGGAGTCCAGAATTGACTGGGAACATTTCTCGGTGCAGCGTCTCGGGCACTGCACCATGGCCAAGCCTTTCCCCATCAGCGTCGACCCGAATCTCGAATGTGATTCCTCGGAAGAATCCGCCTCCGACGCGCGCTCTGCCCTGCTCAAGAGTTTGGACTTGGAAGCACTGTTCCTGGGAGTTGGCGTGGACCGTATCGATTACACCAAGGGCATCCTGGAACGTTTCCTCGCTATTGAACGCTTCCTCGAAAAGTACCCTCGATATCAGGGGCAGTTCACGTTTATTCAGATCGGGGCTCCAAGCCGGAGCCATCTGAAGAGATATCACGATCTGGATGCGGAGATCGAAGTGGAAGCAGGAAGAATCAATTGGCGATTCCAAAGAGACAAATGGAAGCCGATCGTACTGCTGAATCGGCAGCACAGCCATAAAGAAATTCAACCCTACTACAGGGCTGCGGATTTATGCATGGTGACGTCGCTGCACGACGGCATGAACCTGGTGGCAAAGGAATTCGTTGCTTGCCGGCGAGACGAGACGGGCGTGCTGATCCTGAGCATTTTCACCGGGGCGGCGCATGAGCTTCGGGACGCGTTGCAGGTCAACCCTTATGATGTCGACCAGATGGCGGAGGCTATACGGGTGGGGCTGGAAATGGATCCTGACCAGAGGCAAGCACGCATGCACAACATGCGGCGCACCATCGAAGAGCACAATGTCTATCGCTGGGCCGCGAGCTTGATCGTTGCTGTCAGCGAGCTTAGCGTGCAGGAAGATAAGAGCGGTAAATCGGCCGTCCCACGAAGCGTATCCTAGACCGAATCAACCCTGATCACAGCAACGGTTCGCGCAGGTCATTCGCGTGCGCTTCTCTGGAGAACCTTGCCAGCACCACATCCACGGCTACTAACACTATTCCAAATGCGAAAAGAAACTCAAATATTCCGATCTGGTGAACAATCAGACTGAGTAAAGCAAACATCATCAGAAAAGCACCAACGGGGCGAACCATGCGCAACTCCTTAGCGAACGAGATGGGGAGAAACCTTCCAGAGCGTAGCCAGCGCGCGTGCAGCGTCCGTGAGGGCGCGTTTTTCCACTTGCTGCTCTGTTTGTGCGCGAGCGATGGGTTGTGTTCGAGCGGCGATGGGACTCCGGCGTTGGCGGCTCCCGGTCTGCTGTACGACCGAGAGAGCGCTCTCGAACGTTTGTTGCGGGTTAATGCTGGGAGCGGCTTGCAAAGGCTTGGTGGCCATGGTTCTCTTGTCTCCTCGTGATGTGCCTATTTAAACTTTCCGCCAGGCGCGAGAACATACAGTAGGAAAGGGATGAAGAAGAGAAGTACTACTTGTTCAGAACGCGTAGTCTTTGTAAGTAATTACTGGGGTTGTTTATGTAGGGTCTCCAAAGGCCACGGCAGGCCGCCAGGCCCCGGCGGGGCCCAGCAGCGCGCCTCTGAAGGCAACTAGCTTCCCGTACGCCTTTTATTGATCGACTCTTCCGTGTCTGTGTCATCGTCCCGCACACTTTGCGAAGGCTTGGCGCTGGAGTCGGAGCGATCAGCCGCGTCTTTCACAGCATCCACGCCCTTTCCCCAGGTATTCTGCACCTTACCTTCTACCTGCTTTGCGGTGCCCTTTACTTGCTGTTCCGAGTCTCCAGACCACTCACCCGCCTGCCGTTGGACGCGACCGGCGATATCCTTGACTTTTCCTTCCACCCGATCCTTGTTCATCGTTTCTCCTCCTCTTGATGTCAAGCGACTTCCTACGGGTCGCTGCAGTCAAGTGCGCAGGACTGCGGACGATCGCCGCACTGATCAGATGATCCGATTACGCGAATGTTTGGTGACTTTCTGGTGAGACCTCAAGATG
>Ga0068856_100005384_pt1 | contig 12616 bp, 8 predicted proteins | sample KBSCornC62_FD_66595 | JGI IMG/M metagenome (GOLD analysis project Ga0068856, IMG submission 66595) | Corn rhizosphere microbial communities from Kellogg Biological Station, Michigan, USA - KBS Corn C6-2 | ecosystem: Host-associated > Plants > Roots > Rhizosphere > Soil ...
ACCCTGCGAGCGGAACGGCGCCGATCAGGCCGACGTCAAGCAGCGTCTCGATCCACATGCTGTCGAGGTTCTGTGCCTCGATCGAGGATACGACGCCGAGGCGATGACCTGCATAGAAGCCGTAGCCGGTCAGCGGCCGTTCCGCCCACGCATGCTCGGCCTGATGCCAGGTCAAGGTGCGGCCGGTCAGCGTCGAGAGCGCTTGCGAGCTTTCACCGCGAGACACGAACGTCGTGATCTGACCTGCATAGAGCGACAGCACGCACACCGCCGCCACTCCGACCAGCGGCAGCAGGAACCCCAGCCGGGTGCGACGCCGGGCATCCTGCACCATCAGCAAGAACAGCCCGATCAGCAGCAGTACCAGAGAGACGCGGGCGCGTGTCAACAGCAGGACGACGACATATGTGGCGGCCAGGCCGACGCGGACACCCGGGCGGAGCGTCCAGCTCGGTCCCACTCTCGCCGCCAGGTACAGCAGCCCGATCACCGCCATGAAGCCGAGCAGGTCGGGCGCGATCACGGGGAAGATGCCGCGCAGGCGAGGGGTCGGGTCGGCGCCGGCAATCGGCACCACCGCGCTGTGTGGGCTGAGGATGAGACCGGCGACGGCGGCCAGTAGCACGGCGTGAACGAGCAGCGCCAGCCGGGCGACCAGATCCTTGCCCGCCGACATCCGCACCCAGAGCAGGATCAGCAGATACGCAACGGCGAGCTGCAGCGCCTTCAGCAGCGTGACCTTGGGGGAAACCGACCAGAGTGTGCTGACCGCGGCGGCGGCCAAGAACCCGGCAGCCCACAGCTCGGTGGCAGAGGGACGAAGCGACGCAGGACGGACGAGCAGGAGGGCGACGGCCACGCACACCACCGGCACCATCCCCTGGACGATCGCCAACCCGGTCACCGGCGTGCTCGTGATCTGGGTGCTGGTGCGATCCTGCTGCATCGCGACCGGCGCCAGCAGGCCGAGCATGACGACGATGTCGACCGCCGCGCCGCGCAGGGCGGCGGGGATCAATGCGGTGGCTGCGCAGACGCCGATCAGCACCACCAGGGCCACGGCGGCGAGCAGCTCGCGACCACCGGCCGCAACGGCAACGCCCGATCCGGCGGCGAGCACCGCCACCGCGACCGCCAGTGGCCAGTCGAAGGAGCCTCTCCGCCCCGATGCCGCGGAAACGATCCGGCCAGGCGGGTGCGTGGTCGCACTCACCGCGGCGGGAGTGCGTCGAAAGGCCTGGTCCGTGCGATCGTCAACGCCGGCGCCACCACACACGCACCATCGGAGGTGAGGTCGTGATAGAGGTGAGCCGCCCGCGCGCGAAGCGCCGCGAGCTCGGGGTCCCAGTACGCCAGACGGAGCCTCGCCTTCATTCGTTCGCGGTCGACCGAGGGGCGGGCAACCGTTGATTGATGCGCCGGAGAGTCCGGATCGAGGTCGATGCCGAAGTCCCGTCGCAGCAGCTCGCGCAGTTCCCGATACCCGATGCCCCCGGAAAAGAACGACGTCACCAACGGGTTGGCCGATGACGACTCGTCACCCTGGTTGATCACGCTGAAGACGGTGCTGTCGTTCTCGGGGCTGTGCCGATACTCGGAGAAGTCGCAGCCGAATTGGTGATTCACGCGCCGTATCACCTGATCGAGTCGAGTCGTGATGTCGCTGAACTCGCCGACAACGAACGCTGATCGGTATGGACGAATGGCCTGGTAGAACTCGACATACGACCTCAGCGCCGTTGCCACCGTCAGATACGGATGGTAAACCGCGGTCGAGAGCACCGACTGCTCCGGCGCGCGGATGGTCACGATCGACGGGATCCTCCAACGTGCAGCCGCGATCAGCTGCGCAGGTGCATGGCTGTGATGTGCGACCTGGACGGGCCGCGGTTGGGCGAGCTGGAACGCGGCGACCGCGAAGGTTGTTGCCGATCGCGGAAAGCCATCGATGCACAGCGCCTTGTGCCGGCCGATCAGCCACTCATCGGCCTGGGCATCGCTGAAGCCCGCCGTCCGGAGAAACGTGCTTGGATGGCGGGCGATCCGATTCCGCGTGCGCCAGCGCGCGGAACGCAGCCGGGATCGAACGTGCATGCTCACGGATCAGAAACGTAACCTGTGAAACCGCCGGTGATTCGGACGGATGGGCGTCCCGGCTCAAGTCACCACGATTGATGACTCCGAGGGGCGTACAAACCGGGAACGCGTAGGCCTTCCGGCCCCCGCCGGCGGTACGATCGGCCCATTTCTTTTGCCCCGCGAGCCACTCGCACTACGGTGCAAATGGAGGCTGGTCGCTGCTCCACTAGCCTCGTGTTCCTGCGACGAAAGTGGTTCGGTTGTGGAGCCGGCTGCTCCTCGTGAGGCGCTCCTCCGGGAGTATCTCGACATCATTCGGCGGAATCGCTGGGTGGTGCTGGCGGCGGTCGTCGTTGTGCCGGTCGTGGCGGTGGCGCTCTCGCTGGCACAGCCGGTGCGGTATTCGGCGACCGCCCGAGTTTTGCTGAACACTCAGAATCTCGCCTCATCCTCGCTCACCACGACGCCGCAGGTACCCGCCTCGCCGGTGCCGCCCGAACGCGTGGCGGATACGCAAGCCGAACTGGCGCGCGTATCGGCGGTCGTGCAGCACGCTCTGCGAAGCGGACCGGCGGCGGGAATGACGATCCAGGAGTTCCTTTCGTCGTCATCGGTCTCGTCCGACCCGAACACTGACCTGCTGTCGTTCACAGTGACGGCGGCCGCCAGGGCCCGCGCCGAGGCGCTTGCCACGGCCTACGCCAGGGCATTCACCAAGTACCGGAGCGACCTCGACACCGCTCCCGTGCGCAAGGCACGCGCCCATGTCCAAATACTGCTGACTGACCTCCAGGTGCAGGGGCGAACCGGCTCGGCCCTCTATCGGAACCTGCAGGCCAAGGATCAGTCACTGCAATCCTTGGAGGCGCTGCGGACGTCGAACGCGACGCTCGTTCAGCAGGCGCTGACCGCGACCCAGGTACAGCCGAAGACCTTGCGAAACGCGCTGATCGGGGTCGGGCTGGGGTTGCTGCTCGGGATCGCGCTGGCCTTCCTGCGCCAGGCGCTCGACGGTCGGGTGGTCACCGCCACGGAGGTGAGCAGCGTGCTGGGACTTCCCCTCCTCGGCCGCCTGTCGGGGGTGCGGCGAACAGTGCGGCGCCAGGACGCGCTCGTCACAGTCGCGGACCCCAACAGCCGTCTCGCCCAGGCCTACCGCGTACTTCGCGCCACGATCGATTCGATGATGCCAAGAAGGGTGCAGCCGGGCCAGGAAACCGCCCGGCTGATCGCCGTCAAGCAGGACCCGCGGCGCGAGATCTGCCATTTGATCGCGATCACGAGCGCGACGTCGGGCGAGGGCCGGTCGACGACGGTCGCGAACCTCGGTGTCGCGTTCGCCCGTGCCGGGCGGCGCGTGGTTCTGGTCAACGCCGACATGCGAAGCACCACCGACGAGCGACCGACGTCCCTCGACAGGTTGTTCGGACTCGAACTGCAGGCCGGCGTGGCCGACATCATCCGCCGCCAGTCAAGCCTCGATGGTGCGCTCGCCTGCCGTGACATGTCGCTGCGGCACGACGGCGAGGGCTCCGCGACGGCGGATGCCGCGGTGGACGATGGGCCGGTCGAGGATGATCCCCGCGCCAGCCTGTGGGTGCTGCCGGCGGGCTCTTCACCGGTGGCGGATCTCGGCGATCCGACGAGGTCGTCACGACTGGACGACCTGCTGGGAGAGCTCGCCTCGCGCTTCGATGTCGTCCTCATCGACGCACCGCCGCTGCTCCTTTCGGCCGATTCGCTGGAGCTCGTGCGGCGCGCGGACGCGGCCGTGGTCGTCGTCCGCGCCAACCGCGTCGCCCAGAGCACGCTGGCCGAACTGGCGAGGGTGCTGTCGTCCTCTCCTGTCTACAAGATGGGCTTCGTGCTGACGGACTCGAATGAGGACCGATACGCCTATACACGCGAGCGGTTTGCGCTCAAGCGGCCGCAGGCGGCTTGACGCATGAGCGCTCCGCAGGTGGTTGTGGCAGACCATCCCGGCGCGTTCCGGTCGGGCGTCTCCTCGTACCTCGCCGAAGATACCCGATACGACGTGGTCGAGGTCGACGACGCAGACGGACTTGTCGCCGCCGGGCGAGCGGGTACCGCCGACGTCATCCTGATCGACAGCGGCATGGCGCAGAGCGCAGAGCTGCAGAACGCCTTGGCAGCCGCCGGTGCCTCGATGTCGTCCGCGATCGTCTGGGGGTTTGGCGTCGACGGCGGCGAGATCGTCGCCGCCCTTCGAGCCGGCGCCAACGGGTATCTCGACAAGGAGATCTCGCCGACCGGTCTCCGCCGCGCGATCGATGCGGCGCTGCGGGGAGAAGCCGTCCTACCCCGCTCGATCATGCGATCCATCCTCGACCAGCTCCAGAGCTGGGAGGAGCGCGCGCAGGCACGGGAGATGCTCGCGACGCTTTCGCCTCGCGAGCGCCAGGTGCTTGCGCTGATCGGATCAGGATCGCGAAATCGCGCCATCGCCGCCTCGCTCCACATCTCCGAGTTCACCGTCAAGCGACACGTCCAGAACATTCTGCGGAAGCTCGATCTGCCGTCCCGGAAAGCGGCTGCGGCGATGCATCGACTGGCGATGGAGGGGAGACCGCTACCGGCGAGACAGGAAAGGGCCCGCATTGGCGATCATCAAGCAGGCGGGGTAGCGTGAGTACCAACCTTGGGGTTGTCGCCGTACTAGGGGCGGGGTTGTTCGCGACGGTGTACCTCCTTCGACCTGTCCGTAAGCGGCGGCGCCACTAGTCGTCTCGTAGCCATGCTTCACCTGACCGGGCCCACCATCCAACGACGGATTCGGACCGTCCTCCGACGGATGTTCGCGAAAGTCGACCACCGCGAGAGGCGCTGGACGGAGTTGTCCGACGCTGAGAGGTTCGACCGTCTCCGAGAACGCGACTAGCTCGCCCACGTTCCACCCGTCTGCCGGTGTGCCTCGGGTGTGGCGCTGACCTGTGCGCGCAGACCGCCGCGCGGCCGCAGCGTGAACCGGGCGTCGATCCGAGTCGTGGAGTCAAGCGTCGTCACCTGCCAGCGCCGCGCGATCGTGGCCAGCACCAGCACGCCCTCGAGCATCGCGAACCGCTCGCCGATGCAGAGGCGGGGGCCGCCGCCGAACGGGAAGTAGGCACCGGGATGCGGCTGCGGCCCAGACAACCATCGCTCGGGCCGGAAGGCAAGGGCATGCGTGAAGTTGTCCGCGCTTCGCTGCACCACCCACTGGCTCATGATCACGGTGCCGCCGGTCGGCACGACCAGCTCACCGAGCGTGACGTCCCGCGTCGCGATCCGTGCCAGCGCCCACACGGGCGGATACAGCCGCAGCGTCTCGCGGAACACCGCCTGCGTATAGGGCAGCTCGGCGTAGTCGGCCGCGGTCGCGGGCCGGTCGCCGACCACGTCGGCCAGCTCGGACTGCAACCTCGACGCCACCTCGGGATAGCGGGTGAGCAGATGCCACGTCCACGTCAACGCCCTGGCCGTCGTCTCGTGCCCGGCCAGCAGCAGCGTCACCGCCTCGTCTCGGATCTCCTGCTCGGACAGCCGGCCGCCGCCGTTCTCGTCGTGCAGCGCGATCAGATGATCGATCAGGTCGGGCCGCTCCGGCTGCGCTCCCTGGCGGCTTCGGATCAGCTCGAGCATCATCCGATCGAACCGGTCGCGGGCGGTCGTGAAGCGCCGCGTCGCCGGCAGCGGCAGATGCCACAACAGCTCCGCGCCGGGCAGCAGGAACCGGTGGAACACCCCCATCCCCGCCTCCAGCACGGCGCGGATCTCGGACGCTTCCGACTCGACGTCGGCGTTGAAGATGGTCTTGCCGACGATGTCGAGCGCGAGGTCGGTCATCGCCGCATCGACGTCGATCACGGTTCCATCGCGCCAGCCCATGCACGTGCGTTCGGCGGCGGCGACCATCGCGGTGCCGTAGGCCTCGATCACGGCACGATGAAACACGGGCTGGATCATCCGCCGCCGCCGCAGATGGTCGGCGCCCTCGCTCGTCAGCAGGCCGTCCCCAAGCAGGCGGCGGGCGGCGCGGAGCGCGCGGCCCTTGACGAACGACGCATGCTCGTCGACCAGCACCCGGCGAATCAGCTCGGGATCGCTGACGAACACGAAGCTGTGGTGCCCGGGAAACGGTACCCGCGTGACCGCGCCTGCCCGCGCCACCCCCTCCAGGTAGGGCAGCGGATCCTGCAGGTAGGCCGCGGCGTTCCGCCAGCCCGCCGCGGGGCCGTGGCGCACTGCTCCGGTGGGTGACGCCGCCGCGGCCACGTCGGCAGTCTAGGCGGGGAGGCTGGAAGCGAGGAGCTAGAAGGTCGCCGCTGGGTGATGACCTGAACCAGGGACCGACGCGGCCCCGCCAGTTCGCCTTTGGGAACAGGCGGAGCCGCCTAGCCTAGGAAGGGGCTGCCTCCGATGCCCCTACCCTGAGCCAGCCATGCTAGGCGAACCGCGTGAGAACACGAGGTGACGCAGTGGTGAAGAAGTGGCGAGCGACGGTCGGCGCTGCTGGCGATTAGGTGGGGAGCCTTCCGACTCCATCACCTCGGGCTACGCCCCGGCGCTCAGCAATTCGGGTTTTGCAAGGTGACCTGGCCCTGGCCCTCGACGCAGCCGGCGGGCGTGCCGCTGTTGCCGTTGCCGTTCCCGTTGTTGCCGTTGCCGTTCCCGCCGGCGGCCCCGAAAGCAGCCGCGCCGAAGCCGGACATCAGCACCAGCGAGGCGAAGACGACGGCGACCGACTTACGGGTCTTGCTGAGCGCGCGCCGCTGCTTGCCGTCGTCGGCAAGCTGGCCGGTGATCCGGTCCAGCAGGTCCTGGGATGGCCCGGGGCGCTCCGCGCGTAGACGCACTTCGATGTCTCCGTGGTCCTGACCGCTGTCCCAGAATCGCCTCATGGTGCCCCTTAGGATCGCTTGCGTACCCTCATATACCGGGGAAGCCTCCGAAACCTCACAGGTCGGAGCTAACCGTCGCGAACGATCGCAGCCGCGACACGGCGCGGGACAGCGACACCTCGACCGCGTGCGGCTCTGATTCGAGCAGCTCGGCGATCTGGGCGGCGGTCAGGTCGGCTCCGTAGCGCAGACCGATCAGCTCCCGATCTCGCCCCGAGAGTTGGGCGACAGCCGCCTGCAGATCGAGCCGCTGCACGCTCTCACCCTCCACATCGAGCGGATCGGCCAGGTCGATCGCCTCTTCGGCCACCGGCGAGGCATGTCCCCGGCCGCGGTCGGCCAGCACGCTGCGCGCGATCGCCATCAGCCAGGTGATGGGTGCGGCCTTGTCCGGGTTGTAGCTCCAGCGATATCGAATCGCCCGCTCGAACACCTCAGACGACACGTCCTCAGCTTCGGGCCCATCACCGATGCGATAGGCAACGTAGGCGTAGACGCGGCGGATCAGCGGTGCCGGATCGCCCAGCGGATCGGCCTTCCGTCCCATGAACGACCATCCTACGTCGGATGTCTGGAAGCGCAACCCGGGGGTAGCATCGTGTCCATGCCCGTCTCCCGCCTGGCACCCGGCGCCTTTGCCGGGGTGCTCGTCTTCGGCCTCGCGTGGTTTGACGGCGGCTTCTACGCGCCCGCCTGGGGCGTGGTGAGCCTGGGCCTGCTCGGGGTGTGCGGGTGCGCGATCGTGCTCAGCGAGCGACTGTATCTGTCACGGCTGGCGCTGATCAGCGTCGGCGGCCTGTACGGGCTGGCCGCGTGGACGCTGATGTCGGGCCTGTGGACGAGCGACCTCACCAAGACCATCAGCGACGCGGAGCTGGCATTCGTCTACCCGATCGCGCTGACGGCCTCGCTCCTGGTGGCGCGGCGGACGGGAACCTCGTCGCTTGCGATCGGAACGCTGGTGGCGATGGTGGCGGTCTGTCTGTACGCCCTGGGCGGACGGCTCGCGCCGGACGTGTTCGGCTTCCCGAACAATGTGGACGCGGCCGGTCGGCTGTACTCGCCGATTGGCTATTGGAACGGCCTGGGAGGATTCGCGGCGATGGCGGCGCTGCTCGGCGGTGGGCTGGCGGCTGCGCGACTGGCGACCGCCGTGCGGGTCGGCGCGTCGGCATCGTTGGTGGTCACGCTGGTGACGCTGTACCTCACGTTCAGCCGGGGCGCGCTGATCGCGGCCGCCGTAGGGCTGGTAGTGCTCGCGGTGGCATCGCCGGCCCGGCTGTGGCTCGCGGCGACGCTGACAGCTTCACTGCCCTGGGCCGCCGCCGCGGTCTTGGTGGTGGAGCGGCGATCGCAGCTGACGGCGACGACGCTTCATCGTCAGGCCGTGATCGACCAGGGGCACGACGCGATCCCGCTGCTGGTGGGGTGCGCGGTGGGAGCGGCCGCGACGACACTGGCGTTGACTCTGCTGGCTCCGCGGGTTCACGTTCGCGCCACCGCCCGCCGCGTCATCGGAGCGGTGCTGATCGTAGCGATCGTGCTGGCGTGCGCTGTCGAGGTAGATCGCCGCGGAGGCCCAGTCCACCTGGTTCGCTCCGTTCACAGTTCGTTGGAGTCGCATCCGCAGGCCGCCGACGCAAGTAATACGGACAGGCTCCGCGACCTCTCCCTCAATGGTCGACTCGACCAGTGGCGGGTGGCATGGCACATGTTCGCCGCGCATCCCCTTGTGGGTGAGGGCGCGGGCAGTTGGGAGGCCCAGTGGCTCCTTCACGAGCCTTCCAACGACTACAACCAGCGACCGCATTCGCTTTACTTCGAGACGCTGGCGGAGTTGGGGGCCATCGGTGCCATTCTGTTCGGGTTCGCACTCGTACCTCCACTAGTGGCCTTCGCTCGGGTGCACCACCACCCCGCCGCGAGCGCCACGCTGGCCGCTTTCGTCGTCTTTCTCGTCCATGCGAGCGTGGACTGGGACTGGCAGTTGCCGGCAGTCGCGGTCGCCGCACTGCTCTGCGTAGCATGTTTACTCGGGGCACCCGAGAAGGCTCCTGGGATTCTGATCAGCGATCGAATGCGTTGGACACTGGCGACGGCGACTGGCGTACTCGTGCTCTGCTCGGCGGTCGCTTTTCAGGGTAACCGCCTGACCGCGAACGCGTCCTCCGATATCGGACGCGGTCAGTATCCATCGGCGATCGCGGATGCGAACAGCGCCCGAGCGTGGCTACCCTGGTCATACGAGCCGGACTCGTGGGCGGGCGAGGCAGAGCTGCAAGCCGGGAACTCGTCTGCGGCTGCCCGTTCCTTTCGCCGAGCCGTAGGGTTCGACGACCGCAACTGGCGGCTGTGGTTCAATCTGGCACGGGTCACGACTGGGGCCGAGCAGCGCCGAGCCATCACAAAGGTGCGCTTGCTCTACCCGCTCAGCCCCGAACTAACCGCCCTGTGCGCGGCCGAAGCGAACCGGGCCAACTGCAAGATAACTAACCGCGCCTTGGATCGAGCGGCTAAGCAGACACCCGAACCCGCTCTATACCACTTGAGATGAGTGGCTTGACGCGGACGTCACCGGTTATCTATGGTGGGGTCCCGCGGAACGTTCCGCGAGCTCTGACGTCGGGGGGGTACGTTCCGTTCCTTTTGCGTATGCCGCAATGTGGCAGTCATGGCGCGCGCCTGGGAGACCCAACGAACCAAGACACACATGGCCAGCACCGGTTCCGACCACGGCTACAGAACCAGCCGAGTCCGCGAGGAATCAGCGGGCGGTCGACGGTGATTTCGTGACTCGCGCCGCGGGAGTAAACAGTCGATCGTTCCGAGCTCGGTCGCGTCGGTTAGTTCTCCGCTATCGCCGGGCATTGGGAACCTGGCTCGGTTCGCACAACGCCAGCCGACTTCGCCGTCCCGACATCCAGGGGCTCCGTGCAGTTGCGGTTCTGTTGGTCGCGCTCAACCACGCTGAAATATCCTGGCTCAGCGGCGGCTACGTCGGCGTGGATGTCTTTTTCGTGATCTCTGGTTTCTTGATCACCGGCTGGCTAGTCCGAAGGTCTCACCGGCAGGGTTCCGTACCGTTTGGCAAGTTCTACGCCGCCCGGGCGCGTCGCATCCTCCCGGCTGCGACCCTGACGCTAGTCGTAACTGCAGTCGCGTCATATCATTGGCTCAATTATGTCCGAGCCGTTAGTGTATTCCACGATGCAGTTTGGGCCGCATTTTTTGTCGCGAATGTTCGATTCGCCAACCTCAGCACGGATTACTTCGCCCGGACTAGTCCTCCATCGCCATTGCTGCACTTCTGGACTCTTGCCGTGGAGGAACAGTTCTACGTCGTCTGGCCGGCCTTGTTGGCTGTCGCCATTACAGCCGCTCGGTGGCGTCGGGGTCGCGGCCGCGGTGAGTTCGATCGGCGAGCACGGATATGCGTTGTTGTGCTGCTTGTCGCACTTATCGGGACCTCGCTAGCGTACTCCGTCCGCGAAACCTCGATCGATCCCGTCGGGGCCTACTATTCGACTATCGCGAGGGCATGGGAGCTCGGCATCGGCGCTCTAGTTGCGATCTGCGCGCCCCTCATCGGACGACTGAACGCCCGCCTCCGCGCAGCCGGTACGTGGGTCGGCCTGGCTGGAATTCTCGTCGCCAGTGCTATGTTCACTAGCCACACGCCGTTCCCTGGGTACGCGGCACTCCTACCCGTGACATGCGCGGCGTTGGTCATCACAGGAGGTCTTGGTCAGGCGTCGGCGTGGGGTGCTGGGATCATCCTCGGTCGCCAACCGATGCGGTTCATTGGAGACGTATCCTTCGGATTCTACCTTTGGCATTGGCCTTTTCTCATTATTCCAGCGGAGTACCTGGGTCACAATCTCTCACTTTCAACGAACCTGCTCCTACTGGCGCTTGCCTTCGTCCTGAGCGTGGTCACCTATTGGATCTTCGAAAATCCGATTAGATTTGCAGATCGACTCCAACCCCCGCGCGCGGCGCTGACGCTCTGGCCCGTCACCGTCTCCATCGTTGTTCTCGTTTCAGCGTTAGGGACAGGGTTCATTGAGTACCGATTGCCCCCAACGCCTGTTGTGCTCGCGAGTCCTGTGTCGCAGAGCGCTGCTCCTGCATCTGGGCGCGACAATCAGAAGCCGCGGTCCGCGCGGCACGACCCATACCGCCGAGTGGTTGCGATCAGCGTCTCGCGGGCTCGTGGCAATGACTCCGTTCCCACGAACCTCGCACCACCACCAATCAGCCTGGAAGCCGACGGATATACCCTGGACCCGAAATGCAGTGCGGGATTCGGGAGCGGAACAACGAGTTCGATCTGTCAGATGGGGGATACGAGATCGCATCGAACTCTGGTCGTCTTCGGCGACTCACACGCGCAGATGTGGATGCCTGACTTCCTTGCGTTCGCGAGGATCCACCGTTGGACACTAATCCCACTCGTAAAGCCGGGATGCACCGCCATCGTTTGGTCGACCGCCCCAAGCGTCGAAAAGGCTGCCTGCCGGGCGTGGTTCGCATGGGCCACCACCCAGGTCTCGGAGATAAAGCCAAAAGCGGTAGTACTTGCGACCTCCTACTCGGGAGACGCCGCACACGGCGATCCCACCGCCATCCGCCTTTCCTCCGCAGGAACCGAGGTCGCGATTAGCGGCCTCGCCCGAAGATCACCGAGGTTGGTGGTGCTGGAGGATATTCCGTACCCAGGCAGGAGCCCTGTCGATTGCCTCCTAGCCCACGGCGCAACGCTTGCATCGTGCACATTCCCACTCAACCAATACTTCGCTGGTCAACTCGATCCTGACGTCGCACTCAACGCCCAGGCCAATGGTGCGCGATTTATGCCCGTTCTGCAGTGGTTCTGCTCGGATGATAAATGTCCGATGGTCGTTGGGAACATCATAGCGTACAAGGACGGTGCTCATATATCCAACACATACGTTACGAAACTGCAAACTCCATTTGTATCCGCGTTGGCCATCGCCGTCGGGGTAGGTGATTAGGCAGTTGAGTCGTGTGGTACGCTCCTATCATTGCAAGGCATGATGTGACCGAGGCTTCACACCGTATCCCTGTTCGCGTATCGGTGATGCCGACGCTGCGACCACGGCTCCCGTGGTTCTGCGTGGCGGCGCTAGCCTCGGCTGCCTTGGGCGGCATGGCCGACAACGTTCGCTTTGCCGGCCAAACGGGGTCTGCGTGGTGGACGCTCGTGCTCGTCGCGGCGATCGCAATGGTCCTGCCGGCAGAGCTAGCAGCGCAGTGGTCAGGTCGGGAACCCTTCCCTTCGTCCTCCGCGCTCTTTCAGGGCCGACTACCCGTGGTGGCGCGACGGACGCCGACGCTGCTGGTGGCGTTCCTCTCGTGGGCCATAGTCGACTCCTTGGCTCACGGTTTGACAACGGCTGGTCTGCAGAACCTGTGTGTGTACTTCATTTTCATCGGCGGAATGGCGCTTGTGTCCGCTACGGCGAGCCACGGCACTCCGCGACGAGTTCTTCATGGGCTGACGTGGGTGGGCTGGTTCCTGGCAGGGTTTTACGGTCTCGAGCTAGCCCGATCCGGCTTCGGCGCAGACAGCCCTCTGGTCGGGCGTGGATTCGCCATAACTGCATTGATTGTTATCG
>Ga0068856_100005385_pt1 | contig 12615 bp, 11 predicted proteins | sample KBSCornC62_FD_66595 | JGI IMG/M metagenome (GOLD analysis project Ga0068856, IMG submission 66595) | Corn rhizosphere microbial communities from Kellogg Biological Station, Michigan, USA - KBS Corn C6-2 | ecosystem: Host-associated > Plants > Roots > Rhizosphere > Soil ...
CTCTCTCTCGGTCGAAATTGACCGGGAATGGATCACTACCCGTTAACCAAAACTCCTGTCCCGTGGGAGCGACCAGCGATACTAGACAAAGAGGAGAATTACTTGTCCAGGTCTGCGCTCATCATAGGAATTACCGGCCAGGATGGATCCTATCTCAGCGAACTTCTGCTGGCCAAAGGCTACACCGTGCACGGTATTGTGCGCCGCAGCTCGAGCTTTAACACCGCCCGCATCAATCACATTTACGAGGACCCGCACGATTCCGGCCGGCACCTACTGCTGCACTATGGGGACCTGACCGATTCGACCGGGTTGCGCCGCGTGCTCGAAACCGCATTGCCAGACGAAATCTACAATCTGGGTGCGCAATCGCACGTGAAGGTTTCGTTTGAAAATCCGGAGTATACTGCTGATTCAGTGGCAGTTGGCACGCTGCGTCTACTCGATTGCATGCGCGATCACGTCGAACACACGGGCCGCGAGATACGTTTCTATCAGGCCGGCTCCTCAGAAATGTTCGGTGCCGCAAAGCCTCCGCAAAACGAACTGACGCCTTTTTATCCGCGAAGCCCCTATGCGGTCTCGAAAGTGGCCGCGCATTGGTACGCCATTAATTACCGGGAAGCCTACAACCTATTTATCAGTAACGGACTACTTTTCAACCATGAATCTCCGAGGCGGGGGGAGACGTTTGTTACGCGCAAGATCACGCGTGCGGTCGGGCGTATCAAAGCCGGGCTGCAAGACAAGCTCTTTTTGGGAAATATCGAGGCACGGCGTGATTGGGGTTTCGCCGGCGATTATGTCGAAGCCATGTGGAGGATGCTGCAGCACTCTGAGCCCAACGATTTTGTAGTCGCAACCGGCGAGGCTTATTCCGTGCGCGAGTTTCTGGACGAGGCCTTCTCGTATGTCAATCTCGATTGGCGGCAATACGTAGAGATTGATCCACTCTATTTTCGTCCCACCGAAGTAGATTACCTTCTGGGCGATCCATCCAAAGCGCGGACGACATTAGGATGGCGGCCGCGCACGACCTTCCAACAGCTAGTTCGGATGATGGTCGACGCTGACGTCCGGCTTGCCGCGGAAGAGCGGCTGGTATCGGTTGGCAAGCTGAGCGCGACGGCGTGATGGAACCGACCAATCGCATTTTTGTAGCGGGCCATCGGGGCCTTGTCGGTTCGGCGATTGTCCGGGAGCTCGAGCGCCAGGGCTTTCACAACCTGATCCTCAAGACGCGGCAGGAGGCGGACCTGTCTTGCCAGAATGCGGTCGACCGGTTGTTCGCGACTGAGAGGCCGGATTACGTTTTTCTGGCGGCCGCGAAAGTGGGTGGTATTCTTGCCAATTCGCAGTATCCAGCGACATTCCTGTACGAAAATCTGGCCATCGAGATCAATGTCATCGACAGCGCCTGGCGGCACGGAGTGAAGAAACTCGAATTTCTTGGATCGTCCTGCATCTATCCGAAACTTGCGCCCCAGCCTTTGAAGGAGGAGTACTTGTTAACCGGCCCCCTCGAACCGACGAATGAGTGGTATGCGGTCGCGAAAATCGCCGGAATCAAGCTCTGTCAGGCTTATCGGGCGCAATATGGGTTCAATGCGATTTCGTTGATGCCTACCAATCTTTACGGGCCCGGCGACAATTTCGATCTCCAAAGCTCGCATGTGCTGCCTGCGTTGCTTCGCAAATTTGACGATGCGCGTCGGGAGGGTCGAGGAGAAGTCACGGTTTGGGGAACCGGAAAACCGCGGCGGGAATTTTTGCACGTGGACGATCTGGCGCACGCAGCCGTGTATCTCATGCAGAAGCATGACGACGCGGAAATCGTCAACGTGGGTACGGGTGAGGACATCACGATCGCCGATCTCGCACAATTAGTCGCTGGTGTTGTTGGCTATTCGGGCCAAGTGGTATTCGACACAAGCAAGCCGGATGGCACGCCGCGGAAGCTTATGGATACCAGCCGCCTGCGCGCGACGGGCTGGAGGCACCGTATCGGCCTAGAAGAAGGAATTCGCGCGACGTATCAGTGGTTCAAGGCATTGCCGCTGGCAAGCTAATCCGACAGAAAAGCGGTCGTTTTGATTCCTGAAATTTCGAACGTCCGCCGGCAGCGTTTACAGGCTACTTTGTCGTCCAGCAAGACCATGTAGCTGGCAGCTTTCTTGAATTTAGCCCGGTCACGCTCGTCGGCCTGGTTGGGAAGCCGGTCGATTTTTCGGCGCACCAGCCAGCGCAGTTCGTAGTTGTCCACTGCCCTGCAGAAGGAGCAGTTCAGGCTGGCCGGCTTGACGGCTTGTGATTCCCGATAAAATGCGCGTTCGTCCACGAACCAATTCTAATGCCGTGCGAAACGGAAGTTCGCAACGGCTACTTCATCGTCCGGTGGTATGTAGAGGCCTACCTGATCCTGCGTGAAATCCCGGCCTGGGCTACTTACGCTGCCCAAATCAATCCAGGGCCCGTCTTCCCCTTTGACGCGAGCGCTGACTGAGTTCGCCTTGATCGACAGACTGACCGCGACCCACTTGTTGGAGTCCGCGGAAAAGGGTATTCGGTTCCATTCGACGGACTTGCCGCGCCGCACTTCGCGGACACTGGCGTGTTTTCCATCCAGGGTGAAGAGGATGTAATTGTCGCTGTCCTGATAACCTGCGTACCACTGCAGTCTGCCCTTTTTCAAAAATCCGCCGAGTTGCCCTTGCGCCTGGAACGAATAGCTGCCTGGCATTTTCGGTACACCGTAATTCACGAATCCGCCACCTTTTCGCATGGTCGTGCCCTCGGTGACCATATTTGCGTTCACGGCCGTAGAAGCGGCGGGCGCGGGCGGCTCGGGGGCTGGCGTTTGCGGTTCCGCCGACTGTGTCGTTTGGGTTTCCGGAGTGGTCTTGCCCGGCGCGGGAACAACGGATGCAGCAGGTGGAACCGGCAATAACGGACTCGTAACCTCCGGGGCGGGTTCCATCTTGAATGCGAGCGGCGTCTCTTCCGACTTCTTCACTTCTATCGGCAGTGGCGCAGGATCGACGAATCCAACTTTGTGTACCCGAATTTTGTATGAACCGACTCTCAGAGGAATGCGCAGCGATCCACGCTCCGTTTTTCGACGGTAGAGTGAATTGTCGATATAGACTTCTACTCCATCCTGGCCCGTTGTTAATACTAGTGTTCCGATGTTCGGATCGGATTTCACGTAGACGGTTAGAGCGGGAGCCGCGGTATAGGTCCAAACAAAACGCTGCCGATCACCGCCGCGGGTAATCTCGAATTCACGTTCGGCTGTACCGAGCGCCGGAAGCGCCAATCCCTGAGCGGTTACGTCACCAGCCGGCTTACCATCGACGAGGATTGTGGCATTCTCGGCATTGGTCGCCAAGTGACCTTGGCCGCCCCGATCGGACACAAGCACTACGAGTGCGTTGGAGGCTCTCGGAGTCCCTATCGTTTGGGGCGCGGCCTTACCGTTTACGCTGAATTGGATGGCGGCAGTGCCGCTGCGGCCGGCCAGCTTGACCGAGTGCAATCCCTCACTGAGGTGGTCCAAAACTAATTCGCCATCGGTCAGGTTCCGGGCCGGCTGGTCGTCGAGTACGACTGTTCCCGGAACCAAGTCGGTGTAGAGCCGGAGAGTCGGGGTCAAGGAAAGCACCGGAGGGGGCGGGCTGACCGGCTTAGGCGCTGTGTTAGCTGCCGCTGGCGACGCCGCTTTTGATGCTGTGGCTCGCTCCTGTTCCTGGAAATTAATGCGGCGCGCGCTTTGGATCAGGTAGAAAAACGCCGCCAGGACCAGTATCGTGAAAAACAACGCCAGCCCCAGCGCCCGCTGCCAACTCTTGACATCGAGCCGCGGAACTTCGGGCGGAATCTCGGCGGCACCCGACTCCTGTTCTGGAAAGGGCTCGCTCTCCGTGGTAGAGGCGGCACGGAGCGTCCTCGCGCGCTCGATTACTTCCTGATGCGCTTCGGCGGCGCTCACTTGCACATCGAAATCGTCGACGTACATCTGGCGAATGCTCTGCAGACGATCGAATTGGCGCCGCAATCCTTCGACCGAACGTGCTTTGCGCGCATCCAGCCGAATCTGCCTCAACTCATCTACCGCGGACGCTGTTTCTTGAGCTGGATCCACGAAAGCAACGACTCTTAGCTATTAATTATACTGGTATCCCGCGCTTACTCGGCCCGGTTGGCGTAGTTGAGTTCGTAGAATTGCCTGTATTCTCCGCTTTTCACTCGGTTGGTCCATCCCGGATTGCGGCGGTACCAATCCACCGTGGCCTCCAGGCCACGATCGAAGCTCATGGCCGGCTCCCAACCCGTTTCGCGGCTCAGTTTCCGGTTTGTGAGCGCATAGCGGCGATCGTGACCGGGACGGTCGGCCACGCGCGTAATCAAAGTCTCCGGCTTGCCCGTCGCCTTGAGGATGCGCCGGACTATTTCGAGATTCGGTAGCGAACAGTTTCCGCCGATGTTGTAGACCTCGCCGGGGGCGCCACGCTCGACGATCGTGCGGATGGCGCGGCAGTGGTCTTCTACATACAGCCAGTCCCGTACCTGTTGACCATCGCCGTAAACCGGCAGCGGCTTGTCGTCAAGTGCGTTCGAAATCATCAGCGGAATAAGTTTTTCAGGAAACTGATTGGGGCCATAGTTGTTCGATGCGCGGGTGACGGAGACATTGAGTTTGTAGGTCGTGAAATACGAAAGCGCCAATAGGTCTGAACCGGCTTTGGATGCCGAATAAGGGCTGCTGGCGCGGACCGGGTAGTTTTCGTCTGCTTCGTGCGGAGGCTCTATACTTCCGTATACCTCATCCGTCGAGACATGGACAAAGCGGGCAACGCTGTTCCGCCGGGCCGCTTCGAGCAACGTAAAAGTGCCGTTGAGGTTGGTGTAAATAGCCGGGGCGGGGGAATGGATGCTGCGATCGACATGCGATTCGGCGGCGAAATGAATCACGGCATCGGGCGCCTCGCGTGCAAATAGTTCGGCCACGATATCGGCATCGCAAATGTCAGCCTGCACGAAGCTATATGCGGGGTGGCTGGCGACGGATTCGAGATTCTCGAGATTCCCCGCGTAGGTGAGCTTGTCCAGATTGACAATTTTTTCCGCCCAGCCTTCGCCAATGGCGGTGCGCACAAAACAGGAGCCAATGAAGCCTGCTCCACCGGTAACCAGCCATTTCATTTGTGCTGCAACTCCCAGTCGTAGGCAATGGATGAGTGGTTGTAGGCGATGCGGCCTTCGTCTTTGGGATCGTAAATGCGATTGGTGATGTAGATCAGAACCGATGGCTGTTCCCCAAGCACTTTATAGCCGTGCGCCACGCCGGGGGGGATCAGCAGTTGCCAGGGGCGCAAAGCACCTAGATACAGAGTATTTTTTGCACCGAAGGTTGGCGATTGCCGCCGGAGATCCACCAGCGCCACTTGGAGCAGCCCGGCCGCTGGTACCCAGTAGTCGGTCTGAAAGCGATGGAAATGAAATGCCTTGATAATTCCGGGATAATTGAGCGCTGCCGACACTTGCGAGCTGGTATTCGGGAAATTCGCTACCAGTCCCTGGCCGAGCCGCGCCACTTCGAGGAAATATCCCCGATCGTCCGGCCACAGAGCATAGGGCTTCACTTCCACGCCATGGATGAGATCGCCGCTCGTTGGCGACAGAATTACTTTCCCGATTCCTCGCTCACCCGTGGGCACCGTCAGCTCGGTGCCAGATTCTAGAGTACCCAGGGCCGTCGCGGCACTCACGCTTGCTTCACTCCCCCGGCTGCAGTCGATACGGTAGGCCGTTTCTGGCGGCTGTCGTGCACCAGGTTGGCCGCACGGAGCAGGGAATCGAACGTCCCGGCGTCAGTCCACCAGCCATCGAGATAGTTAAATGTCATGCTGCCCTCGCGAATGTAGGCGTTATTTACGTCCGTGATTTCGAGTTCGCCACGCGCGGATGGTTTCAGCGTTCGCGTCTTGTCGAACACGGTTTCGTCGTACATATAGATGCCCGTTACCGCATACTTCGATTTAGGACGGGAGGGTTTTTCTTCGATGCCTCGAATGCGGTCGCCGTCAATCTCGGCAACACCGAAGCGTTCCGCGTCGGGCACCTCCTTCAATAAAATTTTGGCACCGCGCTCCTGCTGCTGAAAGTCGCGAACTGCTTCCCCAATCGAGCCTTCGATAATGTTGTCACCTAGAATGACGCAAATGCGGCTACCCTCCGCAAAGTGCTCGGCTAACGCCAAAGCGTCAGCAATCCCACCTTCGCCCTCCTGGTACGTGTAGTTTATGTGTTTCAAGCCAAATTCTTTGCCATTCGCCAGAAGACGCAGAAAGTCCCCGGAATTGCGGCCGCCAGTAACAATCATCAAATCCGTAATCCCCGCATCCACAAGCGTCTGAATGGGATAGTAGATCATCGGCTTATCGTGAATTGGCAGCAGATGCTTGTTTGTAATCTTGGTTAACGGAAATAAGCGGCTGCCGGTGCCTCCGGCCAGGACAATGCCTTTCATCATAAACTCTCGATGGTAGCAAGCCTGAAGTCAATCCAATTTAAGGGTTGACTTCGGGTCCGGGCGAGCCGCCCGGGATCCCCTCGTTTTGAGCCGCCGCGAGAGCTGACGAAAAACCAATAGCAGAATTGCCAGAACAATCGCCGCTGCGGGACCTAATCGAGGAGCCGCCGAACTGCTCAGACCGAAAATCACCAAGACCACTACCAACAGAGCCAGCCCAGCCGTCCACAGCGATAGCGAAAAACGCAAACCCGCCCGGCGTTGCTGTTCGGCGCGCTCTACATACTTGTTCATAGCCGCCGCCACTAGCTTATATCAATTGAACCGGTGATTCGAAATTCATCAATTCGTAACATAGTTGTAACAGACAGACCGTTACATTTGTCATGAAGAACCCATGAGCAAGAAAATCGCGGTAATCGAAGACGACGCCGATCTGTTCGCTCTTCTCAAATACAATCTCTCCAAGGAAGGGTTTGTGGTGGTAGGGGCCCAGACCGGACGCGGCGCCGTCGAGTTGTGCCGCCGCGAAAAACCGGACTTAGTTCTTTTGGACATCATGCTGCCGGATGCCGACGGTCTGGAGATTTGCAAATCAATTCGTGGGAATGCCGAATTGGCGCACATTCCAGTGATCTTTCTGACGGCTCGAGCCTCAGAGACCGACCGTATTGTCGGTCTGGAACTCGGCGCGAATGACTATATAGTCAAGCCATTTTTTGTGCGGGAGCTGCTGGCTCGCATCAAGATTCAATTCCGAGGCCAGCCGACCGCTGCGAGGCTGCTCCGCGCCGGCACCCTTGAGCTGGATAGAAGCAGCTGCGAGGTGCGCCTGGATGGCTCTCCGCTGACACTAACCGCCACCGAGTTTAGGCTGTTGGAATTTCTGATGAGTCGTCCGGGGGTAGTTTTCAGCCGGGAGCAATTGCTCGATGCGGTGTGGGGACACGATCGTGCCGTCACGGACCGAACTGTGGACGTTTACATCCTGCGCCTCCGGCAAAAAATCGAAGCCGATCCGGCGAATCCAGCGCTGATTCGATCTGTGCGGGGATTCGGCTACAGCTTCAACATATCGGCGCGTCCGGGCGACGAATTGGAGCAGCGGCCGGAACTGGCTGAGCTCACTTCGGCTGGTTGAACCGGCCAACAGTGCTCACGGCCAAATTAGGGCCGGCACCGCGGGCTAAAATAGTTCATCTATGAGGCCCGTCGTCTTCTTACTCGTAGCCGCGACGCTGTCCCCAGCAGTTTATCCGCAAAGCGCTGCCATGCGCGGGTTTTTGACAAAAGATGTTCCGGACGAGCAGAAGCTGGAACAGCAGGCGCGGACTATACCCGAGGTGGCGCATCTGCGCAAATACCTAGACTTTCTGGCAGGTGCGCCACATCATGCCGGATCTCCGCGCTCCAAAGCGGTGGCGGAATATATTCTTGGCGCGTTGAAGGAGTGGGGGCTCGATGCGCAGATAGAACAGTTTGAAGCGTTGCTTCCGTATCCCACGGTCCGACAGGTTGAGGTGATCGGACCTAGGCCCTATGTCGCCAAGCTGCGGGAACCTGCGGTTCCCGAGGACCCGAACAGTGCTGATGCGGGCGGGCTTCCTCCGTATAACGCTTACGCGGCAAGCGGGGATGTGACTGCGGACGCGGTGTACGTCAATTTCGGTGTGCCGGAGGATTACGACTGGCTTCAAAAGCAGGGGATCGACGTCAAGGGCAAGATCGTAATTGCTCGTTATGGCAAGAGCTGGCGCGGTATCAAGCCTAAGGTGGCCGCCGAGCATGGTGCAATCGCCTGTCTCATCTATTCCGATCCACACGAGGACGGTTATTTCGAGTCCGACATTTATCCGAGAGGACCGATGCGGCCTCCGGACGGCGTGCAGCGCGGCAGCGTGATGGACATGCCACTGTATCCCGGAGATCCGCTCTCTCCGGGCTGGGCTTCCGAAGCAGGTTCGAAGCGCTTGACTATTCCGGAGGCGAAAAGCCTCATGAAAATTCCGGTCTTGCCGCTATCTTATGCGGACGCGCAACCGATTCTGGAGCAACTCACAGGGCCCGTGGTGCCGCGTGAATGGCGCGGCTCGCTGCCCATTACCTATCACGCCGGCTCCGGTCCCGCGCGGGTTCACATTAAGACCGACTACGATTGGTCGACCCGGCCGCTTTACGATGTAATTGCCACTATTCCAGGTTCCCAATCGCCGAATGAGTGGGTGATCGCGGGCAATCATCACGATGCCTGGGTGAACGGCGCCGATGACCCTTGCTCGGGCGCGGCTGCTCTGCTCGAGACAGCACGCTCGCTCGCGACGCTGCAGAAAGAGGGTTGGAGGCCGAAGCGGACCGTCAAACTTGCTCTGTGGGATGGCGAGGAATTTGGTCTGCTTGGTTCTACCGAATGGGCGGAAAAGCACCAGGACGAACTTAAGCAAAAGGCGGTTGCCTATCTGAACTCAGACGACACGGCCAAGGGCTGGCTTCACGTAAGTGGCTCGCATACGCTCGAGGATTTTATGGCGGGAGTGGCCGGATCGATTGCTCAGCCCGGTGCAAATACGAACTTGGCCGACGCTGCCCTGAACCGGCCGCCCAGCGACGATTCCGAGGAACCGCCGCCAGCGAACAATGGCAGTACTTTTAGGATCTCCGCTTTGGGCGCCGGTTCGGATTACGTTGTTTTTCTAGACTATCTGGGCATTGCAAGCACCAACGCCGGCTTCGGCGGTCAGACCAAGAGCGGCATCTACCATTCCGCGTACGACTCCATCTATTGGTACACGCACTTCTCAGACGGCAGCTTCGCCGATGGCAAGGCGCTATCGCAGTTTACCGCTACTGCACTTTTACGGCTAGGCGACTCGTCGATCCTTCCATTCGAATTCGGCCATTTTGCGACGACTGTGCGAGGCTACCTGGACGATATTCAAAAAGAGGTGCAAAAGAGCGGGCGCAAACTGGATTTCTCCGCGCTCGACAAGCAGCTCGACACGCTGAAGGTGAATGGCGACAAATACGACGCTCTTCTGGAGGCGGTGATGCTGAAGGACATCGTCAATGCAGGGCGTGTGGACACAGTAAATCAGGCCCTCATGCGTAGCGAGCGGGTCCTGACCAATCCGGATGGGTTACCTAATCGTAACTGGTACAAACATCAGATTTACGCGCCCGGCTTCTATACCGGATATGGCGTCAAGACCGTGCCCGCGGTGCGGGAAGCTGTCGACAGCAAAGATTGGGCGTCGGCTCAAAAAGAAACCGAGATGGTGGAGCGTTGCCTGGCGCAAATGAACCAGGTGGTGAATGACGCGATCAACGGACTCTCCGGGATGTAGTCAGCGAATCGCAAAGCCTGCCAATTTCTCAACCGCGGCATCCTGCTCCTCCACTGCGCGCACGCTCGCCATCCGTGGACCGGTGTGAAGGGCCGCGGCCAGGTCGCTAAGCCTCTCCTCCTCGCCTGCGGCGTATACTTCCACGCGCCCGTCCGCCAAATTGCGGGCCCAACCCCTCAATCCGAGTGCGGTCGCCTCGTGCTGGACGAAAAAGCGAAACCCTACGCCTTGCACCACTCCATCGATCAGCCAGCGCTTGGCGGTACCACGGCTCATAACAGCATTGTCTGCCACACTGGGATGAAAACCCATGGCTTTTCCGGTCCAGCGGCTCCGCCGCCTACGTTCCTCTGAATCCTTGCGCACCCTGACCCGGGAGACGCGCCTTAGTCCGTCACAATTCATCTTGCCGCTCTTCGTCTGCGAGGGTGAGCGCGTCCGGACGGAGATCTTATCCATGCCGGGAAACGCCCAGCTATCAATTGATCACGTGCTGCGGGAAGCCGAAGAATGTAAGTCGTTAGGACTGGGCGGCGTGCTTCTCTTTGGTATCCCGGAAAAGAAAGACGAAATTGCCTCCGAAGCATATGCCGCCAAGGGAATCGTGCAGCGCGCGGTGCGCGCGCTCAAGCAGGAAATTCCAGACCTGCTTGTCATTACGGATGTCTGCAACTGCGAATACACCAGCCACGGGCACTGCGGCCATATCGAAAAGGGCGATGTCACCGGGCATGTGAACAACGACGTTACTCTGGAATGGCTGGCGAAAACCGCCGTCTCGCACGCCGCGGCCGGCGCCGACATCGTGGCACCCAGTGACATGATGGACGGCCGTGTGGCGGCTCTTCGCAAAGCGTTGGATGACAGCGGGTATGCCACGACGCCCATCCTTTCCTACGCTGCCAAATATGCCTCGGTATTTTACGGACCTTTTCGGGAGGCGGCGGAATCAGCGCCCCAGTTCGGTGATCGGCGGAACTACCAAATGGACCCGGCGAACGCCCGGGAAGCAATGCGGGAAATCGCTCTGGATATCCAAGAAGGCGCCGACATGATTCTGGTGAAGCCTGCCCTCGCTTACCTGGACATCATCCGGGAAGCGCGCCGGAGGTTTGACCTGCCAATAGGCGCGTATCAGGTGAGTGGCGAATTCAGCATGATTGTGGCGGCGGCGCAAAACGGCTGGCTCGACCTGGACCGCACGATCCTCGAGACACTGACCGCCATTCGGCGCGCGGGAGCGGATTTTATATTTACGTATTTCGCTAAGCAGGCGGCCCGTCTGTTGGTGTGAGATGCGTTAATCAGAGGGTAAATGTCCGGCAAGATAGGCCCGCTGCGGTTGTCCATGGCGCCCTACAGGTGGACGCGCAATGCGCAAGGCCACGGCTTGGCCCGCCTTGAAAGTAGTTTGTACTCTCATCACTTCGTCCGGAGAGGTAACGCTTTGCCGATTCACGGATAGAATGGCGTCGCCTTCCTGCAGCCCGATATCCTCGGCGAACGAGCCGGGATCAACGGTTACTACCTTCACACCGGTTTTGTCTTCGATCGCCAGGTCCTGCCGCTCCTTCTGGGTCAATCGCATGATCGTAATTCCAAATTTCGAAGGATTGACGCTTCGGGACGGTCCCGGCGCGGGGCGCGAATCTGCGAGTTGGGACTCCCCCTGCCAAACTACGGACCTTTCGGCAACCGCCATCGTCAAATCAAGGCGTTTGCCGTTGCGATCCACCGTAAAGGTCGCCGAACTGCCGATCGGCAAATCGGCCACCTTCGTCACCAATTCCTCGCCGTCCTTTACTGGCTGATCGTTCATGGCAACGATAATGTCGTCGGATTTCATACCGGCCTTCCCGGCTGGCCCGCTCGGCGCCACGTCTTCAACCAACACCCCGTGATCGAGCCCAAACGCTTCGAGCGTATCCGACTGGCTGGCTCCCTGCGACCACTTCACACCTATCGATCCGCGCACTACGCGGCCCTGACGAATGATGTCGTTGTATACCTTGACCGCGGCGTTGGCCGGCAGGGCGAAGCCGATTCCTTCATAGGAACCACTGCGGGTGGCGATCATAGTGTTCACGCCAATCACTTCGCCACGAGTATTCAGCAACGGGCCGCCACTGTTTCCGGGGTTGATGGCGGCGTCAGTCTGCAGGAAGTTTTGAAACTGGCGTGCGCCCGGCAAATCGCGGCTGGTGCGCTCGGCGCTGACTATACCCGCCGTCACAGTCGCTTGCAGCCCAAAGGGCGATCCAATGGCAATCACCCAGTCTCCGACCTGCACACTGTCGGAATTTCCCATTTGGACGGGAACCAAGGGATGTTTGACATCGATCTTGAGAACCGCCAGATCAGTTTCGGAATCGACTCCCACAACGTGCGCGCGATACTCCAATTCATCGCCCAACATTCTGACTTTAATGCGGTCGGCATTGTCGACCACATGCTGATTGGTGATGAGGTACCCATTCTTGTCGACAATGAACCCGGTGCCGGAGCCTTCCGTCCGGAAGGAACGCTGCTCCTGGCCGCCAAAGAAGCGCCGGAATGCTTCGGATGGATCCTGCTGGTTCGGAGCCTCGTCCTCATTCGGTTCGCCGCGCCGCGTGCTCTTGCCCGGTTTCGCCAGATAGTCGGATTCGATATAGACGACGGAGGGCTCCACGCGTTTGGTCAGGCGCGTAAACTCGTTCGCAATCGGTACGGAAGGGGGTATGGCGAGTGGCGTGGCACCGG
>Ga0068856_100005387_pt1 | contig 12613 bp, 6 predicted proteins | sample KBSCornC62_FD_66595 | JGI IMG/M metagenome (GOLD analysis project Ga0068856, IMG submission 66595) | Corn rhizosphere microbial communities from Kellogg Biological Station, Michigan, USA - KBS Corn C6-2 | ecosystem: Host-associated > Plants > Roots > Rhizosphere > Soil ...
GCGGTTTTTGGCCTGGCCTTCAAAAAAATGGTGGATCCTGTCTGAAATTGTTATTGTTTTGGTTGATGATGTTTGCTCCCACCGTGCCGGGGCGCTGATTGTTGTTGCCATAATCGATATTTTTTTATTTTCAAAAATGGCTTAAATGTTTACGCCGCGACATGACCCGCAAACGCTAAAAAAATGATTTTGAGCACTTTTCGTCTACCTGCACACCGCGTTATGGGTGAAGTGAATTTTGCCTGGCTATACTTCGTGGTTCAGCGGACGAAGGCTGTGGCAGCCAGCACAAGCAGCATTAAGCCGGGCGCGATACCGTGACAATGTTTTTGTCGGTAAAAAAGTGGATTTTGGTAAAAATGGCGTGATAAAGAGTCTGGGAGCAATAACAAGGAAACAAGAGACAAGTCAAAAAAGCGATTGATCTTTTTCGTCTTGTCTCCTCCTAAAGTCTTGCTTCTCAGTATCAATATTTCAGCACAATAAACCCGGTTTTGTGTTTGGTGATGCCTCCTACATTATAATCCAACTGGTAAAAATAAGTTCCCGGCAATTGCATCTGCCCGTTTTTGTTACTGTGACCGTCGAATGCTTTGGTGGCGTTGTCATACCCTTTGGCTTCGTAAACCAATTGTCCGTTGCGGTTCATAATCGTGAGCTTATTATCCGGGTACTGGCTGATGTTGTCGATGGTGAGAAAATCGTTTACACCATCTCCGTTGGGCGATACGCCCTGGTGTACCTGTATGCCATCTTCGGCCAATGTTGGCGTTTCGGTTGGCTTGGTTACGCTGATGCCCGGGTCAAAGCTGTCTGCCCCGCCTGACGCCCTGTTTACGGTCACCGTATAGGTTTTGGTAGTTACATTATCCGAAGCAACTACTGCTACTTGAATGGTATTTGCACCTACAGCCAAATTAATGGCGCCGGATGCCGTTCCGGAAGCTACCGGTGTCCCGTTTACCTGTATAGCGGCATCCGGGTCGCTGGCTGTCGGGGTAACGGTTACCGAGGTAATCGGGTTGTTCACAGCGTCGGTATAGCTGGTGGTTGCACCGGCAAACGTGGGGCTGAAGGTTCCCTTGCTCATTTTCAGCGAAGTAAGGTTATCATTGTTATTCCCGGCACGGGTTACCGTTACCGTGTAGGTTTTGGTGGTTACCTTATCCGATGCGGTGACCACTACGTTAATGGTATTGTTTCCTACGTTCAGGTTAATCGCGTCCGATGCTGTTCCTGATGTTACGGCTGTCCCGTTTACCTGTATCGTAGCATCCGGGTCGCTGGTTGTCGGAGTAACGGTTACCGAAGTGATGGTATTGCCAACAGCGTCAGCATAGCTGGTGGTAGCGCTGGCAAACGTTGGGCTGAAAATACCTTTGCTCATTTTCAGCGAAGTAAGGTTATCATTGCTGTTTCCGGCACGGGTTACCGTTACGGTATAGGTTTTGGTGCTTACCTTATCCGAAGCCGTTACCACTACATTAATGGTGTTGTCACCAACATTGAGGTCAATAGCGCCGGATGCCGTTCCGGAAGGAACTGCTGTTCCGTTTACCTGTACCCTGGCGCCGGTGTCGCTGACTGCGGGGGTAATGGTTACCGAAGTGATCGTATTCCCCACAGCATCGTTATAGCCGGTGGTAGCACTGGCAAACGTTGGGCTGAAAATTCCTTTGCTCACTTTCAGCGATGAAAGATTGTCGTTGCTGGTGCCGGCACGGGTTACTATTACTGTATAGGTCTTGGTGGTGGTTCCGTCCTGTGCAGTTACGGTTACGTTGACGGTATTGGGGCCTATGTTCAGGTTAATCGGGCTTGATGCGGCGCCCGATGTTACCGCTGTTCCGTTTACTTTTACCGTCGCTGTTGGGTCGGCAGTGGTTGGGGTTACAGCCACAGATGTAATCGTATTCCCCACTGCATCTGTATAGCTGGTGGTGGCACTGGTAAACGCCGGGCTGAAAATGCCTTTGCTCATTTTTAACGAGGACAGGTTGTCGTTGTTTGATGGCGCCCTCGTTACCGTTACCGTGTAGGTTTTGCTTGTGGTCCCATCCTGGGCCGTTACCACTACGCTAATGGTATTGTTTCCGACATTAAGATCAATAGCGCCGGATGCGGTTCCGGATGGTACGACAGTGCCGTTTACTGTTATCGTAGCGGTTGGGTCGGCTGCGGTCGGTGTTACCGTTACCGACGTAATGGCGTTTCCTACTGCGTCGCTGTAGCTGGTGGCGCCACTGGTAAAGACAGGGCTGAAAATACCTTTGCTCATTTTCAGCGAGGAAAGATTATCATTCGTGGACAGCACATTAAACGATGCCGACGGCCCCGCACCTAAATCCGTATTCCCGGCATTGTCGGAGGCGTAGCCGCCTGCAATTGAAATACCCAGGGCGCCTAAACCGGTTATATTGGATATGGTAACGGTGTAGGTGGTGCCTGATCCGGTAACACCCACCGTGCCCGTTGCTGTACCCGTAGTATTTAGTGTGATGCCTGTAATTGAAAGGTTGCTGGTGTTAAAATTATCATCTGCATAAGTTACCGTATAGCTCACCGAACCGGATCCGCCGGTATTAACCTGTGTTACCGATGGTGCGCTGATGGTGGCCTTCGGCGGCGTGTTATCCACCATAAATGTTGCGGAAGGGCCTGCGCCTATGTCACGGTTATTAGCCTGGTCGACTGTCGTACCAGGGTAGACTGATATACCCAGCAAACCGTCGCCGGTAATATTAGATAAGGTAACTTTCGCGCCAACGCCAAAATTGTCCACATCAACATTTGCCGTGGCGCTGCCCGTTACGTTAAGCGTAATTTGACCGGGGCTGACTGCTCCGCTTTTAAAGTTAGAATCAAAAAAGATGATGTTATAGGTTACAGGCCCCCCTCGGGTAAGGGTAGTTGAGGGGGCGCCGATAATAACCGCCGGCGGCGTTTTATCGAAGGTTATTACATAGCCGTCATTGCCCGAATTATACTCACTTGCATTGCCTGCTATGTCGGTAGCCTTCACATCAAAAATATAGGGTTCCTCAGGATCACTAGGGGTAAGCGTATAACTGCCTGTCCAGGTATTGCCGCTGGTGTTTACTGCAGTAACGGCATGCCCGCCGATGGTAATAACGGGGGTCTGCACCTGTTCATTGAATGATACAGTCGCCATGAGCACATCGCCAGCGCTATTGGCCCAGCCTGCCGGGGCGCTGCTGGTAGAGTTGTAATTTACTACCGTGGTTACAGGCGGCGTCTGGTCAATGTTATAAATATCGCCGCCGGTAAAGCCGCCTGAAATGGCGTTGCCTGCCAGGTCGGTAATTCCCGTGCCGCTGCTATTCAAATCCAGCCTCAAAGTACCGTCGCCGCTGATACCGCTTACCGTTACCGTATAAACACTGCTGCTTACAGGCGTAACCGCAATGCCTGTGGAAGCGACTTTGTTTGTTGCTGTAGCTATAAAAGCATTCCCGGAAACCCCGGTCACCGCTTTGCTGAAGGTCACCGTATAGCTTACGCTGGTGGCATTGGTTGGGTTGGTGTTGCCGGGTGTGGTAGCGGCAATCGAACTTACTGTTGGCGCTGTTTTGTCGATGGTATAAGCATGATCGGCATTAAAAGATGTATTGGAAACACCGGGCGACAGGTTAGTTGCATTTGCAAATGCCAGCAGCAAAGTGCCGTCGTCGCCGGTGGTTACCGGGATGTTCCAGGTAATATTATTGCTGCTTGTTGGCGTGCCTATTGCAGCGTTGTTGATGCCGGTGCCACTTAACGTAAAGTTTGAGGCTGTTAAACCCGTTACCGCCGATGCAAATGTTGCTGTATAGTTTACAGTAGCGGCATTGGTTACCAGTGCGTCCGTTGCGGTTAGCGAACTGATGGTTGTTGGATGAAGGATTACCTGCTGATTAACGGTAGTACTGGTGCTCGTAGCATAAGTGGAATTTCCACTATATGTTGCCTGGATTTTGTGAGTAGCCACGGTATCAAAGCTGGTGGTTAAAGTTGCCGTTCCGTTGCCATTCAAAGCCAGAATAGTTTGGCCGCTGGCGATATCGGTGATATTTCGACCATCACTTGTAAAAGTAACTGTCCCTGATGTTACAGGATTCCCGGTACTTGTAACAGTTGCTGTGAAAACTACCGTGTGATTGGGAGCAACGGTATACGAAGGATTGGGATTAGCAGAAAGGCTTGTGGTTGTCGGGATGGCAGACACAACAGTAAACGTTGTGGAAGGGCTGGATGCCGGCGCTAAGTTTCCGGCCATGTCCGAAGCCGTGCCCGCAGCAATGGAGATGCCCAATGTGCCGGAGCCTGTTATGTTCGATATGGTAACCGTATAATTAGTGGCCGAATTTTGTACCAAAGTAACCGTACCGTTAGCGCTCCCTGCACTATTCAGCGTAATGTTTGAGGTGGATAAAGTGCTGGTGTTAAAATTAGCATCGGCATAAGTAACATTGTAGGTTACCGGAGTTGTAGATGTACTGCCTGCCGATGGTGCGCTGATGCTTACCGTAGGGTTAACGCTGTCGAAAATAATGCCGGATGTGCCGGAGCCGCTCGTCGGCTCGTTGAACTGATTAGTGTAATTCCACGACCAGGCGAGTGCCCCCTGGGCCGTGCCGGAGCCAAGCGTGACCTGGCCGGTAGCCACAGTACTAAAATTTGAACTGCCATTCGCATTTTGGCCGGCAACGTTTACACCCCAGTTTTCAACTTCATAATGAGCCGATTGCAGTGTGAAATTTATCTTGTCACCGGTTTTTGCATAACCGGAGTTGGCATTGGTGCTGCTTAAGCTCAATGTTCCGTCGAGCGGGTATGCAATAACCTGGACAGCAGGGCCGGCGATAGGCAGCCCGGAAAGGCCCGGCGAAAGGTTGGCACTATTTGCCAGTGTTAGCGTAAAAGTTCCCTGTGACTGAAAACTGCCGGGTATAGTGACTGTGACCGTCCACGACGTACCTGACCCTGTTACGCTGGAAACAAATGCACCTGTTACCGATCCGGGTACGGTAAAGTTACTGGCGGATAACCCGGTTTGCGCAGTAGTAAAGGTTACCGTAAAACTATCCGACGAAAAAACATTAACTGTTTGGCCGCCATTCAGAGTAATGGTGGCGCCTGGTACGGGGGTTGCCCTTGCGGCTGAAAACACCAGTATCGGCATCAGCAGCAGCAAAAACAGCGGTTTTGCTATTTTAAAGAACATTGATATTAAACCGGTACGGCGCTGCGGCGCGGTGATCCCGTCACTAAATGGGGCTGATGTTATAGATTTGGCTATCATGGGTTTTGTCGTTAATTACGCGCCTAAATTTATGGCTAATAACAACGCCTGTCTATAACATCTTTGGGGTATGTTTTAGAAATTAGAGACTGGAGGTTAGAGGTTAGCTAAATGCAACTAATCTCTAATCTCCAGTCTCTGGTCACTAACCTAGTACTTCAGCACAATAAACCCGGTTTTATGTTTTGCAACGCCGTTCACCGTATAATCCAACTGGTAGAAATAAGTGCCCGGCAATTGCATCTGCCCGTTCTTGTTGCTGTGACCGTCAAATGCTTTCGAGCTATTGTCGTAGCCTTTGGCTTCATAGATCAGCTGCCCGTTGCGGTTCATGATCGTGAGCTTGTTATCCGGGTACTGGCCAATATTGTCGATTTGCAAAAAGTCGTTTAAGCCATCACCGTTGGGTGATATGGCCTGGTGTACCTGTATGTCGTTTTCGGCCAGAATGGGGGTATCGGTGGGTTTGGTTACGCTGATGCCCGGGTTATAGCTGTCTGCTCCGCCTGATGCCCTGTTTACGGTTACCGTATAGGTTTTGGTGGTGACATTGTCTGAAGCTGTTACCACTACATTTATGGTGTTTGCGCCCACGGCTAAGTTTATTGCGCCCGATGCTGTTCCTGATGCTACCGTTGTTCCGTTTACTTTTACCGTTGCATCCGGGTCGCTGGTGGTTGGGGTGACGGTTACTGAAGTGATGGTATTGCCGACTGCGTCTGTATAGCTGGTGGTACCACTGGCAAACGTTGGGCTGAAGATGCCTTTGCTCATTTTCAGCGAAGTGAGGTTATCGTTGTTGGATGAAGCCCGGATTACCGTTACCGTGTAGGTTTTGGTGGTGGTTCCATCCTGGGAAGCTACCACTACGGTGATGGTATTGTTTCCTATATTCAGGTTGATCGGGCCGGATGCTGTGGCGGAAGGCACTACTGTTCCATTTACTTCTATCGTACCCGTCGGGTCGGCTGTGGCCGGGGTTACCGTTACCGAAGTGATCGTATTGCCCACTGCGTCGGTATAACTGGTGCTGGTGCCGACAAAGGTTGGGCTGAATATGCCTTTGCTCATTTTCAACGACGACAGGTTTATTGACCGGATCACAGTTATCACATAATTCTTAGTGGTTTTGCCATCCTGGGCGATGACGGTCACGGTAATCTTATTTGTGCCGACAGCCATATTTATCGCCTGTGAGGCTGTTCCGGAAGTTACCGGGTGGCTGTTTACTTTTACCGTTGCTCCCGGGTCGCTTGTCGTGGGGGTCACTGTTACCGAAGTGATGGCATTCCCGATGGCATCATTGTACGCGGTGGTCCCGCTGGCAAAGGCCGGGCTGAATATGCCTTTGCTCATTTTTAATGAACTGAGGTTGTCGTCGGCAGATGGCGCACGGGTCACCGTTACCGTATAGGTTTTGGTGGTGGTCCCGTCCTGTCCTGTTACCACCACATTAATGGTATTTGGGCCTACATTCAGGTTAATGGGGTTTGATGCCGTTCCCGACGTTACTGTTGCTCCATTAACCTTTATCGTGGCATCCGGGTCGGTGGCGGCCGGTGTAACGGTTACCGAAGTGATCGTGTTACCCACCGCATCCGTATAGCTGGTGGTGCCACCGGCAAACGTTGGACTGAAAGTGCCTTTACTCATTTTTAACGAATAAAGGTTCGCATTTGCAATAACTTTTATGTTTACAACCGCCGAAGTACCGCCGCTGGTGTTATACGCCGTTACAGCATAATTGGTGGCTGGAGAAATTGTTGCCGGCTTGCCGGTTATTACGCCGGTCGTCTCACTGAAAACTAAGCCGACAGGCAACGGAGTGCTTAAATAATACCCACCTGCCGGTGTAAGTTGTTCAATGTTGTTCGCTAAATAGTTTGCGACGGTCAATTTACCATATCCGTCAACTGTCACACCAGTAGGATGTGTATAGCCCGAGCCTACAGCAATTGGCGTTGACAGGCCGGCCGGTAGTTCAAATACGGCACTGGCGCCGTAATCCGCCACGAATATGTTCCCTGCCGGATCAAGCGTTACGCCGACGGGGTTGGTAAACCCCGACCCCAGGGTTATCGTTGCGCCGCCATTGATCTGTATCTCTTTTAGCAATCCGTTACCATAATCTGCCACATAAACATTCCCCGCAGCATCTGTGGCTACGCCGGTCGGGGTCAAAAAACCAGACCCTATAGCCACCGGCGCACCACCGCCAACAGGGATCTTGTCCACCGCATTATTGCCAAAGTCAGCCACATAAACATTGCCTTTGGCGTCTACGGCGATGCCATAGGGAGAGGTAAAGCCGGTGCCAATGGCAACCGGGGTGGTGGTTCCGGCCAGGTACTTATTTACCGTCGTGTTACCGGCATCAGCCACATATATATTACCCGCTGCATCAACTGCAACGCCTATATTGGTAGTAAAGCCGGATAGCAGCGTAACGGGGGCACCGCCGCCGGCTGGTATTTTCTTGATCAACTTATTGCCATAGTCAGCCACATAAACATTGCCGGAAACATCGGCAGCCACACCAAACGGGGTTGTAAAGCCAGACCCTATAACCACAGGGCTTCCGTATGCGGGCGCCGGAACCGCGCTGCTTACAGGGCTTAACGCTGAAATCGGGGCGCCCGAAATAAAGGTTTTGGGGCTGCTGTAACTTATAGATGGCGTGGTCAGAAAGTTCAGGATAGCGCCATTTACGGTGCCGCCTGAATTCGTTGCCGATGCTTCGTAATAATAAGTAGTGGAGGAGGCCAGCCCTGTAGCAGTTAATGCCACGGCGGTATTTCCCGATCCGGCGTTGACGGTGCCGCCTGTTGTTGCTGCTTTGGTAACGGCGCCCGCAAGCGTTGGCGATGTGCCGTAAATAAAGCTTACCGTAGTTGTATTGCCATTATCATTTACCTGTCCGTTAAGTCGGCCACCGGTGGATGTTATCGATGTTGCAGTATTTGTAGTTACCGTTGGAGGGCTCGGTGCCAATTTTATGATTGCCCCGCCGGTTGTACCGTCGTCTCCGTCCACAACGTATATTTTAGCTAAACTGTATACGGCGATGCCCCAGGGATAATAAATGCCATTTGAATGCAAAGCATTAAAAACGGGCGCGCCAGCCCCGGCGGCATTAGCATACATGATTAAATTATAACCCGAACCCCTGTTTTCGCTGCTGTAAAGATTGCCGCTGGCATCAAAGGCCAAGGCTGATGAATAGTTCCCGGTTGATAAGGTTGAAACGGCATATGACGACGCTGCGGTGAGCATATAAACGTGCCCCCCATCGGTAATGGACGGATCGTTGCTAAAAGCATCGGCAACATAAACGTCCCCGTTTGCGGCAATAGCCAGGCCGGTTGGGTAAGCGTAACCTGCTCCGGATTTCAAATGATCGTATAAATTAGTGCCCGCAGTACCCGAGGAGCTATTTGCAGGGTATTTAACTACCGCGTAGCTGAGGTGCGTCGCGTCATATTCGGTATCGTATAAATTATCGCTTCCATCAACGGCGAGGGCCGTAAAATACCGGCCCGTTTGATAAGTTGACGGTGTATAAGTACCGCCTGAGTTGGTAAGCTTGATAATCGCACCAGCCGAAGACGTAAAATCGGTCGAAATGAAAACATTTCCGGTACTGGTTACCGCAAGTCCCCAGGGAAAATCCTCCGCTTCGTGGGTTAGCCCGGTGTATATTACAGCAGGGGTGCCTGAACCATTGGTGTACTTCTCCACTTCATAGGTTGCGCCTGATGTTCCGGGTTTAACCCTGGTTACATACAAGTTGTTTGCCCCATCCTTTGCTAAGGCGGTATATAACCCGCCCGTCTCGAGGTTAACACCTGAGTACTGTGCGCGGGCAGCAAACGTAGCACTGAAGGAAAGGATTATTACCAATAATAAGCGATAACCTTTGGTTGCGAGTTTTTTCATAGGTGTAAATTTAAATACATAAATACGGATTTTGCCAGCCGCTTACGCTCTCTTGATGGATATCCCTGAAATCCGGCGAATCGAATTTTAAACCATTGCCCTGGCTGATCACTGTTTTATATATGTTATCAGATAGTGTCCTTGTCCGGATAATATCGATAACCGGGAGCGAGAAGCCCGATAAGGGGTAGAAATTGCGTTCGCCCCTGGGCCCGTTAACCGATTCCTTTTGCAGCAACGTTATAGCGCTGCCCCAATCGCGTTTTAAAATATGCGGCTTAACTTCCCTTAAGGCCAGGCCGGCCTCGTAACCCAGCAAACCATAAATGTTTGCCATTTGCCCGCCGCTGCTTTCGTACCTTTTTACAAATTCTTTATTTCGTTTGTTCTCGGCATTCCGGCTCCATGTCGAGGCAGCGTATAATTCAAGATCCAGTTCGGCCATGTCTTCAAACAGGTCCTCGTAAACCATGTTCTCCACAACGGTAAGCGGTATCGTTTTATAAAACTCTGAGTTTCGCCATCTTCGTAAAAACTCTTTTCCAAAGTTACCGGCAAAAACAGCATGCAGGTAAGTTGGCGGGTTTTTCTTAATATCTTCGAAAAGCTTAGTCAGATCCAGGTTTTTTATATTCGCCGGGTCGCGCGGTAAAATATGCAGTCCTATTTGCCTTGCCCCCCCGATGCCTGCGCCTTTATGAAAAGCGCTGCTTAAATGATATCCCGCCTCATATACCGGCATCACCATCATCCCGGTTCCCCCAAATTCCTTTTGCGCCCAATAACCAAGCGCAAACTGCGATTGCCATATTTGTTGGGACGAATAAAATATGCGGGGGCTTAAATGTTCAAAATAGGGGATAAACTCACCGAGATCGAAGAAGAAGGCCAGTTTATTATAGGTCTCGATCACCGGGATAATATCGGGGATCGACTTATAGCTGATCAGCCCCGAAATGATATCCACCTGATCAAAAAAAACAAGTTTGTTTACCGCATCCAGCGTGCTTTTGGGGTCGCCCATCTGGGTGTACGCAGGCACAAACTGAAATTCAGACTGGTCAACCGTTGCGGGGTACAGGCCCAAAAGAATCCCCGCCATTAAATGGTGACCATAAAATGGATACACTCCCGAATAAGGAGCTAAAAAGCCGATCTTTATTGGACCAGTCATCTGTTCATTTTAATTACGGCTGGGGAAAACGCCCTGCAATGCGATGACATAGGTAACGGTGAGAAACGGCGACAGGATGCTAAACGGCTGGCCTCCCCCCGTTGAACCGATGGAATTAGGAATCAAGGGCGTAGCAGGTCCGTTGGTTGAATATGTTTTAAGTTGTGTGGCATTTGGACCCGAACCGGTTAGCGGACCGGCGGCGATATAGGTGGTACTGCCCGGAGTTCCTGTGGTACCCGCCGCCCCGCTCACATTTAAAGCATGACTATGCGAGGGAATCTGACTTTGGCTCAGGGTAACGGTTTCGGCGCCGCCAGCCTGGCCAACGAAATAGTTCTGCAGCCCCGGACCCTGGCCCTGGTGATTGGGCACACGCCCCCGCAGATCCGGAAGCGCAAAGGTAGTTTGGCCATTGCCGCCGTAAAAGGTTCCGATCAACGAAAATAAAGCCGTATTGGTGCTTATCGACATAATCTGCCCGTTGCACATGGCATATCCCTGGGGCGCAAAGTTACCGGCAAACAAATAGATCATTGCTAAATCTGGAGTCATAGGGAAGTATTTAAGTTTTTAATAAATAGGATGATAAAATAAACATCAATAATAAATGTTTTTTTTCTGATTTTCCTTCATAAATGTCTGAAAATAAAAGCCCTTGGCTAAAGATAATTGCTTTTGAAATTCCAAGCAAAAAATTATCAAATAAATGATTTTAATTAATCTAAAATTATTCGGCGGATATGAGGCCTTGGAATGTCCATTCATAAGCAATTCATTTTTAAGGTCTTGTTAAATAAATTTATTTGTTTAGGCAGATTAATTTATATATTTATACACTCAACAACCACTTATGAATACAGCACGCAGGATATTTATTAACCAGGTGTCGTTCCTCGCGGCATTTACCGCGCTACGTAAGCCGGTTGGTTCAATGGCCGCCATTAGTAAACGCATCCATACGCTGCATGCTTCGCGCAATGAAGTGGCCATTTACCATACCAATGACCTGCACGGAAACATTGAACCGGTATTTGACGGCGCCGGCGGGCTCGATCATATACACCAGCTCCTAAAAAAGCAGGAGACTGATGGATTGCTCCTGGATGCCGGCGGGTTTTTAGATATGTCGAAAAGCATCGCCACGCAGCGCGCCATTATCAGCACCATGAACAATATGGGCTATCAGGTGGCAACCATCGGCAATGATGAACTGGCGCTTGGCCCTGATCATCTCGCATCGCTTATTCCGTCCATGCGGTTCAGTCTGGTTAATTGCAATTACAGGTTTGAAGGTGAACTGCGTAACCTGGTAAAACCTTTTATCATCACGCATTCGGGCAAGTTTAAAATAGGCATCACGGGCATAGGGCATAAGATGGACGGTATACACTATAACGACCCGATCCAATGCGCCAACAACGTCGCCGCCCACCTGAAAGAAAAGGAAAAATGCCACCTGGTGATCTGTCTCTCTCATCTAGGCTACACACAGCCCGGAGGCCAGCCCGATGACAGGAAACTTGTATCGGCCTCAGAAAACCTGGATATGGTTGTCAGCGGTCATAACCGTTTTTTACTGTCCGGGCCGGTAATTTATCGTAACCGGTTAAAACGGGAGGTTATCATCAGCCAGGCCGCATTTAATGGATTGATGATGGGAAAAGTAATCATTGGTATTGCGGAAAAGGGACAAAAATCAATATTAAAAGCGAGTAACCTCGTAGCCGGGCTGCCCAACGGCCCCGCTTTCGCCGATTCATATGCAAAGCTCAAACAAAACGAACAATTGTTGATGATGGCTTAAGGCGTTGGTCTGTTAGTCATTGGTCATTGATGCAGGGCAGCTAACCGTAACAACGAATGACCAATGACCAATGACCAATCAATGTCGTTTACTTAAGGAATTAGTATTTATGCTTGGCATTGCGTTCGCCTCACCCCAAACCCCTCTCCAAGGGAGAGGGGCTTAAAAATGGCAGTTTTCTGCTGTGCATCGAAATCCTTCTCCTTTGGAGAAGGATTTAGGATGAGGCGAAAATGCTCAGGAGAACGCTTAAGTAAACGACATTGAATGACCAATGACCAATCAATGTCGTTTACTTAAGGAATTAGTATTTGCGCTTGGCACCGCGTTCGCCTCACCCCAAACCCCTCTCCAAGGGAGAGGGGCTTAAAAAAGGCAGTTTTCCGCTGTGCAT
>Ga0068856_100005388_pt1 | contig 12613 bp, 8 predicted proteins | sample KBSCornC62_FD_66595 | JGI IMG/M metagenome (GOLD analysis project Ga0068856, IMG submission 66595) | Corn rhizosphere microbial communities from Kellogg Biological Station, Michigan, USA - KBS Corn C6-2 | ecosystem: Host-associated > Plants > Roots > Rhizosphere > Soil ...
CGATCAATCAAGAGGTGGGCGCCAAACTTCGCGACAGCGAGCGCCAGGAGACTTGGGGCCAAGTGGTGGAGGTCGCGGCCGCCGCCGCGCTGAGGAACGCCTTCCAACAGCTCGACGCCGCCCCCAAACCGAAGTCGAAACCAAAACCCAAGCCGAAATCCAAGCAGAGCGGCCGCGCATTTTCAGCGACGCCAGCCGGGTGAAGGTTTCTTTGGTCAGCGGGCGCGGTGCGTAGCTCACGGAGCGCTCGCCGCTCAGGCCAAACGGGCAGAATGCATTGTACGAGTCATCGCCTCGAGGAAAACTCGTGAAGCTCAATCACCTCGCCATCTGTGCCCGGGATGTGGTCGCGTCCGAAGATTTTTACTGCGCCTACTTCGGCTTCCGGCAAGGCCCCGGCCCCGGGCTCCTCGCCAGCGACGACGGCTTCGCTCTCGCCATCCACGAGGTGCGCGAGCTACCGGCGCTTCCGGCGTGCGTGCACTTCGGGTTCTTTCTGGCAACGCGCGCGCAAGCCCTCGAGCTGTGCGAGAAGATGCGGCGCGAAGGTGTGGTGATCGCCCAAGAGCCCGAGGAACACCTCGGGGATGTCTTGTTCTTCTGCCGCGACCCCGCCGGATTTCTGGTGGAAGTTCGGGGTATCGGAGATCCGGACGTGACTATCGACTCGACTCTTTGAGTTGGTCGCTCGATCTATTGGGTCATCAAGCTGTTCTGCGTGACCTTGACGCGACTATCGGTGCACAACGTGCAGTCGGCCCCGTAGAACATCTTGCGGTTTGCGGTATCGCCCATGAGGTGCACGCGGAACCAGGCGGTAAAGCCGAAGATGTCCGGCCCTTTGGCGCCGTTTTGATACAGCCAGCCGCCGTGATCCGACGCCAAATTGTCGACCAGCATCGCCGGCTGATCGGTGATGGATGCGTAAGTCTTCATCACGTTGTCGCACGGCACGACCGTGTCCTTGCCACCGCAAAACCAGAGCGAGGGGCCGTGGATCCCCGGGTTCGGAGCCGCGCCCGAGACGGTGGCGATCGCCGAAATCCGAGGATCGGAGGCGGCCTTGCTGGTCGAAAAACCGCCTTCGGAGTGGCCGAGCGCGCCGATGTGCGCGGTGTCGAGATGGTGATAGTAGGGGCTGGTCGAATCGTCGGCCTGCGTGATCAGCCAATCCAAACCGACGATCGTCGGCAGCGGCGTGCCCTGTGAAGTGATCGTACTGAGCGACGCGATCACGACGAACCCGTGGGACGCGAGCTGGTTCATCAACATCAGGTAACTGCCGCAATAGTTCGAGGACAAGCACTGCGGGGGCGCGGGTTCGGGGTTATCGGTGTGACCGTTCGCCCAGACGAGGATCGGATGGCAATAGCCGCCCTGCGCAAGATCCTTCGGCCGGTAAACATTGAATCGCTGCTGTGTGTTGCCGTAAACCGGATCGGGGAGCGCGCCGGCGAGCGGCCCCACATTCTTGTCGGCCGTGACTTCAAAGGGGCCGGCCGTCGTCGGATCGGCGGTCGGCCAGGCGGCGCCGACACAGCTGCTGACGACGCCACCGCCGCCCGCGCCCGCGGCGCCGCCGCTCGGGGTTCCGCCGACGCCGGCTCCTCCGCCTTGCCCGGCCACCGACGTTGTCCCGCCTTGCGCATTCGAACCGCCGCTGGCACTTCCGCCGGCTGAAGTTGGCGCGCCCCCCGAAGTCGCGGCACCGCCAAGACCGCTCGCGCCACCGCTGACGACACCGCTCACGCCACCGGTAGTCGCGCCGGTCGAACCGGATTGCCCCTGCCCGCCCGAACCGCTGCCGCTCGTGCCACCGCAGCCTGCCGCCACCAACAGCGACGCCAAGGCCGTGACGCTTCTCCGATGCCAAACCACGCGAGACGGGCAATTCATCGAGTTCTCCTTGAGATCCAAACGCCGCTCTCCGCAGACGGCAGGCGCGATCTGCAAACAACCTTTCATGAACGCGTGACGGGCGCAATCAAACACGACTGCTGTCGAGCGCGTTCACCTTACGAACGATCGCGGTGCGGTTCGCTCGAGATCCCTCTACCTTCTCGTCCCATTCAACGGCGCTGAAGATCTCGTTCGCGAACGGCAGCCGTCGTTCACGCATGGCGCTCATCTGCGCCACGACTGTCATTCTGGCCACGCGCAGGTCGGATTCGTGATCGCAAGTCGGATTTGTGCTCGCAGGTCGGATTCGCGATCGCGAGTCGGTTTCGCGATCGCGAGGCGCAATGCGCGTCAGCGCCGAGCCGCGCGCGCCGCCTCCCGTTTCACCTTGCCCGCTTGGGCGACGCTGAGCACGGCGGCAATGAATGCGCGGAGCTTCGGTTGCTCTTTGCTGCGCGCGGCAAAGTACAAATAAAATCCCGGACTCCGCGCCTGATACGAGACCAACGTGGGCTCGAGCGCGCCGCGCCTCAGTTCCTCTTCGAGTAGCTGGTCGGCGCCGTACATCAGCCCGACTCCGGCCCGAGCCAGACCGAGCGCGAGGCGCCCTTCGTTCACGGTGAACCGCCCTTTCACGTCGATGCTCACCGTGCGCCCGCGCTCGTTCAACTCCCAGCGATACAGGCCGCCCGATGGGTAACGATAGCGAATGCACTCGTGTCGCAGGAGCTCGCGCGGTTTGCTCGGATGGCCATGCTGCTCGAAGTAAGCCGGTGCTCCGAACACGCCCCAGTTCAGGTCCCCGGTCAGGCGCACTCCGATCATGTCGGGCGCGAGCGCATCGCCGACGCGGATGCCGGCGTCGAAGCCGCTCTCCGCGAGATCGACGAGCGCGTCATTCAGCGAGACTTCGACGTGCACGTCGGGGTAGTCGCGGTGAAAGTGCGGCAGCACGGGCTCGATGAAGCGCGCGCTCGCGATGTGCGGCACCGTCAAGCGCAAGAGCCCGGTCGGCTCGTGGCGTCGGCTCGCCAAGTCTTCGAACGCGTCGTCGATCGCTCTCGCCGCGGGAGCGACCTGCGCGAACAGCGCCTCGCCCGCGTCGGTCAAGCTCACTCGACGAGTGGTGCGCTGAAACAGGGGCACGCCGAGCTTGAGCTCGAGCGCGCGCACGGCTTGGCTCACCGCGCCGGGCGTGACCCCCAGCTCGCGCGCGGCGGCGCGGAAGCTCTTTTGACGAGCAACACTGAGAAAGGTGGGCAGGCCATCGAAAGGACCGGGCATGCCGATTAGATAGCACAGCTAATTTGTGTGAATAACATTCGATAGCTACTCAAAATACCGTCCGAGGTCGATGTTCTCACCCATGACGACCATGAACTACAAGATCCTGGGACGAACCGGTCTGCGCGTGTCCGAGCTCTGCCTCGGCACGATGACATTCGGCGAGGCATGGGGCTTTGGCGCGCCCAACGCCGAGGTCAAGCGCATGTTCGACCGCTACGTCGAAGCGGGCGGCAATTTTTTCGACACGGCGTGCAACTACCAAGGCGGAGCCGCCGAGTCGCAGCTGGGCGAGCTGATGGGCAACGAGCGCGATCGCTACGTCATCGCCACGAAGTACACGATGAGCACACGCCCGGGCGATCCCAACGCCTGGGGCAACCATCGCAAGAATTTGCGCCGCTCGCTGGAAGCGAGCTTGAGCCGACTGAAGACCGACTACATCGATCTATATCAAGTTCATCTTTGGGACCACACGGTGCCGGCTCCGGAAGTCATGGCCGCGCTGGATGAGCTCGTGAGCGCGGGCAAGATCCTGCACGTCGGATTTTCGGATGCGCCCGCTTGGGTGATCGCCCAGGCAAACACCTGGGCGACCGCTCACGGCCGTAGCGGCGTTTCGGCAATTCAGCTCGAATACAGCCTGCTCGAGCGCAGCGTCGAGCAAGAGCTCGTGCCCATGGCGCGTGCCTTCGAGCTGCCGATTTTGGCATGGTCACCGCTCGGATTCGGAGTTCTGAGCGGCAAATTCCACGGGGGTGCCTCGGACTCCAAGCGCGGGGAATGGCTGAAGGGCTTCTTGGGCGAACGCGCCGATCGCATCGTGCCCGAGGTGCAAGCCATCGCCCGCGCGCGGGGAGTTTCCGCCGCTCAAGTTGCACTCGCGTGGGTGAACGGCCGCGGGCCGCAGGTGTTCCCGATCGTCGGCGCGCGCACGCTCGGACAACTGCAAGAAAACCTGAGCTCACTCGACGTGCGCCTCGAGCCCGACGAGCTCAGCCGATTGGATCGTGTGAGCGCGCCGATGCCCACGTTCCCGAGCAAGATGTGGCACGACGTGGCCGTAGTCGACGGCGTGTTGAGTGGCGGCACGGGCGCGCGGCTCAGCGGCTGGCAGCGTCCTGTTTGACGATCCGAGCGCGGCTCCGCCCGACGCTGGTCGAGGTGCGAGCAAACAACGGGTCGTCCGAACAGCAAATCCGCACGGAGTCGGGTCGCCCGTGCGGAGCCTGAGCTAGAGTGGGCATGCTCTGTCGAGCGCTCACGAGTCGACCCATGGCTACGAAGAAAACCGCAAAGAAGAACGCCACCCGCAGCTCGAAAGCCCAATCTCCGGCACCCGCGAGCCACACCCGCGAAAGCGGACCGGACATCAAGATCGCGACCTTCAACGTCAACGGCGTAAAATCGCGGCTCACGAATCTGCTCGACTGGCTCGGCAAGGAGTCACCGGACGTGGTGTGCCTGCAAGAACTCAAAGCGCCCGATGCCGCGTTCCCGATCGCCGAGATCCGCGCCGCGGGCTACGGCGCGATCTGGCACGGACAGCAGTCGTGGAACGGCGTCGCGATTTTGAACAAGGGGGCGGATCCGATCGAAGTGCAGCGCGGTTTGCCGGGCGATGCGAACGACAGCCACAGCCGTTACCTGGAAGCGGCGGCACACGGGATCCACGTCGCGTGTCTGTACTTGCCGAACGGGAACCCGCAACCGGGGCCCAAGTTCGAGTACAAGCTAGCCTGGTTCGAGCGCCTGATTTCGCATGCGCACGCGCTCTGCACGAGCCGCGAGCCCACCGTGCTCGCAGGTGATTTCAACGTGGTGCCGACGGACTTCGACATCTACAACACGCGTTCCTGGTTGAAGGATGCGCTGCTCCAACCGGAAAGTCGCGCTTGCTACGCGCGGCTGCTCGCTCAAGGCTGGCTCGACGCGATCCGTCACGAACACCCCGACGAGCGCATCTACACGTTTTGGGATTACTTCCGAAAACACTGGCAAACGAACTCCGGATTGCGCATCGATCACTTACTGCTGAATCCGGAAGCCGCGTCACGCTTGCACGAAGCGGGCGTGGATAAGTGGGTTCGCGGGGCAGAGCATGCAAGCGATCACGCACCCGCGTGGGTGACTCTGGCGAGCGCCTAGCCCGGCACGGAGCCAAGTATCACCGCAGATTCTTTCCAGCTCATCACTTTACGGTGAAGCGCGATCTCAGCGCGCGACGGCAAAGAGCGCGCGTTGCGCCCCACGAATGGTGGAGGTCGGCGGCACCGCGCGCGGCAAGCGTCGCCCGCGCGAACCATGTTCGTGCCTCCAACTGCGTGTTCGTTCGTCGACATTTTATGGTACGTGCGAATTGCTGAGCCAAAACTTACTCGCTCAGTCACTGGATGGACATGCGTTCTTTCGATCTCGCCCGTGATCTTGGGCCCCTCTCCGCGTTCGTTGCTCGCCGTAAACCGTTCAGTCAGCTAAGCCTCATGCTGGCTGCGCTCCTGCTCAACGCAGCTTGCTCGGGGGGCTCGAGTGACAACGCGGCCGGGAGCGGCGGCAGCAGCGCGGGCGGCGCCGACCAGCGCGCTGGCTCAGGTGGAACGAGCCCCGCCGGCGGCAGACTCGGCGCTGGCGGTCAGGGTGGATCCGCCGGAACGATGGCCTCGGGCGGAGCTGCGGGCGGCGGCGTGGTAGCGGGAAGCGCGGGGATGGCGGGCTCGGGCGGAGCGGCGGGTAGCGGCGGCTCAGGCGGCGCGGGCGGCTCTACGACCCAGCTGACGCCGCAGCAGGCGGCCAAATTGATGTCTCCCGGTTGGAATCTCGGCAACTCCTTCGATTCGTCTCCCAATGAGACGAGCTTCGGCAACCCGGCGCCGACTCAGAGTCTGATCAATGCCGTGCACGCAGCCGGGTTCAAGACGCTACGGCTCCCCGTAACCTGGACCAATCACATCGGGCCCGGGCCGTCTTACACCATCGATTCGGCGTGGATGAACAAGGTCACCCAAACCGCGCGCTGGGCGGTGGACGCGGGCATGTACGTTTTCGTCAACACGCACCATGAGGCCGACGGCAATGGCGGCTGGATCAGCTTCCCCCAATCGACGTCGTCCGCGATGAACGTGGCAACCGAGGTGACGGCGGTGTGGAAGCAGATCGCCACCGCGTTCCAGTCGTTCAACGACCACCTGATGTTCGAATGCTTCAATGAGCCGAACGAAGCCGGCGGCGGCAATACCCCGGAGGCTCAGACCGATCTCAATCTGTACCTCGAGGCGTGCGTGCACGCGATCCGCGGCACGGGCGGGGCAAACGCGACGCGCATCACCATGATTCAGCCGGTCGGCGCGAGCCCCATCGAGGCGGGGATCCGGTCGATGCAAAAGGCGAGCATCATCGATGATCCGAATCTGGTGATCTCGCTGCACACCTATTATCCGACCAATTTCGGCTTGAGCACCACGCCGTACGCCTGGGGCAGCGATTCCGATTACACGGACATGAAGAATTCGATCGCACAACAGATCCGAGTCTGGCTGCCGACCCAGGTCATCTTCATCGGTGAATGGGGCTCGATGTCGGCGCAAGCGACGCCCAACCGGACCGCGCACGCCCTGGCCTACGCGCAGGACACGACCACGGCCAACTTGGTGCCGATCTGGTGGGACAACGGCGGCTCGGGCAGCAGCTCGTTCTCGCTGTTCGACCGCAACAGCGGCGCGCAGAAGTACTCGGGCATCGTGAGCAGCCTGGTGATGGGGGCCGCAAATGGCCTCGCCATGCCCAACAACTGGGCGACCAAGCCCTGACGGCTCACTGAACCTTGGCTGGCAGCATCGCGAAGCGCTCGAAATCTTCGCGGCTGTACAGAAACGCGTACGCGGCTCGGCTCGAGAGCACGCGTTTCACGTAACGCCGAGTTTCGACATAAGGAATGAGCTCGACCCAGATGTCGAAGTCGGCATTCGGGCGCTCGCGCAGCCAGCGCCGCGGGTTCAATGGTCCCGCGTTGTAGGCCGGGATCGAGAGCAACGGATTTTCTGGGAAGGCGCTGGCGTATTTGGCGAGCACGCTCGCGCCGAGGGCCACGTTCACGCTCGGCCGCTTGAGCGAGAAGCGATCGAACGGCAGCCCGAGCGGGCGCGCCATCGTCTTGGCGGTGGGCACGATCAGCTGCATCAAGCCGTAGGCATCGGCCGGGCTCTCCGCGTCCGGGTCGAACGCCGATTCTTCGCGCATGATCGCGTACACCAGCGCGGGGCTGAGCGCGGTGCGCTTGGTCTCGCGCTCGACGATCTCGCGATACGGCGCAGGATACGCGAGCTTCCAGGCATCGACCCAATCCTCCGCGGGCCAGCTCGACGGCGATCCCGAGAGCGCGCGGCGCGCCGCCGCGTGCGAAAGCTTCACCGAACCAGCTTCGGCGTACAACTTGGATAGCCCCCAAAGCAGCTCCGGTCGCGCGCTCTCGCCGAGACCGAGCGCGTCGAGCTCGCGCGCGCCGTCGTCCACGTCGCCCACGCCGAACAGCTCCAGCGCGCGCGTGAAGCCGGCGCCGGAAAATTCGGGCCGCTGCGTGACGACGACGGGTCCGCCCGGAACGGCCGCCAGCGCCGAGGCGAGCGCCGCGTGCGCGCGCGGGGCGTCCGCCTGCGTCAGCGCGGTGTAGGCACACAGCATGTAATACGAGAGCGGCAGATCCTTGATCAGCGCTTCGTATTCGGCGAGCGCTCGCTCGGTCTCGCCCGTGGCGCCCAGCGCGCGTGCGTGAAAATAGCGTTCGCGGCCAGCGAAATCGGCGGCGCGCGCGCTGACGCTGAATTTGTTGTCGAGCACGCGTTCGAGCACGCGCAGCGCGCCCGCCCAATCCTGCTTGTCGAGCCGGCGCAGGGCCAACCGAAAGCTGCCCTCGACCACCATGTCTCCGTCCGGATAGTCGTCGGGCAGGCTGCTCAGGAGCTCGGTAAAACGCGCTTCCACGCCGAGCTCGAGGTAGGAGAGCGCGCCGTACAAGCGAGCGTCGTCGGCCAGCGAGTTTTTCGGCGCTTCTTGCTCGAGCGCGGCAAAGCGTTTGATGGCCAGCATGTGCTCGCCATCGCTGGCCGCCGCCTTGCCGGCCATGAATTGGGCACGCGCGCGCAAATCCGGATCGGTGCAGCCCGCGAGCAGAGCGGTCAGCGCGTCGCCGGCAGGACCGTATTTGCGGCGCAGCGACAGCGCTTTGCCGAGCGAAAATTGCAGCTCACAGCCGACCGCGCTTTGGCGTTCGGCGCTCGGCAGCTGGGCGAGCGCGTCGCTGGCCGCCTCGGCCGCCTCGTCGGCGTGACGGGCGTCGAGCAACGCACGTACGTGGTCGAGCTGGCCCGCGGCGTCACGCTGCTGGTGCGCGGCGCGCTCCGGTTCGGGCAAGAGCGCGAGCGCGCGCGCCTCTAGCCCTTTGGCGGCGGTCGCGGTGACGCGCGACGCATTCACCTCGTCTTGAATGCGGCGCGCGACATCGAGCGCCGAGAGCACGTTGGCCGCGCTCGGCGCTGGCGCGGGGCCCGAGAGCAACAGGTTCGCGAGTTTGAGCTCACTGTCGGCGCGCTCACTGCCCGGCCCCAGCTGCGCGATCGCCCGACCGTAAGCCGTGACCGCGGTCGCGCGCTCGCCGGTCAAGCGCGCGGCTTCGGCGAGCACCGGCCATTTGAGCCGTGAGACTTGCTCGTCGTCCGGCACCTGTGCCAGCACGGGCGCCACTTCTTTGGCGCGCCCGAGCGCGAGCAACATGCGCGCCTTGCCCGCACGCGCGTAGCTCGTCAGCGGCGAGACTCCGTTCGCCACGCGCTCGTAAACGGGCAGCGCCGAAGCCGGCTCGCCCCCTTGCTCGAGCAGCCGAGCCAGCAAAAAATCATAGCGAAAGCGCAGCTCGGGCGCGGGCGGCGTTTTGTCGAGCCAGGCCGAGAGCGCGTGGGCCGCGGCGCCCGGCGTCCCCGTCTCGAGCAGCGCGGCAATGCTCGAAAGCTCCGGAGCGGTCAAAAGCGGACGAAAATCAGACAGCGAAAACGAGGCGCTCGGCTTCGCCGGGCCCGGCACTGCCGACGCCTCGATGCGAAATGGCGGCGCTTTGGGCGCGGGCACCTCCGGCGCCTGGCGCGCTTCGCAATACACGAGCAAGAGCGCGAGCGGCAGCGCGCGCAGCCCGAGCTTGCGCCCGGAGCTCAAGCGCGACCTGGGTAACGTCTCGCGGTCCATTGCTCGACTGCGGCTTCTTCTTCCGAACGCTCGCGCGCCGCCTCGCATTCCGCACGCCAATCGAGGCGGTGGCCGTCGAGTAGCTCGGCTTCACTACTCGCAACCCCGAGCTGGCGACGCGCCACGCTCTCCGCGGCGATTTCGGTCCGCAGCGCGGTCTTGGCCTGCTGCTCGCGCTCGCCCTTGGCCTCTAGATCGAGCTCGGCCGCGCGCTGCCACTCGCCGACTTGCGAGAGCTCTCCCGCGCGCACCGTGCCCTGCTCGAGCCGCGCTTGCTCGGCGCGTGACAGCTCGTCGATCTGCCGCTCGGCGCTGGCGCGAATCGCGGCCGCGCGCGCTTCATCGCCGCGCGCCTTGGCCGTGCGCGCGATGCGCTCACGCACCTCGCGGGCCTCGCGGTCGACCCGCTGGTGACGCAGCCAATGCAGCGCCTCGAAAGGATAGCGGTGTCGCACCCGCGCAGTGTAGCAAAGCCGCGCCGCACCGGGCACGCTCCGGCAATTAGCCGATATTTCTCGGTTATTCGCCCTCGGCGGAGCGCGCGTGCCACTCTTGCAAGCTCTTCACGAGCTCGCCGCGCTTGGCGAGCAGTGCGCCGACCTCGAGCGCATCCACCGCCGCCGCGCCGGCAGCCATGGTCGTGAAGTAGGGCACATTGGCGAGCAGCGCGTTGCGTCGAATCGAGTAGCTGTCGGCGATCGCCTTCGCGCCTTGCGTCGTGTTGATCACGAGCTGCACGCGTGCGTCGCGAATCGCGTCGACCACGTGCGGCGAGCCCTCCTGCACCTTGTTCACGCGTTCGACCGGGATCCGCGCGCGGCCAATCGCCCTGGCCGTGCCGCCGGTGGCCATGATCGAGAAGCCTAGGTTCCGGAGCCGGCGCGCGACCTGACAGGCGATTTCCTTGTCGTCGTCCTTCACGCTGATGAAGGCGATGCCATGATCGGGCAAGCGCACGCTGGAAGCGGACAGCGATTTGCCGAACGCGAGCGGGAACGTGCCGGCGATGCCCATCACCTCGCCGGTGGAGCGCATTTCCGGGCCCAAGATCGTATCGACGCCGGGAAACTTCTGAAACGGGAAGACCGACTCTTTGACCGCCACGTGCATCGGTAGTGCGCGATCGAAAATCTGGAGCTCGTCCAGGGTCTTGCCGACCATCAGCTTGGCCGCGATTTTCGCGAGCGGGCGGCCGGTGGCCTTGGCCACGAACGGCACCGTGCGCGAAGCGCGCGGGTTCACTTCCAGCACGTACACTTCGCGGTCTTTCACCGCGAATTGCACGTTCATCAAGCCGACCACGCCGATTTCGAGGGCCAGCGCGCGCGCCTCGTCCTCGATCCGCGCGACCACCTCGCTGTCGAGCGTGTGCGGCGGCAGCACGCTCGTCGAGTCGCCCGAGTGCACGCCCGCTTCCTCGATGTGCTGCATCACGCCGCCGATCACCGCGCGTTTGCCGTCACAGACCACGTCCACGTCCACCTCGGTGGCGTTCTTCAGGAACTGGTCGATGAGCAGGGTCTGGGAGCCACCCTCGTCGCGCGCCGCGTCGATCGCCAGCTGCACGTAAGCTTCGAGCTCACTGTCCGACCAGCACGTCATCATCGCGCGGCCTCCGAGCACGTAACTCGGCCGCACCAGCACCGGGAAGCCGATCTCGGCCACGATCTTGCGCGCTTCTTCGATCGAGCGAGCGATGCCCGCGCGCGGGCGCTTCAGGCTGAGTTTCGTGAGCAAGGCGTCGAAGCGCTCGCGATCTTCGGCGCGATCGATGGCATCGGCGCTGGTGCCGAGCAGCTTGATGCCGGCCTTTTCGAGCGGCACACTGAGCTTGAGCGGCGTCTGCCCGCCGAACTGCACGATCACGCCGAGCAGCTCGCCCTTGGACGCCTCTTCGTGACAGATGTTGAGCACGTCTTCCAAGGTGAGCGGCTCGAAATACAAGCGATCCGAGGTGTCGTAATCGGTCGACACGGTCTCCGGATTGCAGTTGACCATGATCGTCTCGAGCCCGAGCTCGCGCAGCGCGAACACGGCGTGACAACAGCAGTAATCGAACTCGATGCCCTGGCCGATCCGGTTCGGCCCGCCACCGAGGATGATCACCTTCTTGCGCTCGGTGACCTCGGACTCCGACTCGGTCTCGTAGGTCGAGTACAGGTACGGCGTCTTGGCCGGGAACTCGGCCGCGCAGGTGTCGACGCGCGCATACACCGCGCGCACGCCCAGATCATAGCGAAGCTTGCGGATCTGTTCCGGCGTTTGGCCGCGGAGGGCCGCGAGCTGCACGTCACTGAAGCCGAGCCGCTTGCTCAGGCGCAGCAAATCCGCGTCCAGGCTGGGCGCGTTCTTGACGATCTGCTCGTGCTTCACCAGCCGCGAGAGCTGAGCCAAAAACCAGGGATCGATGCCGGTGATCTGATTCAGGCGCTCGGGCGTTATGCCGTGTCGCAGCGCGTCGCCGACGTAAAACAGGCGCTCGGCCGTCGGAACGCGCACCACTTTTTCGAGCGCGCTCCGGAGCTCGTCCCCGCTCGGCGGCGGCAGGGTCGGCTTGGGCTTGGCGAGTGGCGGCGCGTCGTGCGCCAGATCACGCGCCGCATCCGGCGAAAACGCGAGGCTCCGATAATCGAGCCGATCGAACAGACTGACGAAGCCGGCCTTGCCCGTTTCCAGCGATCGCGCCGCCTTCTGCAGGGCTTCGGGGAAGGTGCGGCCGATCGACATCACCTCGCCCACGCTCTTCATCTGCGTGCCGAGGCGCGCGTCGGCGCCCGGGAATTTTTCGAACGCAAAGCGGGGCCACTTCACGATCACGTAGTCGATGGTCGGCTCGAACGCGGCGCTCGTGCCGGTGATGTCGTTGGTCAGCTCGTCGAGCGTGAAGCCCACCGCGAGCTTGGCCGCGATCTTCGCGATCGGATAGCCGGTCGCCTTGGACGCGAGCGCGCTCGAACGCGACACGCGCGGGTTCATCTCGATCACGAGCACGCGGCCCGTCTTCGGATCGATCGCGAACTGCACGTTCGAGCCGCCGGTCTCGACGCCGATCTCGGTCATCACGCCGCGCGCGGCGTCACGCAGCCGCTGATACTCGCGGTCGGTGAGCGTCATCGCCGGCGCGACGGTGATCGAGTCGCCGGTGTGCACGCCCATCGGATCGAGGTTCTCGATCGAGCAGACGATCACGACGTTGTCG
>Ga0068856_100005389_pt1 | contig 12612 bp, 11 predicted proteins | sample KBSCornC62_FD_66595 | JGI IMG/M metagenome (GOLD analysis project Ga0068856, IMG submission 66595) | Corn rhizosphere microbial communities from Kellogg Biological Station, Michigan, USA - KBS Corn C6-2 | ecosystem: Host-associated > Plants > Roots > Rhizosphere > Soil ...
GCCGATTCGGCCGGCGTTTCCGACGAGCTCGTTGTCGGCCAGCTCGGCCTCTGCCTTGTAGTCGCTGACGATCGCGTAGCCGTTCTGCCGTTCGACGCCGGGCGAGCTCGGGTCCGGCTTCGTCCCCGATACGTGGTTGTCCTCGATCATGCACATGGACTGGTCGACGCAGGCGATCCCGGCGCCGACCGCGCCCGCAACCTCGTTCCCGGCGATCATCCCCATCGACATCTCGGTCATCGCGATCCCCTGGTAGGAGGTCGTGCTGACCCGGTTGCCGTGAAGATCGGCCTCGGCCGAGTCGACGACGATCCCCTGCATGCCGCCGACGACGGTGCAGCCCTCGATCATGCTCATGCCCATGCCCGCCGAGAAGGAGAGGTCGATGCCCTGCGTCCAGCCGGCGGGCGAGTCGACCCGGCAGTCCTTGATGTGCACCGTGCTCTGGCGGACGTGGATGCCGTCCTCGGCGGCTCCGACCACCCGCACGTCGTCGAGCACGACATTCCGGGCCTGGTCGACCTCGATGCCGTAGTCGCCGCCCAGCGTGGCGACGTTACGGACGACGACGTCGTCCGCGCGGACGACGATCCCGCCGCGGACGATCGCGCCGCGCTCGCCGACGAGATGCTGCCGCTTCGTGATCACGATCGGGCCCTGGTGGATGCCGGCGGAGAGGTGGACGACCGGAGGGCGCGTCGACCACGCATAGGCACCGGCGGTCCCGAAGAGCACGAGCACGCCCGCCGCGACGGCGCCGCCGAGCCGGCCGAGCTCGCCCCCGTCGTCGGCGTAGGAGAGCCGCAGCAGCGGGAAGCCCGCGTGCGCGAGCGCCTGGGCGAGGATCCACGCGCCGGCGTAGAACGCCAGCGCCGCCAGGAGCGGCGCGCCCAGCTCCAGGGTCCGGGCGAGCGCCATCAGCACGACCAGCTCGAGCACGCCGAGCGGCACGGCCAGCCAACCGGGCTGATAGTCCAACGTCCGGTCGTAGACGAGGTCGAGCGCCAGCCCGACGCCGAGCATCAGCCCGGCGAGCTCGAGCGGCCACCACGCGGGCAGAGTCGCGGAGAGCGCGCACGCGACGAGCAACGGCACGAGCGCCGCCGCCAGCCGCGACTGGAGCCGGCCGCTCAGCGTGTACGACATCGCCTCACCCGCCCCAGGAAGCCCCGGGCCGCCGACTTCATCCCGACCACCGTGTCAGCGCCGGGGTGCGCCCACTGCGCGCACGCTCCCGCAAGCGCGAGCGTCCGGTCGTCGTCCGTCAGCACCGGGACGGTCGAATCGTCGTCCAGCACGATCCAGCCTTCCACGGTCTCGAGACCGTGGTCGCCCACCAGCCCGGCGAGCAGCGGATCGGCGTCGAAGCCGCGCCGGAAGCCGGTCGCGCAGATCACCTGCGGGGCGCCGTTCAGCTCCGGCTCCACGCGGAAGCGACCCTCGGCGACGGCGCTCGCGATCGGCTGGTCCCATTCCGGGCCGGCCGGATACGACGGCGCGACGAAGCCGCGCAGGCGCGCGACCCGCTCCTCACGCCCGGTCCGCCGGAACCCGCTCAGGCCGCGCTTCGTGAAGTAGCGCCGCTCGACGTTCAGCGGTCGCCGCGCCGGCTCGCGGCGCCGCACCGAGACGACGCTGGCCCCGGCCGCGAGCGCGTTCAGCCACTCGGTCGCCGCGGCCATCCCGGCGCCGACCACCGCGACCTCGTCCGCGTACTCGTGCGACCGGTAGGCGTGGACGACGCGCGGGTCGTCCTCGAGCCCGGGCGGAAATGCAAGGCCGGGATGACCGGGCGCGAGCAGCACGTGGGAGAAGACACTTTGGCCGTCGAGCTCGAAGCCTCCGTCGACCGCGCGCACGCGCTCGATCCGCCGCCGGCGAAAGCTCTCGTCCCAGCCCGTCCTCGCCCGTGTCTCTTCGACGTGGTCGAGGAACTCCTCTACCGTCGGCCGGTAGCGGTCGCGCACCGAGTCGACGAGCGGCCGGGCGCTCCCGTTCCGGAGCGCCGAGCGGACGGCGAGCCCGGGGAACGACCGCGCCAGGCAGTGGCCGTCGCTCTCGGAGCGCATGCGCTGCTGCCTGATCGCCGCGGCGTGCGCCCGGAAGGACGACGCCGGGTCCGCGTCGCTCCCGAAGACGGCGATCTGCTCCGGCTCCAGCCCGCCGAACCGGAGCGTGGTGTACGTGACGAACCCGCCGAGACCGCCGCCGACGATCGCGCACGTGGGGGTCATTTGACCGAGCCTGCGAGCAGCCCCTGGACGAAGTAGCGCTGGAAGGCGAAGAAGACGGCGAGCGGGATCGCCAGCGAGATGAACGCTGCCGGCCCGATGATGTCGATGTTCGCACTGAACGAGCGCAGCTGCGTGAAGATCGCCACCGTGATCGGGCGCGTGTCGCCGCCGAAGACGAGCGCCACGAGCAGGTCGTTCCACGTCCAGAGGAACTGGAAGATCGCGAGCGAGGCGATCGCCGGCAGCCCGAGCGGGAGGATCAGCCGGACGAAGATCCGCAGCTCTGAAGCGCCGTCGATCCGGGCCGACTCGAAGATGTCCCTGGGGATCCCGATGAAGAAGTTACGGAGCAGGAAGATCGCGAACGGCAGCGCGAACGCGGTGTGGAAGAGGATCAGCCCGAAGACGTTGCCGTACAGGCCGAGGTGGCTGTACAGCTTGAACATCGGGATCAGCGCCATCTGCAGCGGGACGACGAGCAGCGCGATCACGCCGATGAAGATCCAGTCGCGGCCTGGGAAGTCCAGCCAGGCGAACGCGTAGCCGGCGAGCGCGGCGACGAGGATGGGAAGAACGGTGCCGCCGATCGCGATCTCCAGGGTCACGAGCAGCGCGTGCATGATCTCGTGGTTCCGGAAGATCTGGTCGTAGTTCTGCCAGGTGGCGAGGCTCGGCCTCGAGAAGAGCTGCCACCAGCCGGCCTGGTCGAAGTGGTTCGCCGGCAGGATCGAGGTGATGAAGAGGCCGAGCGTCGGGACGAGCCAGAGCAGCCCGACCGCGACCAGGAAGATCTGCACGGGCAGCTTCCCGAGGATCCGCAGGACCCTGGTCGCCGTGCTTTCCTCGACCACGGGGGCGGGAGCGACTGTGTCTATCGCAGCCACTACGCCTCCCTCCGGAACCGGCGGATGTTCAGCAGCAGCACCGGGATCACCAGGATGAACAGGAAGACCGCGATCGCCGAGCCGAGCCCGAAGTCGCTCTGCGGAAAGGCGGTTCGCCACATCGCGAGCGCAATCACGTTCGCCTCCGCCTGCGACGACTCGGGCGCGACCGACAGCACGATGTCGAACACCTTCAGGACGTTGATCACCATCGTGATGAAGACGACGGTGAGGACCGGCGCCAGCAACGGGACGGTGACGCGGCGGAAGACCTGCCACTCGCTGGCGCCGTCGGTGCGGGCGGCCTCGAGCGTGTCGCGCGGGATGGCCGACAGGCCGGCGGCGATCACCACCATCGAGAAGCCGGCCCAGACCCAGATGTAGGCGATCATGATCGACGGGGTGATCAGCTTCGAGCCGAGCCAGGAGACGCCGCCGAACGGCTTCTTGAAGGTCGCCGGGTCGATTCCGGCGCGGTACGTGCCCTGGTCGAGGTCGGTGAAGGCGAACGTGCCGTTCGCCTCGGTCGTCGCCGTCCCGACCTTCTTCCCCGAGGCGTCGCGTAGGAAGACCGTCACGTTCGGCAGTCCGACCTCACCTTGCTCGACCTTGCCGGGCACGCCCCCGCCCGGCTTGAAGTCGCGCCAGACGACACCGGTGATCGAGCCGGCCTTCGCCGGCGGCGTCACCGCCTGAACCGAGCCGGCCGGAACCTGCTCGGGCGGGATGCCGGTGAGCCCGACCAGTGCCACGCTCTTCCCCGGCTGGAGCGGGGTCTTCAGGACGATCCCCTGCGAAGGGCTGCCGGTCTCGTTCGGCGTCGACGTGAGCGCGTCGGACAGAGCCCCCGGCGGGCGGATCGCGTCGTGGACGCTGCCGATCACGGCGTTCACCGCGCCGATCCCCGGCTCCTGGCGGTCCATGATCCGCCAGATCACGCCGGCGGCGAAGAGCGAGATCGCCATCGGCATGAACACCGCCGTCTTGAACGCGAGCGACCAGCTGATCTTCTCGATCAGGACGGCGAAGACGAGGCCGATCGCGGTGATCGTCGCCGGCACGACCGCCACCCAGATCGCGTTGTTCTTGATCGCCGTCGTGATCGCCGGCGTCGTGAACAGCGCCTTATAGTTGTCGATGCCGACGAAGTCGCCGCCGGCCTGGCCGTAGAAGCTGCGAATGATCGTGTAGACCGCCGGATAGACGACCCACACGCCGAGCAGGATGAAGGCAGGGGCGAGGAAGGCGGCGGTGACCGCGTATCGCCGGAGCCCGAACCAGGCTTCGGGCGGAGCCCCCAGCTCCTCAGCGGGGGGCTCCGCCCGGACGGTCGCCTCGGTCACCTTGCTACTTGAACGCCTTTGCCGCCGACGACTCGAGCGCCGACGCGGTCCCGTTGACGTTCTTGTCCTTGAGGAAGTCCTGGAGGATCTTCCACTCGCCCTGCCCCGTGGTCGCCCCAAAGGCCGCCGGCTCGAGGTCGGACAGGTCGAACCGCGAGATCTTGGCTGCGACCAGCGCGGCCGCCGACCGTCGCGTGAGCGCGTCGCTGTAGGCGCTCAGCGGCACCTTCTTGTTCGGCGAGGTGAACCCGCCGCGCTTGGCCCAGATCGTGGACGCCGCGGGTGACGCGAGGTAGGTGATGAACGCCCGTGCGGCCGGGCTGTCCTTGAACATCACGACCGTGTCACCGCCCGTCACGACCGCCGGCGCCGAGCCGTTGATCGAGGGGAACGGGAACATGTTGTAGTCGACCATCGGCTTCAGGCCCTTGGTCGTGGCCACGCCGGGGACGAAGTCGCCCTCGATCACCATCGCCGCCTTCGGCGACTTGCTCAGGACCTGGTCGACCGACTGCGGGAAGCCCGTCTGCAGGGCGCCCGACGTGCCGCCGGGGATGTTCTGCGTGTCGCCGGTGACCTGTGCCATCAGCGTCAGCGCCTTCTTCACGGACGGGTCCGTCCACTTGATCTTGTGGTCGGTGAGCTGGTCGTACTTCACCGGCCCGGCCGTGCGGAGGTAGATGTTCTCGAACAGGTCGGTGAGCGTCCAACCCTCGGCGCCCGCGATCGCGTACGCCGGGAGGCCCGAGCCGCGGATCGTCTTCGCGGCCGCGAGCAGCTGCGGCCAGGTCTTCGGCGGCTGCACGCCGGCGTCCTTGAACGCCTTGACGTTGTACCAGACGGTCGATTTGTTGGCCGCCTTGAAGAAGAGGCCGTAGAGCTTGCCCTTCACCGACCCGAGCGCGATCCCGTTCGGGCCGTAGTTGGCCCGGACCACGCCCTGTGCGAAGGTCAGCGGCTTCAGCTGTCCCTTCTGGGCGAACTCGCGTACCAGCGAGGGCTGCCCGACGGCGGCGACGTCCGGCGGCTTCCCGCCGGCAAGCCGGGTCTTCAGGACCGTCGGCGTGTCGTTGCCGGCCGACGTGTAGCTGACCGTGACGCCCGGGAACTTCTTGTGGAAGCCGGCGATCACGGCCTGGATGGACTGCTGCTCGGTCGCGGTCCAGATCCCGATCATCGAGACCTTGCCGGAGACAGCCTGGTGCCCTGCCCCGGCGCCGCCGACGCTGAAGGCGGCGACGAGCGCTGCCGCGAGTGCGGCGAGCGTGAACGCTGACACGCGGTACCTCATGCCGTAGCTCCTTTCTCCTTGGTTTCACCCTCGTAGATGCCGAGCCCGCTCTGCGGGTCGAAGAAGTGCAGCGAGCGGGTGTCGACCACGACCTCGGCCGTCTCCCCCTCGCGGACGGGCGACCGGGCGCCGAAGCGGCCGATCATCGTCGTGTGGGCCGTCTCCTTGGTCGCCTCCTGGACGGCGACGGCGTCCGTGTCCTCGGCGAGCTCGCGGACGTCCTCGGTCATCGCCGCGGTCGCATCGATCTCGAAGTGCACCATGATCTCGGAGCCGAGCGCCTCACGAAGCGAGACGGCGCCGCGGAGCCGGCGGTCGGCGGGTGCGTCCGGCTCCAGCGCAGCGTCCTCGAGATGCTCGGGACGGATGCCGACGATCACGTCGCGTCCGGCGTACCCGGCCAGAGCCGGGTGTGCAGCGACGGTCTCCTCGTCGAGCGCGAGCGTGGACGACCCGGCCGAGACCGCATAGCCGCCGTTTCGCCGCTCGAGCGTCGCCTCGATCATGTTCATCGCCGGCGAGCCGATGAAGCCGCCGACGAACAGGTTGACCGGCCGGTCGTACAGCGTCTGCGGGTCGTCCACCTGCTGGAGCTCGCCCTTGCGCATCACGGCGACCCGGTCACCCATCGTCATCGCCTCGACCTGGTCGTGCGTCACGTAGATCGTGGTCACGCCGAGGTCGCGCTGGATGCCGGCGATCTCGGCCCGCATCTGGACGCGGAGCTTGGCGTCGAGGTTGGAGAGCGGCTCGTCCATCAGGAACGCCTGCGGCTCGCGGACGATCGCGCGGCCCATGGCGACACGCTGGCGCTGTCCGCCGGAGAGGGCGCGCGGCTTGCGCTTCAGGAACGGCTCGAGGTCGAGAATCCGTGCGGCGTTCTGGACCCGGCGCTCGATCTCGTCCTTCGGCACCTTCTTGACGCGCAGCCCGAAGGCGATGTTCTCGTAGACCGAGAGGTGCGGATACAGCGCATAGCTCTGGAAGACCATGGCGATGTCGCGGTCGCGCGAAGGGACGTGGTTGACGACGCGCTCGCCGATCCGGATGACGCCTTCGCTTACCGACTCGAGGCCGGCCAGCATGCGCAGCGCCGTCGTCTTCCCGCAGCCGGAAGGGCCGACGAGCACCATGAACTGCGCATCGGGAATGTCTAGTTGGAGACTCGAGACGGCCCGGATGCCGTCCGCGTAGATCTTGCTCGCGCGCTCGAACGCGACGCTAGCCACGGCTCCGATCGACGCCCAGCCCGTCGAGTCCGGTCATGCCGGGAGATTATCTCCCCTGAACCGCCGCCTTTGAAGCGCCTCAGGAGCGCGCGCGGATCCACCCGGTGATCAGCGCCCTCGCCGAGGCCGCGAACGGTGCGGTCTCGACGATGCTCCAACCGTGCCAGCCGCCCGGGTAGAGGGCGGTGCGCTTGTCCTTCGTCGCCGCCTTCCGCAGCAGCGCGAGCGCATCCTTGACCGGCAGGTAGTGGTCGTGCCGCGTACCGACGACCAGCAGCGGCACGCGGAGGCGGGGCGCCGAGAGCAGCGGGTTCGCATGTGTGCTGGGCAGGTACGTCTCTCCCGACAGGCTGACGACGCCGTCCACCGGCAGCTTCGGCGCGTAGGTCAGCGACAGGGCGCCGCCGTACGACGCGCCCATCAAGAAGACACGCTTCGCCCCGTCGACGTGAGCGCGCGCGACCATCGCCGTCAGGTCGCGGTCGTAGGCGCGGTACGGGACTCGCGGCGGCGGTGCCGAGTGGCCGAACCCGCGCAGGTCGAACGCCAGCACGCGGAACCCGGCCGCGGTCAGGGTCGGGATGTACGGCAGCCAACCGCAGAGGTTCGCAGGCGACTCGTGCACGAGCACGATTGCGGTCGAGCCGGTGCCGGCGTCGAGCGCGTAGAGGTCGACACCGTCGGCGGTGCGCACGTAGGTGGGCTGCGCGGTGATCCCCGGCGCGTCGCCGCAGGTGGAGGAGAGCGGCGGTGCGCCGTCAGCCCCGGCGGCGGGCACGCCGGCGGCCAGCACCGCAGCGGCGAGCCCGACAGCGCAGCCGCTCACGAACCTTCGCACGTATGCCCCCTGCGATGCGACAACGACGATCTGTGAAGGTGAGACGACACCGCGAGACGTGAGTTGGAGTGTCTCTGCGGTTCCGAGAATGCGCCCGGCCTTCTCCCAGCACTCGACTTCTAGGTGACCTTGGCTAGGCCGCTCGATCGACGCGATCGCCCTGGCCATCCGCTCGGGTGCCGGCAGGTTGGCGGGGTGATCCGTGAGCACGCTAAGCGCGCTTCCGTGGTTTGGCTGGATGACCGGAGACCTTCCTCCGACGCGACGCTCGCTTTCGTATTTCCCCCCCGCTCTCTTGACCCACGGAAGTAGGGCAGGAAGGCTTCGCGAGGTTGTCACCGCCACCAGCTGTCCCGAATCCTGGGAGACGCTCTCGAAGATCACGCGCAGCAGCTTGTTGCGTTCGGCAGGTCGTCTTCCGTTCCCAGAAGAGACTAGAGACGGTTCGCGACAGCAGTCGCCAGCACGCAGCCCTTCCGGCGCGCCGTGTCCTACTCGGACGCGGCCGCCGTGACAAGGAGCTATGCGACCGAGGAGTGATCGTCTGGATCGTCGACGGCTCGCGCTACAACGTCGACCACAACGCCGTCGTACAAGCTCCGGCCACTCCTACAGCGACGCGTGCGGCGCGATCTACGACGCCGGTTACGACCTCGGGCCGGGCGAGGTGACGACCTTCGAGGATTCGCGGGTGCAGATGGAGTTGCTCGAGGCGATGCCAAACGGCAATTACCGCATCCGCGTCACAAGGAAGTAGCTAGATGTTGCAGGAATCGACTAACCTTGAGCCAGGCGACAGGATGAGCTTTCTCGGAAGCAATCCTCATCACTACGCCTCCTCAGGCGGAAGGGTTCCTGCGCTTCTGCTTCTTGAATACACGGGACGTGAGAACCCGTGAAATGCGCCATTGGGGAGCAGCGTCGTTGATCCTGACGGAGCTTTGGCCTGCAAAACCCATCTGGGAGAAGCCCGTCTTCTTGAGCCCCCAACTTTCCTGCCCGGACGTAAGCGAGTTCCAGTAAGCCTCCGCCTTTCGCTCACAGGCTGCTTGAGTCGTTTGCCCCGGCTGAGTATGAGGCTGAGGACAAAGTACGAATTGCGGTCTGTCCAGGTGCATCGCTCCTCCAAGAACGGCTTGGTTGAGCCATGCGCCCGGCACGATTCGAACGTGCGACCTCTGCCTCCGCAGGGCACGCCAACGCCCACGCGCCCAGACTACCCCACGACGATCGTGCTGAGCGCAGCGTCGCTAAGCGCCAAGAGCACGTCGCCAGCGTAGGCGAGCCACCAGTCGGAACCGGGTCCGGAGGGGAGTCGGTTCCGGCTAGGGCCGCCTTGAGGCTCCTGCTGCGACCCCGCGCTGCCCGCCCAGTCCTTCTGCCTGCCGAGATACGTTAGGCTCGGCCCGTCCGAGGAGGGTGTCCATGGCAAGAGCGGTCATGGCTGCGGCGATCTTGGCGGTGGTCGCTATCGCGAGCATTTCGACCGGCGCAACGGCGGCGGTGCGCCTGGTCAGGCCGCACAAGGCGTCATGCATCAACCAGGCGTTTACCGCGTTCGTCCTCGTCGTCCGCCCAGCCAAGTGCATCGTTGCCGCATCGCCAAACGCATCCTTCGGTCAAGCGGCGAACCTGAGAGCGATCCGCTGGAGTTCGTGGGGCGGCTCACGCGCCGTTGGCCACGGATACGAACTCGGCTTTCATCTTCCGTACTCGCACATCCCCGCCACGGTGGTGCTCACTCGTCCTTCGTTTGTCGAAGAACTAGGCATCTACGTCTACAAACACTTCCGCGTCACTTCCAGATACGGGTCGCTCTCAGGAACGGTTCAGGCGGGCTAGGGTGACGATCTACGCCGCCGACCTGATCTTCGCCACGCTGATGGGCGAGCAGGCGCCGCTGGATTTCGGGCTGCGGCATTATCGTCGCCGTTGAGGTCGGGAACCCGTGAGGGAGGTTGCGTCCGCGTTGCCGAACGATCCTCAGTCGGCTTCGCTGGCTTCGGCAGCCCATGAGGCCTCGCCCGCCTGGTTCACCGCCATCATCGCTACGGATGCATGGTTCCGCATCTTGATAGCGCCTAGGAGGCCTAGGCGGCCGAGCGTATTCGCTGTCTCGGCGAGCATGACCCGAGCGTCGAAACCAAGCTCCCCGGTCAGGTGAAGCAGGACAGCCATGATCGCCGTCCGGGAGTAGTCCTGCACCTCACGGCCGAACAGCCGGAATCCGCGGGGCTTCCACCTGGCGACCGGGAGATCTCCCTTCATAGCGAGGGTTCCCTCAAATCCTTTCCGGCCGCGCTCGGCGTCAGGCAGAACAAGGAGTAGGTCGCCCACCTGCGTCGGGATGTTGTCTTCCCTCGTCGGGGCGGGGAAACCTGCCAGCCATCTGCATAGCGGCTCCCGGCCATCCTTCGGAAGGTTCGCGATCACCCCTGCAGCAAGCGCAGCGAACACCAGGATCTCGAACAGTTCGCGGGAGCCGATCGGGAGCCACTCGAACACCCCATCTGTCTCGATGAATACAGACATCCGATCGTCCGACAGGAACCAGATCTCGACTCGCCCATTCAATGTCGGCGACGTTTGGGGCACTAGTGGGGCACGACGTTCGTTCCGGTGGCAACGCATCTGCACCGATAACGCACCAACGGTGCGGGTTTGCGAACATGCGCCCGGCACGATTCGAACGTGCGACCTCTGCCTCCGCAGGGCAGCGCTCTGTCCCCTGAGCTACGGGCGCTCGCGCCGGTCAGTGTAGCCGCGCCGGCTTCCCGCCGACGCTGAGCTCCGCGTCCTCGGAAACCTCCACGCGCATGTACCCGAGCGCCAGCCCGGGGACGACGCTCGTCACCCGCCCGACCGCCTTTTCCTCGAGCACGATCTCGTCGCCTGGCCGTGCCGACTCGACCTCCAGCACGCGGAGACGCCGGTTCACGTGGCCCCGGTGGCGCAGGCGGGCGATCGGCTCCTGGCCCGGGTAGCAACCCTTGGTGAACGAGATGTGGGTCTCGTCGAGCCCGGCCTCGGCCGGGAGGATCGAGTCGTCCAGCTCCTTGCCCCAGGCCGGGACGCCGGCCTCGATCCGGGCCCGCTCCAGCTCCTCCGTCTTAACAGTGCCTGGCACCGTAGAGTCGCTGCTCGGAGCGGGATTCGTGCCGTCGGTCTTAACAGTGCCTGGCACCGTAAAGTCCACGATTTCGACCGTGCCCGGGATCTCGCCCGGCAACCCCTCGGCCTCGCCGAAGACGACCGTCGAGACGTGCTCCTCGAGCTCGATCTCGCACTTCGCGGCGAACCGGGAGCGGAGCAGCGTCGCCCGGACGGCCACGCCCAGCTCGGGCTCGGTCAGCAGCAGGAAGTCCTCCGGCCCGCGCCGCCAGACGCGCAGCGGCGCGATCAGCCGCCCCTTCGGCGTGAGCAGCAAGGCCGGGACGAGGTCGCCGGCCGTGACGTCGTTCGAAAGCATGCGCTGGAGGTAGTCCTCCGCGTCCGGGCCCGCGACCCGGACGTAGGAACGAGGCCGAACCACCGCGCGGACCGAAACGCTCTCCACCCTCGTTAGTCTAGGCAGCGTGCCCCTGTTCAGATCGAAGGCCGAGGCCAAGGTCGCCGAGGCCGGCTACGACCCCGCACGACTCCCTCCGGGCCAGTACCTGACCGAGAAATGGCCGGTGCTGCACGCCGGCTCGGTGCCGGACGTCGACCGGACGGCGTGGGGTCTGACCGTGTCGGGCGAGGTCGAGAATCCTGTGACGCTGACGTGGGAGCAGCTGCTCGAGCTACCGAGCCGCGAGGTGACGGTCGACATCCACTGCGTCACCCGCTGGAGCCGCTTCGACACGACCTTCAAGGGCGTCCACTGGATCGAGCTCGCCGGGCTGGCCGGGGCGAAGCCGAGCGGACGCTTCGTGGTCGCGCACGCCGAGCAGGGCTTCACGGCCAACCTCCCGATCGAGGCGATCGAGGACGACAACGCGTTGATCGCGTACGAGGCCGACGGCGAGCCGCTCACACCGGACCACGGCGGTCCTGTCCGCCTGATGGTCCCGTCACGCTACTTCTGGAAGAGCGCCAAGTGGCTCACCGGGCTCGAGCTCCTCGACCACGACGAGCCGGGGTTCTGGGAGCGCTACGGCTACCACAACGACGCGGACTACTCGAAGGAGCAGCGCTACAGCTTCTGAGCCGGCGTCAGTGGCCGCCGTAGCCGCCGCCACAGTCCGGCTGTACGACGTCGGACTCGCTAGGATCGTCGCACACTAAGGTCCGGGCGGTCCGCAGCCGATACAGGAACCGTTCCACCTTCCCCACCTCCAAAGCGAAAGGGCCGCGTCAGCGGCCCTTTCGCTTCAACCTTTCGCCGGCTCAGTCGACACTCGAGCCGAAAGCCCGCTCGCAAGGAGGGGGCGCACGGGGGAACCAGGGGTTCCCCCGTGTTACCTACATCATCCCTTCCATGCCGCCCGGCATCCCGCCGGCCATGGCGGGCTGCTTCTCGGGGGCCTCGGCGACGATCGCCTCGGTGGTCAGGATGTTCTTCGCGATCGACGCGGCGTTCTGCAGCGCCGAGCGGGTGACCATGGTCGGGTCGATGATCCCCGACTTGACGAGATCCTCGACCTCGCCCGAGTCGACGTTCAGACCCTGGCCCTTCGGGGCCGAGCGCACCTGCTGGACGACGACCGAGCCCTCCAGGCCCGCGTTGAACGCGAGCTGGCGGACCGGCTCCTCGAGCGCGCGCAGGATGATCGCGGCGCCCGTCTTCTCGTCGCCCTCGAGCTTGCCGAGCG
>Ga0068856_100005390_pt1 | contig 12611 bp, 12 predicted proteins | sample KBSCornC62_FD_66595 | JGI IMG/M metagenome (GOLD analysis project Ga0068856, IMG submission 66595) | Corn rhizosphere microbial communities from Kellogg Biological Station, Michigan, USA - KBS Corn C6-2 | ecosystem: Host-associated > Plants > Roots > Rhizosphere > Soil ...
ATGCACAAAGAGCAATTAAAGTAAAAACGTGGAAAAATAAAAAACCGGAGCATTTAAAAACAACTCCGGTTTAATTAATTTTGGGTTCATAAATCAGTCAACCTTTTTCAGGACGAGACAAACAGCTCAATGGAATGAGTAGCTTTGCTAAACAAATCCGTATCATGAACAACCTCCACCACTATCAACTCACGCTCACCTGGACCGGCAACACCGGCAAAGGCACCAGCAGTGTGCTGGCTTATGAGCGCAGCCACACGGTGAGCATGCCAGACAAACCCGATCTTTTTTTAACCACCGATAACGCCAAAGTTGGCGATAGAACAAAACACAATCCCGAAGATCTACTGGTAACGGCTTTGTCGTCGTGCCACATGATGTCGTATTTATATTTGTGCGCGCTCGAAGGCATTACTATTACCGATTATGTGGATCATGCTACCGGCACCATGGTGGAGGAAGGCGATGGCGGGCATTTTACAGAAGTTGTTCTGAACCCTGAATTTTATGTAGCCAGTGAGGCCATGGTGGAGCGCGCAGTTGAGCTACATCATAAAGCGCATGAGATCTGTTACATCGCCAACTCCGTGAATTTTCCGGTGATCACCAGGCCGGTGTGCAAGGTGAGGAGCTAACTCTGCTTGCTCTTAACACTAAAGGCACGGAATGTAGGAAATTAAGGTGCTGAAACGAGATGCTGAAAACGGAAGAGACGCTGAACAGAACAGATGCTGAAACGAGCTCAGCATGGCGTTTCGGCATGGGAACATCACACCTGGTGTGCCAGCTTGCCCAGCAGCTTCAGTGAGTTTTCTACTTTATCGTTCCACTTCAGGCCGTAATTTAACCGGAAACAATTGCGGTACTGTTTCTGCAAAGTATAAATCGTGCCAGGGCTGATGCTGATCTTATTCAGAATAGCTTTGTCGTAAAGCTCCAGCGCATTCGCTTTTTTATTTAATTCTATCCAGAGCAAAAATCCGCCCTGTGGCTGGCTCACGCGCGTGCCGGCAGGAAAGTATTCGCTGATGCAGCGCAAATACTGTTGAAGGTTGCTTTGCAGTGTGCGCCGTAATTTTCGCAGGTGCGTGTCGTAGCGATCGTTCTCCAGAAAATGCGAAATAGCTTCGTGCGCTAAAGCGTTGGTGGAAACAGAATGATAGAGCTTGGTGCGCATGATCTTGTCTTTAAATTGCCCCGGCGCTACCCAGCCCACGCGATAACCCGAAGCCAGGGTTTTGGAAAAAGAGTTGCACAACATCACCAGGCCGCTTTCGTCGTAGGTTTTGCAGGTGCTGGGGCGATGATTGCCCAGGTACAGATCGGCATACACATCATCTTCGATCAAAGGCAGGTTGTATCTTTCAAGCAGCTTCACCACTTCCTTCTTGTGCTCATCGGGCATGCAGCTGCCAATGGGATTATTAAAATTGCTGATGAGCAGGCAGAGCTTTATTTTCTTTTTTGATAAGGCTTTCTTAAGCGCTTCTATTTCGAGGCCTGTTGCAGGATTGGTGGGCAGCTCGATAATATTCAGGCCGAGGCTTTTGGCCAGCTGAAGAATGCCGAAATAAATAGGGCTTTCCACAGCAATGGTGTCGCCGCGCGTAGTGAGCGACATCATGCAAAAAGAAATAGCATCCATGCTGCCCGCGGTGGTGATAATATCATCTTCCTTCAGCGAGCCGCCCCAGGTTAAGGAGCGCCGCGCGATCTGACGCTTTAAGCTGGCGTTGCCTTTATGATCATAGCCAATGCCGTTGTCAGGCAGATTGCGGATGGCCTGGATCATGGCCTTGTTGAGCTTGGCGGTGGGGAGCAATTCAAGCGCCGGCACACCGCTTGAAAAATGGATCCTGCTTTGCAGGCGATTGGCTGAGACGGTTTCGATCATCTCCTCAATATCTTCCTTGCCATACATAAGCACAGGATTACTGGTGGAAGGCGCCGACAGAATATTTTTGTAGGCATACGACACATAGTAGCCCGATTGCGGTTTGGATTCAATAAGGCCCTTGCCCTCAAGCAGAAAATAAGCCTGCAAGGCCGTGTTCATGCTCACGCCGTTCTCGGTGCAGATCTCGCGCAGCGAAGGCAGCTTGTCGTTCGGACGCAGCACATTGCTTTTTATCTGCTGCTCTATTTGCCGTGAGATCTTTTCGTAAAGAAGTTCGCGCTGCGCCATAAAATAAAGAGTTAAAACTGTATTCGTCAAAAATAATAAAATTGTGCCTGTACTCATTACTGTGTATTGCAGAATTTTGTTGCATCAACTATTTCTTATGCCTGCTTTCTTTTACCGATCGGCCACACACGCTGATATTGATCAGCTGAAAAATCTGGGACTTGCCTCTTACGGACAGTATGCGCCGATGATGACGCCCGAAAACCGGCAAAAGCTGATCGACAACATGAGCAATGCCGCTATGTGGGAAGAGCTACTCAATATTGCCGACGGCTTCGTGTGCGTAAAAGACAAGGCCATCATAGGCATGGCTTTTTTAGTGCCCTCTGGAAATCCATGGGATATCTTTAAAGCCGAATGGTCGTACATTCGTCTGGTAGGCGTTGATCCGGATCATAACGGCTTTGGTATTGCCACTGAGTTGACAAGGCAATGCATGGCTGCTGCCCGCACAAGACATGAAAAGACAATAGCTTTGCACACTTCTGAGATCATGCCAGCGGCCCGCCATATCTATGAGAAAATGGGCTTTACGATCCTGCGGGAGATCGAGCCGAGGCTGGGCAAACGCTATTGGCTCTATACGTTTGATCTAATGCAGGACGCGGACACGATCCGATATCACATAGCTACGATCAGCGACATAGATGTTTTAATAGAGTATCGTGTGGAGTTTTTAAAGAGCCTTGGCGAAGCGCCATCTGAAGCTGCTGTGGAGGAGTTAAGCTTACAGCTTCGCAATTATTTTACCAAAGCCCTGAATGATGGCAGCTACCTGTGCTATTATGCCACCTGCCATGGCGAAATGGCCGGCATCGGCGCATTAGTCGTGCGCGAACAGCCGGGACATTTTAAAAACCCGGCAGGCACTGTTGGCTACCTGATCAATATGTACACCGTGCCGGCCTATAGAAGAAAAGGCATTTGTGGCCAGTTGCTTGAGCGTTTGGTAAACGCTGCAAAAGAAAAAGGCATTACTGCTTTTGAATTGTTAGCCACCCGGGAAGGTGAGTACGTTTACACGCAGCATGAGTTTAAATTGCATCACGAGCCGCTGTACAGGCGCTATATAAAATAACGATCATGGAAATATTTGATTTTACAAAAAATTATGTGCTCGGGAATGAGCGCGTATTGCTTCGCCCGTTGCAGCGCAACGATTATGAGCATTTGCTCACTTATGCTTTGAATGAGCCCGACATCTGGTATTACAATGCCGGTGGTCCCGAAACGCCCGAGCGCCTGCAAAGCTACATTGACTTTACTGTGAAGCAGCGTGAGAAGGAGCTGGAATATCCTTTTATTGTGTTTGATAAAAAGACAAATCAGTATGCAGGCTGCACGCGCTATTACGATATCCGCGTCGACAGGCAAACCATACAGCTGGGCTTTACCTGGTATGGCAAGGCTTTTCAGCGCACGGGTCTGAACAGGCACTGCAAGCACCTGTTACTTGGCCTGGCTTTTGATCGCCTGAACATGCTGCGTGTGGGCCTTGCTGCTAATATAAAAAATGAGCGCAGCATCAATGCCATGAAGGCCATTGGCTGCACGGTGGAAGGCGTGTGGCGAAGCACCGGTTTTGATTCGAAAGGAGAGCGCATTGATTCTATTTTGCTGAGTATGCTAAAGCATGAATGGGATGGAGAATGGAAAGAGAAATTGCGGGCGAGGATCGCGGGGTATAAATAGTCCATTGCCTGATCGCCTGAAGATGCTTATATTTAATCTATGACCCGCAGCTCTCAATTCTGTTTTTTTATTTTTTGCTTTTTGTTGCTCGCCTGTCAAACCAGGGGCGGGAAGGATGCAGCCTTTATCAGCAACCTTGTTGAGCAGCCGCTTGGCGACACGCACTTCAGCATTTCATTGCCGGAGAACTATCGCATTATGGAAGCGCCGGGTCCTGATTTTACAGTGTTTTATTTCAGAATAAAAGACACGCTGACCCAGCCAGAATTTGCCGGAGGTCTTTATTTTGGGAATTATCCGCAGGGTTTTGAAGCAAAGAATGGTTGCAAACAGGAAGAGCTTACAGCAGAATTCCTGCAAAAGCCCGAAAAGTGGATGCAGCAAAGCTGCAACGGAAAGTTCTATATTCAAACTACGGCGAACAACAGCAACAGTGAGGGCTGGGATGAGAAGGTTCAGGCTTTTGGATCTGCAAAAGATCAGAAGGCGCTTGGCAATCTGCTGAGCATTTTTGCAACACTGAAGCCGAAAAAATAATGACGATGCTGATCGCGATCGATGATCTTTTCAGCTGAGTTGTCTATAAATAGGAACAGTCGTTCTACTTCAGGCGGCTTAGTTCTTTTTCTATTGCCGTCTCCACGTCCTTCAGAATATGATCGTAGCTGCCCTTTACAAAAGCTTTGCCTGTTACTTTTTCATACAGCTCAATGTAGCGGCTGCTGATCTCATTGATCCAGGCTTCGCCCATTTCAGGAACAGTCTGCCCTTCCTTACCCTGGAAACCATTTTCAATTAACCAGCGCCTTACAAACTCTTTGCTCAGCTGCTTTTGCTCTTCGCCTTTTTTCTGGCGCTCGTCATAGCCTTCCAGGTAAAAATAGCGTGACGAATCAGGCGTATGAATTTCATCCATCAGGCAAATTTTGCCATCATATAAGCCGAACTCATATTTTGTATCCACTAAGATGAGGCCCATTTTATTGGCGATCTCCTGTCCGCGGGCGTAAAGTGCCAGGGTGTATTTTTCAAGCTGCTCGTAATGCTCTTTGCTCACAATGCCCTGGCGGATGATCTCATCGCGGCTGATATCCTCATCATGTCCTTCAGAGGCTTTGGTGGTAGGCGTGATGATAGGCTGTGGCAGCCTGTCATTTTCTTTCAGGCCTTCAGGTAATGTCACACCGCAGAGCTCGCGCTTGCCGCTGCTGTAGGTTCTTGCAGCGTGACCGGCCAGATAGCCGCGCACCACCATCTCTACCTTGAATGGCTCGCACATGTGGCCAATGCTCACATTAGGGTGCGGTGATGAAATAAGCCAGTTGGGCACAATGTCTTTAGTAGCATTGAGGAACTGCTCAGCGATCTGATTCAATACCTGCCCTTTGTATGGAATGCCTTTTGGCAGCACCACATCAAACGCGCTGATGCGGTCGCTGGCGATCATCACTAGGGTTTTGCTGCCAATGGTGTACACGTCGCGCACTTTGCCCTTGTAATACGCTGTTTGATCTTTAAACTGAAAATTGGTTTTATCGAGTGTCGTCATGATTTAATTGTTTAATGCTTTTATCTGTTCAATGATCTGTTCTGTTCTTTCGTTGTATTGCTCAATGAGCGATTGATACTTCTGCGCATCATTCTCTTCGATGCTTTTGCAGATGAAGTTATAAGTGTTGATGCGGCTGTAGCAATATTTCTGCAGCAGGCTGTTCTGATTTCTGAAAAAGGGAGGCAGCTTAAGCCTGTTGGCCTGTTTGGTGATGGCTACGCCTTCGAACCAGAGACGCATGCCGTACTTCAGCTTCTTCATTCTTACTTTTTTGTCAGTGCCGTCCGGAAGATCGAACACCTCTAAAGCAAGCTTCTCCTTTTTGCTGAACTCTTCAACGCCTTTTTGAAAAGTGAGCACATCGTTGTCGAGGCTGATGTACACAATGCTGCCGATAATAAGCACCAGCAGTGCAGCGCCGATGCTCACACTGTTGCGGATCGTTTTTTCCTGGGGATTTTTTAATACCGGGTAAAACAGGTAGCCCATGAACAGCCCTCCGAGCAGGCCGCCAATGTGTGCGGCGTTATCAATGTTGCCCTCAATGCCATTCATGAGATTGTAGCCTACAAAAATGAGCGTGCTGGCCAGAAAGCTGCGTCGCGCGGTGCGTTCAATAAGATTGGTGGTGAGCATGGCGAGAAAAACCCCGTACATGCCAAAGATGGCGCCCGATGCGCCGGCGCTCACCATAAAGTCGTGCCAGTAAAGGCTCATGAGGCTGCCGGTGATGCCTGTCAAAACATAAGCCAGCAAAAATCTGCGGGCCCCCAGCAGGGGCTCGAGCAGCAGGCCAATGCACATAAGCGCATACATGTTGAGCAGCAAATGCAAAATGCCAACATGCAGGAAGCAGCAGGTGATGAGCCGCCACCAGCCGTTGTTCAGGGTCACAGGCCTGAAGTTGGCGCCCCAGCTCACCAGGATCTGCGAATCCGGCTGCCAGACATTGGCGCCGGCCAGGCACATGGCAATAAAAACAAGAATATTGATGCTGATGAGAATGGGAGTAATAAAATAGCCCTCTCCCGGCTTAAAGACCGAGAATACGCCTCGCACGGCAGGCTGCTGCGGCACAAGAATTTCCTCATCATCATGAGCGGGCGCACTGTATGTTTTTGCTTTTTCAGCAAGGTCTTCTGGCTGAAGCATGTTCTTTGCCTCGGCAATGCCCTGCAGCAGCTCTCTCACGTTGCGCTTATTCTTGCCCCAGTCGGTGATCTGCACGTTGGTGCAGGCGCTGGTAATTCTGGCGGTATCGCCTTCAATAATAATGTTGATCTTCTCGCTCCACGAGAGCCAGGAAAAGTCGGTATAGATCTTCAGGCTATTGGCGGCTGCCTGGCTGATGCGCCAGCCGTTTCGCCCGGCCGATTGCATGGCGAGGTATAAGAACTGTTGCGCAGTGAGGCCTTCCAGTGGGAGATCCTGTGAATATTTCGGAAAAATGCCTGTTGCCATGTCTGCCTAGATCGTCCAGGTGGTTAAGCCTTCTTTGGTGAATTTAAACGGCTGTACCTTGCCGCCCAACTGCTCAATGCTTTTGGCCACTTTTATTTTTGTAACGGCAGGACAGTAAAAGAACATAAAGCCGCCACCGCCGGCGCCGGAAATTTTTCCGCCGGTAGCGCCGTTTGCAATGGCCGTGTTATAAACAGAATCGATCAGATCATTTGAGATGCTGCTGGCCATTTGTTTTTTGTTCTGCCAGCCAAAGTGCAGGATCTCGCCAATGCGGCCCAGGTCGCCACGCAGCAGCGAATCTTTCATTTGCTGTGCCTGCTCTTTGAGATTGTGCATGGCTTCCACGCTTTTGACATTCTTCTCGTTCACGTTCTTTACCTGCTCGTTGATGATGTTGGCGGATAAGCGCTGTGTGGCTGTAAAATATAACAGCAGGTTAAATTCCAGCTCGTTGATGACCTCTGGTTTTAATTGCAGGGGATTGACAATGACCTTATCGTTGGCGAAAAATTCAAGATAGTTCACGCCTCCGAAAGTGGCGGCATACTGATCCTGCTTGCCTCCGGTCATTTTCAGATCAACGCGCTCTATTTCATAAGCAAGATGCGCAATGTCATATTGACCCAGCGGCAGCTTGAGCCACTCTGTGAAAGCGCCAAGCAGCGATACCACAATGGTGGATGACGTGCCGAGGCCTGAGCCCTGGGGCGCTTCAATATAAGAGGTAAGGCGAAATGATAAAGGCCCGGGGTCGAACTGTTTGATGACGCGGTTGTACACGCCGATGAACAGCTCAAAGCCCGGGTGAAGAGGCAATTGCTTTGCGGCGTCGAGTGCTAATTCCTGTGAAGTACCGTCGATCACAAATTCAATTTTTCCGTTGTTGAGCGGTTCTAAAGAAGCATAGGCATAGAGGTCGATAGTGGCGTTTAAAATGGCGCCGCCATAAATGTCGGAGTAGGGGCTCACATCGGTGCCACCGCCCGCCAGGCCTATTCTTAAGGGAGCTTTGCTTCTGATGATCATGGCCCCAAAAGTAACTAAAAAAAACGGTCCTGCTTACTGGAATTTAAAGGCCAGGCCCAGTTGCAGCACTGCCCATTTGTCGAGGCCAAACTCGCCGTAAAGCCCCACATTTTGCGATAAATAATAGCGCATGCCAAAGGTAAGGCCCAGATAAATAGGAATGGGGCTCACGGCGCTTACCGAACCCTGCGTGTGGTCCGGATTGTTGGAGCTGAACGATAAGGTCACCTTGGTGTAACTGTAACCTGCAGCAAAACCGATATACGGATCGAGCTTCTCCTTACTGCCAAAGTGATAGTTGAAGCGCAGTCCCAGCGAGCTGTTTACAATATCCATTTTAGAAACGTCCTTAAAATTGCTGGTGGTTGTAGCTCCGGTTTGTGGATTATAGTTCTGCTCGGTGTAGTTGTAGGTTTGCTGCACGCCGGCAGAATAGTAGCCAAGCACCAGGCCAATGCCTATATGGTCGGCAATGCCATATTCGTATTTCAGAAAAAGAGGGCCGGCGCCGCTTGTGGAATAGGAGTAGCTTTCATTGCCACTCACAAAGCTGCTGGTGCTGTATGCATTGCGCAGAATTCCCTTATAAAGATTCGGAAAGCCGTAGCCAAGGGTGATGTAATTTCCTTTCTCGGCAAATGCGGTGCTTTGTGCCTGTGCGCTGAACATACCGGCCAGCATAAGGCAAAGGAGTAGTTTTTTCATGGGTGTGTGGATTTTTGTTCTACAATAAACAAAAAAAACCCGAAAGAAAAAATTGCACGATGGATTTTTGTAATTAAGATCCGGCTATTTCATATTGATGAACTGGAGCGGCACCTCATAGTCACCCTTGCGGCACAGGGCTATTACGGCCTGCAGATCGTTGATGCTCTTGCTGCTCACGCGGATGATGTCATCCATGATCTGCGCAGTGACCTTGATCTTGCTGTCCTTGATATCCTTCATTATTTTTTTGGTGGCTTCCTTTTCAAGCCCCTGACGCACCTTGATGTCTTTTTTGATCATAGGGCCGCTCGGGTAATGGTCTTTGCTTTCGTCGAGCCCGCGCGGATCGAGGCCCTGCTTGATCATGCGCGAGTGAATAGCGTCCAGGATAGCGTCAAGCCGCATATCGTTCTCGGTGCTGATGTTGATCAGCAGGTCTTTTTTATTGAGCTCAATGGTGCTTTTGCTGTCCCTGAAATCCCAGCGGTTTAAAATGTCTTTTTTAGCTACATTTATAGCGTTATCTAGCAACTGGGCATCTAATTTACTGGCTATGTCGAATGAAGGCATGAAGCTTAAATTTGTATCTCAAAAATAGGTATTTGAAATATTAAAACAGTAAATTTTTTTTGAGAGCATATTTATTATACTTCACCCTGCTGCTACTGGTAGCATGCAGCAATGAAGGGACTAAAGAAACACAAGGGACCGAAGAGATGGCAGAGACCCGAAGGGCAGAGGAGACGAAAAGGAGGAGGAGCGACTCGCTGGAGCAGATAAGAAAAAGGCAGGTGGAGGACAGTCTTGCTGCGGAAGCCCTGAAACAGGAGCATGTATCGTATCTCGACTCGGTGCTGAGGTCCTATGATCTTGTAGACATTCAATCGATAGACAGTACGATCCGGGTGGGCCTTCGCTATGCCAGCGCCAACAATTTTCTGGGAATGGATTTTTACGATGGTTTGCAAACCGCTTTTTTTAACTGCGAAACAGCCATCAAGCTCAGCAATGCACAATATTATCTGAAGCAGAAATTTCCCAACTACTCTTTGATCGTGCTTGATGCGGCACGGCCAAAGCACATTCAGCAGCTGATGTGGGACAGCCTGCACATGCCGCCCAACGAGAAATACAATTACCTCACACCACCCTGGGAACATTCCATGCACAACCTGGGCTGCGCGGCAGATGTGAGCATCATTGATCTTTCAACCAATACGCAGCTGGACATGGGCACAAATTTTGATGCCTTTGATAAGCTGTCGGAACCCATATACGAGCGGGCCTTTGTGGAAAGCGGCGAGCTGAGCAAAGAGGCCTGGCAGAATCGCGTGCTGCTGCGCCGCTGCATGCTGAAGGCCCGGTTTATCTGCATCAGCAGCGAATGGTGGCATTTCAGCAGCTGCGACAAGCCTACGGGTCTGGCAAAATATAAATTGATTAAGTAACTTTAAGTTTCATAACGACGAACGGAAAATGGCATTTCAACTGACCTCAGAATTTCAGCCGACCGGCGACCAGCCACAAGCGATCAGGCAGCTGGTAGAAGGCATCAACTCCAATACAAAGCACCAGGTGTTGCTTGGCGTAACCGGCTCAGGTAAAACCTTTACCGCTGCCAATGTGATCGCGCAGGTGGACAAGCCTACGCTTGTGTTGTGTCACAATAAAACATTAGCTGCGCAGCTCTTCAGTGAGTTCAAGCAGTTCTTTCCCAACAATGCAGTCGAATATTTTGTAAGCTATTACGATTACTACCAACCAGAAGCTTATTTGCCAACGACGGGCACTTACATTGAAAAAGATTTAGCGATCAATGATGAGATCGAGAAATGCCGCCTCAGCGCCACTTCATCTTTGCTCTCCGGCCGCCGTGACGTGATCGTGGTGAGCTCTGTGAGCTGCATTTACGGTATGGGCAATCCGCATGATTTTAAGCAGAATATTATTTCGATCCACACAGGCCAGATGGTGTCGCGCAACAAGCTGTTGTATCAGTTTGTGAGCTCCCTCTATTCGCGCACTACCGGAGAATTTAACCGCGGTACCTTCCGTGTGAAAGGCGATACGGTAGATGTGAATCTTCCTTATGCGGATTACTGCGTGCGGATCGTGTTCTTCGGCGATGAGATCGAAAGCATTGAGACCTTTGATAATGTGAACAACCACGTGATCGCAAAACACGATTCCTTTACGCTTTATCCTGCCAACATCTTCGTCACTGCGCCTGACACGCTGAAGAATGCAATGGGACAAATTGAAGAGGACAAGAAAAAACAGGTGGAGTTCTTTTTGCAGCAGGATAAAACTTTAGAGGCAAAGCGCATTGAAGAGCGTGTGAACTTTGACCTGGAGATGATGCGGGAGCTGGGCTACTGCAGCGGCATCGAGAACTATTCCCGCTACATGGACGGCCGGTTACCCGGCATGCGGCCTTTCTGCCTCATGGATTATTTTCCGAGCGATTTTGTGCTGATGGTGGACGAGAGCCATGTGACCCTTCCACAGGTGCGCGCCATGTATGGCGGTGACCTCGCGCGAAAGATCAACCTTGTGGAATACGGTTTCCGTCTGCCGGCAGCCATGGATAACCGCCCTCTTAAGTTTGAGGAATTTTATGCCATGCTGAACCAGGTGATCTACATCAGCGCCACGCCTGCCGAGTTCGAATTGCAGCAGGCAGAAGGCGTGGTGGTGGAGCAGCTGATCCGCCCTACAGGCATCCTTGATCCGATGATAGAAGTGCGGCCTTGTACCAACCAGGTGGACGATCTGCTGGATGAAATTCATAAAGTAGTGGCCAATGACGAGCGTGTGCTGGTAACTACCTTAACCAAGCGCATGGCCGAAGAGCTGACCAAGTATCTTACAAAGCTGAATGTGCGCTGCCGCTATATTCACAGCGAGGTAGACACGCTCGAGCGCGTGGAGATCTTACGGCAGCTGCGCGTGGGCATGTTTGATGTGCTCATTGGTATTAACCTGCTGCGTGAAGGTCTTGACCTTCCGGAAGTATCATTAGTAGCCATTTTAGATGCAGATAAAGAAGGCTTCTTAAGGAATGAGCGCAGCCTGGTGCAGACGGTGGGCCGCGCCGCGCGTAATGTGAACGGGCGCGTGATCATGTATGCCGACAACATTACCGAAAGCATGCAGTACACTATTGATGAGACCACGCGTCGCCGCAAAAAGCAGATCGAATACAACTTTGCGAATAACATTACACCGGTACAGGCCGGCCGCAAAGCGGTTCAGAAATCTGATTTTGGCGGCATTGAGGTGACCATGAACGGCAAGCTCGTAAGAGCTTATGCAGAGCCGGAAGAGATCAGCATTGCTGCCGATCCGGTGGTGCAATACATGAGCGCCGATGATCTGAAAAAGCAGATCGCAAAGCTAAAGACCTCGATGATCAAAGCCGCCAAGGATATGGATTTTATGGAAGCTGCGCGACTCCGTGATGAGATGTATGCGCTGGAAAAGATCCTGGACGGGAAAGGTGCGTAATGGTGTTTGAAGTGTCACTCTGAGCGAAGTAAATAGGATACTTCAAGATTAGAGGACATTCAGGATTTTAGCTTTAATTGTCAATTCCGATCAGGGCTATGGTGTACCTTTGAAGGTGTAACCCAATTATACCCTTCAAATTCAACCTTATGCGAAAACACTTCCTCCTCCTGTTTTTAGTGGCCGTATTCTGCATGCAGGGCCAGACCGCGATGAATTTGCGCATCAAATTCAAAGACAGCCTCGTAGTTAAAAAGTACGAGCCTGATGAAAATGATTTCAAGTACAAGTTCATCGACATTCATCCCGGTGATTACCGTATTCTGAATCCCGCCATTCCCCGCATTCTGAATGAAGAGACCATTACCCAGGTAGACCTTGTGTATTCTGATTATCCCGAAGGCGAGGATTTCACAGAACTGAACCGCAAGCGCATCATAGAGTTGTACATGCATTGTCCAAATGCGTTCAATAAGG
>Ga0068856_100005391_pt1 | contig 12610 bp, 15 predicted proteins | sample KBSCornC62_FD_66595 | JGI IMG/M metagenome (GOLD analysis project Ga0068856, IMG submission 66595) | Corn rhizosphere microbial communities from Kellogg Biological Station, Michigan, USA - KBS Corn C6-2 | ecosystem: Host-associated > Plants > Roots > Rhizosphere > Soil ...
ACCTGGTTGCGCTCGCCCAGCGCGGTCTCCAGCTTGGCCCGGAACGCCTGCGGGTCGAGCAGGTCCTGCACCCGGATGCCCATCCGCGCGACCTTGTCCCCGTACGCCGGGCCGATCCCGCGGCCGGTCGTCCCGATGCGGGACTTGCCCAGATACCTCTCGGTGACTTTGTCGAGGGCCCGGTGGTACGGCATGATCAAGTGCGCGTCGGCGGAGATCACCAGGCGGCTGGTGTCCACCCCGCGCGCCTCCAGCGCGTCGAGCTCCTCGATGAGCACCGCGGGGTCGATCACCACCCCGTTGCCGATCACGCAGGTCACGCCCGGGGTGAGGATCCCCGACGGGAGCAGGTGCAGCGCGTAGGTCTCGCCGTCCGGAGTGACGACCGTGTGGCCCGCGTTGTTGCCGCCCTGGTAGCGCACGACGTACTGGACCTGCTCGCCCAGCAGGTCGGTCGCCTTGCCCTTGCCCTCGTCGCCCCACTGGGCGCCGACGAGCACGATCGCTGGCATCGCAGCTCCTGGCTCGGGGACCCGGGACGGCAAAAGCCTAGCCTGGGAGCCATGCCCTCGATCCCCTCGCCGGAACGCCTGCTGCGGACCGTGTTCGAGCAGGCCGGGACGGGTGTCCGGCTCGCCCGCGAGCAGGCCGAGGCGGTGACCGCGCTGCCCGCCGCGCTGATGTCGCTGACCCGCGCGGTGGGCTCGCTCGACGTCACGATCCGCGACGCGCAGGCGACGGTGGCCCGGCTGCAGCGGGTGGGCGAGCGGCTGGAGAGCATCCTCGACGAGGTCGAGCAGCCGGTGAAGGACCTCGCGCCTGGCCTGCGCCGGGCCGGTGAGGTGCTCGACGACCCTGCGGTCAGCGACCTGCCGGACACCGTGCGCCGGGTCCGGGAGGACCTGCTGCCGCTGGTGGCGAGCCTGCGCGGCGGGGCAGACGTGTTGGACCGGTTCGCCGGGGCGCGGTCGCTGCTCGGCGGGCTCCGTCGGCTGCCGCCCGAGGCTGTCCAGACCCCGTCGCTGGTCGACGACCAGGACCCCGCCGGTCCCGGCCCGTCCGGGGACACGCCGCGGGTCGTCGGAGGGGGGATCCCTGGCGACCCCGGCGGGTCTCCAGGCAGTCCGCCGGTGATCGACGGCTGATCCCGGCCGCCCGCGGCAGTCCGGCGGTCCAGCGCAATCGGGCGGTCCTGCGGCGGTCCGGAGGTCCGGGGGTGCGGGCTAGTCGCCGAGGGCGGTGGCCGCGGTCGGGTCGGAGTCGCGCAGGAGGTCCCGGCAGCGGGTGGCCTCGCCAGCCTCTCCTATCGCGGCCGCGGCCCGGCCGAGCGCGTGCAGGCTGCGGAGGAAGCCGCGGTTGGGCTCGTGCGCCCACGGGATCGGCCCGTGCCCGCGCCAGCCGGCCCGGCGCAGCGCGTCCAGCCCGCGGTGGTAGCCGACCCGCGCGTACGCGTAGGACTCGACGACGTTGCCGGCCGCGAACGCGCGATCGGCCAGGGCCGCCCAGGCCGCCGACGACGTCGGCACCCGCGCCGCCACCTCGGTCGGGTCGTCGCCGTTCGCGAGCGCCGTGGCACCGGGGTCGGCCGGCAGCTCGGTCCCGGGCGGCTGGGCAAGCAGGTCCTTCGGCACGAGCGCGAGCTTAGGCCCCGGCCCGGGAGGTCACGCGCTGACCGACGTCCCCGCGGAAAGCAGGTCCTCGCACGCGGTCACGACCCGCTTCGCCATGCCGCCCTCGGCCAGCTTCAGGTAGCTGCGCGGGTCGTACGCCTTCTTGTTGCCGACCTCGCCGTCGATCTTGAGCACGCCGTCGTAGTTGCCGAACATGTGACCGGCGAGCGGGCGGGTGAAGGCGTACTGGGTGTCGGTGTCGACGTTCATCTTCACCACGCCGTACGAGACCGCCTCGCGGATCTCCTCCAGCGCCGAGCCGGAGCCGCCGTGAAAGACCAGGTCGAAGGGCCGGGGTCGGCCGATCTTCTCCCCGACCTGGTCCTGGATCTGCTTGAGGATCTCGGGGCGGAGCTTCACGTTGCCGGGCTTGTAGACGCCGTGCACGTTGCCGAAGGTGGCGGCCAGCAGGTAGCGCCCCCTCTCGCCGAAGCCGAGCGCCTCGACCGTGCGCATCGCGTCGTCCGGGGTGCTGTAGAGCTTCTCGTTCATCTCGCCGACGACACCGTCCTCCTCGCCGCCGACCACGCCGATCTCGATCTCGAGGATGACCCTCGTCCTCGCGCAGAGCTCGAGCAGATCGGTGGCGATCTGCAGGTTCTCGGTCAGCTCGACCGCGGAGCCGTCCCACATGTGGGACTGGAACAGCGGGTTGCCGCCGTCCCGGATGCGCTGCTCGGAGAACGCCAGCAGCGGCCGGACGTAGGTGTCCAGTTTGTCCTTGGGGCAGTGGTCGGTGTGCAGCGCGATGTTGACCGGATACCGGTCGGCGACCACGTGGGCGAACTCGGCGATCGCGACCGCACCGGTGACCATGTCCTTCACCCCGGTGCCGGACGCGAACTCGGCCCCCCCGGTGGAGACCTGCAGGATCCCGTCGCTGCCGGCGTCGGCGAAGCCCTTGATCGCGGCGTTCACCGTCTCCGACGAGGTGATGTTGATCGCCGGGTACGCGAAGCCCTCGGCCTTCGCCCGGTCGAGCATCTGGGCGTAGACCTCTGGGGTGGCGATGGGCATGTCCGTCCTCCGACGCTGCTGGATCCCTGTTGCCGGGAGTATCCCGCACGGCCCGGGTGAAATACCCGGGCACCGGTCGGAGGTTGGCCCGGTTACCCGAACGAGGAGGCATTGATGCCGAAGGCCGTGTGGAACGACGAGGTCATCGCCGAGAGCGACGACACCGTGATCGTGGAGGGCAACCACTACTTCCCCCGCGAGTCGGTCCGCGCCGAGTTCCTGCGCGACTCCGACACGCACTCGATCTGCCCGTGGAAGGGCACCGCGAGCTACCAGTCGCTCGAGGTGAACGGCCAGCTCAACGAGGACGCGCTCTGGTACTACCCGGAGCCGAAGGACGCGGCCAAGCAGATCACCGACCGGGTCGCCTTCTGGAAGGGCGTCGAGGTCAGCGCCTGAGTTCCCCGGGTTCGCCGGGCGCGGACAAGCTTGGCCCGAGTCGGGCCGGCCCGGCAGGGTGGCCGCATGCGACTGCTCGTACTCGGCGGTACCAGGTTCCTCGGCCGCGGCGTCGTCGATGCCGCGCTGGCCAACGGTGACCAGGTCACCACGTTCACCCGCGGCAAGTCCGGCGAGCCGCCGGACGGCGTCGAAGCGCTGCACGGCGACCGGAACACGTCCGGCGGGATGGACGTGCTGCGCGGCCGCGACTGGGATGCGGTGATCGACACCAGCGGCTTCGTCCCGACCGTGGTCGGCCGCGGCGCCGCGCTGCTGGCGGACGCGGTCGGCCACTACGTCTTCGTCTCCTCGCTGAATGCCTACCCGTCGTTCGGCGACGAGCCGATCCGGGCCGACACGCCGGTGTACGACTGCGCGCCGGACGCCGGCTCGCCGGACGGCGAGTTCGAGCTGGAGCAGTACGGGCCGTTCAAGGTCGGCTCCGAGCGGGCGGTCGACCAGCACTTCGCCGGCCGGTCCGCGCACCTGCGCGCCGGCCTGATCATCGGCCCGTACGACGACACCAACCGGTTCCCCTACTGGGTCGACCGGATGGCCCGCGGCGGCGAGGTGCTCGCGCCCGGCCGGCCGGACGTCGCGATGCGGCTGGTGGACGCCCGCGACCTCGGTGCCTGGGCGGTCGAGGTGGCCCGCACCCGGACCACCGGCGCATACGTGGCGACCGGGCCGGCCGGCCGGCTCACGTTCGGCGGGATGCTGGACGCGGCCGCGGCGGCCGCCGGCACGAGCCCGGAGGTGACCTGGGTGGACGACGAGTGGCTGGTCGAGCAGGGCGTCGCGCCCTGGTCGGAGCTGCCCCTTTGGCTGCCGCCGAGCGTGGCGGCGTACCCGTGGGACCAGGACACCACCGCGGCCGAGCGGGCCGGCCTCCGCACCCGGTCGATCGACGAGTCCGCCCGGGACACGCTGGCCTGGCTGCGCGACGGCGGCGCGGACGAGTCCGCCAACCCGCGCACCGGCAAGGCCGGCCTCGACCCGGACCGCGAGAAGGAGCTCCTCGCGGCCTGGCGCGCTCGTTAGGGCGGCAGCCCGACCCGCCCTACGGCTGAGGGCTGTAGTCGGCGCGCACTTCGAGCTCGACGGCGTCCCACGACTTGCGGGCGGCGATCAGGACCGGGTCCCACACCGGCGCGAAGGGCGGCGCGTACGAGAGGTCGAGGCCGGAGACCTCCTCGACGGTCATGCCGTTCCAGATCGCCGTGGCGAGCACGTCGATCCGCTTGGCCGCGCCCTCCTGGCCGACGATCTGCGCGCCCAGCAGCCGGCCGGACCGCTTCTCCGCGATCATCTTGATCGTGATCGGCCGCGTGCCGGGGAAGTAGCCGGCGCGGGTGGTCGACTCGGTCAGCGTCGAGACGAACCGCAGCCCGGCTCGCTCGGCCTCCGCCTCGCGCAACCCGGTCCGGGCCACCTCAAGGCTGCACACCCTGGTGACCGCGGTGCCGACCACCCCGGGGAACGTCGCGTAGCCGCCGGCGATGTTGATGCCCGCCACCCGGCCCTGCTTGTTCGCGTGGGTGCCGAGCGGGACGTGCACGGGCGCGGCGGAGACCCTGTTGACGGTCTGCACGCAGTCGCCCGCGGCCCAGACGTTGCCGTGCGACAGCGTGCGCATCCGCATGTCCGTGGCGACCCCACCGGCGACGCCGATCTTGACTCCGGCGTCCCGGGCCAGCGCGGTGTTGGGCCGCACGCCGAGTCCGAGCACGACGATGTCCGCGGGGATCTCCCCGCCGGCGGTGACCACCCCGACGGCCTCGCCACCGGCCCCGGTGCGGATCGCGGTGACCTGCTCGTCGGTGAGCAGGGTGACGCCGAGGCCCCGGACCGCGTCCGCGACCAGCGCGCCGACGTCGGGGTCGAGCGTCGACATCGGCTGCGGCGCCGCCTCGACGACGGTCACCTCCAGCCCGCGCTCGACGAAGGCCTCCGCCATCTCCAGCCCGATGTAGCCGCCGCCGACCACGACCGCCCGGCGCGCGCCGTCGCCGGCGACCGCGGCCCGGACCGCCTCGCCGTCGTCCAGGGTCTGCACCCCGTACACGCCGGGCGCGTCGATGCCGGCGATGTCCGGGCGCACCGGGATCGCGCCGGTGCCGAGCACCAGCTGGTCGAAGCTGAGCGTGTGGTCCCCGCCGGTCTCGTGGTCGTGCACGGTGACGACCCCGGCGTCGAGGTCGAGGCCGACCGCCTCCTGCCGCAGCCTGACCTCGATGTCCTGCTTGCGGAACTCGTCGACCGTCCGGGCCACCAGCGCGTCGACCGAGCCGACCAGCCCGCCGATCCAGTACGGGATGCCGCAGGCCGAGTACGACGCGTGCCGGCCGCGGTCGATCGCGATGATCTCCAGCGACTCCGCGCCGCGGCGCCGGCGGGCCTGGGAAGCGGCGGTCATCCCGCCCGCGTCCGCCCCGATGACGACCAACCGCTCGCGGCTCACCTCGCACTCTCCATGCGTCGATCGTGCCAGGCCGCGCCGACCGCCGACTTACGCTGGCCGGGATGCAGCTCGCCGACCTGGACGCGCTCGGTGCCGCGGCCGTCTACCTCGTGGTCATCGGCTTCGTGTTCGCCGAGTCCGCGCTGCTCGTCGGGTTCTTCCTGCCGGGCGACACGCTGCTGTTCGCCGGCGGACTGATCGCGGCCGACGCCGTACGCGGGGTCGACGTCGGCTGGCTGATGGCCGGCGTGCTGGTCGCGGCGGTCGTCGGCGAGACGGTCGGCTACCTGCTCGGGGCGCGGATGGGGCTGCCGATGCTGCAGCGCGGCCGCGGCCGGGTGCTCACCCCCCAGCGGGTGGACAGGGCCGAGGCGTTCACCGAGCGGTACGGCGTGCTGGCGATCATCTCCGCCCGATGGATCCCGTGGGTGCGCACGTTCGCGCCGCTGCTGGCCGGCGCCACCCGGATGAGCTGGCCGAAGTTCCTGGTCGGCAACGTGGTCGGCGCGCTGTGCTGGGCGCCGACGCTGGTGCTGGCCGGCTACCTGGCCGCCTCGCTGCCCTGGCTGCGGCACACCGCGCTGGCGGTTGCGGCGGTCGCCGTCGCGGCGATGACCCTGGTGGGCGGAATCCGCTGGTGGCGGGCGCGGCGGCCGGACGGGCGACGGCTGGGGATGCACGGCCGGTAGCCTGTTCCGGGTGCAGAACCTCGCGCTCCTGCCGAACGCCATCGACCCGGACCACCTGCTGAGCACGTTCGGCCTGCTCGGTCTTCTGATCATCATCTTCGCCGAGTGCGGGCTGCTCGTCGGGTTCTTCCTGCCCGGGGACACGCTGCTGTTCAGCGCCGGACTGCTCACCGCCACCGGCAAGCTCGATGTGCCGTTGTGGGTGCAGCTGGTGACGGTGTCGATCGCCGCGATCCTCGGCAACCTGGTCGGCTACTGGATCGGCTACAAGGCCGGTCCGGCGGTCTTCAACAAGCCGGACTCCCGGCTGTTCCGGCAGGAGTACGTCGACCGCTCGCACGACTTCTTCGAGCGGTACGGCGCCCGCACGATCGTGCTGGCCCGGTTCGTCCCGATCGTGCGTACGTTCGCGGCAGTGATGGCGGGCGCGAGCCGGATGCGCTTCCGGACGTTCGCGATCTACAGCGTGGTCGGCGGAGTGCTCTGGGGCGCCGGGATGATCGCGCTGGGCTACTACCTCGGGCACATCCCGTTCGTCCGCAACACCCTCGAGCCGCTGATCGAGCCGATCCTCATCGTGGTGGTCGTGCTCTCCATGGTGCCGGCGGCGATCGGACTGCTGCGCTCGCGGCGCCGGCGCGACGGGATGAGCTCGGCCCCGCTGCGGGACGAGCCGATCGGGCCGGACGGCAAGGTCGAGGACGACGCCCGGCCGGTTTCCGGCGGCCGGCATCGCATCGACTGAGCCGGGCCGGAGATCATGCGGGACATGACCGACCGGCAGCCGGCCGAGTGCTGGCTCACGGACATGGACGGCGTCCTCGTGCACGAAGGCGTTCCGGTGCCGGGCGCGCAGGAGTTCATCCAGGCGCTGGAGAAGTCGGGCAAGCGCTACCTGGTGCTCACCAACAATTCCATCTACACGCCGCGTGACCTGCACGCCCGGCTGCGTACGTCCGGGATCGACGTGCCGCCCGCGGCGATCTGGACCTCGGCGCTGGCCACCGCGCAGTTCCTCGACTCGCAGCGACCGGAGGGCACGGCGTACACGATCGGCGAGGCCGGGCTGACCACCGCGCTGCACGAGATCGGCTACACGCTGACCGACTCCGACCCGGACTACGTCGTGCTCGGCGAGACCCGCAGCTACTCGTTCACCGCGATCACCCGGGCGATCCGGCTGGTCGACGGCGGGGCGCGGTTCATCGCGACCAATCCTGACCCCACCGGCCCGTCGACGGAGGGCGCGCTGCCGGCGACCGGTGCCGTGGCCGCGCTGATCACCAGGGCCACCGGCGTCGAGCCCTACTTCGTCGGCAAGCCCAACCCGCTGATGATGCGCTCGGCGCTGAACAACGTCGGCGGCCACAGCGAGACGACCGCGATGATCGGCGACCGGATGGACACCGACATCGTCGCCGGCATGGAGGCCGGTCTGGAGACCGTGCTGGTGCTGTCCGGGGTGACGACGCGTGGCATGATCGACCGCTTCCCGTACCGGCCGAGCCGCGTGATCGAGTCGATCGCCGACCTGGTCGAGGAGATTCACTAGCGCGCCGGGCGCCACATCCGGAAGAACGGTGCGCCGTCGGGCAGGTTGATCTCGAACGGGTCCATGTCCCGGTAGCCGGCTCGGCGGTAGAGCCGGATGTTGTCGTCGTTGGTCGCCTCCAGGTACGCCGGGAGGCCGGCCCGGTCGAGCTCCGTGTGGGTCCGGCGCATCAGCGCGCTGCCGAGGCCGGCACCCTGCCGGGTCGGCTGCACGGCCAGGAACGAGAGGTGCCAGTGCCGCTCGTGCGGATGGTGGGTGGCGAACAGCTCGCCGAGCGCGTCGAAGTGCGCCCGGTACGGACCGGCAATCGCGGCCAGCCGCTTGTCGTGGTCGGCCGGCTCGGGGACCGGGCGGGTGTAGTCGAACCAGACCGCGGCGGCGGCCGGGCCGTGCTCGCCGTCGATCACGTCGACCCGGCCGTGCTCGGCCGCGACCCCGGTGAGCAGCGCGAAGAAGTTCGCCAGCACCGGGACCCGCTCGGCCGACGGGGGTACCAGGTAGGCGTTCGGGGCCAGGTCGTCGAAGGAGATCGCGATCAGCTCGCCCACGGCCGGGATCTCCGTGGGCATGGCCGGGCGGATCGTCGGCTCCGTCACGGCGGCAGGATACGTCCGGTTAACTCACCGCTGCGGCCAGTTTGGCGTATTCCGCGCTCAGTGCCGGTTGCTGGTAGTGCGCGTTGAGACCGGACGGGTTAGGCAGCACCCAGAGTGGGACGCCGTCGAGGTCCTCCGGCTGCGGGCCGATCACCGCCTTGGGCCGCCGGAACGCGATGCGGTACGCGGTGATCCCGAGCACCGCGACGCTGCGCGGGCGCCACCGCTCGACGGTCGCGGTCAGCCGCGGGACGCCGGCGCGGATCTCCTCGTCGCCCAGCTCGTCGGCCCGCGCGGTGGCCCGGTTGACCAGGTTGGTCACGCCGATCCCGGCCCGCAGCAGCTCGTCGGTCTGCTCCGGCCGCAGCTTCCGCTCGGTGAGTCCGGCCTCGTAGAGCGTGACCCACAGCCGGTTCGACGGCCGGCCGAAGTGCAGCCCCGCCCAGCCCGACCACAGCCCCGGGTTGATCCCTACCAGCAACACCCGAAGGTCCTCCCGGACCAGATCGGGGACCACCCTCCCGTACGCACCGGCCAGCTCGGCCTTGGTCGGACTCCGCCGCACCGCCCGAGCCGGCCACGCCCGGTCACCGGCCCGGCCCTGGCCGTCCGGGCCGGCTACGAGTTGTCCTTGATGTAGGTGTCGGGATCCTTGTCCTCGATGGGGACGCCGGTGACGTTGGCGGCCTCGTAGGCGACGAAGCTGAGCGCGATGCGGTGGCGGGTGTCGAGGTCGACGTAGCGGCGGAAGTCGGCCAGCCCTTCGTGCTCCTCCTCGCCCATGTGCTCGTCGTTGGCCTTGCGTGCGGCGGTGACGCCGCTCCACCAGCCGCCGGAGCCGACCTCGTGCCGGCTCGCCTCGAGGATCCCGTCCCTGATGTCGTTGTGGTCGCCGATCGCGTCCCTGGTCTCCTCGGCTTCCTCCTCCTCGTGCCGCCGCTCACCCAGCTTCAGCAGCTCCGGGTAGAAGTACAGCTCCTCGGCCTGCGCGTGCACCTCGAGCATCGCGGACAGCCGCGTCCACAAGGTCCCGAGCGTGCCGGTGTCGGCCCGGTCCACCTCGTCGAGCAGGGCGAACATCCGCCGCTGCTCGTGATGGTCAGCAAGAATCACCTCGGTGATGTCCACGCCGGTCATCCTGCCCCAGCTGCGGCCCAGGCGTAGAGGGCTACCGCGACCGAAGTGGCGAGGTTGTAGGACGAGACGCGGTCGCGGATGGGGATGGCGACCAGCCGGGTGGCGCGAGCGCGGACCGCGTCGGACAGGCCGTGGCGTTCGGAGCCGAAGGCGAGCACCGCGTCGGCGGACAGCGTGACTGCGCGCAGGTCGTCGCCGGCCGGGTCGAAGCCGACGACCGCGGCCGGCAGCTCGGTGATCCGGCGTACCGGGATCGCGTAGTGCAGCCCGGCCGCGGCCCGCACGACCGTCGGGTGCCAGGGGTCGACGGTGCCGGTGGTGAGCACGGCCCCGGCCCCGAACCCGGCCGCCACCCGGACGACCGCGCCGAGGTTGCCGAGCTGCCGCGGGTTGTCCAGCAGCACCGCCGGCCCCTCCCCGGCCGGGACCGACTCCGGCCGGCGCGCCAGCCCGACCAGCTCGACCGGCCCGCCGGCCAGCCGGACGACCTCCTCCACCGGCACCTGCTCGACGTCCAGCGTGACGTCCGGCGCGACAGCGGCCAGCACCCGCAGCGCCGCCGCCGGGTCGGCCGAGACCACCCGGTCCAGCCGCGCGCCGAACCGCACCGCGTGCTTGACCGCGTGCACCCCGCTCAGCACGACCGGCTCGGCCACCCGCGCAGCGTAGTCACGGCCGCAGGTCGGTGGCCGCCTTCCCGGTCGCCGGGTCGTACGGGAACGACACCTGCTGGTGGCTCATCACCCACTCGCCCCGGACCCGGCGGAACACCCTGGTCCCCCGCGACCACGTCTCCGCGCGGTCGGCGACCACCCGGTTGAGACCCCAGGCCACCGCGAGGTCGCCGTCGGTCAGCACGGTCAGGTCGGGGATGTCCAGGGTCACGGTCTCGGCCGGGGCCTCCAGCCCGCGCCGGCAGACCTCCCGCACCTCGTCCGCTCCCACGTACGCCAGCGGCGCCTCGTGCTCGTAGGAGACCACGTCCGGCGCGATCGACCCCATTATCCCGTCGAGGTCCTTGGCCGCGGTGGCCGCGAACCACCGCTCGTGTACGGCCCGGACGGCGTCGGCGTCGGCCGGGTCGGACCGGTCCGGGAACGAGTGGTGTTCGTGCGCGACCACCCAGCGCCCGCTCTCCTTGCGCAGGCCGAACGTGATCCGCAGCCGTACGTCCGGATCCTCCACAGCCGTCCCGCACCGCAGCAGCGCGTACGCGAAGGCGACGTCGGCGCCCGCGGTCACCTCCAGCGACAGCAGGTCGAAGGACGCGCCGGACGCCTGCCAGCCGAAGAAGCCGGGCCAGGTCTCCCGGTAGGCGTCGATGCCGCGCACGCCCTGCTGCGGCGGCGGCACGTCGAACATGACGATGTCCTCGGCGTGGTCGGCGAGCACGCCGGCCAGGTCGCCGCGATGCACGGCGTCGGCCCAGCGCTCGATCAGCGCGCGGATCTGTTCGGTGTCGGTGCTCATGCCGGTCTAACCCTCCGCCGTCGCCAGAATCATCGGCAGCCCGAACGTCCGCGCGTGCTTCCCGTCCAGGAACGAGACGACCTCGGCCACCTCGCCGCCGCGCAGGGTGATCACGTCGAGCCCGCCCCACCGCCAGGCGCCGTCCGCCCACAGGTACGTCCCGAACGCGAGCTGTCCGTTGGCCCGGGTCGGCACGAACCGCCAGCGGTCCGACAGCGGCCCGGTGGTCAGGAAGACCCGGATCGCGTCCCGACCGGCGTACCACTCGGGCAGCGGCGGCATCGCGTACCGGGCGTCGGCGGCCAGCATCGCCACGATCGCGTCCACGTCGCCGGCCTCCCAGGCGGCCGCGTACCGGGAGGCGAGCGCACGGACCGCCGGGTCGTCCGGCGCCGGTTGCGGTCCGACGCCGTCGCCGACGGCGCGCCGGGCCCGCTGCAACGCGCTGGTCACCGACGCGGTGGTCGTGTCGAGCATCGCGGCGACCTCCCGGGCCGGGAACGCCAGCACCTCGCAGAGCAGCAGCACGGCCCGCTGCCGCGGCGGCAGTTGCTGCAGCGCCGCCACGAAGGCCAGCTCCACCCGCTCCCGCGACTCGTACGCCTGGGACGGGTCGGGATCCCGCGACGGCCACGGCTCCAGCCAGACCGGTGCGCCCCCGGGGGTGAGGTCGGTCGGCAGCTCCCGGCGCCGGCGGCCGGTCAGCAGCGTGAGCGCGCGGTTGGTGGCGATCCGGTAGAGCCAGGGCCGGATCGGTCCGCGCCCGTCGAACCCGTCCAGCCCGCGCCAGGCCCGGACCAGCGACTCCTGCACCACGTCCTCGGCGTCCTGCACCGAGCCGACCATCCGGTAGCAGTGCGCCTCCAGCTCGCGCCGGTGCGGGCCGACCAGCCGCTCGAAGGCGGCCGGATCCCCGGCCCGCGCCGCCACCAAGTCGTCCATCGCGGCCGCCCGAGCCGGCTACGCGAGCCCGAGGTCGACCAGGTCGTAGGCGGCGCGGTAGGCGAGGCCGGCGGCGCGGATCGCGTCGCCGGCGCCGCGGTCGACGACGACCGCCACCCCGGCCACCTCCGCGCCGGCCTCGCGCAGCGCGTCGACCGCGGTGAGCACGGACGAACCGGTCGTCGAGGTGTCCTCCACCGCGAGCACCCGGCGGCCGGTCACGTCCGGCCCCTCGATCCGCCGCTGCAGACCGTGCGCCTTGCCCTCCTTGCGCACGATGAACGCGTCGATCGGCTGGTCACCGGACGCCGCCGAGGAGTGCATCATCGCCGTCGCCACCGGGTCGGCACCGAGGGTCAGGCCGCCGACCGCCTCGTACGACCAGTCCGCGGTGAGATCGAGCATCACCCGCCCGATCAGCGGCCCGCCGACGTGGTGCAGCGCCAGCCGGCGCAGGTCGAGATACCAGTCGGCCTCCCGGCCGGACGAGAGCGTCACCCGCCCGCGCACGACGGCCAGCTCGGTGATCAGGGTGCGGAGCTGGTCCCGATGGGTCACGAGCACGGACTCTAGAACGTGTCTCCCGCAGACATGTTCGCTGTATCCCGATGGGGCATACCCGCCGGTAGGGTGCG
>Ga0068856_100005393_pt1 | contig 12608 bp, 5 predicted proteins | sample KBSCornC62_FD_66595 | JGI IMG/M metagenome (GOLD analysis project Ga0068856, IMG submission 66595) | Corn rhizosphere microbial communities from Kellogg Biological Station, Michigan, USA - KBS Corn C6-2 | ecosystem: Host-associated > Plants > Roots > Rhizosphere > Soil ...
CTAACCTGGCCGTACCAGGATATACCACCTATCAGGCCATGCCTAACGGCTTCAGCGCGGCTTCAAGGCCAGCCCCGGATACAGCTCATAATATCAGCAAGGCACTTGCGTTAAAGCCGACACTCGTGCTGATCAGCTTTCCGACGAATGATATTGCTGCGAACTATACAGATGATGAAACATTGTCAAACTATGCAACAATAACGCACATGCTCGACTCGGCTAATGTGCAATATATTGTTTTCAGCACACAACCGCGTAATTTCCCAACGGCGGCTCAGCGCCTGCGGTTAAAGACATTTAATGACAAGGCGAAGGCTGAGTATACCGTTCACTATAATGATTTTCTCGATCAACTGAGTAATCCTGATTATTCGATCAAAACAATCTATTCAGCCGGCGACGGGATACATCTGAATAATGCCGGACACACGATTATCTATAATGCAACAATGAACCAGCAGGTATTCAGATCATCTATCGGGCTTAAGTAGAAAGTAGCTTACTTTTTGATGGCGCTGAACAACGGATCGGTAGCAGCAGGAATCTCTGCGGGAGTTGTGTCCTGAGCATCCTCCTCTTTAGGCGGCATTACAGCGCAGGGATACCCGAATAAACACCGGTCCTTGATCATCGTTGCCACTTCAGCCGGAACGTAGTCTTCCCAGCCGCTAGTTCCTTCTTTGATCAGTTGCAATACGCTATCAGTTTGCACATGCAGATTCTTCTCATTGTAGTGGCTAATATCTTCGATCTTGTTATTCGCAATCAGGTAGCGATACAGGTCAATGAGATGCGGCGGCGGGTAAAAGCGCAGGCAGTTCATGATAGTTCTGTCGCGCAATGTTGGATAGATAAACAATTTTACGTTGCGGCTGAAAAGCGTTGCAAACGACTCCAATATACCGCCCGGAAGATCGACATAATGCTCTTCACCGAAAATATATTCGAGGTTCGGATAACCCAATACCACGCCCATCTTCAGTGAGGTGATCTTTGATAAATAAGCCACAAGTTTATAATACTCGTGGAAATTGGAGATCAATACAGTCTGCCCCAGGGAGCAAAGAATATCAACCCGATCGAGGAAGTCTTTTTCATCAATATCGGCGCCCAGATCTGCATTGCGTTCCTTTAACGACTGGAGAGTAAGCTCGGCAATAACGACCACATTTTCCTGCTGAACATCCGGCTCCTGCATAAATTGCTTCACACCGGTTGTCAGCATGTCCATGTGCACATTGAGCAACGGGCGGAAGCGGCCGCGAACTACGACAATATTCTTTTTATGCAAAACTTCTGAGGGCTGTTGATTCTTGCCGTCCGGGCCGAATAGAGCCGCATCCGAAAAACCGTATTTCACCAGGTGCAGACTCATCAGCCTGTTATCCACCTTTGTAAAGTTAGGGCCCTCAAAACGAATCATGTCGATCTGGATCCTATCACGAGACAGATCATCCATCAGCGATTGCAGGAACACATTCGGCACATCGTTGTAATAGAAACAAGCGTACATCAGGTTGACACCCAGTATACCAACCGCTTGCTGTTGCAGGTTATTATCATTATCGAGCAGTTTCACGTGCAATACCACATCGTTGTACTGGCCGTTAGGCTCCAGTTGGAAACGCACACCCAACCAGCCATGCCCTTCATTGGTTTTATGGTAATTGAGGGCTGCCATCGTATCAGCGAATGCAAAAAAGGTGGTAGTATCGCCCCGTAGCCCCGCTAGACGTTCTATCAGCAAACCATACTCGTGCTCCAACATGGATATAAGCCTCGATTCGCTAACGTAACGCCTTGTTTTCTGCACGCCGTAGATCGCATCCGAAAAAGTCATGTCGTAAGCCGACATGGTTTTGGCGATAGTACCTGACGAACCGCCAGCCTTAAAGAAATTGGCCGCTACATCCTGTCCCGCACCTATCTCGGCAAATGAACCGTAAATTTTGGGGTCAAGATTGAGTGCGAGGGCTTTTTGCTTTGTTCCGATATCTTTATTGTGGATGGCGTTCATACTTTATTTTTGGGGTGAGGGGAGTGATTATCATGCCTCGATAATATATGCAAAAATAAGCTTTTTTGAACATTACCGGGGTTATTAAATCTTTAATTCTTTGCCCTAATATTTGCAAAAAATTATCTTATAAGTTAAAAAAACATGAAAAACTTCAACCTGAATAGCTACCTTTGCCAATACTATTTGTGTGATTTGATGAACCGCGATTTTTTAAGGTGAAATACTATCGCCAGTAATTAATTCGTTACAAATTAAAATAAAAGATTATTTTTAGCTATATTAAAAACGAATTACATGCCAGCCGACAGCGTTCAGCTATTCCCGAAGCTAAATTTTAACTGAAGGCAAACAATTTATACTGAATTTCCTTTATTGGAGTTGGAGCCGTACTTATATACTTTTAGCAGATCCTTTTTTAGATTTTTTACAGCGGCTGATATTGATTTTCAGCTCAAAAATTCTTTAATTAGTTTTTAACTATTGCTAAACCTGCACTATGGAAAATGATTTTCTTGATGAAGTCCTGGAGGCGACGAAAAAGAGCAGTCTCAACGGGACTAATGGGCATCATACGGATTCGCTGGATCTACAGGAGCTGCTAAAGGTTCTCTCACTTGTAAAAAATGGAAAGCTGAATGTGCGCATGCCGGTTACGCAGGCGGGCATAAACGGCAGGATATGCGAGGTGCTAAACGACATCATTGAGATGAATGAGCGTTTGGTGGCTGAAATATCCTCCGCCGAAAAGATTATCGGTAAAAAAGGCGATCTGTCTAAACGTATCGAAATGCCCGACGCCAAAGGCGAATGGGCAAACGGCGTTGCGTCGCTTAATAACCTGATAGCCGACCTGACCTCTCCCACCCTGGAGATCGCCGGTATGATCAACTCGGTAGCCAACGGCGATCTTTCCAAACATATACCATTAGAAATTAAGGGACACCCGCTGAAAGGCGAGTTCCTCCGCATAGCCAAAGAATCGAACCAGATGCTTGCCAAGCTGCAGTTATTCTCCATGGAGGTAACGCGGGTAGCGCGCCAGGTGGGTTCGGAAGGTAAACTGGGTGAGCAGGCCAAGATTAAAGGTGTAGCCGGTGTATGGGCCGAGTTGACCGACTCGGTAAACCAGATGGCCGGTAACTTAACGGCCCAGGTACGTAACGTAGCTGCGGTAACAACAGCGGTAGCAAAAGGTGACCTTTCCCGAAAGATCACCGTGGAGGCCAAGGGTGAGATTTTGGAACTGAAGAACACTATTAATACGATGGTGGATCAGTTGAACTCCTTCTCGTCCGAAGTAACCCGTGTGGCGCTGGAAGTAGGTACCGAGGGTAAACTCGGTGGCCAGGCAAAAGTGCCGGGTGTTGCGGGTACCTGGAAGGACTTGACTGACTCGGTGAACCGTATGGCGGGTAACCTTACCTCGCAGGTGCGTAATATAGCGGGTGTAACGACCGCTGTAGCAAACGGTGACTTATCCAAGAAGATCACGGTGGACGTGAAGGGAGAGATGCTCGAGCTGAAAAAGACCATCAATACGATGGTGGATCAGCTGAACTCGTTTGCATCCGAAGTAACCCGTGTGGCGCTGGAAGTAGGTACGGAAGGTAAGCTAGGCGGCCAGGCGCGTGTGAAGGGTGTTGGTGGTGTATGGAAGGATCTGACTGACTCTGTAAACCAGATGGGTAGTAACCTGACCGACCAGGTGCGTAATATAGCCGGTGTGACGACAGCCGTGGCAAAAGGTGACCTTTCCCGAAAGATCACAGTTGATGCCAAAGGCGAGCTCCTCGAATTGAAGAATACGATCAATACCATGGTGGACCAGTTGAACTCCTTCTCCTCCGAGGTAACCCGTGTGGCGCGTGAGGTGGGTTCGGAAGGACAGCTTGGTGGCCAGGCCAACGTGCCGGGCGTAGGCGGTACCTGGAAAGACTTAACTGATTCGGTAAACCAGATGGCCGGTAACTTAACAGGCCAGGTGCGTAATATAGCCGAGGTAACAACAGCCGTGGCAAAAGGCGACTTGTCTAAGAAGATCACGGTGGACGTGCAGGGCGAGATGCTTGAGCTAAAAGTGACCATCAATACCATGGTGGACCAGTTAAACTCGTTCGGCTCGGAAGTAACCCGTGTGGCGAGGGAAGTAGGTTCTGAAGGGCAACTTGGTGGCCAGGCCAACGTGCCGGGAGTTGCAGGTACCTGGAAGGACTTGACCGACTCGGTAAATAAAATGGCTGATAACTTAACGTCCCAGGTGCGTAACATCGCCGAGGTAACGACGGCTGTGGCCAAGGGCGACTTGTCGCGTAAGATCACGGTAAACGCCAAGGGCGAGCTTCTCGAGCTGAAGGATACGATCAATACGATGGTGGACCAGCTTCGCGGTTTCGCATCCGAAGTAACGCGTGTGGCACGTGAGGTGGGCTCGGAAGGACAGCTTGGCGGCCAGGCCAACGTACCCGGCGTGGACGGTACATGGAAGGACTTAACAGACTCAGTAAATAAAATGGCCGGTAACTTAACGGCCCAATTAAGAAATATAGCCGACGTATCTATCGCGATCGCAAACGGTGACTTGTCCAAGAAGATCACGGTTGACGTGCGCGGCGAAATCTTGCAGCTGAAGGAAACCATTAATACGATGGTGGACCAGCTTCGTGGTTTCGCATCCGAAGTAACGCGTGTTGCACGTGAGGTGGGTACGGACGGTAACCTGGGTGGACAGGCCTTCGTGCCGGGTGTTGCCGGTACCTGGAAGGACTTGACCGACTCGGTAAACCAGATGTCCAGTAACTTGACCGCCCAGGTGCGTAATATCGCCGAGGTGACGAAGGCGGTGGCATCGGGTGACTTGTCCAAAACAGTAATCATCGACGTTAAGGGTGAGATATTCGAGTTGAAGAATACAATCAACACGATGGTGGATCAGCTGAACTCGTTCGCGTCCGAAGTAACGCGTGTTGCGCGTGAGGTGGGTACGGAAGGTAAGCTGGGTGGCCAGGCGCACGTAAAAGGTGTGGCCGGTACCTGGAAGGACTTGACTGATTCCGTGAACCAGATGGCATCCAACCTTACAGGCCAGATACGCGGTATTGCTAAAGTGGCCACCGGCATTGCAAAAGGAAACCTGAAGCAACGCCTTTCTATCAACGCTCTCGGTGAGGTGGCCCAGCTGACAGATACTATCAACGAAATGATCGATACACTCGCCGTGTTTGCGGATGAGGTGACCACGGTTGCTCGTGAGGTAGGTGTGCAGGGGCGCTTGGGTGGCCAGGCCAGTGTACCGGGTGCATCGGGTACGTGGAAGGATTTAACCGAAAACGTGAACCAGCTGGCGCAGAATCTTACCGTACAGGTACGTTCAATATCCGAAGTTGCCTCGGCGGTAACCAAGGGTGACTTGACCCGTACTATACGTGTGGACGCCAAAGGTGAGCTGGAAGCTTTGAAAGATACCATTAACCAGATGATCGCTAACCTGAAGGATACCACACTGAGGAACCATGAGCAAGACTGGTTGAAATCGAACCTTGCGAAATTCGCACAGATGCTCCAGGGCCAGCGTGACAGGAATGCGGTTGCCAACAAGATACTCTCGGAATTGGCCGAACTGGTGAACGCCCGCTATGGTGCGGTGTACATCCTCGAGCAGCGTGACGCCGCGGATGAAGGTATACTGAAGCTATTTGCCGGTTACGCGCAAAAGACAAGGAACAACATCAGCCAGGAATTTGCGCTGAGCGAAGGCCTGGTAGGCCAGTGCGCCACAGAAAAGGAACGTATCAGGTTGACAAACGTTCCTGCCGAATACTTACAGATCAGTTCGGGTATCGGCAGTGCAGCACCGCTCGACCTTGTGATCCTGCCTGTACTGTTCGAGAACAACGTGAAGGCGGTTATCGAGCTGGCATCCTTTGAGAAATTCAGCGATACACACATCGACTTCCTCGATCAGTTGACGGAAAGTATCGGTATCGTGTTGAACAACATCGAAACCAATACCCGTACAGAGGAACTCCTGAAACAATCGCAATCACTTGCATCCGAGCTTTCGTCTCAGCAGGAAGAATTGAGGCGCGCCAACGACGAGCTGCACGACAAGGGCCGCTCGCTCGAGGAAAAAGCCGAGCAGCTGACACTAACCTCAAAATACAAATCGGAGTTTTTGGCCAACATGTCGCACGAGTTGCGTACGCCGCTTAACAGCTTATTGATCCTGGCGCAGCAACTCTTTGAAAACCCTGAGGGTAACCTCACCGAAAAGCAAAAGATGTTTGCTAAGACCATCCACTCCTGCGGTGATGACCTGATCCAACTGATCAATGATATCCTCGACCTTTCGAAGATCGAATCAGGTGTGATTGCGGCTGATGTGATGCCGGTAAGCTTTAAGGAAATTGCCGGTTTTGCTGAATCGACCTTCAGACCAATTTCGGAAGCCAAAAACCTGAAATTCGAAATCGATATTGAGGATACACTACCCGAATTGATAGAAACCGACATGCAGCGTTTGAACCAGATCCTGAAAAACCTGTTGTCGAACGCATTCAAATTTACCGAAAAGGGCCGTGTGAGGCTGGCTATTTTCAGACCGGGATCAGATCAGGAAAATCCGCTTACCAACACCGATTCGGTGATCGCCTTTTCGATCGAAGACTCGGGTATCGGTATTTCCAAAAACACCCAGGGCATCATATTCGAGGCCTTCCAGCAGGCAGAAGGTTCAACCAGTCGTAAATATGGTGGTACAGGCCTGGGTCTTTCAATCAGCAAGGGTTTTGCCGAGTTGCTTGGCGGTACAATTACTGTTACGAGCGAGCTCGGTAAGGGAAGCGCATTCACCCTTTATCTGCCATTGAAATATAAAGAAGAGAAGATGACTCAGCCGGCGGTTAAAGAGACTGCCTATCCTTCTTCAACCAGTCAGCATAGCCGCTCCAGCCTAATGGAAGCTGAACTGCTGATCGACGACGACCGCCATAGCATTGTTGCTGAAGACAAAGTATTGTTAGTGATTGAGGACGACCTCAGGTTCACCAAAATATTGGTCGATAAGGCACACGACTTCAACCTGAAGGTGGTAGTTGCAATGAGTTATCTGGAAATCTTCGATAGTATCATCAAATACAACCCGGTAGCCATTACGCTCGACGTGAACATGCCTGAATCCAACGGCTGGAAAATATTGAAACTGCTTAAGAGCGATCTCAACTTGAGGCATATACCAGTGCACGTGATATCGGGCGAAGACAACAAGGTGGCCGCCCTGAAATTCGGCGCTAAATCATTCAGCTTAAAACCGCTGTCAAACACTCACCTCGTTGATCTGATGAGTGGCATCGTTAACTTCCATGAGCAGATTAAAAAACGTGTCCTCATTATTGAAGACAATGAAACTGAGCTGGAAAAATTATCGGAATTGATAAGCAACGAAGCTATCGAAGTTGTAACATCAACAACAGCGAAAAAAGGCCTGGGAATGTTGAAAAAGGGAATGTTCGATTGTATCGTAGTTGACTTTATGCTGCCCGACGCCAATGGCATCGATCTGATTAATAAGATTAATTTGCTGAAACAGCAGCAAACAACCATCATCCTGCATTCGGCAAGGGACTTTACCCAGGAAGAGTTGATCCAATTGAAACGATTGAATCATAAGATCATTACAAAAACGCCGACTTCGCCGATACAGCTTTTTGAAGAAATCCTGGTATTGCTTCATATCAACAAGAAGTATATTGATGAAAGCAAGCTGAAGCTAATTGACGGCATCCGCCCTTACAACGACGTGTTGGATGGTAAAAAAGTTCTGGTAGTTGACGACGACGTTCGAAATCTTTTCGCGCTAACAGCTGTTTTTGAGAGATCAAAGATAGAAGCTATCACAGCAGAGAGCGGCAGGGAAGCGCTTGAAATACTGAACAAAGATAAAAACATCGACATCGTGCTGATGGACATCATGATGCCTGAAATGGACGGCTACGAGACCATACAGATCATACGCAAGGAGCCAAGGAACAAAACCTTGCCGATCATTGCCGTAACTGCCAAAGCCATGATTGGCGACAGGCAAAAATGTATTTCATCGGGTGCATCGGATTACATTACCAAACCCGTAAAAACCGAGCAACTATTATCGCTAATGCGCGTTTGGTTGATTAAATAAAAACTATGCTGCCAGAATTCTCATTAGGTACGAAGAAAAAGAAAAAAATAAGCGAGGACACCATCAAGATACTGTTGGTGGACGATAACGAGAACAACCTCCTTTCGATGGAAGTAATTTTGGAGAATGAGGGCTACTCGTTTTCTAAAGCTACGTCGGGTAAGGAGGCATTGAGAATACTTCTTAAGGAGGATGATTTTTCGCTCATCCTCCTGGATGTCCGCATGCCGATCATGGATGGCTATGAAACGGCCGAGCTGATCCTGCAGCGGGATAAACTGCGGCACATACCAATCATTTTCATTACTGCGCAGGACCATGAAGATGAATCGATGTTTAAAGGCTACGAGGCCGGCGGTGTCGATTTTATATTGAAACCAATTAATCCGGAAATTCTGCGAGCCAAGGTGGCCGTTTTTGCCGAATTACATCGCAAAACCCAGTTGCTGAGGAACCAGGAAGAGAAACTACAGGCCATTAACGAAGACCTGATGAGTTTAACAGCCGACCTGGAAAAACGGGTATTACAACGCACGCTTGAACTAGAGAACGCCAACTACGAACTTAAATCCCTTAACGCTTCAAAGGATAAATTCATCTCGGTAATATCACATGATATCCGTAACCCGTTAACCTCTTTGCTGGCATCATCAGAAACGCTGAGTAAAGATATTCACAGGCTCGATCCCGCGCAGGTGGAACGGTTTGCAGCGATTATTAACCGCACTTCTAAAAAGATACTTAACCAGTTGAACGAACTGGTGGATTGGGCGAAAAAACAACGGGAAAAGACCAATTTTAATCCCGAAAAGATCAATTTGTCGCATAACATAAATGAGTCGCTGGATTTATTGAGGATCAATGCTGTTCAGAAAAGGATCAAATTTGAAAACGATATCGACGGCGAAGTTCATATCAATGCCGACTCGCTGATGTTCAGGTCCATTTTGCAGAACCTGGTATCTAATGCCATTAAGTTTACGCCATACGGAGGCCAGCCAATTAAATTTAGTGCGAGCGCTCAGGAAAACAGCGTCGAAATCTGCATCCAGGATCACGGCATCGGAATGTCTCCCAAAACAGCCGAAATGTTGTTCACCAATTTCAGTAAACCTTCAACTGATGGCACTGAGCAGGAAAAAGGCAGCGGATTGGGATTGTTACTCGTAAAAGACTTTGTAACACAGCACGGTGGCGCCATCAACGTCGAAAGCGAAGAGGGCAAAGGAACATGCATACGTTTCACCATGCCGGCTATTTGATAACGCTGATTTCGCCCGTTGATTCGAGGTGTATTTCCTTTACATCCTTTAAGTCCGATTGATTAGCCTTTCTCCTGACGTCTGCCTTCAGATCATCGTAGGTCATTAAACCTACACGCAGGTTTTCACGATGTATCTTGCCATTTCTATACAAAATTTTGGGTGCCCCCTGCGTCAACCGTGTCACAAATTTGCTGTATATCCTAAGCCAGGCGATGCCGCGATGCAGCAATACGAACACCAGGCAGCATGCGACTGTGGGGACGAATGCAGATGCGCCAACGACAGCCCTGCTCATTACGCTACCCAGGATTATCACAATGGTGGTATCGAACGCCGATTTTTTTCCGAACGTGCGGCGGCCCGATATACGGATGAGAATTAAAGTAATAAGGTAAATAACCACGGCACGTGCCGACATCTGGAACATCGTGAGATCCTTCCCTTGTCCGAATATATTATATATAATATCCATAGCTTGATCGGTTATCTTGATTCTGAATAACAGTCAACCAGTCGGGATAGTTTCAGAACGGATACCCGATAGCGAGATTGAATACCGGACTGTGTAAATTGAAACGATATGGCTGACCAGGCGGGAATGGGTACCGAACCGGGAAGCCCATATCTGTCCGCAATAGCAACACCGTAAAATCAAAGCGCAAACCGAAACCCCAGTCAACGGCCATTTGGTTCAGGAAATGGCTGCTAAAAGTAGCTCCGGGCAGATCAGCATGCGATTTGGTATTCCATATATTTCCTGCATCCATAAACAAGGCTCCGTTGACAACGCTGAATAATTTGGCCCTGTATTCCACATTGGCCTCAATTTTTATATCGCCTGATTCATCAGGAAGGAAATTGGTTCCATGAGTCAGTTCTTCGGGAATAATGTATGTTCCGGGCCCTACAGAGTGTGCCTGGAAACCACGCAGACTGTTGGCACCGCCGATAAAAAACTGTTGAGAATAAGGCAAAATGGTGGAGTTACCATAAGGCAAACCTATATCGAACATTACGCGTGTAGCCAGCTTACTATTCTTGCCTAGCTTATGGTAAAACCTGAACTCGTTCTCAAACTTCACATATTGATCAAACGGCGTATTAAAAAGCTTGCTTACTTTTCCATGAAGGGTATCAGCACCGCTAAGAATCCCAACCAGGTTGCCCGAAAGACTAATTTTTCCATCGTAATAGTACGTATTGACCTTTTGCGTTTCGGTGGTGTTGGTATATATGTAGCTGTACGACGGACCAAAAGTAAACTGCTTATCGATGACGTGTGCCAGCGATGGGTTACGCGTTTTGGCAATACTATCCGTGTATATCTTCGTTACATTAGCCGAATTGACATAAGTAAGATCGAGCAAATCCAGCGTATGCTGTTTATGAAGGCTCGGCTTCCACTGGTACCCCCATGAGAAGCTGAACGAATTAAGATTATACAGCTTTGTCCGATCAATTAATGTGTACCCTACCGACAGGATCGTTTTGGGAATAAATGCGTTATCTGTTTTAAAATTGAACGGACTGACAAATCGCGGCCACGTTAGCGATGGCTGTACACCAAACTGGTAAACATTGTAGCCAGCGTTGTATTTACCAAATTGGATATCGCGACTGGCAAAGAAGGTGATATTATACAATTCCGCTCCTTTAAACATATTCCGGTTCTTAAAATTGAAGTTAAGCTGGGTACCGTCGTAGTTTGATGAGGTTTGATGTTCTTCGATATCAAACTGCAGCGACTTTCGCTTTTGCTGAGTCAGGAAATAGTAGATGTCCAAATAGGCTGAATCGGGGGTTACGTCCTCGAAACGATTCTTAACAAACCTAAACGGTCCGAGCTGCATAAATCTACTCAAGGAATTGTTATGCTCTGTACGGTTATAAATATCACCGGGATGCAGCAGCACACTATTTTTAAATACATAAGGTTTGATAGTATTTGCCGGATCGATTACGTTATACCACCGGTATTTGACCGCGGAATCTAGTTTAAGCGATGTATCCTTTATGGTATAATGCGGATAGAGGTAGATGTTCCTGATCTTGTATATCCAGGTAGCTTCGTCGGGCGTCTCGGGCTTTACAGTAACAAACAAGTTTACCTTATGCCCGGCAACTGTACTGTCGTATTTCATCAGCAGATCTTCGGGTGCGAAGTAGTAAAATCCTTCCTCTTTTAACCTGGCATCTATGCGTATCCGCTCGGCTTTAATAATGTCGAGGTTGAACTTATCGCCAACCTTCAATAGTGTTTGCGGGGCCGTTCCTGCCACGGCAGTGTCCACATCATCTTTGATATTAGGGAAAGTTATTTGGTTATAATGATATGACGGTCCTGTTTGAATTGTATAAATTGCCTTGGCTATTTGCTTCTTGCTGGTGGTATCGCCTACCGCCTGCGCCAGGAAATAACTTTCGTTCTGCAGGCGATTCTTCATTATTTGCGCATTCTTATCAACATCAACCGAGCTGATTAGCACAGGCGGCTCACCCATGTGTGTGTTCAAATAATGCCTTAGACCTTTTTTCTTGTTGGTTCTTGTTTTAAAATACACCCAAAGCTTAAACCGGAGACCTAATATTTTCCCGTTAGGTTGGGGCCTTACCAGGCTTTCCATTTCGTCCTTTAGGTCGCCTGCTTCACCCTTAGTTGTATTTTTATCGGTAATATTAATTTTTGCGCCATCATACAATTTTTGACCAGGCGCAAGGAATTTGGTGGTGCTGCATGAGCTACAGATCAGTACTATAAATAAAATAAGTAAACGTTTATGCGGGGTCATGTTAGTTACAATGGTTCATCTTCGGGTTGTTCCAACTCTGTCGAAACGACACCGGCCTGTTTGTCAGTTTGTTTTTGTTCTTCTTTTTTCTGTTTTTGCTCTTCCTTGTACTGTTTTTCAAGCTCCTTATCCTTTTTCGGCTTTTTCGCGAAGAGTTCCATAAAATGATTGAAATCGTAGGTAATGGTAAATCCAACACCGGTTTCTACCACTTCGCCTTCTACAACAATAAACCGGTCGCGGCGATAGGCTCTTATCATGTACCTGCCGTCCTTCGTTAGCAGGTAATTGACGGAGACATTGCCGGCAATGTCAGTCGTTTTTTGCCCCGTCTGATTCTGGCCCTCCAGGTTAAAGTT
>Ga0068856_100005397_pt1 | contig 12606 bp, 15 predicted proteins | sample KBSCornC62_FD_66595 | JGI IMG/M metagenome (GOLD analysis project Ga0068856, IMG submission 66595) | Corn rhizosphere microbial communities from Kellogg Biological Station, Michigan, USA - KBS Corn C6-2 | ecosystem: Host-associated > Plants > Roots > Rhizosphere > Soil ...
GCGTGGAACACGCGGCCCTCGATTTCGGCAAGCCGAGCGCGCAGGCCCGCCGCCGCTTCGGCATAAGCCCCAACCGTCGCTTGGTCGAGCAACGAGAGATCGAGACGGCTGCACGGATCTCCCGCAGGTGCTGCGCGTCGGTCGCCACTGCACGCGGTGGGCAGTATGAGCGCGAGCGCAACGGCAACCGCGACCCATCGAGCCGCGCGGGTGGCGGGCGTTTTCATCCCTTCTTCAGGCGCGGCGTCAGCATGGTTGCCGGTCACTCGCTATTTCAGCTCACCGGTCTGAACGCGGCAACCAGAAAACCACGTCGCAACTCACGATACCCGACCAGCGCTGCGAGTTGATAAACCATCCGTAAACCGTTGGCAGCGCGATCCATTTCACGCCCACCGTTATTGGTGGTCGAGCGCGGCGGGTACGAGTCGGCGGCTCCCGAACTCAGACTTCCGAAGCCGCCGGCCAACTTTGGTTCACGAAGCGCGCCCGAACGGTTTGCGGATCAGCGCCGAGCCTCAGATCGCGTGGGGAAAGGGCGGCGCTTCGTCGTAGCGGCGATCGCGGCCGTTGATGTACCGCACCGGGATGGCCGCGAATTCTTCGGGCGACAGATCGAGCGTTGGGACGTGCACGCCGTGAAACGTGCCGCCGAGCGACTCGAGCTCCCCGCGCGCAAAGGCGCGGACCCCGCAGATCCGACAAAACGTAAACGTGAGGTGAGGCTCGGAATCGCCCGCCGGCGTCCAGCGGTACTCGGTCACGCCCGTGCCGTCGATTAGGCGGAAGCGCTCTGCGCCCTTGGCGAAGGCAAACCACGCGCGTGCCTTGGCGCAGTACGAACAGTTACAGCGATTCGAGCCTTCAGCGAGGTCGAGGTCGGCTTCGAAGCGAATTGCGCCGCAGTGGCAGCTTCCTGAATAGGTTTTGACGGACATGAGGGCTCCTCGGTGAGTGGTTGCACTTTGCAACCGGTTGCCAAGTTACCCAACCGCTTGCATAATGCAATCAGTTTTTTCACCCATGCCCCCCAACGCCCCGCGCTCGTACTGCCCGATCAATCTTTCGCTCGAAATCTTCGGCGATACGTGGACCCTTCTGGTGCTGCGCGACATGATGTTCGCCGGCAAGCGGCACTTCCGCGAGCTCCTGCAGTCGGACGAGCGCATCTCTTCGAACATCCTCGCCGACCGGCTCAGCCGGCTGCTCGAGCACGGCATCCTCACGAAGTCCGACGACCCGACCCACAAACAAAAAGCGATCTACACCCTCACCGAGAAGGGCATCGAGCTCCTGCCGATTGTCGTGCAGATCGGCGCCTGGGGCTCACGCTGGGTGCCCGACGCCAAGAAACTCGAGGCCGCCCAACGCAAATACCTGCGTGAAATCCAAGAAGGCGGCCCCCGCGCGTGGGCGAAGCGAATGGACGAACTGCGCGCCGAGCATTTGCGCTGACGGGCCCTGCCGTAGCGCAGCTGAATTTTTTTGGGGGGGGGCGTGGGCACGGGGCCCGCGGAAAAAGCGCGCACGTCGCGGGCAAGCTCGCCCGCTGCGACTCGTGCCGGAACGATCGTCGTCTCGCGACCGTACACGGCCCGGGCGCACGAGCAGTGGTTGGTGCAGGCGCTCTGAGCGGTGGCTCAGCGATCGATCATGCGCTGTTGTTGCGGCGGGTAGCGCTCGCCGGAAGGCGTGATTTTCGACGCCTCTTCGTCGAGGGTGCGGAGCTCTGCGGCCGTGAGCACGAGCTCGGCCGCGCTCGCGTTCTCGATCATGCGCGCCGGCTTCGTCGTGCCGGGGATCGGGACGATCCACGGCTTCTGCGCCAGCACCCAAGCGAGCGCGATCTGGCTCGGGGTCGCGTTCTTCTCTTGCGCGACGCGCGCGAGCAGATCTACGAATGCCTGGTTTGCCTGCAGATTTTCCGGGGAGAACCTCGGGATCGTGCGTCGGAAGTCGCTCGCATCGAAGCTCGTGGACGGTGCGAGCTTGCCGGTGAGAAAGCCCTTTCCAAGCGGGCTGAATGGCACGAAACCGATGCCGAGCTCCTCCAAAGTCGGCAGCACGCTCGTCTCCGGCTCGCGCCACCACAGCGAATACTCGCTCTGCAGCGCCGTCACCGGCTGCACGGCGTGCGCGCGACGGATGGTCTGCGCGCCCGCCTCGGATAGGCCGAAGTGCTTGACCTTCCCTTCACGGATCAGATCCTTCACCGCGCCGGCCACGTCTTCGATCGGCACCGCGGGGTCGACGCGGTGTTGGTAGTAAAGGTCGATCGCTTCGACCTTCAGCCGCTGGAGTGAGCCCTCCGCGGCCTGCTTGATGTGCTCGGGCCTGCTATTCAACACGCTCCAGCGCGCTTCACCGGCTCGTTCCGGCGCGAACCCGAACTTCGTCGCGATCACGACCTGACCGCGAAACGGCGCGAGCGCCTCGCCGACGAGCGCCTCGTTCACGAGTGGCCCATACACCTCCGCCGTGTCGAAGAACGTGACGCCGCGCTCGACCGCGGCGCGAAGCAGCGCGATCATCTCGCGCTCGTCTTTCGCCGGCCCGTAGCTCCAGCTCATGCCCATGCAGCCGAGGCCGATCGCCGAGACCTCCGGCCCGCGCGGGCCGAGCTTGCGTTTGGGGATCACGCTTCCTCCCCCTTTTCGAACAGCGCCTTGGCGCGGTTGACCGCCGACATCGCGCTCGGCCAGCCCGCGTAGAACGCCAGGTGCGTGATCAGCTCGATCAGCTCCTCGCCGGAGACGCCGTTTTTGAGCGCGTTCGGCACGTGAAAATCGAGTTGCTCGGTCTTGCCCAGCGCGACCAACGCGGCGCAGGTGATGAGGCTCCGATCGCGCTTCGAAAGCTGCGGGCGCTCCCAGACGTCGCCGAACAGGACGTCTTCGGTGAGCTCGACGAGCTTCGGCGCGATGGCACCGAGAGACTCCCGCACCGCACTCTGCTTTTTTTCGGCCATGACTGCTTCTCCTCTTCCGACGATTGCCGGCATGATCACGAGCGTTGCGTTTCGCGCCGTGGCGCGCACGGAGTTCGCGGGTGCGGCGATGGCTCACGGTCGCAGCAGCGTCTTGATCGCGCGCCGCTCGTCCATTGCGCGATAGCCTTCCGCCACCTGCTCGAGCGGGAGCGTGAGATCGAAGACCTTTCCGGGATCGATCTTTCGCGCCAGGATGAGCTCGATCAGTTTTGGCAGATAGCGCCGGACCGGCGCGGGGCCACCGTGAAGGTGCACGTGGCGAAAGAACAAATTCTGCCCGTCGAGCTCGACGCCGTGGGGGACGCCAACGTAGCTCACGTAGCCGCCGGGGCGCGCGGCACCGATCGCCTGCAGCATCGACTCCTGTGTGCCGACGCACTCGAGCACTGAATCGGCGCCGATGCCGCGGGTGAGCTCCTTGATCCGTGCGATGCCCGCGTCGTCACGCTCACTGACGATGTCGGTCGCGCCGAACGCGCGCGCGAGCTCTTGGCGCGGAGCGTGACGGCTCATGGCAATGATCCGCTCGGCGCCCATTTGCGCGGCGGAAAGCACCGCGAGCAGGCCGACCGCGCCGTCACCGACGACGACGACCGTCTTGCCCGGCTTCACGTTCGCCGCGTCGGCCGCAAACCAGCCCGTACCGAGCACATCGGACGCCGCCAGCAGACTCGGCACCAACTCGGCCGACGGCACATCGCGCGTTGCGACCAACGTGCCGTCGGCGAGCGGCACGCGCAACATCGGAGCTTGCGCGCCGCCGACGGGCTGCCGGTGTTGGCACGAAGTCTGATAACCGGCCAGACAGTGCGGACAGGTGTTATCGGACGCAAAGAACGAGCCGATCACGAACTGCCCCGGCCTTAGCGACGTAACCTGCGAGCCGACTTCCTCGACGATGCCGCAGTACTCGTGCCCGATTGGCGTCGGTTCCCTGGTTTGAGAAATTCCGCGATAGGGCCAAAGATCCGAACCGCAAATGCAGGTCGCCGACAGCTTCAGAATTGCGTCGGTCGGTTCGACGATTTTGGGCTCTGCGCGCTCCTCGTAGCGCACGTCGCGCGCACCGTGAATCACCGCTCCTTTCATGTGCGTATCCTCCTTGATTTGCGGTTACCGCTCGTCGCCGACTTCTTCGCCGCACTCGGTGGCGATACGTCGAGCGTCGAGCACGAAGCAAATAATGAGCCCACGCGCGGCGCCGCGGTAGCCGTCGTACTGGCGACAGCCTGTTTAGCCACACTCGACAATCGCTGCGTGCTTTGGCGCACTCCAGCCGGGAATTCGACGTCTTTCCCGCCGGTGCCGCCATTTTGCCGTGGCACGCCGACACCTCGTCAGCGGCGCCCTGCGCGATCCGGCGTCGCGCGATCCGCGGTGAGCGCCTCCGCGGGGCAGATCGCCGCGCTCAGCCAGGCGCGGCGCAAATCGACAGTCGACCGCGCGCTTAGGTCCCCAGTACTTCGACTTCTCCGGACAAGACGACCGCGAGCAGCACGTCGCGTTCCGCATTCATCTGCAGCGAGTGTTGGCTGCCCCCGAGCATTTCGTGCAGGTCTCCTGGGCCGTACCAGCGCCCCGCGTGGTCGTGGTAGCCGCCTTCGAGGATCAGCACGCGCTCGGTAGCGGTGTGACGATGCGCGGGGAAGGGTGTGCCCTTTTTCAAGCGCACGAAGCCCGCGTCCAGACCGGCCACGCGCGGACCGCCCTCCAGGTGAAACAGCGAAACCCAAGGCAGCGGCCCCGGCTGCCAGGCGTCCGCTACGGCTGCGCGCGTGAAAATGCTGCGCAAGGCTTCGGACGGCAGATCGAACAATTCGCTCAGCTTTCCGAAGAGCGGTGCAAAGCGCTCCGAGCTTTCCGTGACCGCGGCGAGCAGCCGGGCGCGACCGCGCGAAAGTGCGCTCGGGTCCGGATCTGCCAGCGCGCTCAGCTTGGCGAAGCATTCGGCAAGCGCGACGCGCTCGGCTTCACTCGGCGCGTGCTCCAGCGCGAATTCCGGCAGGAGCTCAAGGGCCGACAGTGCCTCGAACATCAGCCGCCTCCCCGCTGATCGGCGAGCTGCAAGCGCAGCGCGCTGAGCGCGGCCGCCACTCGCGACTTGACGGTGCCAATGGGAAGACCGAGCCGCGTCGCTATTTCACTGCAGCTCAGGCCCTCGAAGTAGCCCAGCAACAGCACCTCGCGCTGGTCTCGATTCATCGCGGAAACGACGCGACGCAACTGGGCCCGGTCCGGGGCTTCGGAGCCGTCACCACGCGGATCGGCGAAGCCGGCGAACCAGGCCGCGTCGCCGCTGGGCACGGTGCGCGCCCTGCCCGCCGACTTCTTCAGATCGAGCGCGCGGCTACGGGTGCGGAGCAGGAGCCAGGATTTGACGCTGCCGCGCTGTTCATCGTAATCCGCAGCGCGGCGCCAAGCTTCTACGAACACGTCGTGCACGATGTCTTCTGCCTCCGATTTGCCACCGATGATCCGCCCCGCAAGGCCCAACATGAGCGGCGCGTGTCGATCGTAGAGTGTGGCGAGTGCACGCGTGTCCCCCCGCGCGATCGCGTGGACGAGGGCCTCGTCCAATTCGCGCTCGTCAGCGCTCTTGTCTAAGTCTCTGCCGCCGTCCGCGTTCACGAGTGCTGAACCGTATCAGCGGCCCTTCCCCCGATCAATTGGGCAGCGAGCGATACTCCTCGGTCAATACGAAGCTTTGCCCGAGATTCGTGGCGCGGGTGAGCGCGTAGTAGTCGCGAAAGCGGAATTCGGCGCTGGCCTGGCGGAGCGCGCCTTGCGTGAGCGCCCGCGGATCGCTGTTGCCCTCGGTCTTGGTCACCGCGCCCGCTTGGTCGTCGAGCGCGCCGCGCGTGGCGATGAAGGTCTCACTGATGATGTCTGCCTCGTTCGCGCGCGACAGCGCAACGACCGACAACAGTTCTTGCCGGACTCCGAACGTGAACCACAGATTGCGCGCGGGGCCCGTGGCATTCGGCAATGCCTGGCTCGGCACGCTGTCACAGGTCAAATCAGACATGCCCGTGCCAGATTTGCACGCCACGCCGCGAGCCGCGAGCCGCGCAACGACTTCATCGCGCGTGGTTCGATCGAGCTGGAAGCCGAGCGCCGGGCGGCTCCTGGCCCGGCGCTCGCCGCGATGAGTGATCGCGAAATTCAACTGCGCGCGCTCTCGCTCGGCCGGGCTCAGCGCTCGATCGTACCCGAAGGGACAACCGCCGTGCGCGACGCGCAAGATCGCCCCAAACAGCGGACGACCCGCGGAGGTATGGGCGAGGCCCACCACGCCCACTGCGAGCGCGCAGCTCGCCGCGCATATCGTCAACACTCGAGCAAGAGCGCGCTTCATCACTTACCTACGATCGACGCCTTGAACGTCGCGTCGAGCACCACGGGGGCAAAGCAACTCGAGACGTCGTCAGCGGGCACGCCGTTGTCGGTCAGGGCGGGCACGACTTGGTTGGTCACGAAGTAGTCGTACTGATCGCTCGTGATGCCGAGGCCAACGTGCGCCGCGGCCATGTTTTGCAGACCCGAATAAGTCTTGCCGTCGGTGTAGGTGATGCTCTCCGGGCCGCCGTAGGCGTACACCAAGAAGGCCGCCAATTTGCCTTTGAAGGTGGCCATATCGTCCGTGGTCGACGCGGGCTTGCCTGTGCCGATCTTGGTGAACGCATCGCCCAGGTTGCTGGTGCCGTTGGCGGTGAGCTCTGCCACCAAATTCGACACGATCGACTCATTGACCGCGACGAAGGCCGCCGCGCCATAGGTGTCGAACGCATCCATGCCGCTGCTCTTGCACAGGAATGCCGCGCCGGGGCCTTTGTCGGCCATTCCCGAGCTGCCGGCGCTGCTGGCCGGGCTACCTCCGCTACTATCGCTGCCGCAGCCCTGCATTGCCGCGAGCAGCAGGCCCGCGGCGAGTATCTTTCTGATCATGGTCGTCCCTTTCCGAGGATTGTCGACTGACCGTTTGGATACGAGCGGACGAGCAAACCGGATTTGAGCGGTGGAGAGATTTTTTTCGGCCTTGCTGAGGCTCCTTCGCCGCGCTGAAAGAGCGCCTCTTCGCGGCGCTGAAAAGGGGCCATGCCATCACTCACCGATCCGGCCCGCGGCTCCGGTGGCTTTCCGGATGCGGCTGTCGCTCGACAGCGGTACCTTGGGCGGACGAGGGAGCGGCGCATGGGCGACATCGAAACGAACCGGCAGGGGTATCGAATAGTTACGGGCGCAGACGCGATGGACGTGGACGCAATTCACGCCTATCTCAGCGTCTCCTACTGGTCTCCGGGAGTTCCGAGAGATGTCGTGGCAAAGGCGATCGGCGGCTCACTCTGCTTCGGTCTTTTCGCGGACGAGCGGCAGGTCGGCTTCGCGCGCGTCATCACCGATCGCGCAACCTTCGCCTATCTTTGCGACGTCTACGTTTTGGAAGATCACCGCGGGCGCGGCCTCGGCACGTGGTTGATGGAAGCGGTCATCGCGCATCCGCACCTTCGAGGCTTGCGCCGGTTCATGCTCGCGACTCGAGATGCCCACGGTCTTTACGAAAAATTCGGGTTCGTGCCTCTGGCACGGCCAGAGATCTTCATGACGATCCATCGTCCAGAGCTCTACTTGGCCGACCCCGCGGATCCGGCGGCGCCGAACCCTTCGTGATGCAGAGCGGGCCGTCAGCACTCACAACACGAAACCCGAATCATGCGCCAAGCCGCGATCCACATCGTCCCTTACGATCCCGATTGGACCGCGAAGTTCGAACATGAAAAGGCCATCTTAGAAGGACTGCTCGCTCCCTGGCGGCGGGGTCCGATCGAACACGTCGGCAGCACCGCCGTTCCGGGTCTGTGCGCCAAGCCCGTGATCGACATCATGGTGGGCGTGATCTCACTCGCTCAATCCGAGCCCGCGAAGGCTGCTCTCCAACAAGCCGGCTACCAATACGCAGCATACAAGACCGAGGTGATGCACTGGTTCTGCAAGCCGTCGTTCGAGCTGCGGACCCATCACCTGCACCTCATTCCCTATGGGAGTCCGCTTTGGCATGACCGGCTGAGGTTTCGAGATGCGCTGCGGACTGACTCGGCGGTGGCTGCCGACTACGCCGCGCTCAAACTCGAGCTCGCTCGGAAGTTCGAGTTCGACCGAGAAGCCTACACGGACGGCAAATCCGCGTTCATCGCTCGGATACTCGCGGCCAGCGGTTGACCTTTGCCGTGCCGTTATGCCCACGGCGACGCGGACGCGACGCCGAAGGCTAAGACGCAACGCGCCACCGCGCGTGACCATCAAAAAAACAACTCACGCTCAACCACAATCACTCGGGCAACCAGACGCTCATCGCCGCGAGTCCGCGGTTGTTCCACGCGAAGTAGGGCAATAGTTCGAAGCTTCCGCCGATTGGCGGCTGCAGGCGAAGCGTGGTCAGGCCGGAGAGGAGCTCCGGGCGTTCGACGGGCGAAACGTCGCATTCGGCGGGGGCTCTGAGCTCGGCGAGCGGCAGGTGCGGATCGGTTTGCTCGGCCGCGTACACGATCGGGCCACGCTCGAATGCGACTTGGTGACGCACCGCTTCGACCCGTTCGTGCCCGCGCACGCGCTGGACGGGCAAGCGCAAATTCAAATCGACGACATCGCCTGGGTGCCACTCTCGCTCGATCACGGCGTAGCCGTCGTGCAATGGAACCGTGAGCGGCTCTTCGTTGACGCGCAGCGACCAGCTTGCCGGTGCGCCGTTCGTGGACGGAGCGCTGTCGACGGCGGAGCTCGCGCGTCGTTCGTAGGTGTAGAGATCGGACGGCACCGGTTCGCCGCACGCCCAGCCGGGAATGCGCAGCCGAAGCGCGAACGTCGCGGGCGCGCTCGGGGTCACGCGCAGGCGGATTTGGCCGCGCCACGGATATTCGGTGTTCTGGCGGAGCGCGATGCGGGTTTCGCCCACGTGCGCCTCGCCCTCGCTCTCCGCATACAGATTGACATACAGCGAGTCCGCGCTCGTCGCGTAGAAATAGCCGCTCAGTGAGGCGAGCGTGCGGAGCAAATTCGGTGGGCAGCACGCGCAACCAAACCACGGCGCGCGCCCGGCGTGACCGTGATTGTTCGCCTGCGCGCCGTCTTGGGCGAGTGGGTTGGTATAAAAAAAGCGATCGCCCGCGATCGACACCGCACTCGACAAGCCATTGTACGCCGCGCGCTCGAATACATCCATGTATCGGGCGTGACCGGTCTGCAAAAACAGGCGTTCGCTCCAGAGCATGAGCGACACGGTCGCGCAGGTTTCATTGTAACCCGCGCTCGGCAGCTCGTACTCGGCTCCGTACGATTCGTTTGCGGGCAGGGCGCCGACGCCACCGGTGAGGTAGAGCTTTTTCGAGACGACGTTTTCCCAAATCGCGGCGCTGGCATCGAGATAGGCGCGCCCTCCCGTGAGCGCGCCGACGTCGGTCATGGCCGCGTAGAGGTAGTTCGCCCGCACGGCGTGGCCAACGGCCGCTCTTTGGTCGACGACGCGCGCGTGCTGCTGACTGTATTCTGGTCCGCGCGGGCCGCGCGCATCGAGAAAGACGCGCGCAAGCTTCAGCCAGCGATCGTCCCTCGTGGCGCGGAACAGCTTGATCAAGGCCATTTCCACGATCGCGTGACCGAGCGCGAGGCGGTGTCGACCGTCGCCGAACTCGCGCCATAAGAGCTCGGCATTTCTCAGGCACACGTCCAAAAGGGAACGCTCGCCCGTGGCGGTGAAGTGCGCGACCCCTGCCTCGTACAAATGACCGGCGTTGTAAAGCTCGTGACTGAGCACGGGATCGCTCGCCCAACGCTCGTGGCCGCACCATTCGTGGCTCGGCGAATCCGGGTGCATGGTGCGAAACGTGTACAGGTAGCCGTCAGGCTCCTGGGCAGCGGCGATGCGCTCGATCCAGCCGTCCAAGCGCGCCGCAAGCGCCGGGTCGGGACATTGCTCGAGCAGGGAACACGCTCCCTCGAGCACCTTGTACGCGTCCGTGTCGTCGAATGGATAGATCGTGCGCGGCTCGAGCTGCAGCGTGGGCTCGCCCGCGCGCCGCCGGCGCATGACCTCCGCCGCGCGATCGAAATTTTCGAGCCGGCCCGACTGCTCGCACTGAGCCAATGCAAGCGGCAAGGTGACGCTCTGGTTAACCTGCTGCCGCTGTCGCCAAAAACCGCCCGTGATCCGCACGGCGCTCGACGGTACCGGTTGTAATGGGTAATCCACGCGCTTTTGCTACACCGCTTCGCGCTGGAGAGGAGCGGGATTTTGAGCAGATCCAGCCTCGCAGGCGAAAATGCCCCTACGCCGTGAGCGTGGGCTTCGTCAGGGACTCTCAGGGCTCGGCGGGGCGCGCCAAGCGTTTGAGTCGCGGGTCGATCGCGGCTTCAGGCGGGGCTCCTTCGAGCAGCGGGGCCATCGGCGCACTCGACAGCGTTTGCCAGAAGAGCACATTGCGCGCGGTGCCGCGCCGCGCCAGATCGAGCGCGGCCGCGAACGCCTTGGCGGTATAAGTGTGCTCCAGCGTCAGACCGAGTTGCTTGCCTTGCTCGAGTGCCTGCACGCTCTGGGCGGTGGCGTGGCCGTAGCCTTTGCCGAGATAGCTGCGATCATGCTCGAGTCGCTCCAGGAGGCGATCGGGGGTCGGTTTGCCAGCGCAGCGCTTGGCGAGCGTGCGCGCGTTTCGTTCGACGAGCCAGGGCGGTTCGGCGACCGTGACCGCCAACACGCGCGTCGACATGCGCTCGAGCGCGAGGCCCGCCACGAGACCCGCGGCGGTACCACCCGAGCCGAGGGGCACGACGATCACGTCGGGCTCGGGCAGCTCGCCCGCAGCCACTTGTGCGGCGAGCTCGCGCACGGCGGCCACGAAGCCCGCCGCGCCGATCGCGTTCGAACCGCCGGCGGGGACGTAGTACGCGCCGCGTAAGCGGCGCCACGCGACAATCGCCGCGGCGTGCGCGTAGGATGCAGCGGGAATGAGCTCGATGCCTTGCGCCAAGTCGGCGCGCAGGTTCTGCAGCACGTGTTCGGTTTCGGGTTGCGCGACCACGACCGCGGCCACACGGATCCCGATCGGTTTGGCAAACACGCCCATCGTGAGCACGTGATTGCTGCCCACGGCCCCCACCGTGATGATCTCCTTCGCGCCTCTGGCTCGCGCGTCTTCCAGCAAGCGCTCGGCTTTGCGCATCTTGTTGCCGCCGTAAAGCGGGCTCGTGCGATCATCGTGCTTGATCCACAAGCGCGTGGCGCCGCCCGCTACCCCGCGCAGCTCGCGAACCGGGGTCGGGAACACGCCAAACTTCACGAGCGCAGCACTAGCACAGCCGGGCGAGAGCCAAACCCGCCGCGGCACGCCCTTCCGCGGGCTGCACCGTGCTCTTTCGCCTCGACCATTGAGCACCATCTGAAACCGTGCCTCGCCGCCCAGAGCTCGTCAGCCGCCGGGATCGAACGTATAGCTCGAGTCGCTCGCATGACTCAGTCTCCCGCCCATCATTCCACACACAAGCCTCGGATCCTCTTCCTCTATGGGTCGCTCAGAAAGCGCTCGTACAGCCGGTTGCTCGCCGAAGAAGCGGCCCGAATCATCACCGAGATGGGCGCTGAAACGCGGTTCTACGACCCGTTCGAGCTGCCTCTGTGCGACAGCGTTCCGGCCGAACACCCCAAAGTGGTGGAGCTCAGGACGCTTTGCGAATGGTCCGAGGGACACGTTTGGTCGTCGCCCGAGCGACACGGAGCGGTGACCGGCGTAATGAAGAACCAGATCGATTGGATCCCGTTGAACGTGGGCGCCGTACGTCCCACGCAGGGGCGCACACTGGCCGTGATGCAAGTGAGCGGCGGCTCGCAGTCGTTCAACGCGGTCAATTCTCTGCGGCTGCTCGGACGGTGGATGCGGATGTTCACCATCCCGAATCAGTCCTCCGTAGCCAAAGCCTACGAGCAGTTCGAGGAAGACGGGCGCATGAAGGACTCTTCGTATCGCGATCGCGTGGTGGACGTGATGGAGGAGCTGTACAAGTTCACGTTGCTGCTGCGAGACCACGTCGAGTACTTGACCGATCGCCATAGCGAGCGAAAGGAAGCCGCGGCCAAGCTGGTCGCGGAGCTAGCGCGCAAAGGCACGTCCTAGTCAGAAGCCGGCCAGCCGCGTGGGGAGCGCGACCGCGCCCGGGCCGCTGCCCCAGCAGTAGACGGCGCCGGTTTCCAGTACATCGCACACGCCGTACTCTCCGACCCCCACTGCCACGACACCGCTCGACATCCCGAGCGGGTCGACCGCTTGCGAGTACGAGTCGATCACGCTGCCGGTTCCGAGTTGTTTCCAGGCGGCCAGTCCCCAGCACTTGAGCGCGCCGCTGCGCGTCACCGCGCACCCGTCCACGCCGCCAAGGACAGCGCGGTCGCGTCGCTGACGCCAGCCACGTCGACCGGGCTCGAGGCGTTGCCGTGGCGGGTCGCGTTCCAGCCCCAACAGCGCACCGCGCCCTGATCGGTGAGGGCGCAGGTGTATTCCTCCCCGGCCGAGATCGCCGCCGCTCCGGCAGAGAAGCCGACCACGGGCGCCGGTGTCAGGGTGAGGTCGAGCGAG
>Ga0068856_100005399_pt1 | contig 12602 bp, 11 predicted proteins | sample KBSCornC62_FD_66595 | JGI IMG/M metagenome (GOLD analysis project Ga0068856, IMG submission 66595) | Corn rhizosphere microbial communities from Kellogg Biological Station, Michigan, USA - KBS Corn C6-2 | ecosystem: Host-associated > Plants > Roots > Rhizosphere > Soil ...
GTCGGCGATCAGGGTGTGCGGGATGCCGTCCTCGGCGAGCTCCCAGGCGGTGAGCCGCGCGCCCTGCAAGAAAGGCCGCGTTTCGTCGGCGAATACCGAGATGCGCTTGCCGAGCTCCACCGCGGAGCGGATCACGCCGAGCGCGGTGCCGTGGCCAGCGGTGGCGAGCGCTCCGGCGTTGCAGTGCGTGAGCACGGTGAAGCCGTCGCCGAGCAGGGACGCGCCGTGCTCGCCGAGCTTGCGGTTGTTGGCGATGTCCTCGCGCGAAATGTCGTGCGCCTCCGCGAGCAGGCGCTGCGCGAGCTCCGACCCGGACGCACTATCGGCGAGCGGCTCGAACACCGCTTTCATGCGCGCGAGCGCCCAGAACAGATTGACCGCGGTGGGACGGCTCTGCGCGAGCACGTCGAACGCCGACGCCATGCCCTGCGCGTGCGCGTCACGCGATGCATTGGCCAGGCGCAGCGCTTCGAGCGCGACGCCATACGCCGCGGCGCAGCCGATCGCGGGCGCCCCGCGCACCACCATCGAGCGAATGCCCTCGGCCACCTCCGCGGCCGAACCGTAGCTGAGGTACGCGAACTCGCGCGGCAGCACGCGCTGGTCGATCAGCTCCAGCCGACCGTCGCGGAAGCGCAGGGTTTCGACCCGCGAAGACTGCGATTTCGTGCTCATTCGCCTTCGAACTCACAGAGCGCGAACACCTTGAGCCCGAGCTGCTCGAGCCGCTTTTTGCCGCCCAGATCCGGCAAATCGACGACGAAGCAGCACTCCGCGATTTCACCGCCGCACTCTTGAATCAGTTTGGAGGCGGCCTCGGCGGTACCGCCGGTCGCGATCAGATCATCGACCAGCAGCACCTTTTCGCCGGGCTCGATCGCATCCACGTGGATCTCGACGCGGTCTACGCCGTACTCGAGCTCGTAGTCGAGCCCGCGCGTGTCGGCGGGGAGCTTGCCCTTTTTCCGGATCGGCACGAAGCCCGCGCCGAGTTGAAACGCGAGCGCCGCGCCGATGATGAAGCCGCGCGATTCGATGCCCACCACTTTGCCGATGTGCTGACTCTCGTAGCGCTTCACCAGGTCATTGATGGTCAGACGAAAGCCGACCGGATCTTTGAGCAAGGTGGTGATATCCCGAAACATGATGCCCTGTTTCGGATAGTGCGGAACGGTGCGAATCAGCGATTTGACGGTCATGGTGTCCCCTGAGATTTCGGGTCGAGCACGCGGCCGGCGACAGCGCTGAGCTTGGCCATGAGCTCCGGATCGCGCGCCGCGGGCGCGGTGATCAAAGCATGTTCGAGCGCGGTGGAGCAGCCGCTCGCGCAGCCGCCGTGGAATGCCGCGACGCGCGGCGCGACCTCGCTCACGAGCGCGCGCGCCCGGCCGGCATTCTCGGTCAAAATCTGGATGATCATCTGCACCGTGACGTCATCGTGTTGGGGGTGCCAGCAGTCGTAGTCGGTGACCATCGCCACCGCGCCGTAGCAGAGCTCGGCTTCGCGCGCGAGCTTCGCCTCCGGCATGTTGGTCATGCCGATCACGTCGCAATTCCAGGTGCGGTAGAGCTCGGATTCGGCGAGCGTCGAGAACTGCGGCCCTTCCATGACCAAGTAGGTGCCACCGCGCACGTGCTTGATGCCGGCCACTTCGGCCGCGCTCTGCAGAGCGTCGCCGAGCCGGCCGCAGGTGGGCCGCGCCATCGAAACGTGAGCCACCAGGCCCGGCCCGAAGAAGCTCTTCGTGCGCGCGAACGTGCGGTCCACGAACTGATCGACGATCACGAACGTACCGGGCGCGAGGTGCTCGCGCAGCGAGCCGACCGCGCTCACCGACACGAGCTGCGTCACGCCCGCGCGCTTCAGGACATCGATGTTGGCGCGGTAGTTGATGTCGGAGGGCGGGATTTTGTGGCCGCGCCCGTGCCGCGGCAAAAACGCGAGCGGCTGGCCCGCGAGCTCGCCGAGCAAGAGATCGTCCGACGCCGCGCCGAAGGGCGAGTCCACGTGGACCCAGCGTGTGTTTTTCAGGCCGCTGATGTCGTAGACACCGCTGCCACCGAGAATTCCAAGCATTCGAGTTGCTCCGTTCAGATCACGCGCTCGTTGCCGCCGTCGATCGGGATTTGTAAGCCAGTCGTCTTGTCGAAGAGCGGGCTGCACAGCTCGGCCGCGAGCTCGCCCACGTCCTGGCTCTTGACCTCGACCTTGAGCACGTTGTTGGTCTTGTATTCGGTCACGCTCATGCCGTAGCTCTTGGCGCGGCTTTCCAGCACTTCATCGGTCCAAAGCCCGGTGTCGAAGACCGCGTTCGGGTGCAGCACGTTGACCCGAATGCGATCGCGGCCCCACTCGAGCGCCGTCACCCGCGCGAGCTGCGTCAGGGCTGCCTTGGACGCCGAATAGGCGGCCGCGCCCGGACCCGGCGCGGGCACGTTCTTCGAACCGATCACGGTCACCCGCCCGCCTTTCGGGGCGAGGCGCAGCAGCGGATGACATTCGCGCAGCAAGAGCAGGTTCGAGTCGAGGTTCACGCTCATCACCTGATGCCAAGCGTCGTCGCTGAGCGCCTCCACGCGAGTTGCGCTCGGAAACATGCCCGCGTTCAGCACCAGCAAATCCAAGCCGCCGAATGCGCGGACCGCCGTTTCGAGCGCTGCCGTCACAGCCTCGCGCGAGGTGACGTCGCATTCGAGGCCCAAGAAATCGGGCCGCTGATGGAGGGTGCGCACCTCCGGTTTCAAGTCGAGGCCGATCACGGCCGCACCGCGCTTCAGGAACGAGGCCACGCACGCCTTACCGATGCCCGACGCAGCGCCGGTCACGAGCGCCACTTCGCCGGCGAACACCGGCGCGCTGCCGGATTTTTTCAGCTTGGCCTGCTCGAGATCCCAATACTCGACGTCGAAAATGTCCTTTTCGGGCAAGGCTTGATAGCCGCCGAGCGCGGTCGCCCGCAAAATGACGTCGATCGTGTGCGAATACAGGTCTTGCACGATCCGCGCTTCCCGCGCGCTGCGGCCCACCGTGCCCAGACCGAGCTCTGGATCGAGCACGACGCGCGGGGCCGGATCGAGCATGGTTTTCGGTTCTTTTGCGAGCGGCGCGTTGCGCGCGAAGTACTCGCCGTAGGCGCGCGCGTAGCCCGCGACGTCGCGGCCGACCAGAGGCAAGCGCTTGGTGCGCAGCACGTGATCCGGAGTGGCCGGCCCTTGCTGGCTGAGCGCGCTCACGTCGGGGCGCCGCGCGAAGTCGAGAAATTTCGGGGTTTGCGCGGTCGCGAGCAGCAGCGGAAAGCCCGCGTGCTTCGCGAGCTCCGCGCGCAGCCTCGCAATTTCGGTGCGCAGTTCGCGTACCGGCGCGTCGGCAACCGCGGGCGCCAGCGACCAGGCCCGGTTCTGCTCGAGATACGCTTCGGCGCGGCCCACGAGCGCAATCATTCGCTCGTACGACTCACGCGCAGAGCTCCCGAACGAGAAGATGCCGTGATTGAGCAGCACCATGCCGATCGTGCGCGCGTGCGACTCCGCTTCCAAGCGCTGCGCGCACAGGCGTGCCAAGTCGAAGCCGGGCATCACGTACGGCACGACCACCACCTCGTCGCCGAAGATTTCGCGAATACGCGCGGCGCCGTCTTTGGTGTTGGTGACCGCGAGCACTGCGTCGGCGTGGGTGTGATCGACGTAGCGGTGCGGCAAGATGGCGTGCAAAATCGCTTCCACCGACGGGCCGGGCGCGCCGGCGCGCGTCACTTGCGTAGCAAGCTCGTTGACCATTTGCGGATCGCTCAGCCGGTCGAGCCGAGACAGCTTGAGCAGGTGGGCCATACGCACCGGCGCGAATCCGGGCTCTTGAATGGTCGCCAGATCCCAACCGCTGCCTTTGACGTACAGAATCTCTTCGTCCTCGCCGATGAGGTTCCGTTCTCGCTGCTTGAGCGAGGTGTTGCCACCGCCGTGCAGCACGAGCGTGTCGTCCGCGCCGAGCAATTGCGAGCTATAGACGCGAAGCGCGAGCTCCGTCGCGCAGCGGGCGGCCTGTTCTTGGTTCCAAAGGCTGTGCATGGGCGGCGGGATGCTAAATGAAGCGACTCCCAACGTCGAGCACTGCGGTCACGCGGGGGCCAACCGCTTCCCCGCACGCGATCCCGGTTGCGCGGCTCACGCGGCGTGAAAAAAAAGCGCGGAGGGGTGGGCGCTTGCAGCGCCCATGCCCTCCCCTCCGCACCCGGAGACAATTCATTTTTTCCCGAATCACTGCCGGGCGAGCGCGGCAGTGTCGCATCGACGCGCCCGCGTTGCGCCAGGCCTACCTCCCCCATCCGCGCGCAGTCGCCGCAGGCGACGAGCACGGATTTGGGGGAGGTCGGCGCCCCGCAGGGTGCGAAGCACCCGAGGAGCGACGGGTGGGGGCAGCTACTCGGCTGCCACCGCCTGGGCGTGATGTTCGTGCTCTTCCTCGTGCTCGGGCGCAGGCGCGCTCGCGGTCGCGAATTTGGCGCAACCGAAGAGCACGGCCGCGCAACCGAGGTAGGCGATGGTGACGACGGGCGATTGCCCGATGCCAATCGCTTCGCCGTGCATGAAGCCGAAGAAGGTGAGCACGCCCGCCGCCGCGGCAAACGCCGCGGCTTTGCTGAACGCGCGATCGATGATGAACGTCGCGATCGCGCCGAGCATCAGGCCGCCGAGAATGGCGCCGCCGCCCATGACCTCGAGCCCGTGATAGAGCACGCCCATTTGGCCGAGCTTGTCCAAGCCAACCGTGTGCGCGTTGGTGCCCGCTGCGCCGAGTGAGTTGTCGATCAGCAGCTTGCCCCAAGCCGCGAGATGCGGTGTGAGCGCGAGCACGATCGCCGGCGCGTGCGACTTCTTGTTCTCTTGGAACGCCTGCGAGCCGATCAGCATGCCGATGTACAGCAGAATCGGCGAAATCGCGACCACCGGGATCAGCGACACCATCACGCTGATGATGCCGAACCAGGCCAGCACGATCACGGTGAGCCCAGTCGCGGCGGAGTAGCCGATGCGGCCGCCCATCGACTTCCAACCCGGGTGACCGATGTAGACCGCGTTGATGAAGGGGTTCCCCATGCAGCAGCCGATGAGGCTAACCACGCCGTCGGCCGTGAGCACGCGCGTGGTCGGAAAGCTATCGCCGGCGACGGCGGCGCTCTCCACGTTGTCGAGCGCCTCGACCAAATCATAGATCCCGAACGGGATCGCGGTCACCAGGATCACGCCCAAAAACTGGAAGCCCGAAAAGACGTGATTGAAGGCCGGGATCGGAATCGAGAAACCGAAGTTCGAGAACGACGCCTTGAGGCCCGCTCCCGACATGCCCCCGAAGTTGTAGCCGAGCGCGGTCGAACCCCAGGCGATCAAGCTGCCCACCGCAATCGCGACCAGGCCCGCCGGAATGCCTTTGAAGTAGCGCACTCCGCCGAACCAGCTGGCCAAGATGATGGTGAAGCAGACGAGCCCGATCACCGGCGTCATGAACATTTCGAGCGCGGGGCGCATGGAGATGAATGAAATCGACACGCCGGCCAAGGTGCCGAGCAGCGCCGCGCGCGGCGTGATCTTTCGAATCAAGGGCGCGATGAAGCCGCCGGCCATGAGCACGAAGCTCTGCACGAACACCCAACACAGCCCCGCCTCCCAACCCTTCACCGGGTCGCCGGTTTTGAGCGCGATCGGCAACATGATCACGAACACGACCACGAACATGTGCGGCACGCTGATGCCGGAGGGCAGCGCGCACACGTCCGTGCGCCCGGTCTTCTTCGCCAAATTGTAGGCGAGCCGGGCATAGTACATCGTGCTCAAGCACATCATCAGGCCGGTGGCGGGCAGGATGCGCCCGAACACGATCTGATCGGGCATCTTGAGCACGAAGCGGAGCAGGCCCGAGAGGACCAGCAAGTTGACAAGGATGTTGGTGCCAAATCCGAAGTAGGCATTCCAATCACCTGGGGTCCACAGCTTTGGTTTCGCGCTTTCAGTCGTCATCGCTCTATCTCCTCGTATGGCGTGGGTCGGCGCCACGCTTCGGGATTGTTTCGAAGCGTTTTCGTCTGACTCGCCGCGATTCGCTCGGCAGAGCGCGAGAATCGCGGCAATGATGATCTACGCGCGCTCGGCGCGCTTTGACTAGCGCCAATCTGCGAACGCACCGCTCGCGAAACGAGCGCGCTCGTCGGCGCCCGCGAGAAGATTGCGGAAAGCGCGCGCTACAGCTCGTCGAACACGGTGATCAATTGTTCGGCAAACGATGCGGCCGCGACCGGCAACACGCGACCGCGGCGCGAAGCGAGGCGCAGGCTCGCGTTTTGCAATTCCGGATCGCTGAGCGGGATCGAGATCATTCCCGAAACATCCGGTTTTTTGCCGATGTGAAACGAGAAACACAAGCCGTTGGTGCTGCGCGCAAACACCTTCGTCGTCTCGATCGAATTGGACACCAGCGCCGGCTCGAAGCGAATCGAGGCACGACGCAGCGACAGATCGATCAGCGCGCGCGCGGCGAGCGACTCGTCGGGCATGGCCAGCGGATACGAAACACACTCGCGCAGGCGCAGCGAAGTGCGCTCGGCGAGCGGATGCTCGGGCGCGACCAGCACGCACAACGGCTGGTGAACGTCGGCCAAAATCTCGAGCTCTCCGTCTTCGGCCTGGTCGTGGGTCAGGATCAAATCGACCTTGTCGCGCAGCAGCGCGCCCGCAATTTCCTTCGGCCCGCCCACGCGCACCGAGAAGCCGACGCCGGGATGGCGACCGTGATACTCGGCGATCGCATCGGGCAACATCCGGCCCGTGACCGATTCGGCGACCGCAATGCGCACGCGGCCGTGCACCAAACCGCGTAGACCGTCGATCTGCGCTTCCACCAGGCGCAGCTCCTTGAGCGAGCGCCGCACGTACGCGAGCAAGAGCTCTCCCGCCGCCGTCGCGCGCACGCCGCGCGGCAAGCGCTCGAACAGCGGCGAGCCCACTTCGGCCTCCAAATCGAGCACACGCCGATTGAGCGCGGACGACGCAATGTGCAACGCCTCGGCGGCCTTGCGGATCGAGCCGTGGTGCGCGACCGCGTCCAAGTACGAAAAGATCGCGGGCGGCTGGAGACGCCAAGATCCTGCCGGCATCAGCGCGGCGTCGGTCGTCGATTCAGCAGGTTTGCGCGCCACGATGGCGACTACCATGCCGTGAAGCGCGCGCGAGGTCCATGGGCCCCGCGCGTTCGCCTGGTTCTGCTTGGCACCGGCTCGAAACTAGCGGTGCGGGTTTTCCGTTCGCCGTTACTTCACGGTGCAGCTGCCGGCCGCCATGACGCCCTGGCCATGCAGCGCCGCGTCACACGCGCTCGGGTAATTCACTCCGTCGCAGCCACACACGGGCATGTAGATGTCGGGGCAGGTTTCCGGCCTGGGCTCGCAGGTCGATGTGGCGTCGGCCGTGCCGCACGCCTGCCCGGACTTGTAGGCGCAATATTCGTTGGCGCCGCAGGTGTTACCCAGCTCGCCGCCGCAAGATTTGACCTGGCAAGCGCCGGTCTGCATCACACCCTGACCGTGGCGGGCCGCCTCGCACGCGCTCGGGTAGCTCATCCCATCGCAGGCGCACACCGGCATATAGATATCGGGGCAGGTTTCCGGCCTGGGCGCGCAGGTGGAGGAAGCGTCCGCCGTGCCGCACGCCTGCCCGGGCATGTAGGCACAATATTCGTCGGCGCTGCAGGTGTTGCCCAAAAAGCCACCGCAGTCTTTGACCGGGCAGGCGCTGGTCGTGCACTCCCACTGCCCTCCGTGACATTGGCAGGTGTTGCAATCTCGCGGCATGGTCGCGCCTTCAACGCAGCCCCCACTCGCGCCGGCGTCACCGCCGTTCGACTGCCCGCCTGGGCTCGTGCCGCCCGTTGCCCCCGCGCCCGTACCCGCTGCACCAGCGCTCCCAGAAATCCCAACGCTGCCCGAGCTCCCCGCGGAACCTCCCGGACCGTCCGTCACCCCCGAGCATGCCGCCAGCGTCCCTAAAACCCCGAATACCCCAATGAACGAAAAAATGCGTCCCATGGCGCGGTCTATCGCAAGCTGCGTGCCAAAAGAAGAGCCGCGTTTCCGGCGAAATATCGAGGTTCGACGTGGCACACCGCTGCGCCAACCAGGGCCAACCAGGACAGATGCGTCAGCCGCACGAAAATGCCGAGACCACTGATCTCCGACGAAGGGCGCGCGATGGCTTTTGCGTGCCGCCCGGGTGCGCTCGGACACTCGCGCTTTAGCGCGCGCCCACCGCCAGCTGCGGGGCAGAGCGAACCGCCGCGTGCGAGCCATGGTACCATTGTGAGTGCTCGCGCCGAGGGTTCCCCAGACCGAGGCCATCTTGCCGCAAAGCGGAGCGCTGCGCCGGCTCGTGGCGCTGCTCCGCGGTCTGCGCAACAGCGGCAAGGCCATGGTGCGCTTGCTCGGCCGGCGCAAAGAGCGCCGCGAGGTGATGACGATCCTGATCACCGGCGCGAGCGCGGGCATCGGCCTCGAGCTCGCGCGCATCCTATTACCGAGCCCACATCGTTTGGTCCTGACCGCGCGCGCCACTTCGCTGTCGCGCTTCGCGAAAGAGGGCATCTTACCAGGCGAGCGCGTGATGCTCTTGCCGCTCGACGTCACGATCGAAGAGGAGCGAGAGGCGGCGATCTTGGCCGTCGAACGCCGTTGGGGCGGCGTGGACGTGCTCGTGAACAACGCCGGGCTCAGTTACCGCGCGGTCGCCGAGCACGTCACCGAGTTCGAGCGTTTGGCCCAATTGGACTCCAATTTCCTGGGTCCGATGGAGCTGATTCGGCTCGTATTGCCGCACATGCGCGGGCAGCGCTACGGCCGCATCATCAATGTCTCGTCGGTCGGCGGCATGACCGCCATGCCCACCATGTCCATTTACAGCGCCTCGAAGTTCGCGCTCGAGGGCGCATCGGAGGCGCTGTGGTACGAAATGCGCCCCTTCGGCGTGCGCGTCTCGCTGGTGCGGCCGGGGTTCATCCATTCGGATGGCTTTCAGAAGACGCGCTTCACGGCCCAGAGTCAGCGCGCGCTCGTCGACGTGAACGACCCTTACCACGCCCACTACGTCAACATGGACGAGCTGATCGAAGGCTTGATGACGCTGACGTTTTACACTCCGCGCGACGTGGCCGAGACGATCGTCGACGTGATCGAGCACAAAAATCCGCCGCTCTGGGTGGCCGGCACGCTCGACGCCTACCTGTTCGACAAACTGCGGCGCTGGTTGCCGGCCGGCCTTTATCACCGTTTGCTGTACGCTGGCTTGCCACGAGTTTGGCGCTGGGGTCTCTCCCCCGCTGAGCTCGCAAGTGCGCCATTTTCCAGTCGCGCGCCCGAAAAGAAGTGATGGCACGAGCGCCAATTCTACTCCTCGACACGTTCTCGCTCTTCTTTCGCGCGCACTATGCGCTGCCCTATATGTCCACGCGCGCAGGCGAGCCGACGGCGGCGCTCTATGGACTGTCGGCGCTGCTATTGAAGCTTTTACGCGAACAGCGCGGGGCCGCACTCGCATTCGCGCTCGACGCGCCGCAGGCCACCTTTCGCCACGAAGCATACGACGAGTACAAAGCCGGACGCGAGCCCACTCCGTCGACGCTCGCCGCACAATTCGATCGGCTGCACGAATTGCTGGCCGCGTTCGCGGTGCCCGTGTTCCGCTGCCCGGGCTTCGAAGCGGACGACGTGCTCGCCACGCTGGCCGCACACGCCCGCGCGCGCGCCGAGCCCACGCTCGTCGTCAGTGGCGATCGCGATCTGCTCCAGCTCGCGCACGGCTCGGTGCGCGTGCACTTCGTCGGGCGGCGCGGCAAAGACGCGCTCGTGTACGACGAAGCGGCCGTGCTCGCGCGCTTCGGCGTACCGCCCACGCAGCTGCCTTCGTACCTCGCGCTGGTCGGCGATAAATCCGACCATTTGCCGAGTGTGCCCGGCGTGGGCGGCTCGACCGCGCAAAAATTGCTCGCGGGCAAAGCCAACTGCGCGGAGCTACTCGCCGAGCTCGCGAGCATCAAAAACGCGCGCCTGCGCGAAACGCTCGCCGATCACCGCGACCAAATCCTACACACCGAATCGCTCGCCCGCCTGCGTGAAGATGCGCCCGTGTCCGAAACCGGCCCACACTGGGCCGCGCTCTCAGCCGACGCCCTGCGCGCCCTCGGCGCCCTCTTCGACGAGCTCGAATTCAAAAGCCTGCGCGCACGTCTAGAAAAGCTCGGCTGAGCTCGCGCTCGAAGCGCGCACCGCGCGCGAAACGCCCCGCATCGCGGGCACCATCACGCGCGTTCGCAATGCACGCGGCTGCGCGCGCATCGAGCACGGGGCTCGTGTTTTTTTTATTGATGGTCACGCGCCACGCCGCGCTCCGGCCCAGCCTTCGGCGGCGCGGACGGCTGCCGCCCCGCTGGCAAACCTTCACGCCCCTTTCACGACCCAAACACCACTTCAGCCACGATCGATTGTCCGAGCATGTTCGGCCACTTCGACGGCACAGCCGAGTGCTCACAGCCCGAGTTGCTGCGCGATCTCCGCGGCGGGCATCGCTCCGCTCAACCGGCGCGCCTCGGCGCCACTTCGAAACAAAATCATGGTCGGGATGCTGCGGATCCCGAAGCGCTGGGCCAGCGCCGGCAACGCCTCCGTATCGACCTTGGCCACGATCACGCGATCGCCGCGGTCGCGCGCGAGCTTCTCCATTTCCGGCGCAACCATCCGGCACGGCCCGCACCAAGCCGCCCAAAAGTCGACCAGCACGGGCTCCGGCGCGTCCCGCACCAGCTCCTCGAAATCAGCCGCGCTTGCTACGGGCACTGGGCGCGCCAGCGGGAGCAACGGAGCCTTGCACTTGGCGCACTTGGCCTTGTCGTGCAGGCGCTTGGCCGGCACCCGGTTCTGCGTCGCGCACGACGAACAAGCGATTTCCATGGCCCACCCAACATGCCCACGGACCTGCTCGAGTCAACCCCGCGCCGGGCCGTGATGCGGCCACGGCTGCGGCCGACGTTGAACGGCGGTATGCTCGTCCGGGCGTACCCAGGGCGCGCCCATCATTAACGGCACCCGTCATTAGATCAGCTGCTTCCGCCGGAGTCTTCGCTTGCTCGAACCCTCGTCGCTAGAACAATTGATCTTCCTACCCGGCGCGGGAGGCGACGCGAGCCTTTGGCAGCCCGTCGCGAGCGGCCTCTCCCACCGTGGCCCGCGCGAGTTCGTGACCTGGCCGGGGTTCGGCGGAGCCCCGCCCGATCCGGCCGTCACCGGGCTCCCGGATCTCGCCCAGCGAGTGCTCGGCAGACTCACGGGCCCCGCAATCCTGTTCGCGCAGTCGATGGGCGGAATCATCGCACTGCAGGTGGCGTTATCAGCGCGCGCGAGCATTCGAGCGTTGGTGCTCTCGGTGACTTCCGGCGGCATCGATCTCACCGGCCTGGGCGTCGTCGATTGGCGCCCGCAATTCGAGCGGAATAACCCCGCTGCACCCCGTTGGTTCCTCGACACGCGCGTCGATCTAACCAACGAAATCCCGCGAATTCTCGCCCCAACGCTCCTGCTTTGCGGCGACGCCGATCCACTCAGCCCGGTGTCAGTCGGTCGACGACTGAACGCACTCCTACCGAACTCGGAGCTGGTGGTGATCCCGGGCGGAACCCACGATCTGGTCTCCGAACGCGCCGACGAAGTGCGGCCGCACATCGAGCGTCACCTGCGCAGAGTGCAGGCTGAGCCGCCGCGCCAACTGCCTTGATCGCGTGCGCCAGCGGCGGCACTCTTGCGGCGTGCGACCCCTTCGGTATTCGATCAACGTCACTTTGGACGGCTGCTGCGATCATCGGGCAATCGTGCCGGACGAAGCGCTGCATCGTCATGCGGCGGCGAGCATCGGCCGCGCCGATGCGCTGCTCTTTGGTCGAATCACGTACGAGATGATGGAGGCGGCATGGCGCGGGCCAATGCGGTCAGGATCGATGCCTGAGTGGATGGAACCCTTCGCCCGCACGATCGACGCGGCCAAGAAGTACGTCGTGTCGAGCACCTTGGAGCGGGTCGATTGGAACGCGGAGCTCGTGCGCGGCGATCTGGCGACGGCCGTTCGGCGGCTCAAGCAAGAGTCCGGCAATGGCTTGTTCGTGGGAGGTGTGAAGCTTCCGTTGGCCTTGGCGGAGCTCGGTCTGATCGATGAGTACGAGTTCATCATACAGCCGCGGGTTGCGGGCCACGGCCCCACGTTGTTCGCGGGACTCGCGAAGCCCCTCGACTTGAAACTCGTGGGCCGGCTAGAAGTCGGCTCGGGAGCAGTCGCGGTGCGCTATCGGCCGGAAAGCTAGCGGTCGGCTGACTCGCTCTCGGGTCCATTCGACCCGCACTCCTTTCGGCTCAGCGCGCCGCAAACGAAACATGAGCTCGAGATCGACGTCCCAGATGCACGCACCAGAGCCCGAATTTGCACTGCTTCATCCCTGCGGCTTACGCATTCAGAAGGAGCTCCGCGAGCTGAGCGTAAAGGGCCTAGCGGGAGTGGAGGCGGAGGAAATGGGAAACGGCTAT
>Ga0068856_100005401_pt1 | contig 12597 bp, 13 predicted proteins | sample KBSCornC62_FD_66595 | JGI IMG/M metagenome (GOLD analysis project Ga0068856, IMG submission 66595) | Corn rhizosphere microbial communities from Kellogg Biological Station, Michigan, USA - KBS Corn C6-2 | ecosystem: Host-associated > Plants > Roots > Rhizosphere > Soil ...
GAAAAAAATCGGCGAAGTTCACCTTCATCGCGTGCATGAACACGTCCCTCGCCACCGAGAGCTTCCCCGTGAACGAGTCCAGCGTTACCGGCGCGGCCTTCCCGTTTTCGATGACTTCGACGTGCTCGAACATGGTCGTCATGATTGACGAGAGACCGAGGTGCGGTTGTCCTTCCCGGTCCGTCCAGTCCTGGGCGCCGAGGCTCTTCAGCAGAGCCGCGGTGGCCTTGGCGTTGATGAGCGCGGCGCGATCTTCCGGGGTCGCCGTTGCGGTCAGCACCTCAACGGTGAGCCCGGCGCCGGCCTCGGCCATTGCCTTGCCGACGGCGGCCACGATCGGCAGGGCCTTCGTGCCCGGCAGGATGCCGAACGTGTAGACCTTGCCGCCGAACGTCTCGCGGGGTGCGGCCACGGATCAGCCCCCCGCCGCTTCGGCCGCCGCGGTGGCCAGCCCGACGAACGCCGGGTTGCCGAGCAGCAGGTCGTAGCGCTCGAAGAAGAACTGCCACTCCATGTCGTTGCCGGTGTTGTCCATCCCGCGCACGAAGTCCGGGATCTTGATGATGCAGCCCGGGACGCCACTGGCGACGTCCTTGCGGTAGATGTCCTGAAACGACACCTGCACCGGCACGAACGTCGTCGGCCCGCCGCCCTGGAGGTTCACGAGCCCCATCAGATAGGCGTTGCTCGGGCTCGTTGGCTGCAGCTTGATCGTGCACTTCCCCGACCTGTCGGCGCTGTGCGAAAGCACCGCGGTGCCGGAGGCGCCGACCTTGTAATTGACCTGCTCGGCGAGGCGCTCGAACTTGACCACGTCGTCGTCGGAGCCGAAATGCGTGATCTCGACGCCGTTGACCAGCATGTGGCCGTTCGGAAAACTGACGTTCTTCATGGTGGCGTTCTCCTATCGCTGGACCGTGACCTGGACGGACACCGTGTGGATGGCGCCGGCCAGCAGGATTGCGCCGGTGATCGGCGGGGACTTGCGGGCGTCCTTGTCGGACTGGCTCATGTCGGCGACGCTCCCGGCGCTGAAGTAGTAGCCGGTCGGCATGTAGGCGCCGGTCTTCAGCTCGCCGAACTCGTCGCCCTTCCAGGCGCCGGCGGCGACGAGCCCGTTGCTGCGGGCCTTGGCCGCGAACGCGTTGCACGCGTCGATGAGCACGGCTGCGCCCTCGTCGGTCTGCGGGATCTTCGTTGGCGTGGTCGCCAGCCTGGCGAAGATCGCGTTCTGCAGGCCGGCCTGGAACCAGTCCAGCCCCTGCACCTCGTCCTGGAACGTCCCGTTCGCCATCGTGCCCGTCTCGAGCACGTCGACGCCGCCGCGGGTGATGTAGTAGTTCAGGTTGTACGACTTCAGCGCCGTGACCTGGGCGCTGGTCAGGTTGTCGACGGCGACGCCCGGCTGCTGCTTGTACATCAGCGTCATGGTGCTGTTCGGCTGGTCGAAGTCGACCACCGCGGCGCGCGCGGATGCCGACTCGGCGGCGTAGGGGCTCGCGCCGTTGTACTCGCCGAAGCTGCGGCGGTAGCCCAGGTTCTTGGCGTAGTAGCCGAGGTTGCCGGTGTCGTTGAGGGTCAGCGCGTTCGGATCGTTCGTCGTGTAGAAGAACTCGCGCACGTTCGCCTCGACCCAGGCCATCGAGTCCTTCTTGTCCTGGACGGACATCGCGGCCGTGACGGTCGTGAGGTAGAAGTCGGGGTCGAAGATTGCCGCCGCGTTCCAGGCGTCGGTCATCGTCTCGGCGGCGACGCCGTTGATGCTCTTGGCGCCGGCGGAAACCGTCAGCGCGAGCAGCGTCGAGACGTCGACCGGCGAGCTGCCGCCCGTTGGCGCCACCGCCGGCAGCACGATCGACGCGGTGCCGGTCGTCGGGCTCGTGATGACGAACTTTTGCAGCGTCGCGTCCCACACGCACGTCGTCGACGCGAGCGCGGCGGCCAGCTTCGTCTGAATCAGCGTCGCGATACCGGACATGCTGACGGCGGCGCTCAGGTCGAGCGCGGCGATCTGGCGGTTGACGCCGTTGATCGAGATGTCGAACCCGCCGTTCGTGATCCCCGTGTAGTCGGAGACCGTCGAGCTCGCGACGCCGCCGCGCAGCGACCCGGCCTGGGCAGCGAGGAACTGCCGCCCGATCTTCACCTTCTTCGGCCGCGGGTTCTGGCTGAAATGGATCTGGGCCGCCTTGTACTCCTCGGTGCTCGACACGAAGTCGACGCCCACCTCGTCGAGGTCTCCGTACTCCTTGACGCGCGCGTAGAGCGGCAGCACGGTCGCCTTACCCATGATGAGCTTGGTGCCGAAGCCGCGGGCCGTCGGCGCCGGGGACGACAGCAGGATCTCGACGTCGACAACCTGATCTACTGAAAGGCTCATGCGGTCACCTCGGCTGTATCGGTGTGGGCGGCGCCGCCGGGCGCCTGCGAATGCGTGGTCAGCGGAACGGTCAGCACGGTCTGGACGGTCGCGGTCTCACGGGCGATCACCGTGAACGTCAGGTCGACCTGGCCGCGGCTTTCCCAGGTGTCGCCGTCGACCAGCGCGGTCAGGTTACGGGGCTTGCTGGCCGAGACGAACGCCAGGCCCATCGCATTCATCGTCGCGACGTACTGCGACAGTCGGAGGCGCTGCACCAGGCGCGCGGCCCGGTCGAAGGCCGCGTTGCTGTAGCGCGCGATCCCCGCCCGGTTGTTCACCGAGATGGCGCCGCCGCCGATCGTCAGCCCCAGCACCGCCGAGACGTCCGTCCCGGCTGCCGTGGGCGCCACCGCGCCCAGCACCGCCGAGGCCGGGGTCGTCGTCGGGCTGGTCACCACGAACCGGGCGTTCGCCGCGTCCCAGGTGCACTTGGTGGCCGCCAGCGCGACCTGCAGGCGGGCCTGGATGATCGCCGCGACCGCGGCCATGGATGCCGCGCCCGTGAAGTCGAGGCCGGAGGTCTGCCGGTTCACCCCGTCGATCGGGATGTCGAAGGCGCCATCGGTGATCGGCGCGTAATCGGCCGCCGCGGCGCTGACCGTGAACCCGCGCAGGTAGCCGGACGTCGGCGGGCGCCGGAAGAAGTTCACGCTGGCGACGACCATGTGCTCCTGGTCGAGGCGCTCGGTCGTGATGTCGCTCGGCACGGTGCCTTGAGTGTCGTAGGAGCGCGCGCCGGTCCCCAAAACGGTGTCGTCCAGGATGTCGACGGTCGCGATCTCGTCCATCTGCCCGCCCGCCGGCGCGCTCTGCTTTGCCGGCCGCACCGCGTCCACTGGCATGGACATGACGGCGCGCACCAGCTTGCGGACGTTGTAATTGACGTCGTCGATCACACGTACCCCGCCGCCAGCACGAAGAAGTAGCCGTTCTCCGCCCACCGCTCGTCGCCCACGACCTTGTAGCTGAGGCCGTCGATCACGAGGATGTCCGACTCGACCGTCTTGCCGTCCGCCATGCGCAGCTCGGTCGCGGACCAGACGGCCTTGACCTCGCCGGGTCCGCGCGAGCCCTCGGGGAGCGTCGCGATCTGCTGGGCGTCGGCCGGCTGGACGATGGCCGTCACGGTGAGGTCAGGCTCGTACGTGGCGATGTTCTCGCCCTCGTTCGCGAAGCGCGCCGGCGCCGGGCGGCGCAGGATGATGGTCGTCGTGAAGTCAGGATCCGACATGAGCTCGGCCACATTCACCTGGCCCATGTGCCCTCGACGACGTGGGTAATGGCCTGTCGCAACGCGCCGCTGTCGATCAGCGGGCGGGACGACCCCTTCTTCCTGATCGTCGAGGGCGCGTTGGGCGCGAGCTCGCCCGTCACGATGTAGCGCTTCACCGCGCCGGCTGCGTCGATGCCGATCGCCTCCATGGCGCCCACGGGCGACAGCTGTCCGCGCGCCACCTGCGACAGTACCCGCTTCGCGATCCGGCTCGTCCTGTTCAGGTTGGCGCGGATGCCAGGCCGCAGGAACGGCCGCGCCGGGATGGTGATGCCGTTCTCGAAGGTCGCGTTCTTGGCGCGCACCAGGATCGCGTTGATGTTGCGATTGACGATCTTCTCCCGAATCGGGCCGCTCTTCCCCTCGCCGGGGCCGCGCTCGATGATCTTCGACGACGCCGCGCCGATCAGCCGCCCGGTCCGAGGATTGAAGCGAAGCAGCTGCCGTTTGACCCGGCTGTGAGGCTTCACGAACCCGCCGAACTCGTGGATCGCCGCGAGGTGCGCCAGGCTCATGCCGTCCTCTTCGGCGGGTCCGGCCGGCACGCCCACCAGGACGTGCTTCAGCGCCGCGTCCCGCAGGCGCGCGACCAGCGCGCGCACGCCCGCGCCGCCGGTGTCCTTGATGACGCGGACGGAGGCGCTCATACGGCCGCCGCTCCCGCGCCCACCAGGGCGACCAGGTCCAGGTAGATCTGCCCGTAGGCGTTCTTGCCGTAGATGGACAGCGGGCCCTTCTGCTGCGATGTCGACTGCGACTGGCTGCGCTTGACGCTCACCTTGCCGACGGTCTTTTCCTCGGAGCTGGACGCCGCGGACGCGAAGCCGGCCCCGTAGGTCGCGATCTGCCCCTTCAGGGCGACGCGGAAGGCGATCCAGTGGCCGAGGCCGTCGCGGAGTTGATCGCCCCAGACGGCCTCGTCGAAGTTCGGCGGGGCCAGCTCCAGGGCGGTCGTGATCTTGGCGTCAAACGAGGCATCCGCAAATTCCGGGAAGTCCTGCTTGAACATCTCGATCGTGTATTCCGCGACGGTCACGGGCGGGCTGGTCCTACTTCTTGCTGCCCTTGTCCTCGTCGCCCTTCGGCGCGGGCGCCGCCGGCGAGCCGACAGGAACGGTCTGGTCGACCAGCAGGCCCGCCTCGAACCACGACTTCACGATCGGGTCCTTGCAGGCCTCGGCCAGCTTCTTGTCGTCGACCTCGGTGATGGCCCCTCCGGCGAAGAAGAGATGCTCGACGCCGTCCCCGCTCCCGATGTAGTGGCCCAGGCCGCCGGCGTTCGTGTTCTTGATCTTCCGCATGATGACGATCCTCCGGTGATGTGCGATGGAAAGGGACGGACACGCGGCCGGGCCGGCTTCAGCCCGCGCCGCGCGTCCTGGTCGGCCTACAGACCGTCGACGTACTCCGCCGTGTAGACCTTGGCGAAGTCGATCCCGCCGTAGCGGTATTCGCTGTAGACGACGACCATCAGCCCCTCGAACTGCGGGGCCGTGAACCGCTGAGGCATGGGCAGGTGGAACTTCACGTTCAACCGGCCCGGCGTGTAGGCCATCCCGCGCTTGGTGCTGCTGCCGCCGAGGGTTTCGAGCGACGACGGGCCGGGGATGAACTCCAGCGGCTGGCCCGTCATCTCGGTGTAGAGGTTGTTCCGCTTCAGCCAGGACATGACCGTGTCCTGCGTGCCCGTCGACAGCTGCTGCATCAGCCGACCCGTCCGCGACGGGGGGATGACGAAGCGCGACGGCGGGTACAGCGTCTTCGACTTCGTGAAGACGCTCTGCAGGACCGCGTTGATGTCCGACTGGATCGTCGCCGGCGAGGCCGCCGACCAGTCCGACCCGCTGGCGCGTGTGTTGGCGTCGACGCTGCCGTGGTTCAGCAGGCCCTTGAAGTTCGACTCCGTCTCGCCAATCAGCGCCACGTCGTTGATGTGGTCCTCGGCGCCCTGGACAGCGGCCTCCTGGTCATCCGCGGGCAGCGGCGTCAGGAACCGCGCCGAGGCGCGGAGCTGCTGCAGCGAATAGGAGTACCCGATCGCGCCGTGCGCGACCGAAACGCCCGCCTGCGAGGTCGCGACGTTCGCCATCGGGATGTTGTTCCCCGACGGATGGACGCGCCTCCCCTTGCCGGTGCGGTCGGTCGTGCGGTGCAGGACGGTCTCCGCCCACTCGCCCGCCTCGGACGTCACGCAGTCGCCGGGCAGGAGCTTGCGGTAGAACCGCGGCTCGTACTCGACGGGGCGGGCCTCCGTCTCCAGAAAGGCCAGCTGGCCGACCAGGTGGGTCATGGGCTCCATGTCCCGCGTGCTGCCGACCAGCTTGAGCGCGTTGTCGCGCACGAACTGCGTCAGCTCCTCGCCCCGCTGGTCGGGGAAGTTCTCGATGACGACGGGCGCCCCCGAGCTGTCGATGGTTTGGATTCTCATGGTCCTGTTCCTTCGTTGGGTGGTTGGGTGGGAGTGCCCGAATCAGGTGGTGGTGCGACCGCGCGTGATCGCGTGGCCCTCGATCTCGGCCAGCGTGCCGGCCGTGATGGTGCCGCTGCCGCACCACTTCCAGCCCGTCATCGCGACGCGGCCGGCGCCGGCCACGCCGCCCTTGGAGCTGGCGAACGCCGTGGTCTGGACGGCCGCGCCCGCGGTCACGACGATGACCTCGTCGCCGCCGCGCACGTCCTCGGCAGCGATGACCGCCACGCGCCCCTCGACCTTGACGGGGACCGCGTCGTAGCGGTCGTACTTCACGGTGTCCGTCGTGAAGTCGGCGTCCTTGGTGGGGATGCGCAGGCTCACGCCGAGGATGTCGTCCGTGTCGGCCGCCATCGGCTTGCACGTTTCGACGCCGCCCGGCGTGGTGGTGCTAGCAGTGCCACGAACGACGGGGATCGCGGCGTCAATCGACGTCGCCGACTCGTTTATGTAGGTGTTCGTGGGGCGGCGCGGCGTCATGTCCTGGCCGGGGTAGGCGAATGCCGGCTTGGTACCGAGCGGCGAGGTGTTCGCGGGATTCGACATGGCTTGTTCTCCTGTTCCTTCGTTGGTTCACGAGGCTCAGGCGGACGCCTGGCCGTCCTTGTCCTTGGGCCGCGCACCGCGCGCGTTGTAGTCGATGACCCGAGCTCCCGCGGGGGCGGCGCCGGCCGCGCCAGAAGCGCCGGGGGCGAACGCCCGGGCGGCGGCGTCGTTGGCGCCGGTCCGCTGCGTCCCGGCGGCGCCGACGGCGGCGCGCACCGCGACGGCTGCGTCGAACGCCAACTTGGCGATCTCGGGGGCCGCCTCGGACGGCTTCTTGCCGCCCAGGACCGCCATCACGCCCGGGTAGGCGGCCGAGTCCTTGGCGATGTGCTCGAGCGCCTCGACATGGATCGCGGAGACGGCCTTGCCCTTGCCGTCAAACGAGTCGCCCACGATCGCCTTGGCGCCCGCGACGGCCGCGGCCTTCGCCTCGACCAGCGCGTCGATCTGCGCGTCGGTAACCACCTTGACCTCCAGCTCGCGGACCTTGGCGTCGTGCGCGGTCTTGGCGGCCTCGGCGGCGGCGGTGCCGGCGGCCAGCGCGGCCTTCGCAGCGGTCGCCTCGGCGGCGGACGCGTCGCGCGCCTCGGCCGCGGCCTTGACGCCGTCGGCGGCGCGCTTCAGCGCGAGCTCGACCATCGCGCCCTGGTTGTCGTCTTCGAAGTTGACGTTCGTTCCGTCGATGGTGACCGTTCTCATGATTCGTTTCTCCTGGTTGGGTTTCTTGTCGGCAACCCGGAGGCCGGGCCCACCGCGCGCTTGCCAGACGGTCGCGACGTGGTTGCCCACGATGTCGCGCATGACGCCGTCGAAAGCCTCGCCGTCCGGGGTCACCCCGGGCGTCATGTCGAGGACGAACGAGTAGCCGCACGACAGCTGGTTCTTGCCGTACGTGACCACCATCTCGATGGTGTTCGCGTCCTTGTAGTAGAGGTTCGCGCCCAGGTGGACGTCGTCGCCGACGGGGGCGACATCGTGCACATCGCCGGCGGTGACCGACCGGTAGTTCTCGGCCGTGACGCCGTCGGTGTTCTGCGGGTGCTCGTTCGTCAGCGTCTGGCGCTCGAACGTGCGGTAGGACTCGGGCTTGAACACCTCCTCGGGCGGCCGGTACAGCCGAATCGTCCGGTTCGTGCCCTCGAGGCCGAGCTCGCGCGCGGTGTACTCCTGGATGCCCGTCCGCGAGATGTTCGCGGGGACGACCATGAAGCCCTCGGCCGTCATCCGGCGCTTCGAAGCGTCGCCGACGTCGAACGACATCAGGTCGTACGCCTGCCAGCGGGTGGGCTTGCCGGCCTTGAAATCGACCGCCATCACGCGCCGTTGCTTCACGCGGCCTGCCTTTCTTCGGCGGCCGCCGCGGGCGCAGCCTCTTCGCTGAGGTCGAGAACGGGGATCGCGCCGCAGCGGCACTCGTAGTCCTCGCCGGGGTTCAGCGCCTCGCCGTGGATGATCGGCGGGTTCGCCCAGGCCTGCTTTGTGCCGTTGAGGGCCGCGTGCGTCGGCCGGACCCGTTCGTCGTGAGACGTCGACCAGATGTAGTGCGAGATCCCGATGCTAGTCTGACGGACCTCGTTGAACGCCGCGTTCAGCTTGCTCGCCTGGTCGCGGGCGATACGCCGCGCGCGGTTGTAGGTGACCTCGCCGATGCGCTCGATTTCCGCAGCCAGATCCTCCCAGCGCTTCCCCGACGCGAAGTAGCTGTCGACCTTGGCCGAGACCTTCGCGAGGTACTCCTCGGGGATCGACTTGATCAGCGCGACGTTGTCCGCGACGGCCTTCGTCATCGCCGCGCCGATCTCGCTGTCCGCGCCCAGGTAGCCGGTGATGTCGACGCCCAGGGCGCGGTGAATCGCCGCCTTCAACGCCTCGTCGACGCCCGTCAGCGCGCGCCGGGCCGCCAGCCGCGCCAGCAGTTCGGCGCGGGACGCCACCATGTTCGTGAGGTGCTGGGCCGCCCGGTCGATGAGCGGGCCGGCGCCAGGCGCGGTCTCGTCGTGCACCGACGGCCAGTGCGGCCGCAGCCCGTTCGCGATGGCCTGCCCGGCCGCCTTGCACTCGTCGACGATCCCGGCCAGCCCGGACAGGTACTGCAGCTCGACGGCGTGGCTCGGGCGGATCGCCTTCAGGCGCCGCGGGCGACGCTTCTTGCGCGACCCGGGAGGGGCGGCAGCGACGAGCAGGGCGAGCAGGGATTTTGCCAAAGTGGCGAACCTTTCCGCTCACCGTGCCATATCTGCACGCTGGTCCCCAAAATCGGTGACATTCTGGCGCGGGCGTATCCTCCAGGGATGGCCCGCAACGTCAAGAACGCGTCCGCCGCCCTCGCGCCCCCCGCATCAGCCGGCGACCGCCTGCCCGGTCGCGGGCGCAAGGGCGCCGACATCTCTATGGCCGACGCCCTGGAAAACGACCGTTCTGGGCTGGGGACCTCGCGCGACAAGCGGTCGTATTCGACCTACGGGTACGTGCGCCGGCTGAACGACACGGACCTGCGCACGATGAACCGCAAGTCCTGGCTGGCAAACGCCATCGTTTCGACGCCGGTCGAGGACATGGTCCGCGAGTGGGTCACGGTGAAGTGGCCCGGCATCACACCGGAGGAGCAGGCCGCCATCAAGCGCGCAGAGCGCCGCCTCGGCCTCAAGCCGAGGACCCAGTCGGGGCTTACCTGGGGCGGCCTGTTCGGCGGCGCGGGCATGATTCCGATCATCGCGGGGCAGGACGTATCACAGCCGCTCGACATGAAGCGGATCCCGAAAGGCTCCCTGCGCCGCCTGATCGTGAAAGATCGGACCTGGCTCGTGCCGATGCCCGGCGCGCCCGATCGCGACATCGAGAACAGCGACAACTACGGCTTGCCGCGTGCCTACGGCGTCCGCGGGTCGTCCGCGCTGGTCCATCCCTCGCGCGTGGCTCGCTTCGAGGGTCATGAGTTGCCCGAGGACGACTTTCTCGCCAACGGCTACTGGCACGATTCGGAGCTGCAGCACGTCGTCACCGCCACGATGGACTACGACGCGAGCACCGAGAATGTCGCGTCGCTGCTCTGGGAGATGAAGCTCGACATCATCAAGACGAGCTTGGCGGCGCTGATCGCCGCGAAGGATGGCGGCGCGTCGCTCGAGAAGCGATACCAGGACGCCGCCCTCGGCAAGAGCAATCATCGGCTGCTGCTGATCAACAAAGACGAGGAATACGACCGCAAGGGGCTCGCGCTCGGCGGCGTCAGCGACCTGCTCGCGCACTTTGTCGTCCAAGCTTGCGGCGCTTCGCGTACCCCGATGGTCAAGCTGTTCGGCGAGAGCGCGCCCGGCCTGAACGCGACGGGCGAGGTCAACCTCCGCATCTACTACGACCGGATCGCTTCCGAGGCCGACCGGAAGATGCTGCCGGTGTTGAACTTCATCTACGAGCTCATCGTCCGCAGCGAGCTGGGCCGTATGCCCGAGGGCTTCGAGGTCTGCCCGAATGCCTTGTGGCAGGTCGATGCGAAGACGCAGGCGCTGATCGACCTCCAGAGCGCGCAGGCGGACGACATCTACTTGAAGAACAACCCGTCGATGATCGGTGCCGTGATGCGCCGCCTGCAGGCGCGCGGCACCTACCCTCTGACCGACGCAGACATCGCGCTGGCCGAGTCGATGGAGCAGCCGATCGAGCCGGCGGCCGATCCCGCCGACAAGAACGAGCCTGATCCGGGCGCGGCAGCCGCCTAGCCGTCGGTACCAGCGGCGCGCGCGTATGCGCCGGCCATCGTGAGCGGCTTCTCCAGCTGCTTGAACGCGCCCGAGCTCGCGTCGACGGCGTCGTCCTTGACCGCCTTCGACGGGAAGCCCTCCATCTGCGCGAAGTATTGCGAGTTCCACTTTCCGCGCACGACGTCGACATTGCCGTGCTGCCACTGCCGGGCGAACGGCGTGGCGCGCGTCTCTTTCGGCCCAGTCTCCCGCTCGAAGGTGACGTCGTAGCCGGCGAGGAACTTGGCGTAGTCTGAGGTCTGATCCTTACCGGCCTGGCCGGGGTCCTCGGGCATTCGGATCCTGACCTGCTCGCCATCTGAAACAGCGGTCGCGCCGATCAGCTCGGCGACCGGGTCAGCGCGCAGCTGCGCGAACTCCGCGTGCGCGACCACCCATCTGCCGTTCGAGCGCCGGCCAAGCTTTACGCCGCACGTCCAGTCGGGGTTCTTGTTCTTGTCGCTCGGCTCGGTGGCGGCGAGGTCCCAGCTGCGCACCCACTCCTCGACGTCGTCGGGCTCGGCGTCGAGCATTGTGACCTCGTGCCGCTTGAAGTAGTCGCCGGCGCTGGCCTTCGCCTTCCAGTTGCCGTCGAGCAGGATGGCGCGCTCGACGCGCGTCATCGCCATGAGGCTGCCGCGATAGCCCGGGTTCGAGCGCTCGAGGATCTTGTTCTCTTTGAGCTTGCCCGGGATGAACGTCAGCGATTTGATCAGCGCGGCGACGGCGTCCTCGTAGGACAGCTCCGCTTCGCGCATCGCCTCTTCGATCCCTGCGCGGACGTCCTGGTTCTGCAGGACCTCCTCGGCGGTGTCGCCCCACACCATCTCGTCGCCGAGGCGGGTGAAATACCGCAGCTTCCCGGCGCGCTCCGGAATCGGGAACCCGTAGCGCGGGTTCGGCGCACCGTCGGCGAGATACTCGTCCTGGTCGATCCACCAGGCAATCAGCTCCGCGACCCACGAATCGGCTTCGGGGTTCGTCGTCGCGATGATGTACGGACGGACGCCGCAGGTTGAGCGGTTGCGGCTCAACATGTACCAGAACTGCGCGGCGGTGAACGACGTCAGCTCGTCGAAGATGAAGAGCGGGACCTGCGCGCCCTTCCAGTCGAGCACCGTCGAGTCGTGCTCGAGGTGCGACATCTTGACCTTGGCGCCGCGCGGCCAAATCCATTCGTGCGTCTGCTTGACCGGCTTCGCGCCGAGCAGCGGAAAGACCTTGTAGGACTCGTCCCACAGCGAGCCGGGGTTCGTGATGTCGGGGATCGAGCGGCGAAAGAAGACCGCCGAGAAGCCGGGCACGTCCTTGTGGCGCGCGGCCGCCAGCATCTCGGCGAAGCTCTTGCCGCAGCCGGCGGCGCCGCCGCCGATCGTGATGTCGGCCCGGGACGACAGGAACTTCGTCTGGAAGCCGGGCTGCGGCCCCAGCGTCCGGCCGGCGGGGGCTCCGGGCGGCGCGCCACCGCGCGGGGCCGCCGCCAGCGGCTCGGCGACGGGCACCCCGGCCGACGCCCAAAGGCGATGTCGGCCGCTGCTGGTCGACCTGAGGCGGCGAACGCGGTAGGCGCCGCAGAAGTTCGCACGGGCGCGCGCGGCGCCCCGATCGAGCGAGGGCGCGGCCGCTTCTCCCCAGGCGGCGTCTGGGCGAAGCGGCGCCTGCGCTGGGGTCATTCGCCCGCGGGCTCTACCTGGTCATCGGCCGGCGCCTCCGGCTCGGGAGGGACGTCGCGCCCGTTCTCAGGGATCAGGAACGTCACGGGCGGCCCGTTGCCCGCGTCGCTGCTGACCTCGATGTGCTGGCGGGCGCGCCCGCGGTACTGCTCGACGAACAGCTTCTGCGCCTGGGCGCTGCCCCGGAGCGCCTTTTTGAAGATGGCCTCGTCGACCGCCTGGATGCGCGTCTTCTCCGGGTCGTCCGGGTGAACGTCCTCGGCCCAGGCCACGAACGCCTCGCGCTGGGCGCGCCCGTTAATTCCCTTTGGATTTCGCACCTCTCCGGGCTTGATCGGCTTGAGGTTCTCGACCCGGCCCCGGCGCGGCTTGTCCATTTCCTCGCCATTTCCTGGCGATGGCGCCGGCGGGGGCGCCCCTTCCTGCTCGTCGGACATCCCCACCAGGATCGCGCAGGCCCCGCGCCAGCCCCA
>Ga0068856_100005405_pt1 | contig 12591 bp, 5 predicted proteins | sample KBSCornC62_FD_66595 | JGI IMG/M metagenome (GOLD analysis project Ga0068856, IMG submission 66595) | Corn rhizosphere microbial communities from Kellogg Biological Station, Michigan, USA - KBS Corn C6-2 | ecosystem: Host-associated > Plants > Roots > Rhizosphere > Soil ...
CACTGTCGAGGCGCGCTGCGCGCCGGGCGGCGTGCGCATCGACGTGATCGACACGGGCATCGGCATTCGGCAGTCCGACCTGCAGGCGATCTGGGAAGACTTCCGGCAGGTCGACCAGTCGCGCACGCGCGAATTCGGCGGCACGGGCTTGGGCCTGAGCATCACGCGCAAGCTGCTCGAGCGGCTCGGCGGCTCCGTCTCGGCGCAAAGTGTGTACGGCGAGGGCAGCACGTTCACCGTGTACCTCCCGGTGCGGACGCCAGCCGGCAATCCGCTCGAGACACCGGTGGCCACTCCCGCGCAAACGTGAGCGCGAGCTCCGAAACACGCGCACGGCGCGGGGGTACAAACGGTCGTCCGGCGCGGTGATCAGGGCCGGACCTCGCTACTCTCGCCGATCCGATCCATGCATTCTCCCCGTCATCTCACATCACGCCGCGTCGTGCGCGCCTCGCTGCTGAGCATCATCGTTTTGTCAGTAGCGTGTCGTGACAAGCAGCCGGCCGCTCGCTCCGATTCGGACCTGTCGCGCGATCTCGCACTCGCCGGCGCGCCGAGCGTGCAGCAGCCGACGACGTTTCAGGACACGGCGATCGCGCCGAATCCGACGCGCGCATCGAGCGCGAAGAGCGAGCAGCCAGCACCCAAGCGCAGCACGGCGAGCGAGCGCCCGCAGCCGCATGTCGAGCGTCCGCGGCCAACGACGCCCGCGCCCGCGCCGCAACCGGTGCAAGCACCCGCGCCCGCTCCCATTCCGGCGCCCGCTCCGCAGCAGCAGGCCGCGCCCGCGCAGGGTCAGATTGGCGCGGGCACCAGCATGGCGCTCACGACGAGCAACAAGGTGTGCACGGACACCAATCTTCCCGGCGACAAGATCGTCGCGACGGTGAACTCCGACGTCACGGGCTCCAATGGCGCGGTGATCCCCGCGGGATCGTCCGTGGTGCTCGAAGTGGCGGCGGTGAATTCCGGGAACAGCGGCGAGAACGCGCAGATCACCTTTCGGGTGCGCTCGATTCTGGTCAAGGATAAGACGTTCACCCCGCCGGGCGACGTGACCGTCAACACGCCGCTCGAGCGCACGAAGGAAGCGGGCGATCCGAATGGTGACAAGAAAAAGGTGATCGGCGGCGCGATCGCGGGCGCGATTCTCGGCCAGATCCTCGGGCACAACACGAAGGGCACGGTGATCGGCGCGGCGACCGGAGCGGCCGCCGGCGCGGCGGCGGCGCACATGAGTCAGAAGTGGGAAGGGTGCTTGCCGGCTGGGGCGTCGCTGAAGCTGACGCTCAACGGACCGGTAGTGATGTAGTCGCTCATCGGCGGCGAGTGGCGGAAGATACCGCTGAGGCGTGGATGGCCGGCACCGATACCGAAGCGGTCAATCGCTGTCGATGCACTGGTTGACGTCCGAGCGTGCGACAGGTGTCGCGTGATGATCCACGCGAGCGTGCCGCCGGACGCAGCGCCGATAACCGTGCCCCACAGAAAGTGCTCATTTAGAGTACTGGCACGTAACGCGCATGCCGAGCAGTTGCCGGGACGGGCCGTAACCCCACCGATCACGAATCCCGAAACGCCGCCGATCACGGCGCCGAGCACTATCGCTCCGATGTGGCGGTGAGCAACCGAATCCCGACGCGCGGCGGGCTGAGACCGTTTCTGGCCCATCTGGACTGCCGATGCATGAGCCGTCTCTGGGTAGCCCACGGGCTGCAAGCCCGCTACGTCATGGGCGCTCAGTTCAACGGCCTGACTGACTGCGCCGCGAATGGGCGCGGCTGTCACGAATACGCCGAAGAGCAACCTAAGCGTCGCCATTTGCCGACTGCGAGCAGTAATGCTCATCGCGGACGCCTCACGGAAGTGATCTATGATGCACTGCGGGTTTCAAATTCAGGAATAAGCACGCCACAGCGGTTCCTGTTGCTCATGAGATAGTTGATGATTGACAGCACTTCCCTTGATGAATCCCGAGCGCGTGCAAGGCGGGCACGGCCGGCACCGCTCACGCAACAACCAACACACACGAGAATGCGTTGACGGTCAGCATCACGACACGCGCTGGTAGCGCCGCACCACTGGGCAAGTTGTAGGTTCCTTTCCGATTCGACGAGGAAGCTCGATCGAGGCTCGGTAGTCGAATGTACCACCGCCTCGCTGAAGAGCGAACACAGGATCTCAGGGTGATCCGACCGTAGCACACGCAGCATTCCGGGGATCTCTCCATTTGACGCGCGCTTGAATCTCGGTCGACCACCTCAGTGGGTTTTGAGGTTCACTATCATGGACATTGGACTTGGTTCGGCGTCGAGCCATTCGCAGCGGTCAAGTGCAGAAAAGTGTGTGAATCGCTTCTGGGTGAGTGAAATCAGGCAGCGGGCATGAGCGGATGGGTCGTGAGGATATTCTCAAGCGCACTCACGTAGCGCTTGGCGAGCCATTTCTCGTTGCGTTCCATGGCGAGCGCACTGGCGAGTCGCACGAAGCTCGCCTCGTTGGGGAAGACGCGAATGACCGACGTGCGCCGGCGGACCGCCATGTGATCGTGCTCGATCCCGTTCGTGCTCTTCACGCGATGCCGCGCGACGGCGTCGGTCAGCGCGAAGACGGTGAGCGTCTCGCCGATCGAGCCCTCGATCCAGTCCGCCAGCGTCGGCACGGTCGCTCGCCACTCGGCGACGAGCGCCTGGACCCGCAGCTCGGCCAGGGCCCGCGTCGGTGCTCGCCACACATCCTGGAGGCCGTGCTTCACCGCGTCGCGGCGCGCCTCGCTCGACACGCGATCGAGGGCGTTGCGCAGATAGTGCACTTGGCAGCGCTGATGGATGGCCTCGGGAAAGAAGCGGCGGATCGCATCGACCAAGCCCGCGTGCTCGTCCGAGACGACGTACTGTACGCCAGTGAGACCGCGTTGCAGCAGCTGTTCGAAGACACGCCGCCAGCCGAGGCCCGTCTCACTGGGATTGAGCCACACGCCAAGGTGTTCGCGATACCCGTCGGCGCCGACGCCGATCACCCAGAGCACCGCGGTGCTGCGCACCTGGCCCTCGCGCCGCACCCGCTCGACGTGCGCATCGACAACGAGATAGGGATAGGCCTTCGCACTGAGCGGCCGCGTGCGCCAGGCTGCCAAGTCACCGTCGAGGCGTTTCGTGAGCGCGCTGATCTCCGACGCCGACACGCTCGCGCCGCACAACGTCTCCACCACCGTGCTCACTTTCCGCGTCGACACGCCTTGGATGTAGAGCTCCACGAGCGTCGCGACGAGCGCCTGCTCGCTGCGTTGGTCGCGCGCGAAGAGCGAGGGCTGAAAGCGGCCGGCCCGGTCGCGCGGAATGCGGAGCTCGAGCGTCCCGACGCGCGTGGTGAACTGCCGCCGGCGGTAGCCGTTGCGGACCCCGCGCCGCTCAGCCGTGCGTTCAAACGGCTGGGCGCCGAGGAACTGCGTGAACTCCCGTTCGATCGTCTCGTGAATCAACGTGGAGAGCATCAGGCGAAGGGCATCCGCGGGGGCGGCGGCGCTGCCGGTGCCACCCGCGTCTTGCGGGAGTGTGAGAATTGAAGAATTCTTCGAGAGACTGGTCATCGTGTATCTCCTGGGTTTTGGGGGCGCCAACCCCCGATGAGTGTTTCTGAACACCCAGAAGATGGACGGTGGCCAGTTCTCGCTTCCAGTCTGGCGACCGTCAGCTCAACCGACCATCGTCTCCGATTCTACACAAATCTCTGCACACGACCCGAAGCTCACCGCAATTCGTGTTGGCACTCGGATAAAGACTCCTATGTCCATTAGATGATGGACCTCAAAGAGGGGCGTGATGCCGCGGTAATGATCGCGACCACGATTCTATCTTATTAGTACAAAATGTCAATAGCTACGCGATCAGATTAATGCATCTTAACATCAAAATTATAATGACGACGATCAGCAGCAGTTACTTTCTGAGTCTCGGAGTATTACTCCTGGGCCCGCCAGCCACAGTGGAGGTTATCCTACTCTTCCTCGCACCTTCTTATTCAACTGTCTTAATGACTATCATCGGAGGAATCGGGCCGCTTCCACACCCTCTCAACCGATTGCGGTTCCGGCGTACAAAGGCCCGCACCAGCCACGCGCCACTTCGGCAGGTTAGCAGTCACTTCATCCGCAAGCCGGCGAATCTGGTCCGTTGCACCCGAGTGGTCACCCGTCGGGCATGTTTGACCCATGGCGCACTCGTGCCTTGATGTCCCGAACACCCGTCCCAGCGAGGAGCCCTAGAGGTGGTTTCAAAATTGGCGTAGGGCAATGAGCATGCAGGCCACATGCACGAAGCCGGAATAATTCTCGAGCTTGTTCTCGCAACGCGTGACGAGGTGGCGAAAGGCATGCAGCCGCACGTTGGCGCGTTCGACGATCCAGCGGCGCTTGTAGCGACGCGGCCCGCGGCCGTCTTGGCAGCGATGCTTGCGCGTGGACAGGCGCGGCGCGATGAGCTGGATACCGCGCTGCTTCACGCGGACCCAGAGTTGCCGGCTGTCGTAGCCGCGAGCGGCGGTGATGCGCTCGGGCTTCTGCTTTGGCCGGCCACGTCCTGGGCGTGGCACGGCTACCGTCGCGAGCGTCGCTTCGGCGAGCTGGCTCTCGGCGAGATTGGCAGGCGAAAGGTGCACTCCGAGAGGAATACCCTGGCCGCCGGCCGATACCATAAGCTTTGGCCACTTACCCTTGCGTGCTTTGCCCATGCCAGCGCCCGTTTTATCGAGGGAGCGAAGGTCCCGTCCATGAACGCCTCACTCCGATCGAGTTGCTGGCCTTCAGCGAGGTCCTTCACGAAGGCACGCCAGAGCGTGAGCCAGACGTCGGCGCGCTCCCATTCGCCAAGGCGCCAGCACGTGACCGGCCCGGGATACGAGACGGGGAGATCGCGCCATCGTGCGCCCGTGCGGAGGACGCAGAGAATGCCGTCCACGCGCTGCCGGTCATCGGCGCGAGGCCGAGCGCCCTTCGGCTTTGCGTTCGGCTTCGGGAGATACTTGGAAATTCGCGCCCACGGCTCATCCGTCAGCTCAGTGCGCATCACGACCTCGCGGGAGAGAGGACGATTTTCCTCTCACACGACCCAGCGAGGGTTTGCAAACCACTTCTAGCGTCGTCGCACCAGCTACGCGGTCTCAGAGACGATCGCTCATGGGGTCCAGTGCGGCCGCCGGACCTCGAACTTGCATGGCCGCAGCTCGCACGGATCTACAGTCAACGGGCCAGCCGCCGCAGTACCGCCGACGACGAGAAATTGTTCGGGGTGAATTCCTCCGCCACGATTTAATAGGCGGCTAGCGTCGTTTATCGGAATTCCGAACGCCAGCGCCGCGTATGTAGAATCCCGACACGCGACCACGCGATTTGCGCGCCAAGCCACCGACAGCGCGCGCGGCCTGGGCGCACGACCACGACGGAGTTAGTATCTTCTGATGCCCCGCAGAACACCCGCCGCACTGAAGCCCTTCCACCCGCTGGTGCGGCGGTGGTTCACTGAAACCCTCGGCGCACCCAGTGCGCCCCAGTCGCGCGGCTGGCCCGCCATCGCGAGCGGCGACCACACCCTCATCCTCGCGCCGACCGGCACCGGCAAGACGCTCACCGCGTTCCTCTGGGAGCTGAATCAGCTCATCGTCGATGGGCAGCAGGCGCCGCTCGCGAACGCCGTTCACATTCTCTACATCTCGCCGCTCAAGGCGCTGAACAACGACATTCAGCGCAACCTCGAGCGCCCGCTCGCCGAACTGGCGGAGCGCTTCGCCGCCGCGGGTGAGCCGTTCCCCGAGATCCGCGTCGCCGTGCGCACGGGCGACACGCCCGCGTCGGCGCGCGCGCGCATGATCCGCAAGTCGCCGCACATCCTCATCACGACGCCCGAATCGCTGCACATCATGCTCACCACGCAGCGCGGGCGCGGGATGTTCAGCGGCGTGCGCGCGGTGATCGTCGACGAGATCCACGCGCTCGCGGGCACCAAACGCGGCGCGCATCTCGCGCTCACGCTCGAGCGCCTCGAGCAGATCACCGCCGCGCCGCCGCAGCGCATCGGCCTCTCGGCCACGCAGCGCCCGCTCGACGAGATCGCGAAATTCCTCGCTGGCCCACCGCCGCGCGAATGCACGGTCGTCGATTGCGGGCTCGTGAAACAGCTCGAGCTCACGGTGCAGTCGCCGGTCGAGGACCTCGCGCACGTCGGCGGCACGATCTGGTCGTCCGTCACGCCGCTCGTGCTGCAACACATTCGCGCCGCGCGCACGACGCTCGTCTTCGTCAACAATCGGGCGCAGGCCGAGAAGATGGCCGCGCGGGTGAACGCGCTCGCCGGCGAGGAGCTCGCGCTGCCGTACCACGGATCGCTCTCGCGCGAGCGGCGGCTGACCCTTGAGCAATCTCTAAAGTCCGGGTCGCTGCGCGCGCTCGTGAGCACCAGCTCGCTCGAGCTCGGGATCGACATCGGCTCGGTCGATCTCGTGCTCCAGCTCCAATCGCCCAAGCGCGTCGCCAACGGGCTTCAGCGCGTCGGACGCGCCGGCCACTCGCTCGACGCAGTGAGCCGCGGCGTGTTCGTCCCCACGTTCCGCGACGACGGCATGGAGCTGCTCGCGATCGTGCACGCGATGCAGGAGGGCGACGTCGAGCCGACGCGCGTCGTGCAGAACGCGCTCGACGTGCTCGCCCAGGTGATCGTCGCGATGGTCGCCGTCGACGACGATTGGACGAGCGCGGCGCTCTTCGAGTGCGTGCGGCGCGCGTATCCCTACCACGCGCTCACGCGCGCCGCGTTCGACGAAGTGCTCGCGATGCTCGCCGGCAAGTATCCCTCCGACGTCGCCGCGGAGCTCGACGCGCGCCTGAGTTGGGATCGCGTCACCGACCGTCTGTCGCCGGCGCGCAGCGCGCGCATGGTCGCGATCATCTCCGGCGGCACGATCCCGGACCGCGGCCTCTACACCGTCAACCTTCCCGATCGCACCCGTCTCGGCGAGCTCGATGAAGAGTTCGTGCACGAGACGCGCGTCGGCGACGTCTTTCAGCTCGGCTCATCCACCTGGCGCGTCGATGCGATCGAGCACGATCGCGTGATCGTGACGCCGGCACCCGGCGCGCCGGCGCGGATGCCCTTCTGGCACGGCGAGTACGCGGCGCGCTCGCCGCATCTCGCCCCGCGCGTCGGCGAGCTCCGGCGCGAGCTCGCCGCCGTGCGTACCGCGGAACAGGTCTCCGCGCTCGCCAAGCGCTACGTCGCGGACGACGCGACCGTCGCCTCCCTCGCCGAGTACGTGCACCAGCAGAACGTCGCGACGGACGGAGTGCCGGACGATCGCGTGCTCGTCGTCGAACAATTCCGGGACGAGACCGACGCGTTGCGTGTGGTGCTGCACGCGCCGTTCGGCGGACGCGTGAACGCGCCGTGGGGCATGGCGCTCGCGAATCGCGTACGCGAATGGCTCGCCGATCAGGGGCGCGCCGCGCGCGACGGGCCGAACTTCGAGCTCCAGGTGCAGACCACCGACGACGGTATCATGCTGCGGCTCCCCAATCTGCGCGAGCCGCTTCCGTTGTCGCTGATTCGCGAGCTCGGCGTCGCCGAAGCGGAGCAGCGCGTCCTGAGCGAAGTGGGATCATCGTCGCTCTTTGGAGCGCGCTTCAGAATGAACGCCGGCCGCGCACTGCTGCTCCCGCGCGGCACGCCGTGGCGGCGCATGCCGCTCTGGCTGCAACGCCTCAAGGCGCTCGATCTGCTCGAGGCGGTCAAGGAATTCCCGTCATTTCCAATTCTGGTCGAGACGTACCGCGACGTGCTGCAGGACGCGTTCGACATGCCGTCGCTGGCGCGCGTGCTCGAGCAGCTCTCGGTCGGCGACATCGGGCTGCGCGCGGTGAACACCGCCGCGCCGTCGCCCTTCGCCGCATCGCTCCAGTTCGGATTCGTGATGGACTGGATGTACGCCGATGACGCACCGCGCGCCGAGCAGCGCGCGGCGCTGTTGTCGCTCGATCGCGCGCTGCTCGACGAGTTGATGGGCGCCGCCGGGGCGGACGAGTCCACGCTCGCGATGCTGGAGTCGATGCTCGCACGACGCCGCGGGGCCGCGCCCGGCTCGCGCGCGCGCAGCGCCGATGAGCTCGCGGCGCTGCTCGATCGCGCCGGCGATCTCGCGTTGGACGAGCTTCGCGCGCGCGTGGCGACCGACGACGAAGGCGTGCGCGGCGATCCGCTCGCCGAGCTGCTCGATCGCGATCGCGCAATCGGCATCGACATTCCGACCGCGAACGGTGCAGCGCGTCGCATCATTCTCACGGAGAGCTATCCGCGCTACGTCGCCGCGTTCGGAGCCGACTTGCTGGCGACGGTGTACCGAGGTATGGCATTTATCGCCATAGGAGCCTCGGACATCGTTCCCGACTCGCTGCGCGCACCGGTGCTGACGCAAGCCGCCGCGCGCCGCGAGCTGCTCGTGCGTTGGATGTCGCTCGCCGGCCCGATATCGATCGACGACGTGCTCGCGCGCTATGCACTCGACGCTGTCTGGGTTCGCGACCGACTCGACGAATGGACGCGCGCCGGAAAGCTCGTGCGCGGCGCGTTCGGCGGCGATGCATCGGTGGCCCGGTGGTCCTCTCGGCGTTTGCTCGAGCAGGCGCGCCGGCGCGAGCTCGCGCACGCTCGGCGCCAGATCGAGGCTGTGGACCTGAGCCGCTTCGCGCGCTTCATGCAGCGGTGGCAGTATCTCGATCCGACGACGCACGGCTCCGGCGACGAAGGAACCGTACGCGCGATTCGCCAGTTGTACGGCGTCGCGCGCCCCGCCGAGCTGTGGGAGCGCGAGTATTTCCCCGCGCGCGTCGAGGAATACGACGATGACGCACTCTCGCGTCTCATTGCCGCCGGTGAGCTGGTGTGGATCGGCGGCAGCGGCGATGCAAAGCCGGACGAAGCCGCGAACCTCTCGACCGTGCGGTGGCTGCGCCGCGGCACCGCGCGCGCGTGGATTCCCGCAATCGCGCAGCGGCCGCTCAGCGACCATGCCAAGCGCGTGCTCGAGTCGCTCGAGCGTGACGGCGCCTCGTTCTTCGACGAGCTGCTCGCGACCACCGTGCTCACCTCTCGCCGTCTGCGCGATGCGCTGCGAGAGCTGGTCGGGGCCGGGCTCGTCACGAATGACTCCGTCGGATCGCTGCGAGCGGTCGTGCGCTGGCGTCCAACGATCTCGCCTCGCGACCGCATGCAGCCCGACCCCACGCGCTGGCTCCCGGCCGACTTCACGCCATCAGCAAATCGTCATGTGGTACAGCGGCGGCCGAATCTTCGTCGTCTGCCAAAGTGGAAGCGGCCGGACTCCGCGGCCGCCGAACCGACTACCTGGCCGGGCCGATGGTCGCTCGTGCAAGTACCGCGCGTGCTCGGTCCGGACGTCTCGGAAGACGAGTGGGCGGACATTCTCGCGCGGCAGCTTCTCGATCGATATGGAATCGTGTCGCGCGAGATGTGGCGCCGCGAACGCCCCGCGATCTCCTGGCGCGCGATCTACCGCGAGCTCAAGCGCCTCGAGTTTCGCGGCGAAGTGCGACGCGGATATTTCGTGCGCGGCCTCTCGGGCGCGCAGTTCGCGCTGCCACACGCCGTCGAGCTGTTGCGCGCGACTGATGATGCCGGCGCTGAACCGAACGCGATCGTCATCGCGGCAAGCGATCCCGCGAACGTGTACAACCTGCCCGCTCCCGCCGACCCCGCACGCGACGCATTCGTGCGCCCGCGCGCCCGCGGCGCGCTGCTCGTGACGGTCGGCGGCGTGGTCGTCATGATCGCCGAGCGGCGCGGGTCGCGCGTGAACGTCCGGCCGGATGCCGATCCGTCGCTCGTCGAGCGCGCCGCGGCGGCGCTCGTCGCGCACCTCACCGCCCGGTCATCACGCGACATCATTCTCGAATCGATCGATGGCCAGCCGGCGGCGGCGAGCTCGTACGCCGAAGCCTTCCTCGCCGCCGGCTTCCGCCGCGGCACCGGCGGGCTGCGGTATTATAGAAATATCTAATCCGTCATCCCGAGGGAGCGAAGCGGCCGAGGGATCTTCCCTCTGAGTCGCGACCCCGGCCGGCACGCAAGATTCTCCGCTGCGCTCGAAATGACACGGCTATTTCTTCGGTCCCGCCCGCGCCGGCTCGCTCGACTGCGACTTGACCTTGCTCTGATCGACGTGCAGCGAGACGCCCGCTGATTCCTGCGCTGGCGCGGCCTGCATCTGCGCCGTGAGGTTTTTCATATAGTCGTCCAGGCTCGTCGCGTGCGCGATCGCGCCCATCGTCGAGAGGACGCCGTTCGCTTCCGCCGCGCGGCCCGAGGCGCGCAAGCCGTCGGCGAGCTCCGCGCCGGTGAACAGGTACAGCAGCGGCATGCCCACCGATGCCCGATCCACCCATTGCCCCTCCGCCGCGATCGACCCCGGCGCGTGGAACATGTGCCACAGGCTGTCGGTCGTGCGGAGGTCGAACCAACCGTCGCCTTGCACGAAGAGCGTATCGGGCGACGGACTCGCCGGCGGCACGAACAGCTTCTGCGCGAGCCCTTGTGTGATGAAATAATTCTGAAGTCCGAGCGAGCGCGCATACCCGCCGTCCGACCGCGCGAAGTAGATCGGACGCCGCGGCCACGAGTCTTGAATCATACGCAGCACCACGAGATCCGAGCGCTGCAGGACGCCGTACTCCAGATTCCGCGGATCGATCGTCGCGTGAATCGGCCCGTCGCTGAACGTCATCGGGCCTTGCAACTGGTAATACTCGGGAATCGTGCTCGCGTCGGCCAGCGTCATCCTGAGCGGCGGCGTCGCGGGCTTCGGCCACGCGGTAGTGCGGTAGATCGCCGGCCCCTTCGCGGCATCGTACGTGTAGATCGGACGCTGGATCATCTGCCGCACGTTCCAATCCGTATTCAGCAGCGAGGTGCACGCGACGACGACGTCCTTGCGGATGCCTTCCACCTCCTGCGCGTACCAGAGCGGGAACGTGTCATTGTCGCCGGCCGTGATGAGCACGCCGTAGGGCTCGACGGAGTTGAGGAGATCCGCCGCCATGTCGCGCGTCGCCCGATGATGCTTGCGCGACGCGGCGCCCCAATTCCCGAACAACGGCACGATCGCGAGCACGAGCACCGGCGATGCCATCCGCCACGCGCGCTTCGTCGGCGCCTCCACCAGGATCTTCGCCACCCGGCGCTGCTCGGTCGCGACGAGCGACGCGATCAGCTCCCAGACGTGCACCAGCCCGAGCGCGGCCCACACGCCCCACATCGAGAAGCTCCAGATGAAGAAGTAGTCGCGGTCGCGCACTTCGTGCGGGCTCTGGGACGTCGGGTCCTGCGACGCGCCAAGCTTGAAGTTCAGGTAATAGATCAGCAGGAGCGTCACGGTGAACATCATCGTTCCGAAATACCAGAAGGATGATCGATCGTGCTTGAAGTGCATCCATGCGCCGAGCAGCCCGAGCACCAGGAAGAGCGCGGCCAGGATCGCCTGCGACAGCGCGTGCACGTTGCTGGGGTCGCGCAGCCACTGCCACTTGAAGTACAACCACCACATTCCGATCTGCTGCCCGAGCGACGCCTGCCGGTCGCTCAGCGCGGGTTTGCCATACTGCCCGCGATTGAAGTTGTACATGAACGCGTCGTACGTGCCCTTCGAGAACGTGCACGACCACTCGAGCTTCGTGAGGCAGCCGGTAGGATGCCCCTCGTCGAGCGCCGGATGATGGGCCGAGCGAATGGGCTGGGTCGCGAATGGAGTGACCCCCACGACGAGCAGCGCCGCGCACGCGAGTAACAACCGCCACCGCATCAGCGTCGCCGGCCGCCGCACGAGAATCGCGATCAGGATCGCCGGCGCGGGCAGCATGCCCGCCATGTGATTGGCGTAGCCCAGCCCGCAGAGGTACGCCATCATCACGAGCATGCGATCCGCGCGCGGACCATCGGGCCGCTCCGACCACCGGACGGCGAGCCACGACACGATCGCGATGCCGAGCAGCGAGACGGTGTACACCTTCTCGTTCACCACCGACTGGTTCCACACGGTGAACGCGGTTGCGCCGATCAGCGCACCGACGATTCCGCCGGTGATCCGCTGCCAGCGCGCCTCGAGCCAGCGCGCGAGCACGTGCTCCGTGATCAGAAACCAGAGCGCCGCCGAGACGGCGCTCGAGATCGCCGCGAGAATGTTCACGCGCGCCGCCACGTTCCCCGCGATCGGCAGCAGCGCGAACACGTGGCCGATGATGACGAAGAACGGATTGCCCGGCGGATGCGGCAGGCCGAACGCGTACGCGGCCGCGATGTACTCGCTCGTGTCCCACATCGCCGTCGAGGGTGCCATCGTGAGCAGATAGATCACGAACACGACGACGCACACGATGAGCGCGACGAGATACGGCGGCCGGTTTTCCTCCGCCTCCGCCTCCGCCTCGGCACCCGCGCCCGCCCAGATTGCCAGGGGAATCAGCGCGCAGTACGCGATTGCCAGCAGGAACGCCGACAACGTCGTCCCTCCGCGCACGAGATCGGCGAAGCCGAGGAC
>Ga0068856_100005406_pt1 | contig 12587 bp, 5 predicted proteins | sample KBSCornC62_FD_66595 | JGI IMG/M metagenome (GOLD analysis project Ga0068856, IMG submission 66595) | Corn rhizosphere microbial communities from Kellogg Biological Station, Michigan, USA - KBS Corn C6-2 | ecosystem: Host-associated > Plants > Roots > Rhizosphere > Soil ...
AATCGGCAACGCGGGATCCACGGCGTGAACCGCGGCCCGGATGATCGCCGGGACCTGATCGATCGGCAGACTACTGCGGACGTATCCATTCATTCCCGAGACCGTAAACAACTGGGAATAGGGAACGAAAATTTGCGCAGGGCTGCTCCCCTCGATCGTGTTGTAATGCGAATCCTCCGCCACCCCCACGATCTCGGTGAGGCGATAGCCGGTCGGACCCGATAGCCAGATTCGTCGACCAAGCGGCTCCACGGTGCCGAGAAAATGATGAGCAAACGCTTGGTTAATGATCACCACCGGCGGACTTTCCGCCCGATCCGTGGCGCGAAAATCACGACCCTCGCGGAAATGAATGCGTAAGGTGCGGAAATAATCCGGGGACACCGCGTTGAGGCAGACGAGTTGATTACCATCGGCCGGAGGCGGCAGTCCATCAACCGCCGTGCCCGTCTGCCAAACATCGGTTCCTCCGAGCAAGCGCACCAAGCCATTCGCGACGGACTCAACTCCGCTCACCGATTCAATTCGTTCTTTGATCTGATTAAAAATCTGTTCAGCACGCTGGCGTGAATCTCCGTTCAGGACCGGATCGATTCCGAAAGCCACGACTGAATTCGTATCAAATCCTGGCGCGACGGAATAGAGATTGCGGAGTGAGTGCACAAACAACCCACTCCCGAATAGCATCAGGACGGAAAGAGTGACCTGCGTAACGAGAAGCCCCTGGCGCAAGCGGCCACGCGGCAATACCCGCGCCGACGCTTGATGCAGAAAAGGAGCGAGATCGACATGGGTGGTGAGCAAGGCCGGCAACAGTCCGCAAAGAACGGCAACGATCGCCGTAGCGCCGGCGCTGACAAAAAGAACCAGGCCACTGAGTCCGACCGAAAGGCTGGGCGTCGTGTCGGTCGAGACCGGGAGCAATGTTGCTAAACTATTTGTCGCGAGGGTTGCCAACCAGAGACCGGCGATCCCGCCCGTTATAGCAATCAGCACGCTCTCAACGCAGAGCTGACGAACCACCCGGGAGCGAGATGCGCCCAAAGAAAGACGGACCGCAATTTCCCCACGGCGCGCGATGCCCCGACCGATAAAAAGATTCGCGACGTTGATGCAGGTGAAAAGGAGCATCAGCCCGGCCATGCCGGTCAGAGCCCTGAGCGGCATCGCCCAGTCCCGCCGAATAAATGACGTTCCACCGGCGCCGCTGAGTACGTCCAGAGACGACCTGAGAAGCTTCTCTTTGTCCGCTGGCTGCACCTGGCCAAACGCGCCCGCGTCGATCGCGGATTGAAGCCACGATTGATAAAGCGGTTGAATCGCGGCCTGAGCCTGGCTCAACGAAACCCCACGCTTGAGCCGGCCGAAGGTCTCGACCCATCGCATTCCAGAATTTTCCAACCCAACCCAGGACATCGAAGGAAACAGCTTTGCGGTCATCATCATGGGGACCCGGATCTGCGGCTGCGAATCGAGATCCACGCCTTTGAAACCTCGCGCACTCACCCCAATAATCGTGAGCGGCTGACCATTGAAGTGAATGGTCTGACCAATCACGCCCACATCCCCGGCAAAATCATTTTGCCAAAAATCGTAACTCAGGACCGCGAGCGGATGGGCACCGGGTTGGCGATCATCGTCGGGCGTGAATAAGCGTCCCAACGCGGGCCTGACGCCGAGGACGTCGAAATAGTTTCCCGAGACCAACTCGACCGTCTCTCGCTGGATTTCGCCTCGCACATTGACATTGGCAAAGAGACGAAAGTGACAGAGCAATCCGTCAAACACGGAGGGATTGTCGCGTAAGATTCGATACAGAGGATACGAAATACTGTGTGGGCCGACCGTGGCCGTTGGCGCGTTAGCTCCTGGAGACAACAGCGCAAGTTCCCGCGGATCTTTCACCGGGAGAGACCGCAGCACGACGGCGTCGAAGAGGCTGAAAATGGCGGTGTTGGCGCCAATGCCGAGCGCGATCGTGAGGAGTGCGATCAACGCAAATCCGGGAGATTTCAGAATTTGCCGGAGCGCGATTTTCAGATCGCGCCAACCTTCTTCCAATCCGACCCAACCCCGTTCGTCGCGACAGGATTCCTTGATCTGCGCAATCCCACCGAATTGTCGCTGCGCGGCGAAACCTGCATCCTCAGGCGACAGTCCCGACTCCCGATGAAACTGCGCCTCCTGCTGAAGGTGCTGCTGAATCTCCGCAGCCATTTCATCCTCGAGCTTTTGTTTCCGGAATAATCCTCGAAACCGAAATTGTTGCTGCCGGATCCAGTCCTTCAATGTCCAGAGGTTCATGAAATTCAGGCCTCCCGCATGATGGTCGCGATGACGCTGGCGAGGCGGTCCCAACTTTCTTTTTCGTATTCCAACCGCTTCCGACCAATCTTGCTCAATCGATAATATTTGGCCCGACGATTATTTTCGGACTGCGCCCATTCCGCGGTGATCCACCCCTTCGCTTCCATGCGATAAAGTGCGGGATAAAGCGTCCCTTCTTGCAGGCGCAAAGCGTCTTTCGAGAGCAGATTGAGCCGTTGAGCAATGCCCCACCCGTGCATCTCGCCACTATTCAGAGTGCGAAGCACGAGCAGGTCCAAGGTGCCCTGGGGAAGTTCAATTGGGTCCATAAAGCAGAAGAAAAAGATTCGTTCCTCAGAAGCTCTAGGGAACCTATCCTTAGAAGGTCAAGGGAAAACAAATCGCACGCGATTTGGCTCAGCTTATCGCGAATGGCTCGAAGGACTCGATTGCGCCGCGGTGGGTCACAACTCCGTCTGAATCGGACGCAGTCGCTTTCCGGCCGGCGGCTGAATAAATTTTGAAGGGAAAAAACGCGAAGTGGTGTTAACGTTTGGAAAACCCCGTTTGTTGATAAAGACGACACCCGCCAAACCTACGTCTTCGACGAAGAAGCCGCTCTCTTCACCGCCCCGGATTCTCGTGGTCGGGACCGTGCTCGTCACATTGATTGCCTTTGGAACGGTGATAGCGGTTTTGGCGATTGGCGGTCGACCCGACCCATCTCGACTGCGCGCCGCGGCTCCCCTACTCGATGGCGTGTGGCGGTTCCACGTCGGCGACGACCCACATTGGGCCAGTCCGGACGCGGACGACAGCGGCTGGGAAACGATGAATCTCAGCGCACCGGCAAACAGCCACGATGGCGATGTCGGGCTGCCAAACTACGTTGAAGGATGGACGGCGCACGGTCATCCCGATTATCATGGCTACGCTTGGTATCGGCGGACCGTGGAGGTGCCTGCGGGCAACCGTGCATGGGATATTCTCGGTCCCACCGCCGTCGACAACGCCTATGAGCTGTATTGGAACGGCGCGCGGCTGGGTGGCTCGGGCCGGTTGGGCGCGTCTCCGCGAGCCGTCGGCACGCGACCCATGATTTTCGCGCTCCCCGCCGGAACCTCTGGCACGCGGGGAACATTGGCCATTCGCGTGTACATGCTGCCCGGCTACGGAAGCGGCGGGATCCACGTTGCACCAACGCTGGCGCCACGCCCGGAAAGCGACGCGCTCTATCGAGTGGAATGGTGGCGCACGATTGCCGGCTACATCGTCGAGGTGGCCGAGCCGTTCACCATGTTTGCGCTCGTTGGTTTGGCGTTGGTGATCCGCCAGCGCAGCAGCCACTCGAGCTTCATCGCGTTGGCCTGCATTGCGCTCGTGCTTTCCGCGGTGAAGCGCCTCGACAACGCGATTGTCTCCTGGACCGATCTGATGAGCCTGCCCACCTACGTTTGGCTGATCGAAGTACTCTGGATGCCTCTGAGCCTTGTCGCTTGGACGCTCGCTTGGAATCGCTGGTGCGCGCGCTCGTGGCGGGTGATCGACGCCGCGACCTTGGTGCTCGGGGTGGTCGGAGTCGTGGGAGGCGCGGCGCATGTCGCGGCCATGACTCACCTCTACCGGTTAGGCTTACTCGCACTGCTCGCCTTGATTGCCGTGCGGATCGTCCGCACTGGCCCGATGCGCATCATGGCGGTCGTCACGATGGGATGGATTTTGGTCGCGCAATTTGCCGACGAACTCAGCGCCATCGGCGTCCCGGGCATCTGGTTTCCATTCGGCATCGGCGTGTCGCGCACGCAATACGCCTACGCGATCGCAATCCCCTTGCTGGCCCTGCTGATCATCAGGACGCTCCAAGATTCACGCGACCAAACGACGGAAACCTAACGTCTCGCCTGAGTCATCGACGTTTTTGTCATTCATTCAACGGGCGACCGCGAAGTAAATCACGCTGACATGCCATTGGCTGCTTTTCCGCGCATCGTGAGCTGTGTGACTGATCGCCACCCCTGCGGCAAACGTTCATCGAGGAGCCGCTGGTCCCTCCTGTTAAGCCTTTGACGAAAAGAAAACCCCCGAGCAGGCGAACCCGTTCGGGGGTGTGGTGTACTTATTTAGCTTTCGAGTAATCGCTAAACGCGATCGTCAGCACGCCGACGACGCAATATACAGCGATGATGATAGCAGTGAACATGATATTTTCTCAACTTTGCCGATCTCACGAGCAGACCGGCGGATTATAGTCCGGAGTTTCACCGGAACGGGTTTCGACAGAACGATAGATGCCAGCAACATCGACAATACCCACCGTTCCGCCGGAAAGTTACAGGTTTCGCTTCAGGCCCTCTTGCACGAGAAGAAGCAAGCCTCTGGCAGGACACAAATTGCGGCCGGCAAGGACCACCTCCCCTGGGAGCGCGGAGATCCTGTCCGCTAACTTGCCTATCGAGCGAAGCTCGTGCCTAGAATGATGAAAGCGTGAGCTTGGCTCACTCTAAAATAGTTAGCGAGCAGGATGCTCGCGTTCCCAGGAGGGTGGGACGGAAAGCGTTTCCGCTCTGCGCGACTCTTATGGCTGGGCCTGCTTCGTGAGCGCATCGGCAGCGTTGCCCGCCACGACCCAGCTAGCTGATCCTGCCACGACGGCTTCGTCTTCAAACCAAAGGAATCCAAAGTCGTCGATGCACTCCGGAAAATCCGGCTTGATGATAACGTATCCCGGGATCACCGCGCCTGGGATATAGGCATTGTCAGCTCGGTTGTTGCTGTAGGTCTTCGTCTTTGAAACCGTTCCGACACCGGCGACATACGATGTGCTGGATACAGGGTGTGTTCCGAGTATATAATTAACCGCGCGAAGCGTATATTCCGGACTCACCAGATCAGGAAACGTCTTGTGCAGAAAATACATTCGAATCGCCATCTCAACCACAGCGCCCGATCCGCCCCACGCGCGCAAGCTGGGTGGAACGCCGAATGGAGTCGTTGCCAAGCGCTGATCCAAATTAGCGACGTAGGCCTTCACTGCCTCGTGGAGTTGATCTTTCGCGTTCGCGTCGAGATAAGGCAGCGCTCGGACGGCCGTCCAACCGCCAAACTCCAGTTGCACAGGCGTGATCACCTGTGGAAACAACTCTTTCAAACGAGATCTGTAGGGCTCGGCTCCGTTCGTCGCGATCGCCAGTTCCAGTGTCGCCCGCCATTCCAATCCGGTGATGAAACCGTGACGGAAAAAATCTGGAGGAAACGGGCTCATACTCGTTGTCTCCGCAGAATTCGTCGCAGCGGCGCCGGCGCCGACAGGTTTGTGGTGAGAACCTTGAGTGCCTTGAGAAGCGGCGAGCACGCCCCCTCCGGAAGCGTTGTTAGGTTCAGCGCCGCCGAAATTCCAACCGCCGGCCGGGTTCGCCGTCGGATGGGCTTTTTCGTCGTTCCACGCCTTGATCGCTGTATCCAGGCAATCTTTCGCCAAGGCGTCGTCCCAACCTTTGAGCGTATCGGCCGACGCGGCGAGTGCCGCGATTGCATTCCATTGGAAGTAAGGGCTGTTGGTGGAAAAAATCCAGCGGTCGTCCGGCTTGCCGGAGTAGTCACCCTTCACTTCATTTAGCCCGAGCTTCGGATCATAGATGCGGCCATCGGTCTTCGACGCGCCATCTCCCAAATGCGTATATTGACGCAGATCTGGTTCGTGGGTGCCGCGGATCGCGTGACCAATGTTATGAAACTGCGCTAATATATACAGAGCGCCGTGCTTGACCTGCTGCACCGCGTCTGGAACGCCGTCGGGCCGGTGCATCTCTACGGTCCGGGTCGTTTCGTCCACCGTCAGTTCGTCATACTTGAGATCGAATTCGCGATAGGCCAGAGCGAGACTCTGAATCACATTGAGCTGCGCAGGCTCCTCAAGGTCGAAGTCGCCGGCATCATACCAGCCGCCCACGTTCATCCCCGGAATATGATCGCCGCCTTTATATTTTCCATCGCTTGCCGTGGCCTGATTCCAGCCGTCGAATTGTTCGCCCACGACCGGCGCCAGACGGGCATCATCCAAGTGTGAAGCGCCATGCCACACGCGATAGGCTTCGCGCACGGCAACGTGATCCATCTGCTCTGCAATATGATGGTCGAGGCTCGCTTGCCAGATGTGAGCGTACGCGTCTTTGGAGATCGGGAAGGCGGCGGTCCGTTGGTCTGCGTATTCAATCACGTAGAGGCCAGGTTGGTTAACCGGAGTAAAATCAAACTTCGAATAGACATAGCGCAGCCAAGGCGTTGACGGCGTAATAGGACCTTCGAACACCTCTTTATATGATCCATCTTCCGTCAGGCGGAGCACTTTGGCGGTCTTCGGAGCATTATACTTCGGGTCGAGCTCAAGCACGGCCACCTTGGAAAAATCCGGCGCATAACCAACTTGGCTGTGGGCGATGACCGGCGGCCGCGTCCAATTCGGGATCACGTCGGGCCGGATATGCCAAACAATCGCGCCGGTGGTCTTGCCCGCAGGAATCAAGGAGCGTAAAACGAACCAGCCATTTTGCGCGCGACTACGTCCGTCGAACAGCATGAGGTCTGCGGTATCGGACTTAACCGTCACTCGCGCCAGTGCGTCGTCTACGCCTAACGTAATCGTCTTCCCCACAGCAAAGGGCAGAGGTTGCGTGTACCCCTTGGCCTTGTCCCAATCTTCGAGGTAGTACGCTTTCTTCGGCTCACCAGCCAATGGTAAAACCTGGATCATCGCATCTTCAGGCGTTCGGGGGAAGATGCCAGCCTGGCTTCCGTCCACCAGGAAGGCCTTGCCCATGTAGATCGAAGGCAGAAATTCCAAATTGAAGCCCGCACGCCCCGCCAATTTTTCTGGCAACGGCTGGTCGAGATTGATGCTGACCCGCACGCCACCCGGCTCGGCCGCGACCTCGAGCGTGTAGCTAAGATCGAAGCTAGGAAATGCGAGATTCGCGGTCAGTGTGTCGTGTGCTTTGTCGGCCTGACGTCCTTTGAGCGTGGCCACCAAGTCCCATTGCTCGGGCGTTGGGATCAGGCGCACATCGCCGTTGGTTGCGATGCGTTGACCGTGGAGAATCATCTCCATCGCCGTATTTTTCTGGTCTACGAAAACCGGATGGTAGGTGCTGTCGTAGAGGAAAACGCTGAAACCTTGTGTATCGAGGTAGTTCTTGTCGTTCACCTTCATCGCAAAGTCAGCCCCGAAGAGGCTTGAGCCGGCGGTCAGCACCAAGAGGAGAAAAACGCGAATACGGGTGAACATAACTTGGCATAGAACGTCTCCCTCGCCCCAACTCAACAGGCCCGATACTCTTTCGTGACACTTTTCATTCACACAATATCACGCCGCGGAGAACCCTCGGCCTTTCCGCGCCGGCAGGCCAAACAGCGACTTTGATCTCGTTGGCCGCAACCACGTCCTCCGACGTGATCTAAATCGTTGGAAGCACTGGCATCCGTCCCACGCAGCCAGTCCTAAAAACCGGCGATGATTCGAGAAGTAACTCCATCCGTCGTTGATTTCGAAGAAGCACGGCGCTCAACAGGAGCGAGATTCGATTGTAACTTTGTTGAAATGGATGTGTTTAACTCCCTAGCTCTTTAACCCCTGGAGTTCCTCCATCACGCATGAAATTTGCGATCCGTCAGTTGCTCAAAAGCCCCGGCTTCACCGTCATCGCCTTGATCACGCTTGCGCTCGGAATCGGAGCAAACACGACGGCGTTCACCGTTCTGAATCGCCTGCTGTTGTTTCCGCTGCCCTTTCACGAACCGGAGAGGCTGGTTCAAATCTGGGTTTCTACGCCGCAATCTCCCTACAACTCACAGTCGCCGGGCGATTACTTCGAAGAGAAAGAGCACGACTCATTGCTGGAAAATTTCAGTGCGTACTACACCAACCGACTGGCGAGCATCGCGGAACCCGACGTGGGGGCAATCCAATGCACGACAATGCCCGTGACCGCCGAGTTTCTGCCTCTCCTTGGTCTCAAGGCACGCATGGGCCGAATCTTTACCGCGGACGATGCCGCTCATCATCAGCAACTCGCGCTGGTCAGCACCGCGTATTGGATCAAGCACTACAAATCGGATCCCGCAATTCTTGGCCGAACGGTCCGGATCGACAACAGCTCCAAGACCATCATCGGCGTGATGCCGGCCTCGCTCGACGATCAAATGCTTTTTAACGGGCAAATCGATTTTTGGACTCTCGATGATATCGCGGTAAACCACAATTTCCGCGACGGGAGTTGGTATGCTGTGGCCGCACGAATGAAGCCGGGAGTCACCCTCCAACAAGTTCAGGCCGAAATGAATGGGATCGCTGCTTCGATGGCGCACGATTATCCGAAGACAAACGCCAAACACGGATTAAACGTGATTCCGTACCCAAGCAATACAATGGGGGATGTAGGAACTCGAATCATTTGGCTGATCATGGCCCTCTCGACAGGTGTCCTGATGATCGCCTGCTTCAATATCGCCAATCTTCAATTGGTCCGCACGACCGGACGCGGACAGGAAATAGCGGTGCGTTTAGCGCTGGGCTGCTCTCGGCGGCAACTCATCGGGCTCCTGTTAAAAGAAAGTCTCATCCTCTCGCTGGTCGGCGGGGCGCTCAGCTTACTCGTCGCAAAATGGAGCAATCTCTATATCGCGAAGTACCTCGATATCGACATGCCGCTGAATCTTCGCGTGATCAGTTTCGGGTTGGTGATTGCGGCCTTAACAGGCGCAATTTTTGGCATCGTGCCCGCCTGGATGGCGTCTCGAACCGATGTGAATTCGACGCTCAAGCAAGAAGGACGCGGCGGCACCTCCGGGCGTTCACGTCATCGCTTTAGGCAAACTCTCATCGTGCTCGAACTGGCCGTCGCGATTATCTTGTTGGCCGCGGCCGGATATTTCGTGCGAGGTTTGCAGCGCATCAGCGATCGGCAATTGGGCTGGAAAACGGATCATCTTTTGGTCGGTTATTTGGGTTTGGACCACGATCACTATGGTGAAGAGGGTGATCTTCGCTCTCTTCAATTCTCCGAAAAATTCGGGACTGAATTGGCGGCTTTAGCCGGCGTTGATCAGGTCGTCTTCTCCAACAATTCGCCAACGTGGGGCGAGGCCGGAGAAAATTTCGTCATTGAAGGCCAGCCGACTCCCCTGCCGGGGCAAGCGCCTGCCGCCACAAGAGAACGGATCAGTCCGGGGTTTTTCAAAATTTATGGCATTCCGCTTTTGCAGGGCCGTGATTTTACACTCGCTGATCGCGCCGGTGCGCCGAATGTCGCCATCGTCAGCGCGTCGATGGCGCAAAAGTATTGGCCCAATGAAAATCCGATCGGAAAACGGATCGGTGAAATTGATCCAGCGAAGCCAAATTGGGCCGAGGTGATCGGGGTGGTCGGAGATATTACCCCAGGGGGCGATCTTCGACCCCACATTGACCGCGCCGGTTTTTATAAACCTTGGGCCCAGCGGACGAATCGGTTCATGACTTTCACCATCCACAGTAACCAAGATCCGAATACGCTGCAGGAATCCGTGCGAAAAGTTCTGGCAAAACTGGATGGCTCCGTGGCGATCACGCAGCTCGGCACGCCCGAATCGATCATGACTTCGAATCTATCTGGGTTTTCATTGGTGCGCCGACTGCTCGTGCAAATCGGCTTCCTCGGACTGCTATTGGCATCGATCGGAATCTACGGCGTGATCGCGAACTTGGCGAACGAGAGAACAAAGGAAATCGGCATTCGAATGGCGCTCGGCGCGCAATCGCGCGATGTCGTTTCCCTCTTTTTATATAGCGGACTCCGATTGGCCGCGATCGGCGGTATCATCGGTCTCGTTTGCGCTTTTGGGCTCATGAACTTTCTGAACAAAGTCCTCGAGATTGTCCCGGGGAACGATCCATGGGTCGTCATTGCAGTCTTTATACTATTAATCGGCATTGCCCTGTTCGCTTGTTGGCTGCCGGCCCACCGTGCCTCCAAAGTCACCCCCATGGCAGCGCTGCAACCCTAGCGGCAAACCGCGCCCTGAGAGCGCAAGCAACCCGCCCGTCACTGATATATCGAAGCTCGTGGCTAGAATAACGAAAACGTGAGCAATCGCTCACCCTAAATAGCTGACGATGCCGCGACTGCTGAACCCGCGCTCTCGGGAGGACGTCTTGCAGGCTATCGTTTCATTGAACGCGACCGAAAGCGGCTCAACGCGACTGAATTCGGTGCGCGCCAGCTGATGGGAAATCGATCACCCAATTCTCACCCTCCGCCGTGCCCACGGCAGGCTTTTCGTCGACCACAAGCTCACCGTGAGGTCGCCGCGGCACAACGACTCGCGTTTTTGCCTCGGGAGGGACCGAGATTTCCAACTCGTAGGTCGCACCATTTTTCACCGCGACTTTTACCGGCCCAAGTGGGGTCGGAACTTGGCCACGGACCCAACTTAGCGCTCCCAGTTGTGGCGAAATGAGAACCTCCGCGTAACCGGGTTTGCTTGGCCGGACCCCGAGAAGAAAGCGTGAAATAATATTGGCCGGCGCGGCGCTCCATGCGTGATTCCACGTCAGGTTTTTCTTATATTCCGAATCCCAGGCTTCGAGGGTGAGAGTCGAACCGAGGTCGATCATGTGCCACCAACTCCGCTTAGTTCGCGCGCTCATCAACGCAATAGCCGGGCCGGGGCGTCCCGCGGCGAAAAGTGCTTCAAGCAGATATTGCGCTCCGTAAACGCTGCAGGCCATCCCCCGAGATTGAACAAAGTCCGCGACGGTATTGACGCGCTCAGGCGGGACCAGCCCAAACGCGAGCGGAAACATATTAGCATGTAACGACGCATGAGCTGAGCCTTCACCGTCAATATAGACGCCGCGAGACGCGTCGAAAAAAACGCGGTTGAACGAGTGAAAAACTCGATCCGCGGCGGAGCTGAGTTCAGACGCGTCTGCCCTTTTACCCAGAGCTTGAGCAAGCACAGCGGTTTCGCGGAGCGCGTGATAATAGAATGCGTTCGCGACGGTATTGATCTCCGGACCGATTTGCCGCGGATCACCCGGCCCGGGCTTGCCGTCATTGTAGCCATCCCGTTCGGCGCTGGGCCAGTCCACGATCGCCGTCGCGCGCAGAAGTCCGTCCTCTCGCGCTTTTTCACGAAGCAGTTTTCCTTTCAATTCTTTCCAGGATTCCGCCGCGAGGACCGCATCTCCGGTCGCGCGGTAATCAGCGGCCGCGATCATCGGCATGTGCAGACTCCACTCCGTCGGCCAGGTGGGGTGGTTTAACAGACGATGATAGGTTGCTCGGGCGACACGCGGGTCGAGATCACACGCGTAAAATGAAAGCTGATTAATATAGGCATCGGCTTCGTACGAAATGCGTTCGCGCTCGCCATCGATGAAAACGCCGAAAGCACTCGTGGCTTCCATCGTATAATGGCACAATTCCCAGACGGCATTGAGGGTCGCGTCCGAGGATTCGAAGGTCGCCGCTGTTTCGTCGAATGGCGCTTGAACGCGACATTGACGAACGCTCGCGGCCTCGAACGGTATCGATCCTCCTTCGATCTCTGCGTAGCGAAACGGCGTCACTTCGCCGATCGTCGACGGCATTTTCACGGACGCGTCACCGAGGTGAAAGGGCTTCGAGGGGATCTCGAGCCGATAAACGCGCCGGCCCGTCTTGAGCGCGAGCGTGAGTTCACGATAGTTGATACTCCCAGGCGGTTTGCGGTCGATCGCACCGTCGTCTGCCAATTTTTCGCCAAGCCGCACCGTAACGACCCTCGGCGCTTTCGGTTCCTGCGGGAGTTCGATTTCGAGGTTCCCGTAGGCATCGCGGCTAAAATCGGCGAAGAAGACGCCGTGGCGTTGCTCCACGCGAATCGGCGCAACCTTCGTGATTTCCAGAGGAACAAGCTCGAGCGAATCCGACCTTCCCGCCGAAAATCCAGAGAGCGCAAAGCAAAGGAAAACGAGCATGAAGCGGAACCGAGAAGAGAACAAAAACGTAACGTGCATGGCGTTGGATCAGGACGAAGTGGAAAGGGCTCTAGAAGCTATATCCCAGCGTCAACCGCGGGTTGATCGGCGTGCCCGGAAAAACCGTATTTCGCGCGGTGCTGGCGGCCATGTAGTCAACGTTGGTTATATTATCGATATTGAGCTGAATTTTCCAATGCTCAGCGAACCGATAAGCAACCATGACATTGATCAAAGTCCGCGCGGGTAAATAGAACGTAGGCTGACCCACCACGAGTTGATCGGT
>Ga0068856_100005408_pt1 | contig 12587 bp, 10 predicted proteins | sample KBSCornC62_FD_66595 | JGI IMG/M metagenome (GOLD analysis project Ga0068856, IMG submission 66595) | Corn rhizosphere microbial communities from Kellogg Biological Station, Michigan, USA - KBS Corn C6-2 | ecosystem: Host-associated > Plants > Roots > Rhizosphere > Soil ...
CATCGACGGTGATTTTCTGATGCCAGTGGTCGGGCGCACCTATGAGGACTGCGTCAATATCGGGCCGCGCCAGGATCTCTTCGTACTGCTTGGTCACGAAAATATCCTGTCCGTACTGCTCCTTCATGTGCGTGAGCCGGCCATCGTAGCAATCGCACGCAGCTACAATCTTGGTCAAGCCGCTTGCAACCGAGGAACGGGCATCGTTCTGGCCCATGCCGCCGCAACCGATTAGCGCTATTTGAATCTTGTCATTTATCGAGGCGGGGCGCGGCTTCTGTTGTGCTGCGAGTAAGGAAGCGGTCACTCCGGCGCCCGTGGCGCCCAGGAACTCACGTCGGGAAGTCACCCTTATTTCTTATCAGAAGCGGGTTTTGAAGTGGTGGTGGAGGCGGAGGAAGTGTCGGAGGATTTCGCGGAACTCGCCGTAGACTCGGTTTTTGCCGGCGACGCTTCTTTGTTTGTGGCGCTGTCCCCGGAATCGCCTTTCTTTTGCGAATCGCCGTTGGTCTGGGAAGCAGCCCCGCCCTTGGCGTAATCGGTGATGTACCAGCCGCTACCTTTGAATTGCAGCGCGGGTGCCGAGATCAGGCGATGCACCGGACCACCGCACTTTTCATGTTCCGTGAGCGGCGCATCGGCGAACTTTTGCATCGTCTCGAATCTCTCACCGCAGTTTTCGCATTGATATTCGTAAAGTGGCATCGCTCAACTCACCGATCGGGCTGGGCTGCCGGCTTACTTACCGTTGGGCGATCATTGCTGTGGTCGTTGCGAACTTGAGGCGGCACGGTGGCGATACCTTCGTTGGTAAGCTGTGCAATCGTAGTCTTCCCAGTCACCAGGTCGATGGATTGCTTCAGCAGGTTGTCGTCGGCCTTTTTCGGTGCTGACCCCGGAATCGGATTGCCGTCCTGATCCAATTCGGGCGAGTTGTCATTTTCAGCCATTTGCACAGACGGCTGAACGCCCGTATCCTGGATCGCTTTGCCCGATGGCGAGTAATATTTAGCGACGGAGAGAATCACCGCTCCGCCGTCATCCATTTGAATCGTCCTGCGCAGGCTCGCGTCACCGTAGCTGCGTTCTCCAACCACTTGTGCGCGTTTGTCGTCGAGCAAGGCGGCTGCCGCAATCTCCGCTCCGCCGGCCGTGGATCGATTGGTAATAACTACCAAAGGTCCGGTCCATACATCTCCGCCAGATTTAGCGTCAAAGGTCTTTTTCTCGACCTTCTGGCCTTCTAAATAGGTGATTTCACCCTTATCAAGGAACAGATTCGCAAGCGGTATTCCCTTTTCCTGGTCACCGGTGGAACAATGGCGCAAGTCAAGCACCACGTATTTGGCCCCCTGCTTCTTCAGCTCAGCCAGCTTGGTTTTTACTTCGTCCACACGATTGCCCCCCAGGCTTGTGACATGCAAATAGCCAACATCGTCAGGCATCATCTTCGCGACAATCGCCGGATAGGCAATCAGCGAGCGTGTGAGCGTGAGCTTCTGTGGCTCGGGATTTCGCAGCCGCAAAACAGTAAGTTCCACCGTGGAGCTAGCCTCTCCGCGAAGCAACTGCTCGGCAAAGGCAAGCGGCATGTCCCTGGTTGCAACGTTGTTGATACTTTCGATCAGATCGCCGGTGGAGACGTTCGCTTTATCGGCGGGAGAATCCGGCAGAGCGTCTACCACCGCCACATAGCCGTAGCGCTTCGCCAGTACCAGTCCGACTCCGGCCTTACTCGCATCTGCCCCTTTTTCGTATTGCTTGTATTGATCGGCGTTCAGGTAACTGGCAAATGGATCCACCGACTCTAATAGCCCGTTGATTGCGCCCAGAGTGACGCTCTTCATGTCAGGCTCTTCGACGTACTCCATTTTGATCCGCTCGAGTACCTCGGTATACACCTTCAAATGGCCGTATACATCGTCGGGCGCGACCGCGCGGCTACTTCGCGCTGCGAGCAAAAGCAGTACCACTACACAGGTGGAACTGCCCACTATGGTCCATTTAAACTTGCTGTTCATGAGGGGATATTGCGATCTATTTCAAGTATATCGGATGTTGGAGGGGTCCCAATGTGCCGATTCCAGCTACCACAAATACTGCGCTGCTTCCTCGCGCCGCTGGTATCCGTCGAGCACGTGGACCACGCGAATCTTCTTGAGTTTTGTTGGCGATAGCTGGCCTAACGGAACGTAGATGATTTTCCGATTCACGCGGGCCGCGAAATGCCGGAATATGCTCCGGGGCGGTTTGGCTGCTATGTACACCACATTGCGTTCCATCGAATAGTCGAGCCCGGCAAGCAGCAGACGTTCGGCCTTGGTTTCGGCGGCATCGTAATCCGGATCACTCCACACGTCGAACAGACGGCGTGGCGGGAGCGTCATTAGCAGCCCACCGTATTCGGCCCGGCCGATACCGGGCCCCACCAAATGTTCGAAAGGTTGGGTCGAATAAAACGCCATGTCCGATTCGTTCTGGTGTTCGCCGAGCCAGGTCGTCAAATAGTGGTAGCGATCGTCGCGATCTTCATCGAAAATCAGGACCACTGCGCCTACATCGCCCGAAAATTTGCCCCATTCGCGAACGTACAGCTTTCCGGCGTGCCAGTTCCGGACCGTTTCCCGTAGATCGATACCGTCCAGAATCGACGATAGAAAAGGCTCAGTACGCGATCGTTCCTCGGAGAGTTTCATCTTCGCGTGGCGTTTCAGAAACCGCCCATAATTTTCGATCACCAGATCTTCCGGCGGATAGGAACATATTGACGCCCCGCTTGTCTCCTTCGCCCACTCGCCCTTAAATTTCTCGCGTTTGCGCGCCTTCAGGCCAGCCGGTTTTAGCCGTTGCTTCATGCGCGGAAGACGGCGCCGAATTCTCAGCTTCCGCGTGCGCAGCCAGACCTCGTCTCCTGATAGATTCAGTGTCTCGATGTCCGCCTCGTCGGTCGGCTGCACGCTGAAGCGGTTCGCCATTTGCCAAACCTCATAGGCATAGTTATCATCTACCAGCGAACGCGCGGCGAGAGACAAGTCATACACTCCGGGGATTAGGTGGCCGTCGAGCGTCGCCAGGTTGCGCGAGAATTTCGCTATTCCTACCCGCTGCCAAGACTGCATGGCGTCGCCCGTATTAAGGCCATATTCTTTTTCGGCGTCTCGAAGCAACGCCAGTTGCCAGCGCGGCCGATCCAGCCGAAACGTCTTGAGGTTGCCGTTCCGCGTCTCCTCGTATAGCTCCTGAAAGTAGGGAGGCTCGCTCGTGACCTCTGCCAGACAGTCTGGATGCAAATTGAAGAGCTCCGCGCGATCAAACAGTCGAATTTGCGGCGGCGCGGGCGATTCCTGCGGCGTTTCCATCGCGTCGAGCAGCGGGTCGACCATGTTCAACGACACAATGGCGCAGAGTTGCGCAAAAGGATCCGCTCCCTGCAATTTCCAGGCCATGGCTGCCGCGTGGCTATCAATCTGGGGGGTTCTCGGCTGTGAATGGACCCGATACGCCTCCAGATAGCTGTGGAGCCCGATCAGTTCAATTGCGTAGGGCTCCGGATAAGTGTCGTTCAGATGCGGTTTTTCGTGGCTCGCGGGTTCGAGAAATACGATTTCCGCCTCTATTTCGCGTGCGGTTCGCAGCGCTTCGACAAACGGGTCGCCCGGCTCTATCGGAATATAGGTGACGCGTTCGTCTTCTTCGCCATTCGCTTCCGGGATCAGAATTACCGACATGCACGGCAAGCGCTCAAGAGCCTTCGCATACGCTCGTTCGAGCGATGACGGCAACTCGACCGCCACAACACGCGGTCGATGCTCCAGCAGATATTTCCGAACTCGCCAGGCGAATTCCAGCCGCCCGGGAATGACCGGAAGATACGCGATGTTGCCGCGCTGGACGACGCCACTCATCGGCGAAAACTGTAGCGCAGGGCTTCCTCGCCGAGCACGGCCCGCACGGCCGTCACTAGCAGGTTTTTGGCTGCCGGTCCGCCATTGCCTTCGAGCTTCAAGGCATAGCGCGCAATGTTGATGCCGTCACGTACCGTATAGCTCTCATCTGCGGCATGCGCCTGCTGTAGAAAATCGGTGACGTATTGCAAAACCTCCTCAGGCGAAAACGGCAGATTCTCGCGCAGGATAGCCAGTTCTTCTTCCCGCTCCGGAAAATCGATCAATATTTGCGGCTGTAGCCGCGAATGGATGTATTCGGGAAGGTCGAACGTGGAAGAATCGTCGTTCATCGTCGCCACCAGCCGAAAATCCGGATGGGCCTTGATCTTGATTCCGGCCACGATCGACTCTACGTAGCGGCGGTTGTCGAGTAGCGGCGCCAGGCTCGCCCAACTCTTCTCGCTCATCCGGTTGCCTTCATCGAGTACCGCTACGCCTCCCCGAATCATCGCCGTCACCAGCGGCGAGGCGACGTATTTCAGCCGCGCGGAGCTCTCGATCACTGGCGTGACCAGCAGATCTTCGGGACGAGTGTCGACCGTCGCTTGCGTAATATATACTTCCCGCCCGAGCCGCTTGGCGGCCGCATACGCCATCGTGGTCTTCCCCACTCCAGGCTTTCCGAGCAAACGCGGGTTCATCGGCACGTCCCGCTCGCTGATCACCAGCCACGCGGCCATCAACTGCCGAAGTGCTTCTTCCTGGCCCACCCAGGTGACGTTAAGTTCGTCCGGGTGCGCCAGGTGTAATTCGATTCCTTCGAGAGAAACTTTCATGTGTTCCAAATCAAACGTTGGCCACCGCGAAATGCCTGGCCCGGTCTGCTCACTTCTTCATCGTAGAATGAGGAAGCTCGCAGCATGACCGCAAAATCCGTACGATTGCTATATGTATGCGAATACCTGCTGGCGCTCATCGCGATCTTCACAGCCTGGTCGGAGATCGGAGGGCAGGCGGCTCTCGATGTTATGCCCTGGGGATGGAAGTTCGGTTTGGGGGCGGCCTTGGCCATGGCGATCGTCGCCTACAGCGCCGCCATCGCCTCGGAGGATTCGCTTTGGACTTTGCGCTCGGCCCGTTGGCTGACGGCGATCTGTATTTTGTCGCTCGCCGTCGGCGTCGTGACCTATTACTACATGCTCCAGGAGGAAACGGTCGATACGGATGATTCGGACACCGCCTCGCTGTTTGTTCCCGGCGCATCGGTGCTTCCGCAGTTTTCGTGATGGCAGAAGAAAAGAATAACGGCGGTCAGCCAGGGAAAGTTGCGGAGCGAGCCGTTTGGACCGCGCCAGACTCGTCTTCGGTAGTCACGTATTCGCTGCCCTTATTCCACGAGATCGATTTCGCGGTCAACGAGGGATATCGCAAGATTTCCCATGGCGGCGTCGAAGTCGGAGGTTTGTTATTTGGGTTACTCGAGGAAGACGGTCCGAGGATCGACGCCTTTCGCCCCATCGCCTGCGATCACGCGTCCGGTCCCTCCTTTGTACTCTCTGACATCGATCTGGAGCGCCTGGTAGTTCAGCTCGACACGGCTGCTTCCGACCCCGAACTTTCCGGGTTAAAGCCTGTGGGGTGGTTTCTGTCGCGAACGCGCAGCCCGCTGCAACTGGTGGAGCGCGAGTTGGTGCTGTTCGATTATTTTTTCCCGGAGCCTCGCACGCTCACCGTACTGGTTAAACCGGAGCGTTTCCAGCCAACCCGCTTCACCTTCCTGGTCCGAGACCGGGACGGGAAGGTGCCGCGCGACGGCGGGCCGCAGCCGGTCATCCTGCCGCTCCCGGGGCGAGCCGGTTCATCCAATGATCGGCCCATACCCGCTATTCCGGCGCCTCTGAATCCACCGTCTCCGCCGCCAGCCGCATCTTCCGGTGCGGCCGAGATTGTCCCACTTCCGGATCTTGTCTTGGCGCCCAAACCCGAACTGGCGGCAGCTAAGACTACGGGAGACGTTGCCGGGCGGACGCCCGAACCCCCGCTTCAAGAAACTTGGGAAAAATTGGATCTGGCTCAGGTGCCCCTTGCTTTTCAGTCCCGCGACGACGACGCTTCCGTCGCTGAGCCGGAGGAAGAGCCCGAACCCGAGCATCTCAGCCAGCTTTCCGTCGGGCCGTCGTATGCGGCTCCCGAGCCCACACCGCCTCCTTTGCGCCGCGACCGCCCAACTTCCATTCGGAAGACGCCGGCCCCTCAACCTCCGCCGGAACTACCGGATGCCTACGAGCAATTGAATTTGCGCTCCAGGCAAAAACCGCCCGGCACCGCAGCGCGTCTGTTCCTGGTGTTACCCTTGGCTGCGCTTCTGGGTTGTGCCGTCGGCTACTGGGGATATCTGCAGTTGCCTTCGCCTATTATTCCTTTAAAAATTCACGGATCTTCCCGCAGTGTTCTGGTTTCCTGGCCGCCCGAAGACACGCGCAATGCGGTGTACGCCGCGATTCGCGTCAACGACGCCACTCCGGTCCTGCTTTCCGCGGAAGAGAAAGCCACGGGACGGGTGGAACTGAACGGCACCCCGGACATCAAAGTGGAATTGATCGCCCGTAATTGGATGCGCGATTCCCGCGGCATCGTCCGGTTCGTGAGACCGCAAAGCGCGCACGAACCGTCAGCTACCCCGTAGGTCTTGCCCCTGCATCTGGCTGGGTTGCTCCAGCCCGAGAATGCCGAGCACCGTAGGCGCAACATCTTTCAAAGCGCCCTTTGCTCGTAGCCGCACCACCTCGTTCGTCATATACAAGAATGGGACCGGATTGGTGGTGTGATACGTGTGCGGACCATGGGTCGCCGGGTCGATCATTTTTTCGGCGTTTCCATGGTCGGCCGTCACCAGCCAGGAACCGCCACAGCGTTTCAGCGCCCGATAGACTTCACCGAGGCCCGCGTCGACCGCTTCGCAAGCGCGAATAGTGGGCTCGAGCTTGCCAGAGTGCCCCACCATATCGGCATTCGCATAGTTCATCACGATCACGTCGAAGCTCCCGTGTTCGATCGCTCGCACTACGTTCGCGGTGATTCCGGCGGCGCTCATTTCGGGTTGCAAATCGTAAGTTGCCACTTTGGGAGAGGCCACAAGCTCACGTTCTTCCCCGCCGTACGGCTTCTCGTTCCCGCCGTTGAAGAAGTAAGTCACGTGTGCATACTTCTCTGTCTCCGCTACGCGCAAATTCTTCCAGTGGGCACGCTCCATCACTTCCGCAAGAATATTGTCCGGATGCTCAGGCGGCAGCACGTAGGGCAGCCGAAAATTTTTGTCGTATTGCGTCATCATGAGGTACGCAAGGTTCTTCGGCACAAGCGAGCGAGAAGGCTTTTCGAGCGATGTGTCCGTCAGCGCCAGCGTGATCTCGCGTGCGCGGTCAGCCCGGTAGTTGTACATCGCAATAGCATCGTCATCGCGGATCAAACCGACGGGTTCGTTGCGGTTATCGACAATAGTCACCGGCTCTACGAATTCATCTGTCACGCCACGCTCATAGGAACCGCGCAGCGCCGCCGCAGCCGATTGAAACTTTGTACCGCTTCCTAATACCATCGCTCCGAAAGCGCGTTCGATTCGGTCCCAGCGTTTGTCGCGGTCCATCGCATAGTAGCGGCCGGAAAGTGAGGCGATCCTCCCCAGCCCGATTTCCCGCATCTTCTTCTCGATCTGCTCGATATATCCGACGCCGCTCTCCGGTGGCGTATCGCGGCCATCCATAAAGCAGTGAACACACACGTCGTGCAAGCCGTGCGTCTTGGCCATTTCGAGCAGCGCGTACAAGTGCGTCAACTGCGCGTGCACTCCTCCATCGCTCGCGAGGCCTAGCAGGTGAAGCCTGTGGCCGGCCGCCTTCTTCATCAGATCGAGCAGCGCCGCATTCTGAAAGAACTCGCCCGAGGAGATCATCAGATCGAGTCGCGTGACATCCATAAAAACCACGCGGCCGGCGCCCATGTTCATGTGACCGACCTCGCTGTTGCCCATCTGCCCTTCCGGCAACCCGACCGAAGGGCCGGAAGTATGGATCAAGGTGTTCGGGTAAGTCGCCAGTAAGTGATCGTAAGTAGGCTTCTTCGCGAGTGCGATCGCATTGCCGTCGATTGCCGGAGAGTACCCCCACCCATCGAGGATTGTCAGTACCAGCGGTTTCGATTTCGCCATGCGCTATTGCCGGAACGCCCGCTTGCCGGGATAAATAGCGGAGGCCCCGAGTTCTTCTTCGATGCGTAGGAGTTGGTTGTATTTTGCGATTCGATCCGTGCGGCTTGCCGATCCGGTCTTGATCTGGCCGGCGTTGGTTGCTACGGCGAGATCGGCAATAAAGGCATCTTCCGTTTCACCGGAACGATGGGAAACCACCGCCGTGTAGTTTGCGCTGGCCGCCAGCCGCATCGCCTCGAGCGTCTCGGTAAGCGATCCTATCTGATTCACCTTTACAAGGATCGAATTGCCAACACCCTGATCGATACCTCGCTGCAGGCGCTCCGAGTTAGTTACGAACAGATCGTCCCCGACCAGTTGCACCTTCTCTCCTAAGACATCTGTCAGATGCTTCCAGCCGTCCCAATCGTCTTCGGCCATACCATCTTCTATCGAGATGATCGGATATTGCGCCGCCCATTTCGACCAGAACTCCACCATCTGGTCCGGTGTCTTCTCACTCTTGTCCGATTTCTTGAAGACGTATTTTTTCTTGTCTTTGTCGTAGAACTCGCTGGTCGCCGGATCGAGCGCAATCGCGATCTGCTCGCCGGCTTTATAGCCTGCCTTGCCGATCGCCTCCATCAGAACTTCGAGCGCCTCTTCGTTGGATTTCAGATTCGGTGCAAAGCCCCCTTCATCCCCGACTGCCGTCGAATAGCCGCGTTTTTTAAGGACCGCTTTCAGATTGTGGAATGTCTCCGTGCCCATCCGCAGCCCTTCGGCAAAGCGCTTCGCCCCCACGGGCACTATCATGAACTCCTGCAGATCGACCGAATTATCCGCATGCGCGCCGCCGTTGATCACGTTCATCATCGGCACCGGCAGCACCCGTGCATTCACTCCGCCGAGGTAGCGATAGAGCGGCGTCAGCTCCGACTGCGCCGAAGCCCGCGCCGTGGCCATCGAGACCGCAAGAATCGCGTTCGCGCCCAGCTTTCCTTTGTTCGGCGTGCCATCAAGGTCGAGCATGGTGCGGTCAATCAACGTTTGATTGGCCGCGTCGAGCGAGGCCAAGGCTGGCGCTATCTTTTTCGTAATGTTGTCGGCGGCCTGGAGCGTCCCTTTGCCCAGGTATCTGCTCTTATCGTTATCCCGCAGTTCCACCGCTTCGTGCTCGCCTGTCGAGGCGCCCGACGGCACTGCCGCACGGCCAATCGTGCCGTCCGCGAGGTGAACATCGGCTTCCACCGTCGGATTTCCGCGCGAATCTAAAATCTCTCTGCCAGTTATTTTGACAATTTCCATGAAGAATCTTCACTGTAGCAAGGCACGCTACAATGGAAGTTCAACATTGGAAGGTGGTGAATTGATTGGCGGAAGTCCATCTGCAAGATGGCGAGACGCTCGAAAGCGCCCTGCGGCGCTTCAAAAGAAAAGTGCAGCAGGAAGACATCGTTAAAGAAATCAAGCGTCACTCCTTCTATCTGAAGCCAGGGGAAAAGCGGCGCACCAAGGAAGCTTTGGCGCGCAAACGCAATCGCAAAAAGCGTCCTCGCGAAATGGAATAAACAACAGCACCGAACGCCGGCCTAGTGCCGGCGTTTTTCTTCTTTGTACTCCGCAGGCACGGTGAACTTTGCGGCGTCCACTGCGCCGGTGGCAAAGTTCGAGCTGAGCGTTTCCATCTGCATAAACGGTGCGCTGGGATCGCCTCCCCCCATTGGCGCCGTCAATCCAGTGACCTCTACATCGGTCTCCACCGGATAACCGTCTTGGCTAAACGCCTCTTTCATAGCCGCACCTAGTCCGCCGGCCGCCGCGCCCATCATCGGTGAACTGCCGTAAGCATAGGCGAATTTCTCCCCCAACCTGCGCGTGAAATCTGCCAGTTCGCGCGTGGCAGCCGAGAGCGGCACCAGCCACGCGTGCGTTTTTACCACCATCTGCCCGTTCGCGCTCTGGCCGTCTCCCCCCTTGGCGGTCAGGGTGATCAGCGTCTCTTTCGCACTCTGCCCATCGATCGTGCGCGTCTGCCCTGTCTTTTCAACCTTCACATCGAACTGCAGATCCCCACTGCCGCCGCGCCTCCGGTTCATGCGTTGCTGCATCTGTTCTATCTGCTCGCGCATTTCGTCAAATGTCATCGTAGTGTAAGTCTGTTTGGTGTTGTTGATGGTCGTGACGGTACCTGCGTCGAGATCGTAAATCGTCGAAATCATGCCGCCCAGCCGCGCCATCTTATTTCCCTTGACGTAAACGTCGTAATGCTGGTCCTCAAAGGCATTCTTCATAGCTCCGCCGCCCATGCGCCCGATCATGGGCATGTTGGCCATTTTCTTGGCCATATCCACGGCCGTACCGCCAGTGAACTTCGTCACTTGCGTGTAGGTCGCATCCGCCGACAGCAGAGCCGCTGAAAGACCGGCCAGCAGAGCTATTTGTAAACGCACCTTCATCCGTTTGTTCTCCTAAAGACAACAGTGCGTCGAGTATTACTAACGTATCAGCTATACGCAGGAATGGCTTGGGGTTCTCGATTGGACATGGTCCCCGCCATCTCTTTGCGCAGCCAGGCTTGTGCCAGGCGCAGTTCCCGCCGCACCATATTTACCGGCTTAGACAGCGCCGTGGAAGACTCCTCCGCGGTCATCCCGCCGAAATACCGCATCTCAATGAGTTGCCCTTTGAGGGGGTCGGCCTTCTCGAGGCGCTGTAACGCGTCGTCGATAGCCAGCAAAGAGCGGTCCGGCCGCGGTCCTATGTCGGGCAAATCGGAGAGTGGAATCTCTTGTGCCGCGCCGCGTTTCGCGGCGGTCCTCGCGCGGGCCGTATCGATCAGCACTTGCCGCATCAGCCTGGAAGCAATTCCATAGAAATGCGCGCGATTTTCGTAGATAGGGTGTCGGCCTCCCGCCAGTTTCAGAAAGGCTTCATGCACCAATGCTGTGGTCTCAAGCTGTCCGGCTCTTGCTTCGCGCCGCAAATGTGCCCTTGCCAATTTTTTCAGCTCCGGATAGACGAGCGGTATCACATCGTGCATTACATCTGGCTCGCCCGTCTCCAGCCGTTGCAATAACTTTGTAATCTCCATGGATATACCTGCCTGACAAATCCGCGTAATCGACGGCCGGATCGGCTCAAATTTTTTCCGCATCAATCCAGATCCGTCGTCTTCAAGCCAATTTCCCGCGCAAACTGGAGCTTGCCGGCATAGTCGAAGATGTAAGTCTTGACGAATGCATCCCGCCTGACCATGCCGCGCATCACGTCCAGGCACTGTGCCATCCTTTCGCGCGCTTCGCGCGCGTCCCCGGAGATCCAAGCCACGCGAGCCAGCCCCTCAAACTGCGCGGCGCGGCACTCCAGCATGACGGTGTCCGTCGGATCCATCGCCAGTCCGCGCACGAAGCCGTCATTTGCGGCCAGAAATGCGTCCCGGGCTCTTACGTAATGGTGGCTCTTGAAGTACATCCATCCCAAATCCATCTGGATTGTGCCCAGCAAATACCAGCTGCGCCGGTTTTTCGGGTCGAGCACTATTAACTGCCGTGTTACGCCGGCAGCTTTCGCGTATAGCTCCGTAGCGGCATCAAACCTCGCCATCGTTACCAGCAAGCTGCAATACCGGGAGCAGTAGGCTACGAACCGACTCTTGTTGCGCACGTTCCGCGAATCCGCCTGCATGGCTTCGTCGGCCAGTTCATACGAGCGGCGCAGATAGGAAAGCGCTACATCGAGATGTTTCGGCTCGCGTTCGCCCAGATGATGCTCCGCCATGCCGACGGCGCTGTTGGCGCCTTCCAGCTTCAATCGCAATACCGGATCCTCGGGTCGTCGCGCCCACAAAGGTTCTATCAATTGCAAAGAACGCTGGCCGTGGACCAGCGCGTCGGAATAACGCTTTACCGATTCCAGAAGCTCGCTGTAGATCCTGTGCGAATCCCCTGTGACCAAGCGAGTCGTTTCGTCGTCCGGTGCGGCGGCGATAGCTTGTTCGCCCAAAGCGGTCGCCTTTTCGAGACTGCGTAGCGCGGCAGCGGTCTGGCCGCCCACCTCTTGAGTCGTGGCACCCCGCATAAAAGCCGTTGTCGCCGCCATGAGCGCTTCCCTATTCCGCGGTTCAGCCGCGATCCATCTTTCGCCCAGGGCCATCGCCTCATTCGCCCATCGCGCAGCCTCTCTCGCGTTGTGCTCGTCCTGATATCTGTAGCCCAGAAGCGATGCCAGTTCGATGTATTTCCTCCGAAGCGTGGCGGTCTCCGAGCGGTCGTCGCCCAAGCTCCGATGGATTTCGAGCGCCTGGAGCAGACTGTCGGTGACGCCCGGAGATTTCCCTCCACCGGACTGAATGGAATCCTGAATCTCCGCCAGACGCTCGTAGCCATCGGCAATTTCGCGTTGAAGCGCTGGATCATATCGCGACTCTTCAGCCAGCCGCTTGAGATAACGCTGGCCCGTCGATGCCACCAGATTCCGCGCATCGAGAGTTCCTGGCACATCGCGTATCGAGC
>Ga0068856_100005410_pt1 | contig 12585 bp, 13 predicted proteins | sample KBSCornC62_FD_66595 | JGI IMG/M metagenome (GOLD analysis project Ga0068856, IMG submission 66595) | Corn rhizosphere microbial communities from Kellogg Biological Station, Michigan, USA - KBS Corn C6-2 | ecosystem: Host-associated > Plants > Roots > Rhizosphere > Soil ...
ATGCTAAACTTAAGTCAAATACATGGCAACTCTGCCGCTTACCAAACCGCGCGCTGACTTTGCCGCCCATCGGCGGGCCACTGCAACAGAATTTCCAAAAGTCATCGAGACCCTGGTCTCCCTCATTGGCCGCAAGCTCACCGCCTATATCGCTTCCATCAAGGATGCTCGCGCCATTGACCGATGGCTCGAAAATGCCAAGCCGCAAAAGAATGTCGAGCAGCGCATTCGACTCGCCTACCACGTCGTCAGCATGCTAGCCGAGTTTGACAGCCCTGCCGTGATCCAAGCGTGGCTGATTGGATTGAATCCGGAATTGGACGATGCGGTTCCCATCGAGCTTCTTCGCCGGGGCGATATACAGCACGATGGCAAAAAGGTTTTGAATGCCGCGCGCGCATTCGTAGCAGGTGGCTAAAGGTTTTCTCCCATTTACCTCGCCCACTGGCCCAGTCTATCGGGTAGCTCGCAGACCAGATCCTTGGCGTCCCCCCGATTGGGCCGATGTAGGCGACGATCTCACTTTCGGCAACCGCTTCGATGACGCCGAAGGACGCTTCAGAGTCCTGTATGCCGCCTCCAGTCCGCTCGCCTGTTATCTCGAAACACTCGCCCGCTATCGCAGACCGCCTGAAGCTGAACAGCTGCTCTCCGCGCTGTCCTCGATAAAGAATGCCCCGGACGATTACACTCCGCCCGCCACTGTACCCGCAAGCTGGCTGCCTACCCGGTCCTTAGGAATGGCATTTCTCACTAAGCGGCGTTTCGCCAACGTCTATTCTTCCGAGTGGCTCGCCTATATCCGCAGAAATCTGGAACCGATGTTCTCCGTGCGCCGCACGGACGGGCAGGATTTTGATCTCGCTCTTCTTCTATCGCAGCGCCGCGCGCTCACTCGAAAAATCGCAACGCTCGTCTATCGCCTCGGCTATGACGGCATTTATTATCAGTCCCGCCACGGAGCCGACCTGTTCAACTGGGCCTTGTTTGAACCATTTGAATTGGCCTCTCAAACTGTCTTTGACCTGCATACCGACGACCAGGATTTACTCGAAGCTCTCAAGCGGCTCAACCTGACTCTCCATCCCACGCTGTAGACACCTGGGATCGTGTGCATTGTGATAAGTTCGGGATGAATCCTTGAAGGAGGAAAAATATGGCTGGTCAAGTTAAGCCGGTTCCTTCCGGTTACCATACAGTGACTCCCTATCTCACGCTCTCGGACGCGGCGAGTGCCATCGATTTCTACAAAAAGGCCTTTGGCGCGACCGAACGCTATCGCATGGACCGCCCGGACGGAAAAATTGGCCACGCCGAGATCCAAATCGGCGATTCGATCGTGATGGTGGCCGATGAGTCCTCGCGTAGCGATTCTCGTTCTCCGAAGTCGTTGGGCGGCACCACCGCCGGCATTTTTCTGTACGTCGAAAATGTCGATGCCGTTTTCGATACCGCCGTCAAAGCCGGAGCCAAAGTTCACCAACCCCTCACAAACATGTTTTGGGGCGACCGTTTCGGCGGGCTGACCGATCCTTACGGGCACAGTTGGGCGCTTGCTACCCATATAGAAGATGTTGCGCCCGAAGAAATGGAAAAGCGCATGCAGGCCGCCATGTCGCAAGCTGCCGGTTGAAATTCTATTTTCCATTTGCTTTTTGCGCCTTCGCTACTGCCGCCACCGCCGCCACCAGCACGACCTGGGAGACTAATGGCTTCAATGATTTTCTAAAAGGCCGCCTGTCCAATCTCTCTCTCAGTGCCGACGGAGTGCTGCAGCCCGGCCCTGTCGTCCGTTCTACGGCTGTGCTCGGCCAGCCCGCCTCGTGGTCCCTCGCCGCCGCGTCGGATGGCAGTATATACGCGGGCACCGGCCATTCCGGCAAGGTCTACAAACTGCTTCCTGGTGGCCAACCGTCCGCCATCTGGTCCGCGCAGCAATCCGAAATTTTCGCGCTGTATGTGGATTCCAAAGGAACCCTGTACGCCGGTACATCGCCTAACGGCGGCATCTACACGATCCAGAACGGAAATGCGCGCGAAATCTGGCGCGCTCCCGCAAAATACATTTGGGCGATACAGCCGGCGCCTGATGGCTCTCTGTTCGTCGCCACCGGCGAGCCCGGCCGCGTCTATCTCGTCGATCCGTCCACCGGCTCGGCCGATCTTTATTACGAAACCGGTCAAGCCAATGTCACCGCGCTCGCTTCCGGCTCGAACGGTCACTTACTCGCGGGCACCGATCCCAACGGCATCCTCTATGACATCGCGGCGCCCCGCCAGGCCAGCATCCTGCTCGATTCCACGCTTCCCGAAATTCGCTCTATTGTTGTCGATCCGCACGGCGTCGTGTATATCGCCGCAATGGGTGGCGCTGTTTCCACACGTTCGCTCGTGACCAGCTCTGGAGCGGCTTCCTCAAGCGCCGTAATAGCCAGCTCGCCCACTGTCATTACCGTCACCGAAGCCCACCAAGGCGGCCTCAATGTCCAAAGCGATCAAAGCGGCCTGAAAGCCGGCGCCGGGGAAGCCAAGCCTCCTTCGACCACTACGCCAACCACCCCCTCTACGCCTTCGGTAGTCGAGGTCGGTGGCGTCCAGAAATCGGCCATTTATCGCATCGCTCCGGATCACGCCGTCGACACCATCCGCAGTTCCAAGGAAAGCAATATCTACGATTTGCTGTTGGATTCCGAAGGTTTAGTGTTCTCCACCGATGAGCATGCCCGCATCTATCGTTGGAACGCCGGCAAAACCACGCTGCTCGCCGAACCTGGCAGCGGTGAGACCACCCGTCTTCTCCAGTCAGGCTCGAACCTGTTTGCGGCGCTCAGCAATCCCGGACGAATCCTCGCCCTCGGCGCCCCTGGATCGGCCCCCGGATCGTATCAGTCTCCGGTACACGATTCCACCAGCGTGGCGCGTTGGGGCCATCTGCAATGGCGCGGGAATGGCGGCGCGCCGAACTTCCGCACTCGCACCGGCAACACCGTGCGCCCGGATGCCACCTGGAGTCCTTGGTCGGAGCCCATCACCGCCTCCGGTAGCTCGCTCATCAAAAGTCCGCCCGCGCGTTTCATCCAATGGCGCGCCGAATTCCCCATCGGCAGCCACGTTTCCATCGATACCGTTACCGTTCCGTATCTGCCGCGCAATGGCCCGCCAGCCGTGCGCAGCGTCACCGTGACATCTATCGTAAATACCAATCCGCTGAAGTCCGGTGCCGCCAACACCAGCGCCTCCGCCGCGTATTCCATTACGGTCACCGATACCGGCGAAGCGCCCGCTGCCACCACCACCACTTCCGCCAACCAGTCCGTCTCTCGCCTGCAATCTACCCAAACGCAAGTTTCCTGGCAGGCCGACGATCCCGACAGCGACCGGCTCGTCTACTCGCTCTATTTCCGGGCTGAAGACGCAACCAACTGGCAGCTCATTCGCAGCCGCATGTTCGAAAACGCGCTGCTCCTCGATCCCGACGTATTCGCCGATGGCCGCTACTATTTCAAAGTAGTAGCCTCCGACTCGCCTTCCAACTCGGCGGAATTCGCTCGCCAGGAGGAATTAACCAGCTCTCCGGTTTTGATCGACAACACACCGCCCCTCATCACCCTCGGCCCTCCCAAACGCGGCGCTACCGCGCTTGATATCGATGTGGAAGGGAACGACGCCACCAGCCCGTTGCGTCTTTGCGAATACTCTCTCGATGCCGGTCTCTGGCAGCCAGTGGAATCGAACGACGGCGTCACCGATTCCCCGCGCGAACATTTTCATCTGCATCTCGATAAATTAAATCCCGGCGAGCACCTGCTGGTCTTCCGGATCTATGACACGGCGAACAACGCCGGATTGGCGCGCATCGTCCTGCGCTGAATGCCAGCCAGTAAAATTAACTTCAGCATGATTTTTCGCCTCACCCTGCTCTGTGTGTTTGCCCTCTCCGCATTCGCGCAGAACCAACGCGCCGTCACCGTCACGACTCCGTCGAAAGTCGATTCCACCCGCGCCGCGCTGGTCCAACACGTTTGGGGCGCCTCCTGGGAAACCGTGACGGCGAAGCAACCGAGGTTGGTCGACCACCGCTACAAGCCGCAGTCCGATGATGCGTTGCCGACCTCCATTTCCAACCTCGAAAGCGTTGATCGCTTGGATGTCGGCGGCACCGTCGCTTCAACCGCGTTTATTCTCTACCCGTCGAAATCCAATCTGCACAAAGCCGTAATCGTCCATCACGGACACGCCTGCGACTTGCTCGACCAGGGCAATCATCCCGTCCACCTGGAGTATCTGATTCGCAAATTAGTTGGCGCCGGATACACCGTTGCGGCCATGCGCATGCCGTTATATCAAAGCCCGGCGCACTGCGGAGCCAGCCGCGCCCATGACAAGTTATTCGTGCTTCACCCCAAGTCCGGCACCGCAATCCAGTTCTTCATGGAACCGGTCGCGCGAACCGTGAATTACCTGGCGGCGCACCATGCCGACTTGAAAGAAATCGACATGGTAGGTCTTTCAGGCGGCGGCTGGACAACCACTGTCTATGCCGCCATCGATCCGCGCATCGTCAAGAGCTTTCCCGTCGCCGGAACCCTACCGCTCTATCTGCGCGGCGCTCATTACAACCACGACCTCGAACAATATGTTCCGGCGCTCTACCAGGTGGCGAACTATAAAGACCTCTATGTCCTCGGCGCGGCCGGCAACGGGCGCTTGCAATTGCAGATTCTTAACCGCTACGACGATTGTTGCTTCGGAGAAAAAGAGCACACCGTAGGACCGCCTCCGTTTACCCAGGCAATTCGCGAATATCAGCACGACGTGCAGAACGCTTTGTCGCAGCTAAAAAAAGGAACCTTTGCGCTCCACCTGGATCAATCCGCGCACTACCACCAAATTTCGACGGAAGCCATCGATAAGGTCATTCTTCCTGTATTAGGCGGCGCCGCGCCTCCCACTACCTGAAAAGCGCCTGCGGTTATTTGAAAGCGCCTACGGCTATTTAAAAAAGACCCGCCACGTGGCAACCACCAGTGCATGCGTCACCATCGCTGTCCGCACGCTCTCGGTTTGCGCATACGCGATACCGAGCACGATCCCGAGAACAGCAACGACTGCGGCGTGCCGCCAATTGGGGAATTGATGAACCCAAAGATGCGCGCTTCCATACAGCGCGGCTGAAACGACCACCGCCCCCACGCGCGACCGCCCCAACATGGCGTGCTCGATCACGCCGCGGAAAAATAATTCTTCGCTCAGCGCGACCACCCACAAAATTCCGAAAAATGTCCCGATGCCGATCCCCGCAACGCGCCACCACGGTCCGGCCCGCAGCTCGAAGCGCACATCGTGAATACCCATCGCCAGCACAACAATCGGAATGATCGAAACCAGGTAGTACAGCATGCCGGCGCGCCACTCGCGCGAGCGCGGCCAAAACCCGAACGCCCCCGGGTTCCATTCGCGCAGCACCAGCAGCGCCGCAATACCGAGCCGGATCCACATCAGGTGTCCGAGAATATCGGCGTCTAGTTGGTCGCCGGGCGGGCGGTAAATACGCGCGAATACCCGGGAAACCAGTGGCGCTGCGGCTACTACTAAGAAGCCAAAATCGTAGACCGGACGTCTAGGTAGTAGGGCATACCAGAATGACAGCACGGCCGTGAGCCCGGCGAGCAAATAGAAACCGTTTCGCTGGAACGTGTTCGTGCCGAAACTAAAGATCAGGTAGGGGACCAGTGCGCTGAACCAAAGAAACACCGCCTGCACACGCACCGGGCGTAATCGCGCCAGCCAGGTGCGCGTTTCCGCGAATACGGACCCGAGATAAAACACGGCTTCCAGGAGAAACGCGGGCAGCGCCGCCCACATGATCCAATGAGACGGTGAATGTTGTTGCGAATAGAAGATGGCAGCTCCGGTAATGCCCGCCCAGGTACACGCTAACGCTATGAAAAAAGGACGCATCGTCCGAAGCATCGCCCTCATCGTAGCATCGGCTTATACGCTTGCCGCCGCCGAGCCGCCGGCGAATTTTTTGCGCAAAATCGCCGAGCGCGAGACCGAAAACGCGCATGCCCGCGACAATTACACCTACCGCCAATCGGTGACAGTACAGGAATTCAACGTCCAGGGAGCGGTGGTCGGCGAGTATCGCGAAGTGCGGGACGTCACGTTCTCTCCTGCCCGTGGCCGCTATGAGCAGGTTGTCGAGGCCCCGCACAGCACCCTCACACACGTGCGTCTGACGGCCGAAGACTATAACGATATCCGCAACATCGAGCCCTTTCTCCTGACGTCCGACAAAGTCTCTCTCTACGAAGGCCGCTATCAGGGTGAGCAGGCCATCGATGGTGTTCCCTGTTTCGTCGAATATGTCAGGCCGCGCCAGATCCTGGCCGGGCAGCGCTTTTTCGAGGGCACGCTCTGGGTGCGCCAATCGGACTTCGGCGTCATCCGTAGCGAAGGACAAGCGGTGCCGCAAATCGACACGCTGAAAGAACAAAACCTCACACCGCATTTCACCACCATGCGTCGCGAGATCGACGGCAAATGGTTGTTCCCGGTACAGACTTACTCGGACGACACTTTATTCTTTCGCGATTTCCCCCAACGCCTTCGCACGGTAATTCGCTACATGAACTACAAAAAATTCGGAGCCGAATCCACCGTCACCTTCGGCCTCGAACCCCCGAAGTAACTGTAGAGCCGCGCGCGTTACCAAGCGGCCGGCCGGTACGTATGCGCCAGCCATTCCGCCGCCAGCACATCCAGGATCTTCTCCTCGTAGTGCTCGCGAATCACACTGCGCACCGCCTCGTCGGAATACAGCCGGACACACGCTTGGCAGCGATGCGCATACTGCCCTTCCCATAAAATCGCCGGATCTTTCGTTCCCGCCCACTGCAAAATCCGCTCCGGCCCTTCGCATCGAATCCACCGTTTCAGGAAATCGTTTTCCGCTAGCGTACGCATCTTGGTGAGGCTGCCATCTTCCACCCTGCCCAGCTGCAATTCCGGAATCTGCTGCGTCCCCAACCCGCAGCACGCCATCACGCGGCCATCCGCCAGCACGGTTGTCGTGTTAATCACGCTATCGCACCCCGTACACCGCTCGATGTTCTCCGCCGTCACCGCCATATCGTCTGGGTACTCTAAATGCTGGTTCGGGTCGAGCGGCATCCAAGGACTCTCGCAGAAATGGATCATCTCTTGCTCAGCCCGATCGAACAGTTCCACGAACAATGGATCGCCGACAAGCGTTTCGCGCGTGATCGATCTCTCCCGCACTGTCTCGATCATCACCGCAACTTTGAGCTTCTGGTCGAGCCCCGCGCGCGCTGCCCGGATAATGTTGTTCATCGGAACAAACCGGGCATGCTGATCGCCTGTAGAAAAGTTGATTTCCCGAAGCCCGGCCGCTGCCAGCGCCTGCACCGTACGCGAAGCGCTATCTGCCGTGCGCGCCCAATAGGCATTGCTCACAACACGCGTCGCCAGTTCGCGCCCCGCCGCACGGCGAATCAGCTCGAACAGCGATTGCCCATAAAGCAGCGGCTCGCCGCCGGTAAACGCCACTACCTGATACTCGGCCTCCGCCGCTTCATCAATCAGCCGCGCAGCCGTAGCCTCAGGCAGCCTCGATTTCACGCGCGGGCTGCTGTTGGTCCCGCAATGCAGGCACTCCGCGTTGCATTGCAATGTCAACAGCAGAGAAAGAACGCGCGCTTCAGGAAGCGGATCGAGAATATCCATTCACCGCTGCTGGCCTCGCACCTGTGCCGCCTGTGCCGCGGTGATCTGCCTTGCCACAAGCTGAACCTGCTGCCGCGAAACCAGCTCTCCCGGATTCGCTACGCCCGCCGCAATCACCACAATGACGATTACCGCCACAAACGTCAGCAGCACGATGGCGACATCGCCTTCGGAGACCAAGGGCCCTTTGTTGAGGGCGGACAATTTGCTCGCCGTTTCCGCCGATAAGTGCTGCGCGACCGAAGCATTGAACTTCGCAACAAGTTGGTCGCGCGTTTGCTTCGATTTCAGCGCCTTTTGCGCATCTGAAAGATTCGCCGCTTTCGAAATACCGGCAAACGACGTATCGATTTCCGTCTGAAAGCTCTTGGCCCAGGTGTTGAATTGTTTGTCTGCCAGCAGCGCGAAGATCATCGAATTCGCTTTGCTCGCGGCGCTCGCCGGCGCCTTTATTCCAAACTCGCGCCCCGCCACACCGGACGGATCGGCAAAGAACTGCTTCTGAAACGTAGGCGTCCCCATCAGGTGGGCAAAATTCACAGCGCGGGTTGTGAATTCTGGGCCACTGAGTACCAGACTGCCTTGCGGCTTTGGAGGCATATTGCGTAAGCCTAGTTGTCCGCCGCCTAGTTGTCAAGAATTATTTTCTACGTATGGCTCAATTTCGTGAAGTCCTCGGGCGTGTCGATATCGATGGCCGCTTCTGGCAGCGGAAACGCTATCGCATACCGCCGCAGCAGCGCGCGTGCGCCCGTCGTGGGTTCCAAAGACAGAAGCTCTCGGAACAATTCGCGCCGAAAAAAAGCCGGCACTCCCAGCGTGCCGTTATATTCGGCCGCTACCGCACACGCTGCGCTCCCCTCGAGCAGCTCCTGCATCTCGCGCAAATGCCTCGCTTCGACGTAAGGCTGATCGGCGAGCAGAATACACACCGCCTCCGCCTCCGACAAAACCTCCATGCCCGCCTGAATCGACGAGCCCATGCCTAGATGCCAGGATGAATTCTCCACCAGCCGCACCGGCCGCGCCGCAAGCGCCGCCCGCACTGAAGCTGCTTCCGCGCCCACCACGACCACCACCGGATCGAACCCTGCCGCGAGCGCCTGCTCCGCTGCATGTTCCACCAGCGTGCTCCCCCCATACGGCAGAAGCTGCTTCAGCCGACCCATCCGCGTGGCGGCCCCCGCCGCAAGCACCATACCGGCGGCCGGCACTCTACTCCGCTTTCTTGATCAGCCGTAATTTGCCGCCGCGTACCACCGCCGTCGCTTCCAATTTCGCCAGTTCCCGCTTTGCAATTTGCGCCCACGTGCTGTGCAAATCGAGCTTCAGGTACGCCCTCCAATGGCGCACCGCGCTCATCGTGTCGCGCAATCCCTGATACAGCAACGCCAGGTTGTAATGCGCGTCCGCGTAATTCGGATGCAGTCGCAGCGCCTCATGATAGTGCTCCAGCGCGTTCGAAGGATCGTTCTGCTCGTCATACAAATTGCCAAGATTGAAGTGCGCCAGCGCGTAACCCGGATCGATCTCGAGTGCCCGCTTGTAGCTCTGTTCGGCGTCTCCCCAGGCGTGCCCGTTGAAGTACACCGTTCCCAGATTCACCAGCGCTCCCGCCGAATTCGGATCCAGTTCCGCCGCTCTTTGGTACGCCGCAATGATCTCTTCAAATGGCGCCCCGCTTTGTTCCAGGTCAAGCGCATGTTCAAACCAGCGGTCCGCTTCCAGCTTGTCGCGCAGTCTCCCCGCCAGGTTCTCTGTCTTCTTCGACGACTCCGGCAGTTGCAGCAGCTTGCTCAGCTCTTCTTCGGCAAAATCGAACAGCAGTTGCCCCGAGCCCGGCTCGAGTTTCTGCTTGCCGATCTGAATCCGTACCCGGCGTCCTTCTTTGTAAACCTGAACGTCTTCGCCTGCATCCGGCGAGTCCTTCAGAAAATCGTCGAGCGAATGCAGCGCCTGGCGTAGCAGGCGTGGATGCGCGTTTTCGCTGCGCAGGCGGACCAGCCGTTTCAGCTTCAGCAGATCACGGAATTTGTACTGCGACAATTCCGGAATGAGTTGTTGGCGCTCCCAACTTTTCAGCTGCCGCTGCTCGATCTTCAGGAGCCGGCAGACTTCTTTACGGTTAAAGGCTCCGCCCGCTTCGCGTTCCATAGCCGGCGTGGGATGGTGCGAGGCTTCCCGCAGCACAGCAAGATGATACCACCTGCCGCCAAAACGGCGATATCCCCTTGTATTACAATCGGTTGACACGCGGCCCAACCTATCTCATACTAAAAAGGTCCGATATTCTGAAATCGTATGGCCGTCGTCGCCCAGAAGACCCTAGCCGATCTGCAAACCGGACAGAGATGCATCTTGGATCGCCTGGATCTGCCCGAAGGCGTGGCGCGCCGGCTCATGGAACTCGGTTTTCTACCCGGCAATGAAGTCATTCCGGGCCGCAGGGCTCCCGGCGGCGGTCCCCGAGTATTTCAAGTGGATGGATCGGAGGTAGCCTTGCGGGAGGACACGGCGGCCCGGCTTTATATCCGGCGCGATCCGGAATCGGATCTGATAGTGCTCTCATGAGCGGTTGTCACGGCGACGCCCCGCGGGCCAGTCTACTACCCAATCCGTCCATCCCGCCGCCGCGCGCGGCAGGCGACCGGCCCATTATCGTTGCCATCGTCGGTCCACCGAATTCCGGCAAATCCACGCTTTTCAACCGCTTAACTGGCCTCCGCCAGAAAGTCGCCAACTTCCCCGGCGTCACCGTCGAGCACCGCATGGGCAAAGCGAAGCTCAAGGACCATCAGGAAGTGTTCCTGGTCGATCTGCCCGGCGTCTATAGCCTTCATCCGCGCGCTGAAGACGAGCAGGTAACGCATGACGTGCTTACCGGCGAGCGCGCCGATTTCCCGAAACCAGACGCCGTCATTCTGATCCTGGACGTCACAAATCTGGGGCGCAACCTGGTGCTCGCCGCCCCCATCCTGAGCCTGGGTTTGCCTACCCAGGTGCTGCTGAATATGGCGGACGATCTCTCCGCTCGCGGCGGCAAAGTGGATGTGGCGGCCTTGTCTGCCGAGCTCAATTCGCCAGTCGCCTTGATCAGTGCCGCCAAAGGAACCGGCATCGATCGCATCCAGCAATTCTTGCTCGGCACCGCGGCTCGCTTGAATGCCCCGCCTGCCCGCATCGAACTGCCGGTATTGCACGATCTTCCCAAGTGTCGCCAGTGGGCAGCCAACCTGGGCGTCCGCGCTTCCTACCGCGCGCCGGCGCCGCCCCTCTGGACGCGCCGCCTCGACGCCATTTTTCTTCACCCTGTATTCGGCCCGCTCGTGTTCGCCGCCGTTGTCATCGCCGTTTTCCAAAGCATTTTTTCCTGGGCCCAGCCCATCATGGACGGCTTGCAGCAAGCCGTCGCTTCTTCCGGCCACTGGTTAAACCAGACGCTGCCGGATTCGCCCTGGCGATCTCTGCTGGTCGATGGCATCTGGAGCGGCGTCGGTTCCGTCGTTGTCTTTCTGCCGCAGATTCTTCTGCTGTTCCTGTTCATCGGCATCCTCGAAGATTCGGGTTACCTGGCGCGCGCCGCTTTAATTGCCGATCGAACCATGGCTAAATTCGGGTTACAGGGCAAATCCTTCATCCCGTTGCTCTCCGCCTATGCTTGCGCCGTGCCCGCCATCATGGCCACGCGCGTCATCGAAAATAAACGCGATCGCATGGCAACGATCATGATTTCGCCGCTCATGACCTGTTCGGCGCGCCTGCCCATCTACACGCTCTTGATCGCCGCATTTGTACCGAATCTCCCCATCATCGGCGGCTTTTTTTCTTTACCGGCCGCGGTCATGCTGGGGCTCTACATCCTCGGTTTCTTTACCGCCATTGCCGTGGCGCGGCTCCTCAAATCGAGCATATTGAAAAGCACCGGCTCGTCCTTCATGCTCGAAATGCCGCCCTACCGCTGGCCCACTTTGCAGTCTCTTGGGCTGCGCCTGCTCGATCGCGCAAAAGTATTTCTCCGGCGTGTGGGAACCGTGATCCTGCTGGTCGCCATCGCATTGTGGATCCTGGCACATCTGCCCTATTCGCACGGCAAAGCGCCCGATCTGGAGCAGAGCTTCGCCGGCATGACCGGCAAGGCTATTGAGCCGCTGATCAAGCCGCTCGGCTTTAACTGGAAGATCGGTATCGGTTTGATCACGTCGCTCGCCGCGCGCGAAGTCATCGTCGGAACCCTCGGCACCATCTACGGCATCCAAGGAGATGAGCAGTCGAAAGGACTACAAGCGGCCATTCATCAGGATCTCAGCGTTGCCGGCGCCGTGGCGCTGCTGGTATTTTTCGCTTTCGCCATGCAGTGTTTCTCTACTCTCGCCGTGGTCAAGCGTGAAACCGGCGGCTGGCGCTGGCCGTTGTTTCAGTTCTCTTATATGCTGGCCTTGGCGTACTCTGGTTCCTGGCTGGCGTTTCACGTCACCCGCTACTTCCTAGGATGAACAACATTTTGAACGTGGTGATTCTCGGCTCTGGTTGCGCCGGGAACACGGCGGCTATCTACACGGCGCGAGCCAATCTGCAACCGTTAGTGCTCGAAGGGCATGAACCTGGCGGGCAGCTCTCCATAACCACCGAAGTCGAGAACTTCCCCGGCTTTCCCGAAGGCATTCAAGGCCCCGAGCTGATCCAGCACATGAAAAAGCAGGCCGAGCGTTTCGGCGCGACATACCGCCACGCTCGCGTGACGCATGCGGATCTCTCGAAGCGTCCCTTCCGGCTCGAGCTCGATCATGGCCACCCGCTCGAGACCCGCACCCTGATCATCGCCTCCGGCGCGTCCGC
>Ga0068856_100005414_pt1 | contig 12577 bp, 9 predicted proteins | sample KBSCornC62_FD_66595 | JGI IMG/M metagenome (GOLD analysis project Ga0068856, IMG submission 66595) | Corn rhizosphere microbial communities from Kellogg Biological Station, Michigan, USA - KBS Corn C6-2 | ecosystem: Host-associated > Plants > Roots > Rhizosphere > Soil ...
GGACAGCGCGGCTACTCCGTGCTGGCCACGCCGATGTCGATCGTCTCGTCGGGACCGATTCAGGTTCGCGGCGGCATTGGCAAGTTTCAGAGCACGTTCCGGCCAACGCTCCTCGCCGACGCGATCTCGTCGACTGGCTTGCCGGGGAGCACGCAGCAACTGCTCTGCATCGGCGCCGCGGCGCCGGTTCCCGACTGGCAGGCGTTCGCGAATGACGTGAGCGCCGTTCCCAACCAGTGCACCGGCGGCACGGGCAACCTCGCGGACACCGCCCGCGCCGTGACGCTGTTCGACCGAAACTTCGCGCCGGCCGAGAGCTGGCGCGGGAACCTCGGTGTCACGACCGACATGCTCTTCACCCACTGGTCGATCGACGGCACGTACTCGCTGAATCTGCACCAGCCGGGGACGGTCGACCTCAACTTCGCGGGCACGCCGCAATTCTCGCTCGCGAACGAAGGGAATCGCCCGGTGTTCGTCGCGCCCACGAGCATCGTCGCGTCGACTGGCGCGGTCTCGGCGGTCGAGGCGCGGTCGCACGCCGAGTTCGGCCGTGTGGCCGAGCAGGTCTCGGATCTGCGCGGCGACGCGAAGCAGCTCGCGGTCTACGCGATTCCGAACCTTCCCTTTCGCTTCGGCATTCTACTTCTTGGATATACATACTCTGATGCGCGCGTGCAGGGGCGCGGCTTCGACCAGAGCACCGGCGGCGATCCGCGCGCCGTCGAATGGTCGATGGCGCCGTTCACGCCGCGCCACCAGTTCACGGCGCAGCTCGCGCGAACGTTCATGCAGGGCCACCTCGGCGCGTCGGGGCTGGTCAAGGTGCAGTCGGGTTTCCCGTTCACGCCGATCGTGGGCGGCGACATCAACGGCGACGGCAGCTCCAACGACCGCGCATTCGTATTCGATCCCGCGACGGCGGATCCGACGGTCGCGAGCGGCCTGCGCGCGCTGATGCAAAACGGGCCAGCCGCCGCGCGCGACTGCCTGAGCGCGCAGATCGGCGAGATCGTCGGCCGGAACAGTTGCGTCGGTCCGTGGAGCGCGACGGCCAACGCGAACTTCGCGTGGCTCCGAGTGCCGCACACGAACGACCGCGCGAACCTCTTCATCAGCTTCGCGAACATCACCGGCGGATTGGACGAGCTGCTGCACGGCGAGAACAACCTGCACGGGTGGGGCACGTTCCCGCTCCCCGATCAGTTGCTGTATCAGGTGCGCGGCTTCGACCAGAACGCGAAGCGCTTCATCTACGAGGTGAATCCGCGCTTCGGGAGCACGAGCCCCGCAACGACGACGCGTCGTTCGCCGTTCCGGATCACCCTCGACCTCTCGCTCACGCTCGGCCGCTCGCCGCAGGAGCAGCAGGTCGAGCAGAACATTCGCGTCAAACCGCATCTCGTCGGCACGCGCGCGACGGCGGACTCGATCCAGGCCCGGTTCATGAAGCAGCAGTTCTCGGACATCTACGCGATCATGCTGCACTTCGCCGACTCGCTCGCGTTGTCGCGCGATCAGGTGGAGGCGATGCAAGCCGAGCAGAAGGTGCTCAAGGCAGAAGCGGACAGCATCTACGCTGGACTCGCGGCGTACCTCGTCGCGCTGCCGGCGAACTTCGACGTGCCCGAAGCGGCGAAGCACGTGACCGACGCGGGGAACGCGATGTGGAACAAGGTCTATGCGGAGAAGGCGTTCCTCGTGAAGACGCTCACGCCGGGACAGCTCCGGCTGCTTCCGGGACCGCTCCGGAACATGGTCGAGGTGCCGAACTTCAAAGGCCGGTTCTTCTTCGGCTTCTGACCGGCGGCTTCTGACAATTCCCATACTTGCCCACTATATCCGTTACGGATATAGTGGGTCATGGCACACGACGACCCCCGAGCGCACCTGCCGCTCACGCCGATCGTCCTGCACATCCTGATCGCGCTCGGCGACGGCGAGCGTCACGGCTACGCGATCGCGCAGGAGATCGAGATGGAGTTCTACGGCGCGATCCGCGTGGGGCCGGGCACGATGTACGGGTCGATCCAGCGGATGCTCGGCGCCAAGCTGATCGAGGAAGCGCATCCGCGGAAGCGGGACGATGCGGACGCGCGCCGGCGCTACTATCGCGCGACGGCACTCGGGAACAAGGTCAAGCAGCTCGAGCTCGAGCGCCTCGAGACGCTGCTGCGCTACGCCAACGTCCGCCGGGCGGCGCATCGACCGGGCATCGCATGATTCGCGCGCTGCTATTCCGAACATACCGGCTCTCGCTGCGACTCTATCCGCCAGCGTTCCGCGAGCGCTTCGGCGATGAGATGGTGGATTTCGCCGAGTCGCGGATGCGCGACGCGCGCGGCACCGCGGCGTCGATGCTCGCCGTCTGCCGAATCGCCGTAGATCTCTCGGCGAGTGTGCCGCGTGAGTGGCGCAACCTGTTTCGCGAGCGGCGCGCCGCGCGCCTGCTGTCGGCCGCCAACCCCTTTGCTCCGAGGAGTGACATGGACATCCTGCGGCAAGATCTCCGCTTTGCGCTGCGCAGTCTCGCACGCCGGCCCGCGTTCGCGATCGTCGCGGCGCTCACGCTGGCGCTGGGCACCGGCGCGAACACGGCGATCTTCTCGCTCGTGAACGGCGTGCTCATTCGTCCCCTGCCGTATCCCGACCCCAGTCGCGTGATGATGGTGAGCGGGACGCAGAACGGACACGGCGCGCAAGGCGTGGTCTACGCGGACTACGTGGATTGGGTTCAGCAGAATCGGAGCTTCGCCGAGTTGGGCGTGTTTCGTCCGCAGAGCGTGAACATCACGGGCAGCGATCATCCGGATCGCGTCATCGGCTCGTTCGTGTCGGCGAGCTTTCTCCGCGTGATCGGCGCGAAGATGACGCTCGGCCGCGGGTTCACGGATCGCGAGACCGACCCGCGGACGAAGGCGCCGGTCGCGATCGTGTCGTACGAGGCATGGCAGTCGCGCTTCGGCGCCGACTCGTCGCTGCTCGGTCGCACGCTCGTGCTCAACGGCACGCCGTTCACCGTCGTCGGCATCACCGTCCCCAACACGCCCGCGGTCTATGGCAGCGTCGACGTGATGCTACCCGTCGGCTATTACCCGAATGCTCATGGGCTGGATCGCGGAACTCGCGGCGTGTTGGTGGTTGGCCGGCTGAAGCCGGGCGTGACCGTCGCGGCCGCACAGCACGATCTGTCGGCGATCGAAGACCGACTCGCCGCGCTGTACCCTACCACGAACAAGGGCACCGGCGCGGAAGTGCAGCCGCTCCGCGACGCGCTCGTTGGGCCGAGCGACCGCACGCAGTTGCTGATTCTGCTGGCGGCGGTCGGTGTCGTGCTGCTGATCGCGTGCGCGAACGTCGCCAACCTCCAACTTGCGCGCGGATCGTCGCGTGCGCGCGAGCTCTCGGTGCGCGCGGCGCTCGGCGCGGGACGCGCGCGGATCGCTCGACAGTCACTGACGGAGAGCGTGGTGCTCTCGCTCGTTGGGGGCGCCCTCGGCGTAGCGCTCGCGGTTCCGCTCCTGCACTGGCTCGTCTCGCTCGTTGGTCCGCAGCTGCCGATCGACGCGTCGACGATTCAGCTCGACACGCGCGTGCTCGCGTTCGCGCTGGCGGTGTCGATCGCCACCGGGCTGCTGTTCGGATTGCCGGCGGCGTTCAAGGCATCGCGCGTCAGTATCGGTGACATGCTGCGCGTTCGCGCGGGCGCGAACTCGCATGCGCGCACGCGGAACATCTTGCTCGTCGTACAGCTCGCGCTCTCGATGACGCTGCTGGCATCCGCGGGGCTGCTCGTTCGGTCGCTCATCGCGCTGCAGCGCGTCGATCCGGGGTTCGACGGCGACGACGTGCTCACGGCGCAGTTCCGACTTCCGGCCTCGAAGTACGACTCGCCCGACAAGATCACTGCAATGTTCGATCAGACGATCGCCGCGATTCGCAGCGTACCCGGCGTGCAAGCAGCGGCGCTGGTCCGCGCGTCGCCGCTGAGCGGAAACGGCGAACAGTACCCGTTCTCCATCGACGGCCAGGCCGCGGACACGTCGGCCGGCGCGCCGTCGATGCTCATCAACAGCGTGACGCCGCAGTACTTCGCGACGATGCGGATTCCGATTCTCGCCGGACGCGACGTCGCGCCAAGCGACCGCGCGGGCGCGCTGCCGGTGATCGTGATCAACGAGCTCGCGGCGAAGCAGCTCTGGCACGGCGAGTCGCCAATCGGGAAGCGCGTGCAGTTCGGCGAAGGCTGGTGGACGGTGATTGGCGTCGCGGCGGACACGCGCCACTTCACGCTCGGCGAGAAGCCGCTGCTCCAAGGCTACGTGCCGCACGCGCAGCGTCCGCAGGTCTTCACAAGCGTGGTTGTGCGCACGAACGGCGATCCGCTCCGATACGTGAACGCCGTGCGCCAGGCCATCTGGTCGGTCGATCGCGATCAGCCGGTGTGGCGATTCCGGTCGATGGAGCAGGACATGAGCGCCGCGGTCACCGCGCCGAAGACGCTCATGTGGCTCGCGAGTCTGTTCGCGTTCGTCGCGCTCGCCGTCGCGGCGGTGGGGGTATACGGCGTGCTGAGCTACACGATCTCGCAGCGCACGCACGAGATCGGCGTTCGCATCGCGCTCGGCGCGGATGCGCGGCGCGTGCGGGCGATGGTCGTGGGCGAGGGCGCGCGGCTCATCGCGATCTCACTGGCGCTCGGGGCGGGCGTGGCGTTCGCCGCCGCGCGGCTGATGCGGAGCCAGCTCTTTGGCGTTGGCACGACGGACGCGGTCACGCTGCTCGCGGCGGTCGCGGTGCTGAGCGGGGTCGCGCTGCTTGCGTGCTATCTTCCCGCCCGTCGCGCGAGCCGGGTGGATCCGATGGTGGCGCTGCGGATGGAGTAGTGCGCGCCCGGGCCGAATCTACCGCGGGGGGCGCGGGGGAGCGCGGAGGAACTGCGTGGGCCGGCGTGCTCGCCGAGGGCAGTCTCTAATTCTCTAATTCTTTAATTCTTTAATTTCAAATATTGAATCGCAGTTCCCCCCGCGCTCCCCGCGACCTCCGCGGTAGAATCGACCGAGGCGCGCTCTACCCCCCGAACACGACGCCCCGCCGCTCCCGCCCGGCCGCGGCCGCGATCGCCCCGAGCACGAAGACGGTGATCGCGGCGAGCGACATCGCGTTGGCGTACGACGTGTGCTCGGCGAATACCGCCTCGAGGTACGCCACCGAGCTCGCGATGAGCACGCCGCACTGATAGGCGAAGCCCGGCAGGAACCCGCGGACGTTGTCGGGCGACAGCTCGTTGATGTGCGCCGGGATCACGCCCCACGCGCCCTGCACCATGAACTGCATCACGAACGCGCCGAGCATGAGGAGCGGAACCGACGGCGCGAACGCCCAGAGCGGAATCGAGACGATCGCGAGCACGAGCGCGATCACGATCGCCTTGCGCCGGCCAATGCGATCGGAGTAGTGGCCGAAGAGGATGCCGCCGATGATCGCGCCGACGTTGCCGATCGCCGTGACGACGGCGCGCCGCTGCGGATCGAAGTGCCAGTCGCGCTGGAGGAACGTGGGATACATGTCCTGCGTGCCGTGCGAGACGAAGTTCATCATCGCCATGAGCACGACGAGATAGGCGAAGAGCTTCCAGTGCGACGCGATGCCGCGGCCGTACTCGGACCAATTCTTGTGGCGCGTCCGCTCCCAGACTTCGGACTCCTTCACGTGTGAGCGCACGTAGAGCGCGAGCAGCGCCGGCAGTCCGCCGATGAAGAACATCGGCCGCCAGCCCCAGCGCGGAAATATGAAAAAGAAGCAAACCGCGGCGAGCAGGTTGCCGCAGGCGTAGCCTTCCTGGAGGAAGCCGGAGAAGATGCCGCGCCGGTTGGCGGGCGATTTCTCCATGGCGAGCGACGCGCCGACGCCCCACTCCCCGCCCATGCCGATGCCGAACAGCGCGCGCAGGATGAGGAACGACCAGTAGGTGTGCACGAGACCCGTGCACACCTCGACGATCGAATAGAAGATCAGGTCGATCATCAGCGGGAGGCGGCGGCCGTAGCGATCGGCCATGAGCCCGAAGATGAACGCGCCGACCGGGCGGAACGCGAGCGTCAGCGTGATCGAGAGCGCGATCGCCTTGTCGGTCTGACCAAACTCTTTCGCGATCGCCGTGAGCGTGAAGCTCACGAGAAAGAAGTCGAACGCGTCGAGGGTCCAACCGAGGAAGCTGGCGATCACCGCCGCCCGGTGCCCGTCTTCCGGCGGGCTGCCGGGCGCCAACGTCGCGGACTGCGCGGCCGTGGCCGTCACTTGATCTCTTCGACTTTGAAGCCCGACACGTGCACGTCGAGATTGTGGTTCATGCGAATCCCGGCGACGCCTTCGGGGAACATGCCGTGCAGCCCGGCTTTAGAGAATCCTTGCAGCAGCTTTCCGTTGGCAAGGAAGTGGATCGAGTCGCCCGCGCAGTGAATGAGCAGCGTATTCGTCGTGCTGCCGTCGGCGGCGACCTTGTTGACGGCCGGTGATTCGGTCCACTGCACGATGGTGTGGAGCTGCGTTTTGTCGTCGGGGCCGGCGCGGTGGCGGATCATGTAGCTGCCGTCCTGCCGGACGATGAAGTACAGGTACTGCGCGTCAGGCGAGTCGAGGTTGGAGCCGCCGACGACGAGGCCGTACGCTTCGCCGTGGTCGCCGTGGCCGACGTTCTTCTTGGTCTGGTGGAACGTCGCGGTCACCTGGTACGCGCCGCTCGTCACGTCCTTCGCGCGATAGTAGATCGCGGCCGGTCCCGTGGTGAAGTGATAGCCGTCGCCCATCGTGACGAACTTGACCATCGCCGGCGTCGCGCTCTTCGCGATCTCCTTCGGATCGAGCGCGATGGACCAGCCGGCGGGCAGCGCCCCACCGCCCTTCGCGGCGATCGTCGGGTCCTTGTCGTTGCCCTGCTGCTGTTGAGCCGCGAGCGGTGTCGCGACAACCATGGCCGCGATGGCGATCAGTGTTCTGCGCATGCTGTTCTCCCCGGATGGCGTTCGGGGGAGATTATACGGCGGGCGGGAAGCCGGGAGTAGGGTCAGCGCAGCTTGATGACCGTCCCCACCCGCAACCGGCTCGACGACAGACCGTTGATCTGCTTCAGGCGCTCGACGGTGGTGTTGTGAACGCGCGCGATGTTCCAGAGGTTGTCGCCCGCGCGGACCCTGTACGTCTTGCTCTGGTCCGACGACGCGCTCGCGACTTCACCACCGGACTCGGTCGTCGTCGTCGTGGCCGCTTCATGGTGCAGCGCGGCGAGCACCGTCCGCGGCTCGGGCGCCTGCTTGAGCACCGCGACGTGGAAGTGCGGCGGATGATGCTCCTCGGTCGCTTCGATGACGTGCTTGTCCTCGAGTGCGAGCAAGTTGGTCCGCAGCCACTTGAGGCACACGGGGTTGCTCGGCTTGTGAAAGTCGACCGCCATGCCCGTTGGATGAACCGACTTGGGCGACGCGTTCGGCGGCTGCTCGTCGATGGGGCGGGCACCGCTCGTCACGACGAGGCGCTCGCCGCACGCGATGTGATATTCGTGCGCCAATGAGTCCGCGAACGCGAGCGTGTTCGGCAGCACGAACGGATACGTCGCATCATCGAGGGTGAGATCCTCGTTGACCGTGATCAGCATGAGGCCGCCGGCCATCGCCGCCTCGTAGATGTCGTTCTTGGTCTGCAGGAACGCGAGCTCGTGCGACTGCGCGTCGCCGTACATGAGGTCGACGCTCGCCGGCGATCCGCGCAGCGACTGCGCCTGCGCCCCCGCGGCCGCAAGCAAGCCGATCAAGCTGGGTATGAGAACTGTGATGCGCCGCATGTATGATGCGTAGTGCAGTCCTCGTTCCGTTGTGGAGAGGAGAGACTGGAGAGTGGAGAGTCGACCCGGCACGGTCGGGCCCGCACGCGCGACTCTCCGCTCTCCACACTCTACTCTCCGCCGTTCAATATCCCGCCGCGTGCCCGTCCTTCCGCGGATCTGATCCGGCGACGTAGCCGCGCTTGAGCTTGATGATCGCCTGGCTGCCGCCGAACTCCGACGCGGGAGCGATTCGAACGTCGTGGCCCATCGCGCGCAACTGGGCGATGACGCTGTCCGCGATGACCGGCTCGACGAGCACACGCGTGCCCGACATGTGGCGGAATCGGCCCTCGTCCATCGCCTGCTGCACGTTGTAGCCGAAGACCAGCAGGTTGAGCAGGAACTGCGCGTGCCCCTGTGCCTGCATCGCGCCGCCCATGAGGCCGAAGCTCATCCATGGCTCGTCGCCCGTACCATCGGGCGCCGAGTTGGGTCCGGGGATCGTCACGAATCCGGGAATGAGCGTGTGGAACGGACGCTTCCCCGGCGCGACGGTGTTGGGGAGGTTCGGCTCCATCGTGAATCCCGCGCCGCGATCTTGAAGCGAGAAGCCGGTGCCCGGCACGACGACGCCCGACCCGAACTCGTCGAACTGGCTGTTGATGAACGACACCATGTTGCCGTCTTTATCGGCCACGGTGAGGTAGATCGTCTCGCTCGCGGTGCGACCCGGGCCCGGATCGACCTGCACCTGCGCCTTGTGCTCGTCGATGTGACTCCGCCGCTCGGCGATGAATGGATCGGAGAGCAGATAGCTCGGCGGCACGGTGAGATGATCGGGATCGCCGACGTATCGCGCGAGGTCGGCGTAGGCGAGCTTCTTCGCCTCGATCAAATGATGCAGGTACGCAGCGGAGTTGTGGCCCATCGCTTTGAGGTCATACGCATCGAGAATCTTGAGCATCTCGAGCGTCGCGACACCCTGGTTGTTCGGCGGCAGCTCCCAGATGCGGTAGCCGTGAAATGGGATCGAGATCGGCGTCACCCACGTCGGCTGATTCTTCTTCAAGTCCTCGAGCGTGAGATAGCCGCCGAGCTTGCGCACGTGGTCCACGATGCGCTGCCCGAGCGGGCCGCCGTAGAACACGCCGGGTCCATCTTTGGCGATCTCCCGGTAGGTGTTCGCGAGATCGGGATCGCGGAACCAATCCCCGGCCTTGGGCGACTGGCCGTTGATGAGAAAAGTGGTACGTCCGCCTTCGTCCGCCGCGAGAATCTTCGTCTCCGGCGCCCAGTCACCGGCGATCACCGGCGTGACCGGATAGCCATTTTCGGCGTAGCCGATCGCGGGCTGCAGCGCTTGGGCGAGCGAGATCGTGCCGTACTTCGCGAGCAGCGTGCTCCATCCGGCGAGCGCGCCCGGCACCGTGATCGTCTCCGGCCCGCGCGACGGCATGCGGGTGTGGCCGCGGCGGATCAGCTCCTCGCGCGTCATGAGCGAGCCCGCACGCCCGCTGGCGTTGAGCGCGACGAGGTGCTTCTCCTTGGCGCTCCAGACGAGCGCAAACATGTCGCCGCCGATACCCGTCATCATCGGCTCGACGACCGAGAGCACGGCCGCCGCCGTGACCGCGGCGTCGATCGCGTTCCCGCCGTGCTCGAGGACGTTGATCGCGGCGGTCGTGGCGAGCGGCTGGCTCGTGGCGGCAATGCCGTTCGGGGCGTACACCGGCGAGCGGCCGGCCATGGTGGCGGCGCGCTGCGCGCCAATCGGAGCGAGCGCCGCGCTGAGCGCGAGCGCGACGGCGAGGAGACGCTTCATTCGTTCACCACGTGGACGTTGGCGGTTTCGGCAGGGAGGGATGCGGCAGCGGCGCGCGTGAAGTATCCGTCGTACATCTCGCGAATCGCGCGCTTGTTGAACTTGCCGACGCTGGTGCGCGGGATCGCGGTCGCAAACTCGAATGCGTTCGGCATCCACCATTTTGGAAAGTGCGGCATCAAGTGCGCGGTGAGCTCCTCGCTCGTGCACACGCACCCCGGCCGCGCGACGACGAGCGCGAGCGGGCGCTCGTCCCACTTGGGGTGCTGGAGTCCGACGACGGCGGCTTCGGCGACGTTCGGGTGCTTCATGAGCATATTCTCGAGCGCGACGGAGCTGATCCACTCGCCGCCGGACTTGATCACGTCCTTCGCGCGATCGCGAAGCGTGATGTAGCCGCGCGCGTCGATTGACGCGATGTCGCCGGTCTTGAACCACCCGTCGTCGGTGAAGCGGTCCGCCGAGTCCGACGAGCCGTAGTACGCGCCGGCAACCCACGGACCGCGCACCTCGAGCTCGCCCATCGCGTCGCCGTTCCATTCAACGAAACCGGATTCGCCGCGCACGCGCGTTTCGACGAACGGCACCGCGCGCCCTGCGCTGTTGCGATACGCCCACTGCTCGGCATCCGCCGCGTCGCGCAGATCGTGCGTCGGCGTCGCCATGCTGCCGAGCGGCGACGTCTCGGTCATCCCCCAGGCCTGCTGCACCAGAATGCCATGACGTTCGTAGCCGCGCATCAGCGAATCCGGCACCGACGCGCCGCCGCTCACCATGAGCCGCAGCGCGGAGAGATCCCAGCGCGCCGGCGCGGCGTCGAGCGCGTCGAGCACGGCCATCCAGATCGTCGGCACGCCGGCAGCGACGGTCACGCGCTCGCGCTGCATGAGATCGAGAATGCTGCGCGCATCGAGCGCCGGGCCCGGAAGCACCTGCGACGCGCCGTGCAGCAGCGCGGCGTATGGAAGACCCCACGCATTGGCGTGGAACATCGGCACGACGGCCAGGATCGAGTCGGATTCCCGGACGAAGTTGACATCGTGCAGCCCGAGCGCGAGCGAGTGCAGCGCGTTCGAGCGGTGCGAGTACACGACGCCTTTCGAGCGGCCGGTCGTCCCGGAGGTGTAGCACATCGCCGCGGCCTGCCGCTCGTCGATGCGATCGTCGAACGGCGCCTCGCCGTGCGCGGCTATTAGCGTTTCATAATCGTGCATCCCTGCCGGCGTGTCGGCTCCGCCGTCGACGACGATCACATGCGCGAATGGCACGTCGCGCCGGAACTTCTCGAACTGCGGCAGGAGGACGCGATCGACGATCGCCACGGAGTCGCCCGCGTGGTTGGCGATGTATGCCAGCTCCTCGGCATGCAGTCGAACGTTGAGAGTATGCAGCACCGCGCCCATGCTCGGGACGCCGTAATAGGCCTCGAGATGCTGATGATGATTCCAGCAAAACGTCGCGACCCGGTCGCCTGGCTCGACACCCAGCGCACGCAGCGCGCCGATCAACCGCCGCGCGCGCGCGAGCACCTCGCGATACGTGGTACGATGCACCAGCCCGTCGGCGCCCCGCGCGACGATCGCGCGCGCCGGATGAAAAGCCTCCGCGCGCCGCGCCATGGCGGGGATCGTCAACTGGTAGTCCATCATGAGGCCGTGCATCGGCAGGTCCGGTCGCGGAGCACCTACCATACTCCCGCGCGCCGACCAGTGCGAGGGGTCTTACTCGGCGAGCCGCGCCAGATCGGACGCGACGTCGACGTCGAGCGGCGGCGGTTGGTCCACGTCCACGTACCGAACGCGCGATGGCTCGCGCTCGATCACCGGCTTGGCGCCCACATCGCCACGCAACTCCGCAAGCTCAGGAAAGAGCGAGCGATCGAAGAGCACCGGATGTCCGCGAACGCCCTGATACCTTGCCGCGACGATCGCCGAACGCTCGTGTCGCCATGTCGCGACCACTGCGTCGATGACGTCAGCGCCGATCGCGGGCTGGTCGCCGAGCGCAATGATGACGGCGTCCGTATCGTGCGGTAGCGCGGCGACTCCGGCTCGAACCGATGCGGAGAGTCCCTCGGACCAATGCGCGTTCGCGACGATCTCGCAACGCATGCCGTCGAGCGCACGCCGCACGAGCTCCGATTCATGCCCGACCACGACGAACAGCGCGTCGGTGGAGAGCGCCAGCGCATCGGCCGCGTGCCGAACGAGCGCTTTGCCGCGGAGTGGTTGCACGAGCTTTTGCGCGCCGAAACGGCGCGAACCCCCGGCGGCGAGGAGTAGTCCCGCGATCACGACGTGCTCGCGGAATCGAGCGCGCGATGCAGCGTGTCCACCGGAAGTGATGCACACTTCGCGCGCGCCGGCGGCGGTGCGCCGTCGAGCGCACGATGCACGTGCGCGACGCTCACCTGGCGTGCCTCGGTGCGCGTCATTCCGCGCACCTGCTCCGTGAGCACCGACGCCGCCGCGATGCAAATCGCGCAGGCGTCGGCGGTGAACGCGGCGGCGCGAATCACGTCGTCATCGATGCGAAGCTGCACGCGGACGCGATCGCCGCAGAGCGGGTTCGCGCCATCGGCCGCGGCGTTCGCGTCCTCGAGCGCCCGGCGATTTCGCGGCCGCCGGAAGTGCTCGAGCACCGCCGCGCGGAACGCCGTCACGCACGCTTGCCGTGCAGCACCGCGACGATCTCGGCGATGATCGACAGCGCGACTTCCGCCGAGCTCTTGCCGCCGAGGTCCAATCCAATGGGCGAGTGCACGCGCGAGATCTCCGCGTCGGTGAATCCTTCCTCGCGCAGCATGTCGCGAATCGCCCCGCCGCGCTTCTTGCTGCCGAGCAAGCCGACGTAGCCAACGTCCGATCGCAGCACGTGTCGCAGCACCGGAAGATCGTACTTGTAGTCGTGCGCCACGAGGACGATCGCGTCGC
>Ga0068856_100005416_pt1 | contig 12574 bp, 10 predicted proteins | sample KBSCornC62_FD_66595 | JGI IMG/M metagenome (GOLD analysis project Ga0068856, IMG submission 66595) | Corn rhizosphere microbial communities from Kellogg Biological Station, Michigan, USA - KBS Corn C6-2 | ecosystem: Host-associated > Plants > Roots > Rhizosphere > Soil ...
GTCGCGCTCACCTTCGACGACGGTCCCGGCGTGACGACCCCCGCGATCCTGACGATCCTGCAGCGGTACGGGATTCCGGCCACGTTCTTCAACATCGGCCTCAACGCCTCGGCCCGGCCGGCGTACGTCCGGTCCGAGTTGGTCGCCGGCTACGTGATCGGCAACCACACCTGGGACCACCCGCAGATGCCGTTGCTGAGCGCGGCCGGCCAGGCCAGCGAGATGGACCGGGCCACCGCGGAGCAGAGCGCGCTCACCGCGGTCGGGTCGTGCGTGTTCCGCCCGCCGTACGGGGAGTACAACGCGACGACGCTCAGCCTCGCCCAGCAGCGCGGGATGGCCGTGTGGAACTGGTCGGTCGACACCGAGGACTGGAAGGCCGGTACGTCGACGGCGTCGTCCTGGGTCGAGCGGATCTACTCCCGCGCCATCGCCGGCGGCAGCCAGGCCCATCCGGTGGTGCTCATGCACAACCCGCCGGCCGGCATCCCGGCCACTGTGACGGCGCTGCCGCGGATCATCGACTACTACCGCGCGAACGGCTATCGATTCGTCGACTTGGCCGGCGGCACCGCGCTGCGGGCCTCGACCCCGGCGGCCGCTCGCACTGCCGGCGGCCTGCACCTGCTGGTCCGCAACAGCGCCGGCAACGTCCAGGAACGGACCCTGAGCGGGTCGACCTGGAGCGGGTGGAGCTCGCTCGGTGGTTCGGTGATCAACGGCCCCGCCGCGGCGGCGACCAGCTCGACCGGGCTCGCGGCCGTCGCGATCGGCGGCGACAACGCGACCTATCGTCAGACCGTCTCCGACGGCGGCTCACGCAGCGGGTGGGGCAGCCTCGGCGGGGCGGCGACGACGAGGCCCGGCATCGCGGTCGGCCCCGGCGGGGTGGAGAACGTCGTGCTCCGCGGCGGGAACGGGCAGGGCTACCTCGGCCAGCGGACGGCCGCCGGCTGGGGCGGCTGGGTCCCGCTCGGCGGCCTGCTGGCCCCGCTCGCCCCGTCCGTCGCCGTGACCAATGGCGGCGTGATCACCGTGGCCGGCGTCGGCGCCAACCACGGGATGTACGTCAAGACCCGGTCCGCCGCCGGTATCTGGTCGGGCTGGCGGCTGCTCGGGGGGTCGGTCAACTCGGACATCGCGCTGTCGCCCACGGCCGACGGCACCCGGGTGGTCGCCGTCGTACGCGGCGGCGGGAACGGGTTCTTCTCGGTGTTCAACCCCGACGGCACCGGCTGGAGCGGGTGGCAGAGCCTCGGCGGCAGCCTCGGCTCCGGGCCAACGGTGACCGTCAACGGCTCGGCGCTGGAGGTGTTCGTGCTCGGCGGCGACGGCCGCTACTACCAGCGGACCGCGACCAACGGCACGGCGGTCACCGGGTGGGGCGGCTGGCGGGCGCTCCCCTGAACTCAGCGGTACCGGCGGAAGTCGGGCGCCCGCCGTTCCGTGAACGCGCGGGCGCCCTCCTCGGCCTCGGCGGTGTGGCTGAACAGGTCCAGGCCGTCGAAGGCCAGGTTGGACAGGCCGGCGATGGAGTCGCTGTCGGCGTTGAACGAGTGCTTGAGGAACTTCAGCGCGGTCGGCGAGTAGCTGCCGATCCGGGCGGCCCACTCGCGGGCCGTAGCCATCAGCTGGTCCGCCGGGACTACCGCGTTGACCAGGCCCCACCGCTCCGCGGTCGGCGCGTCGATCCGGTCCAGCAGGAACCACAGCTGCCGGGCGCGCTTCTCGCCCACGACCCGGGCCAGGTACGCCGAGCCGAACCCGGCGTCGAACGAGCCGACCCGCGGCCCGCTCTGGCCGAAGGTGGCGTGCTCCGCGGCGACGGTCAGGTCGGCCAGCACGTGCAGGACGTGGCCGCCGCCGACGGCCACGCCGTTGACCGCGGCGATCACCGGTTTGGGGATGTCGCGGATGATTCGGTGCAGCCGCTCGACCTCGAACGTGCCCCACTCGGTCTCGCCGTACCCGCCGGTCTCGGCGCGTTCCTTCACGTCCCCGCCGGCGCAGAAGGCGCGGTCCCCGGCGCCGGTGAGGATCACGCAGGCCACCGCCTGGTCCGCCCAGGCGTGCTTGAACGCGCTGATCAGCTCGTCGACCGTACGGCCGCGGAACGCGTTCATCCGCTCCGGCCGGTCGATCGTCACGACCGCGCAGCCGTCCTCGACGGCGTAGCGGACGTCGGTCAGCTCGTCGAGTCGCATGCCACAACCTCCAGGAGACGTTGACCACCGCGACGATCGTTGCCACTGTGCTCGATGATGGTGACCCGCGTGAACCCGCCCGGCCTGGCCGCGCCGTCCGGCTTCTCGCACGCCGTCGTGGCCGAGGGCTCCCGGGTGGTGTTCCTCGCCGGCCAGACCGGCATGGATTCGACCGGCGCGATCGTCGGCGGCGGCCTGGTCGCCCAGTTCGAGCAGGCGCTGGCCAACCTGCTCGCCGCGCTCGACGCCGCCGGCGGCCGGCCAGAGCACCTGGCCAGCCTGACCGTCTACATCGTCGACATGGACGACTACCGGACCAGGGCCAGGGACATCGGCGCGGTCTGGCGGCGCCTGGTCGGCCGCGACTACCCGGCGATGGCCGGCATCGGCGTGGCCCGGCTGTGGGACGCCGACGCCGTGGTCGAGCTGCAGGGTGCCGCAGTCCTGCCCTGACGGGCACGGTGCCGCGATCTGCATACTGGCGTCATCGACCCGGGGGAGGGCGCGCCATGGACGTCGCGCAGGAGCCGAGGGCAGGTCTCGGTCCGTCGGCACACGTCGACACGTTCTGCCGGGACTCACTGCCGCCGGCCGAGCAGTGGCCGGACCTCCTGTTCCGGCTTCCCGAGCTGACCTACCCGGACCGGCTCAACTGCGCCGACGCGCTGCTGGCCGGGCCGGACGGCGACCGCCGCTGCCTGGTCTGGCCGGGCGGCGCCTGGACGTACGGGCAGGTGCGCGAGCAGGTCGACGCGATCGCGCACGTGCTGGTCGATGACCTGGGCCTGGTCACCGGCAACCGGGTGCTGCTGCGCGGCCCCAACGCGCCCTGGCTGGTGGCCTGCTGGCTGGCCGTGGTGAAGGCCGGCGGCGTCGCCGTGGCCACGATGCCGGTGCTGCGCCCGGGCGAGCTGCGGTCGATCGGCGGCATCACCCGGCCGTCGCTCGCGCTCTGCGACGCGCGGTTCGTCGACGACCTCGCCGAAGGGCTGCCCGACCTGCCGATCGTCCGGTACGGCGACGGCGACCTCGAGGGCCGCACCGGCCGGCACCGCGCGCCGTTCCCCACCGTCGCCACCTCGGCCGACGACGTCGCGCTGCTCGCGGTGACCTCAGGCACCACCGGCGTGCCCAAGACGACCGCGCACTTCCACCGGGATGTGCTCGCGGTCGCCGACACGTTCTCCGCGCACGTGCTCCGGCCCACCGCGGACGACCTGTTCCTCGGCACCCCACCGCTCGCGTTCACCTACGGGCTCGGCGGCGAGCTGATCTTCCCGTTCCGGGCCGGCGCGGCGACCCTGCTGATCGAGCGGCCGGCCCCGGACCTGCTCGCCGGGGCGGTCGCCGAGCACGGGGTGACGGTGCTGTTCACCGCGCCGACCGCATACCGGGCGATGCTGTCGGCCGGGAAGGCGCCGGCCGGCCTCCGCCGCTGCGTCTCCGCCGGCGAGCCGCTGCCGCGGGCGGTCTCGGACGCCTTCCACGAGGCCACCGGGCTGCGGATCATCGACGGCATCGGTTCCACCGAGATGCTGCACATCTTCGTCTCCGCGGCCGACGACGACGTGCGCCCCGGCTCGACCGGCCGGCCGGTCCCGGGATACGAGGCGGCGGTGCTGGACGAGCACGGCGACCCGGTCCCGGACGGGCAGCCCGGCCGCCTCGCGGTCCGCGGGCCGACCGGCTGCCGCTACCTGGCCGACCCGCGGCAGAAGTCGTACGTGCAGCACGGCTGGAACCTCACCGGCGACACCTACCGCCGCGACGACGACGGCTACTTCTGGTACGTGGCCCGCAGCGACGACATGATCATCTCGGCCGGCTACAACATCGCCGGGCCCGAGGTCGAGAACGCCCTGCTCAGCTCCCCCGACGTGGTCGAGTGCGGGGTGGTGGCCAAGCCGGACCCCGACCGCGGCAACGTCGTGGCCGCGTACGTGGTGCTGCGCCCGGGCCTGACCGGCGACGCGGCCAAGGCCGCTGAGCTGCAGGAGCTGGTGAAGCGGCAGATCGCGCCGTACAAGTGCCCGCGGGTCATCGAGTTCCTGCCCGAGCTGCCGCACACCCCGACCGGGAAGCTGCAGCGGTTCAAGCTGCGCACCCTGGCGGCGGGCGAAGTGGCCGGCGGAGCGGCCGGCGGAGCCCCCGGCGGAGCGGCTGGCGGAGCGGCTGGCGGAGCGGCTGGCGGAGCGGCTGGCGGAGCGGCTGGCGGGGCCGGCGGGATGGCCGGCGGGATGGCCGGCGGAGCCCCCGGTGGGGCGGCCGGCTGATGCGCATCGCGGTCATCGGCGGCGGCCCCGGCGGGCTCTACTTCTCCCTGCTGGCCAAGCAGCTCGGCCCGCAGCACGAGATCTCGGTGTGGGAGCGCAACGCTCCCGACGACACGTTCGGCTTCGGGGTCGTGTTCTCCGACGAGACGCTCGGCGGGATCGAGCATGCCGACCCGGTCGTCTACCGGGCGATGGAGCGCGAGTTCGCCCGCTGGGACGACATCGACATCCACTTCCGGCCCGGGGACGGCCGCCCGGACCGGCTGATCACTTCCGGCGGCCACGGCTTCGCCGCGATGAGCCGGCGCACCCTGCTCGGCATCCTGCAGGACCGCTGCCGCGAGCTCGGCGTTCGGCTGGCCTTCCGGACCGAGGCGCCCGACCCGGACGAGCTGTCCGGCACGCACGACCTCGTGGTCGCCAGCGACGGCGTCAACTCGGCGACCCGGGCCAAGTACGCCGACCGCTTCGGTCCCACCGTCGACACGCGACAGTGCCGCTACATGTGGCTCGGCACGGACAAGGTCTTCGACGCGTTCACCTTCGACGTCCGGCGCACGCCGTACGGGGTGATGCAGGTGCACGCCTACCCGTACGACGCGACCGGGTCGACGTTCATCGTGGAGATGCACGACTCGGTCTGGCGGCGGGCCGGGTTCCAGGCCGGGTCGTTCGCGCCGGGGGAGAGCGACACCGGCGCGATCGCCGTGGTCGCGGAGATCTTCGCCGACCTGCTCGACGGGAAGCCGCTGCGGGCCAACAACTCCCGCTGGATCAGCTTCGGCACGGTCCGCTGCGAGTCCTGGCGCGCCGGCAACGTCGTGCTGCTCGGCGACGCGGCGCACACCGCGCACTTCTCCATCGGCTCGGGCACGAAGCTGGCCATGGAGGACGCGCTGGCGCTGGCCGCCTCGCTGCACGAGCAGTCCACAGTGGATCAGGCGCTGGCCGGGTACGACGCCGAGCGGCGGCCGGTGGTGGTGTCCACCCAGCGCGCGGCCCAGGCCAGCCTCGAGTGGTTCGAGAACCTCGGCCGGTACGTGCACCAGGAGCCGGAGCAGTTCGCCTTCAACCTGCTGACCCGCAGCCGCCGGGTGACGCTGGACAACCTGCGGCTGCGCGACCCGGAGTTCGTGGCCACGGTGGAGGCTGCGTTCAGCGCGGGCAGCGGGGTGGCCGAGGGCACCCCGCCGATGTTCCACCCGTACCGCCTGCGCGGGCTGCCGCTGCACAACCGGGTGATCGTCTCGGCGATGGACATGTACTCGGCGGCCGACGGGGTGCCGTCCGACTTCCACCTCGTGCACCTCGGCGGCAAGGCGCTGGGCGGGGCCGGGCTGGTGATGACCGAGATGGCGTGCGTGTCGGCGGCCGGCCGGATCACTCCGGGCTGCGCCGGCCTGTGGACCGACGAGCAGGAGGCGGCCTGGGCCGGGGTCGTCCGGTTCGTGCACGGATCGTCCGCTGCCGCGATCGGCCTGCAGCTCGGCCACTCCGGGCGCAAGGGATCGACCAAGCTGATGTGGGAGGGCATCGACGAACCGCTGGACGAGGACAACTGGGAGGTCTGCGGCCCGTCCGCGCTGGCGTACTCGGCCGGCAACCAGGTGCCGCGCGAGCTCGCCAGGGCCGACCTGGACGAGATTCGCGACCAGTTCGTGGCGGCCGCGGTGCGCGGGGCGCGGTGCGGGTTCGACCTGCTCGAGCTGCACTGCGCGCACGGCTACCTGCTGTCCTCATTCCTTTCACCGCTGTCCAACCGGCGTACCGACGACTACGGCGGCTCGCTGGAGAACCGGCTGCGCTACCCGCTCGAGGTCTTCGACGCGATCCGAGCGGTCTGGCCGGCGCAGCGGCCGATGAGCGTGCGGATCTCGGCCACCGACTGGTACGACGGCGGGATCGAGGTCGACGACGCGGTGCGCATCGCCCGGGCGTTCGCCGAGCATGGGGTCGACGCGGTCGACGTGTCCACCGGGCAGGTGGTCAAGGAGGAGCGACCATCGTTCGGGCGGTCGTACCAGACGCCGTTCGCGGACCGGATCCGCAACGAGGTCGGCCGCGAGCTGGGGATCGCGGTGGTCGCGGTCGGCGCGCTGTCGTCCTGGGACGACGTCAACTCGGTGATCCTGGCCGGCCGGGCCGACTTCTGCGCCCTCGGCCGGGTGCACCTCTACGATCCACAGTGGACGTTGCACGCGGCCGCCGAGCAAGACTACGCCGGGCCGAGTGCGCCCTGGCCGGCGCCGTTCCGGGCCGGGAGCCGGCGGCCGCAGCTCGGCCGCACCGACGGGCCGCGCCCGCGGCTCGAGCTCATCCGCGCCGGCGCACCGCGCACCCGGCACACCCGCTGGCGCCCCTGACCCGTCCGGCCGGTCCGCGCGGGAACCCCTGACCGGTCCGGCTGGTCCCAGCGTGCCCTGATCCGTCCGGCTTGGTCCCCGCGTCGCGCCCGACCCGTCCGGCTGGTCCCCCGGGCCACTGACCCCATCGGGGCAGTCCCGTTGCCCGATCGGGCAGGACGGCAGCAGGCGCGCATCCGGAGGGCCGGTCCGGCGCTCTTCCAGGTGACGGCGCGTTCGCGAGGGATCCGGAGACCGACCCGGCAAGGTCACCGGAGCCGCGGGCGCGCCGCCATCCAACGCAGGCGGCAGCCGACACAGGCGCCATCCAATACAGGCGCCATCCAATACAGGCGCCATCCAATACAGGCGCCATCCAATACAGGCGCCATCCAACACAGGCGCCATCCGAGGCAGCGCCCTCAGCCGTGCGGACGCAGCGGCGACCGGTCGCCGACCAGCCAGCGGTGCCCGTACGGGTCGATGAACCCGCCCTGGCGGTGCCTGCCCCACGGCATCTCGTGGTCACGGACAGGGTCGTGCCCGTCGGCGCCGGCCGCGACCGCCCGGTCCCAGAAGCCGTCCGGGTCGTCGGTGAACACCTCGATCCGGACCGTCGTCGTACCGGCCGCGCCCGGCGCCGTCCAGCCGTTGCCCTGCGGCTCGGCCAGGAAGAACGGCGCACCCGCCACCGACAGCCCGACGACGGACCCGAGATCCCAGAGGACGTCCGCCCCGAGCGCCGACCGGTACCACCGCACCGCCTCCGCCGCCGAGGGCACTCCCACCATCAGTGAGATGTGCATCAGGGGATGGGCTTGCCGTCCGGGTCGACGAACAGGTCGCCGATCGAGACGTTGAAGGCGCCGGCCAGCCGCCACAGCCCGAGCACGTTGAGCCCGCGCTGACCGCGCTCGACCTGCCCGATGAAGGTCCGGTGCATCCCGGCCGCCTCGGCGAGCTGCTCCTGGGACCAACCGCGGCTCACCCGGAGCAGCTTGATCCGCAGCCCGAACGCCGCCAGCCGGGCCCGGTCCTCCGGTCCCGTGGCGCCCTCCGCCGTCCCGACCTGCTGCTCCGCCATGTCACCACCGTCCGCTCAGCGTCCCGAAGACAGTAGGGACAGCACCGCCTTCACTCCACCGCAATGATGCATCATACGGAGGCATCGTTGCAGCGCGGTAAGCGGACTCCGGGAAATTCGTCCGTCTCGAGGGCAGCTCCGTACAGGGCATCGCGAAGCAGCCGATCTTGCTCATTGCGATGCAGAACGGCATCATGAAGCGGTCAACAGGCATCACTCCCAGATTTCGAGGAGTCGCTTCATGCTGTCCGAGGACGGCTCACGCCGGATGTCCCGCCCCCGATCACGGCCGGTCCCCCACCGGACGAGGCGGTCCGGGCTGCTCGCCGTGGGCCTGGCCGCCGCGCTCGCGGCCGGGTGCGCGTCCGGCCCGGCCACCGGGGAGGGCGGCCGGTCGGCCGCCGCCCCGGCCGGCGCCAGCACCGACCTGCGCGGGATCTGCCCCGACCCGGTGGTCGTGCAGACCTCCTGGTTCTCCCAGGTGGAGCACTTCGTCGCGTACCAGCTGCTCGGCCAGGGCTACACCGTCGACGCGGCGCACAAGCGGGTGACCGGCCCGCTGGTCGCCCACGGCGCCGACACCGGCGTGCGGATCGAGATCCGCGCCGGCGGACCCGCCATCGGCTTCCAGCAGGTCTCCGCCCAGATGTACGCCGACCGCTCGATCACGCTCGGCATGATCCCGCTGGACGAGGCCATCCAGAACTCGGCCGGCCAGCCGGTCACCGGCGTCATGACCCCGTACGACGTCGACCCACTGGTGATCATGTGGGATCCGGTCAGCCATCCCGGGTTCAACACGATCGCCGACATCGGCCAGACCGACACCAAGGTGCTGTTCTTCAACGGCGAGCGCACCTACATGGACTACCTGCTCGGCACCGGCCAACTGCGACAGTCCCAAGTGGACGGATCGTACGACGGGTCGCCGGACCGGCTGGCCGCCTCCCGCGGGGCGATAGCCGTGCAGGGCTTCGCCACCTCCGAGCCGTGGAAGTGGGAGCACGAGGTGCCGGCCTGGGACAAGCCGCTGCGCTACCAGCTGGTGTCCGACTCGGGCTACCCCAACTATCGCAACCTGCTGGCGATCCGGTCCGGCGACAAGCGGCGGCTGGCGCCCTGCCTGCAGCGGCTGGTGCCGATGCTGCAGCAGTCCACCGTGGACTTCATGGCCGACCCGGACCCGGTCATCCGGACCATCCTGTCGATCATCGGCCGCACCCGGCAGGGTTACACCGACTCGATGGCCCGCTCCGAGCAGGCGGTCCGGGTGATGCGCGAGGACGGCCTGGTCACCAACGGCCGGACCAGGGTGCTCGGCGACTTCGACCCCCGCCGGGTCGACCGGCTGCTCAAGATCGACGTGCCGATCTTCGCCGGCGAGCACAAGCCGCTCAAGCCGGGGCTGACCGTCGACGACATCGCCACCGACGAGTTCCTGGACCCGACGATCTCGCTGCCGGGCAAGTGATGGCCGGCACCGACGTACGCACCTTCGACCACCTCGCGGCCCGGTACGACCGGATCTCCACGCTGCTCGGCGCCGACCTGCGGGCCTGGATGGCGGTCCACCTGCCGGCCCGCGGCGACCGGGCGGTCGACCTCGGGTGTGGCACCGGCGTGCAGACCGCCTTGCTGGCCGACCGGTTCGACGAGGTCCTCGCGGTGGACCTGTCCGGGCCGATGGTGGACTTCGCCAGGCACCGCCGGTCCCGGACCGGCGTGCGCTACGAGCAGCGCGACCTGCGGGACGTGACGGCGGATACCGACGGCCGGTTCGACCTGGTGTTCTCGGCGTACACGCTGCACCACGTGGAGCTGGACGCTGCCCTGCAGCGGATCCGCTCGCTGGTCCGGCCGGGCGGTCAGGTGCTGCTGGTCGACGTCGTGGACGACCGGCAGCCGGTGCCGCGGCGGTGGTTCCGCCGGCAGGCCTGGCGGATGCTGGCCGGCGACCTGCGGCACCGGCGGAGGCCGGTCCGGGAGGCGGTCGAGCTGCTCCGGCTCCAACTCGACGGGGACTGGCTCGACCACCAGACCAGCGACCGCGTGCTGCCGCCCGCGGGCTGGGACGCGCACTGCCGGGCCGTCCTGACCGGGGCGACGATCACCCCGCTGCGCCGGGCCCGGGCGCTCGACTGGCGCAGCTGCCCGCCACACGACTGATTCGAAGATGACAACGGTTTTCAAGTTCGGTAAATTGATCGTGTGGTCGGACGCGGGGCGGTGGCGGCGGTCGTCGCGGCTGGGGTGCTGGCGCTGGCCGGCTGCGGGGCGGGGGCATCCGGCCACGCGGCCGGCTCGGGCGGCCGGCTCGACGTGGTCGCCACGACCCCGGTGGTGGCCGACTTCGTACGCAACATCGGCGGCGACCGGGTGCACGTCGTGCAGATCCTCAAGCCCGGCGTCGATCCGCACGACTATGAGGCCTCCCCGGCCGACATCCAGGCGATCGCCGACGCCGACCTCGTCGTCGAGAGCGGCGTCGGGCTCGAGGCGGCCTGGCTGGACGACACGGTCAGCTCGGCCGGCTACGAGGGCGAGGTGGTCGACGCCAGCCGCGGGGTGCCGGTCCGCGACGGGCTCGGCGACGAGGAGCAGAAGGCCGGCGACCCGCACATCTGGCACGACCCGGCCGACGCCCGGATCATGGTCGGCGACATCGCCGCCGCGCTCGCCGCGAAGGACCCGCTCGGCAAGGCGCGGTACGAGCGGAGCGCGGCGGCGTACGACGCCGAGCTGGCCGCGCTCGACGCCGAGAACCAGGCTGAGATCAGCACGATCCCGGTCGCACAGCGGCTGCTGGTCACCAACCACGACGCGTTCGGCTACTACTGCGCGCGCTACGGGATCACGTTCGTCGGCTCGATCATCCCCAGCTTCGACACCTCCGCCGAGCTGTCCGGCAGCGCGCTGTCCAACCTCGTCGCGAAGATCAAGGAGACCGGCGCGCGGGCGGTCTTCTCGGAGTCCTCGCTGCCGCCGAGGACCGCGGAGACGGTGGCCGCCGAAGCCGGCGTGCAAGTGGTCGAGGGGGAGGGCTCGCTCTACGCGGACGGCCTCGGCCCGATCGGCTCGCCCGGCGAGACCTACCTCGGGGCCGAGCGGCACAACACCGAGACGATCGTGAAGGCGCTGGGCGGCCGTGTCTGAGCCGACCGCCCCGGTGCTGCTGCGCTTCGACCACGCCAGCCTCGCCTACGGCCGCGCCACGGTCGTCGAGGACGTGCACGGCACCGTCCACAGTGGAGAGGCCGTCGCCCTGATCGGACCGAACGGCGCGGGCAAGTCGACACTGCTGCGGTCGGTGCTCGGTCTGGTCGAGGTCGTCGACGGCGGGATCGAGGTGCTCGGCACGACGCCGGCCCGAGCCCGCCGCGAGGTCGCGTACGTCCCGCAGGTCGACACGCTCGACGCCCAGTTCCCGGTCTCGGTCGGCCAGGTGGTGCTGATGGGCCGCTACCGGGACGTCGGCTGGCTGCGGCGGCCGGGCGCGGGGGACAGGGCGATCGCCGACGAGGCGCTCGACGCGGTCGGGCTGGCCGCGCGCAAGAACGACCGGTTCGGCACGCTGTCCGGCGGGCAGCGGCAGCGCGTGCTGCTGGCCCGGGCGATCGCCCAGCGGCCGCGGCTGCTGCTGCTGGACGAGCCGTTCAACGGAGTGGACGCGATCAGCCAGCAGGCGCTGCTGGCGGCACTGCGGCGGCTGCAGGACGGCGGGGCCGGGGTGGTCGTGTCGACCCACGACCTCGCCCTCGCCCACCTCGCCTGCGACGAGGTCTGCCTGCTCAACAAGCATCAGGTGGCGTTCGGGCCGACCGGCGCGACGCTGACCCCGGAGCTGCTGCGGGCCGCGTACGGCGGCCAGGCGCTGGAGCTGGCCGGCGACAGCGTGATCGTGGCCCGATGAACGAACGCGAGCGGGGCAGGCGGGGCCGGCTGTGAGCTACCTCGTCGAGCCGTTCGCCAGCCCGTTCATGCAGCGGGCCCTGGCCGAGGCGCTGCTGCTCGGCGCGGTCGCGGCGGTGGTGAGCGTGTTCGTCGTGCTGCGCCGGCTGGCGTTCGTCTCCGACGTGCTCACCCATACCGTCTTCCCCGGCGTGGTCATCGGCTTCGTGGTCGCCGGAACGGGCGGGATCGTCTGGGGGGCGCTGGTCTTCGCGGTGCTGTCCGCGCTGCTCATCACCGTGCTCGCGGCCCGGGCCAAGGTCACCGAGGACGCGTCGATGGCGATCGTGCTGACCGGCTTCTTCGCGATCGGCGTGGTGCTGGTGTCCCGGCAGACCAGCTTCACCAGCGACCTCACCGCGTTCCTGTTCGGCCGGATCCTCACCGTCGACCGGCAGCAGCTCGTCGTCACCGCGGTGATCGGGGCCGCGGTGCTGCTGCTGCTCGGGCTGCTGGGCAAGGAGCTGCTGTTCCGGGCGTTCGACCCGGCCGGCGCGGAGGCCCGCGGCTACCGGGTGCTCGCGCTCGACCTGGTGCTCAACCTCGCCGTCGCGCTGGTCGTGGTGGCCGCGGTCCGGGCGGTCGGCACAGTCCTGGTCATCGCGCTGCTCGTGGTGCCCGGCGCCGCCGGCCGGCTGCTGTCCGACCGGCTGGCCGGGATCACGCTGATCGCGGTCGGCACCGCCCTGCTGGCCGGCTGGCTCGGGCTGGTCGCGTCCTGGC
>Ga0068856_100005421_pt1 | contig 12569 bp, 6 predicted proteins | sample KBSCornC62_FD_66595 | JGI IMG/M metagenome (GOLD analysis project Ga0068856, IMG submission 66595) | Corn rhizosphere microbial communities from Kellogg Biological Station, Michigan, USA - KBS Corn C6-2 | ecosystem: Host-associated > Plants > Roots > Rhizosphere > Soil ...
ATACCGCCGGCAATGTCCAAGTCGGTACCGTGCACGTTGGTATTGCCGGCAGCAACACCCGAGGCGTGGATGGTGACGTGGTCCAGTGACGTGGTAGTATTGTCTGCTACACCAGCACCGAGGTAAGCGTCCGTAATGTAGCCGCCGCCCGCAGAGTTACCACCGATAACAATCTGGTTTGCCGCAGTCGTGGCGGCCTCGAAACCTATCGCTATACTGCCCACGCCACCTGCGTATGCAGAGTCGCCGAGCGCTATCGAGTAATCGTTACCTGTATCAACATGCGAGCTGTTGCCGATAGCGATGGAATAGGAACCATCAGCTATTGAACTATCGCCAATAGATATACTCTTGTACGCTACTGCATCAGCATTGTGGCCCACTGCCGTTGCATACTGATCCCCTACTGCGGCACCAGCACCGAACGCTTCGCTGCCCGTCTGCGTCTGCGGGTTCGATATATATGCGGTTGCACCCGACATAATGAGATCGGTATTCGTACCCAACTGTATCTGGTTGGTGGTGGTGTCGGCGGTCAGCACATTCGTACCGCTAGCGTTCTGGATCTGGAAAGCAGTGGTTGAGTCTGTGGCATTTTCGAACGTCGCCGCGCCGTTATTACTAATAGAAAAAGCTGTATTTGACCGAACAGTCGCAAAGATACCAAAGGTGTATGTACCCCCACCAGCGGACGTCCAGGTGTTTGGCATACCATTAGTACAGCTGCTGCTGCACTGCCACGTTTGGGTCATGTAATTCCACTCACCGCTGCCAGCGTTATAGTACTGACTGTTGTTCGATCCGCTGAGATCATTCGTCCAGTACACCAGCCAATAATGAGTGTTTGGCGACAGTGTTGCCGAGATTGAGAGCGTGTTGAGCGAGTTTGCCGTTAGCGTCCCGATAGCCGAGGAAGCTACGTACGCGCTCGGTACCGGACTGCCGCCGCCTGAATCGGTATAAATACCAAACTGGTACGACTTATTGGTAGCCCCAACGCTGCCGATATATGCCGACATGGAGGTGACCAAACCACCGCCTCCGGTCAGGACTCGCTGCGCGCTTAACATCCCGCTCTGCGAACCTTGCGTACCAAACATAGTATTCGTACCGAGCTGCGTTGCCTGCCCAGAGCCGCCAAGCTTAACTGAGCCGTCATTTGTAACCTGAGCAAGCGTTGCGCCAGTGTCGTTAGTAATAGATAGTGCGTTCTTTGTACTGTCGGATGTTACTCCCTGGACATTCAGCGTTGCCGTCCCGGTACTGTCATTTACGCCCACAGTCGCATCTGTGGTGTTCACATTCAGAACATTAAATCCGGCAGAGTTTTGCACCTGGAAGGCAGCGTTGGAATTGGTGCTTGTCTGAATGGTGTCCGACGGATTGAAGGTTGCGCCGGTAATGGTCTGACTAATACCATTACCCCGCAAAGTGAGCGCGTTATTGCTGCTGGTATTACCAATAGTTATAACGTTGGCATTGGAAGTACCGATGGAAATGGTACCGCCGCTGGCCGCCTGTACACCCACGCCACCTGAGCCGCCCTGGATGGTCGTGGTGCTCGTTGAGCTGGCCGAGCCGACGGTAATAGTCGAGGTTTCACCGCTGGTGTCGCCGATGTGGATAGTCTGACTGGCGCCAGTGGAGGTTGCAATATTAATAGTAGAGCTGAGCGCGGTGCTGCCGGTGCTGCCAACATTTAGGTTGGCGCCAGAAGTGTCAACATCGAGCAGTGTGTTTCCGGCGGCATTCTGTACCTGGAAGGCGGTGGTCGTGTTGGTAGGCGTGTTCACGCTTACGCCATTGCTTGGGTCTACCGTAAGTGTCGTCGCAAGTGATCCGGATTCGGTGACCGATCCATATATGCTGTGCTGGGAGCTGTTCGGCCCGAAGTCGACAGTAAAGCTAGACGGCAGTCCACTACTAAAAGTTAGGTCGTTCATGAATACGTGCGAATTCGCTGCACCAGAGTCATAAGCCAGATCGTTCGTAGTTGCAGAATTGGAGGTTGCATAAGCCAGCCAATACGTAGTGTTAGCGCTCAAACTAGCACTAACCGCTATCGTGTTCCAGGCATTTGCAGTCAGCGTACCCTGGGCTGAGCTTGCAATAAGACTTCCGGGAGACCCGCTACTATCTGAATAAATGCCGACCCGGTATTTGTCGTTCGGGCTCGCATCTACCGGCCCAACATACACCGAGATTGAGTTCAGGGTGGAGGCCAGTGAGCCTGTAGTGATCTTGTCGGCAGAGACACCGCCAGAGGAGCCGGAGTCAATGGTTGATCCGACTGTTGTATAGCCGAAAGCGGAGCCCGCTCCTGCCGATCGACCCAGCGTTACCTTGCCGTCATTCCGCACAGTTATCAGGCTGTTGCCATTGGCATCCGTAGCTGCAAATGTGCTCGCCGAACTGTCGCTCGTAGACCCCTGCACCGTCAGCTTAGCAGATTCGTTCGTCGTGCCGATGCTAACGGCATTATTCGACGTATCAGCGTTCAGCACGACACCGCCGGCAGAATCCTGCACCTGGAATGCCGTGGTCATATCGCTCGTACCAGCCGTCTGAATGAGCACACCTGTGGTGTTTAGTTTCTCGTAGAGCCCTGAGGTGTGGCCGATAGTAATCGAACTTGCACTGCTTCCGATTGCCATTGCCACGCTTCCGTTCGTATCAAGTGTGTTGGACGTAATGCTGCCGGCAATCACCGAACCGGAAACATCAATGCCGCCGGTCTGCTGCACAGGTGTATTTTCGAGCTGTACAAAACTATTGTTCGCTGCCTGGGTGGTCAGGAGGTCGTAGGTACCAGCAGCGCCTTGGTCCTGGATGACGAAGTTCTGGTTGCCGTGGCCGCTGCCAGAACCTTGGAAAGTTAGCGTGCTGGTGTTGCTGCCAGTAACATTGCTGAGTTCGCCGGCCTGCGCCGCGCTGCCGGCCATAAACGCGTAGGTGCTGGCGGTCAGTGCCAGCCGCGGGTTCATTTCGCCGTCCCAGCCAGCCGAGTTGGTGGCACTCGCAACCACGCCGCTGCCAGTACCGCCAATGTTCATGGTCAGGTACAGCTGCTGGCTCCAGTCAATGGCGCTTGGGAATGGGTTTTGACTGCCTAACGCAGCGCTCAGGTAGCCGTCTTTGGTGGTCAGACCAGTGGTGCTACCGACGAGATAGTCCTCGGTCCACAGAGCACTGCCAGCAGAGCTGACATTGTACAGCTTGAACTCGACGTTGTAAGTGCCGTCCGGCACAATCGCACCACTGGCGGTCTGCAGCCGAGCTTGGAAGTTCACCGTGCTGGCTGCAGTAGCATAAGCTGTCTTCGGTGCGTGGATGTTTGCGATAACCAACGAAAAAACACCGAAAATAGCGAGCACCACAGGTGTTGACCTGCGCACGAAGAGTACTCGATTTCTCGGTGTTAGTTTGAACATTTTGTTTGGAAAAGTGTTGGTTTGTGTTTAGACGTTTTTTGTCTTTTACACTCTCTCTATTCTCCCTCTTTTACCACCCCTGTTTCAAGGCTCTAAGGGTGCAAATTGAGGCTCTGCCGGAACACGCCAATTTGCACTTTTGCCGAGAAACTATTGTTGTTTTTCTAACATTAAAACACGACCTTCATCAGGGCAAATAGCCTACACTGATGGTATACCCGCATTTAGCACAAGATTTTTTGTTGTTTTTATATCTACAAAGCCAATTTTAGTCATAATTTTCTTTTCGCTTTTCCACAGGCATGTGCCCGGATAACAAAAAATACCCCTCATCCATTTCGGGATGAAGGGTATTTAGACTCGCCGAGTCACGGAACGTTTAGCTGATTTTGTCGATTTTGACGACGGTATGTAGCTGACGGTGGCCGTGCACTTTGTGCACACGCTTCTTGGCCTTGTAACGGATAGCCGTCACCTTGTCAGCCTTGGCTTCTGCTTCAACGACGCTGGCAGTCACACTCGCACCGCTGACGTGTGGAGTACCGACGCTAACTTTGTCGCCGTCAATAACGAGTAGCGCGTCAAACTTGACACTCTTGCCGGCGTCCTTCAGGAGCTCGACCGTCAGTGTGTCACCTTCGGCGACAACGTATTGCTTACCGCCGGTGGCGATTACTGCTTTCTTCATCAATTTTTCCCTTACAAGAAATTTCTAATACCAACAGATTGTACCACTTACACTCACCTCTGTAAAGAGTAATGGGCCAACCATGCGCAGCTCCAAACTTCGTCTGGCGACCCTTCGGCCAGGCTTTCCCATCGCAGCTTGCGCAGTAAATCGGCATTCACCTTCGGTGAACCGCTGCCGCTCTTTCCAAACTACGCCCGAACGTATGCAATAGCTACGCTAATGCCAGGGAAACTTTTACCGTGTAAGTGTCGACTTTTGCGTCAGCGGTGTAGCCATTTACGTCCGAGTCATTGAGGCTGGTGGCAAGCGTTTCGGACTTGATGGTTTCGGCATGCTCGGCAATTGCCTGCACAACTTCTTTGTCGGACGTTTCCAACCTGAGTACAATCCGGTCATCTACGTTCAGGCCCGCCGCCTTGCGCGCCGACTGCACCTGCCGCACCAGCTCACGCATAATTCCTTCACGCTTCAGCTTCGGTGTCAGCTCCAAATCCAGCTTCACGCCGTCAGACGTGCCCACCACTTCCTTCACATTCAATTCTTCGACAATTATTTCCACCAGTGCCGGGTTGTTTGCTAAGAAATTATCGCTATCTGGCACGCTCACCTTTTGCAGTGGCTGCCGCACCTTAAGCTTGTTAGCGGCACGCTGCGATAAACCTTCGTTAATCACGTCGCGCACGAATGCCATCTGCCGCAGTACCTTTTCGTCGATAGCCCCCGGCTCGGGCCAATCCAGCAGGTGCACACTGTCACCATCCGTCAATAGCCGGTACAGCTCGTCGCTCAAAAACGGCACAAACGGTGCCAATACCATGCTGAGGCGCACAAGCATGTAGTGCAGCGTGCGGTACGCATCGTTCTTATCGGCATCGTCTCCGCTCTTCCAAAACCGGCGGCGGCTCCGGCGCACATACCAGTTGCTGGCATCGTCCACAAAGGCCAGTACGGGCTCCAGCGCACCAGGAATATCATACGCATCCATGTGTTTTTCAACGTGATCCTGCAGCTGGTGCAGCCGCGAGACTACCCACTTGTCCAGTGGATTCGTCAGGCTTGCCGACGGGTCGTCGAGATTGCCATCCCACTCCCAGCCGTCCACCGAAGCATACAGCGTAAAGAAGTCGTACATGTTCCACACCATTGCTAATTTACGCTGCACATCCAGCACTTCTTTGTCCTGCAGTGCAAAATCTTCGCCGTTCATCAGCGGCGAACTCATTAGCAGAAACCGCAGCGCGTCGGCGCTGTACAGGTCCATCAGCTCGTTCGGGTCGGTGTAGTTTCCGTAGCTCTTGCTCATCTTGCGGCCATCGTTACCGGCTAGGTTGCCAGTAACGTTTACGTGTTTGTAGGCGTGTTTGCCGAATAGCGCCACATTCACCGCATGCACATAGTAGAACCACGCACGCACCTGCCCCACGTATTCCACGATGTAATCGCCGGGATAGTTCGCCTCGAACTTTTCGACGTTTTCGAACGGGTAGTGGAACTGTGCGAACGGCATGCTGCCGCTTTCGAACCAGCAGTCCATCACCTTGTCGATGCGTTTGTAATGTACACCGTCCAGGTCGAATTCTATGTCGTCCACCCACGGGCGATGGTAGTCTTCCAGCTCCACGCCGCTCAGTTCTTTGAGCTCTGCGTAGCTACCAATCACCTTCACCACTTCGGACCCATCTTTCTTAGCACCCTTCCATACCGGCATCGCTGTTGCCCAGAACCGGTCACGGCTGATGTTCCAATCCGGTGCGCTCTCGACTGTCTTACGGAAGCGCCCTTCCTTCAGATGCTCGGGGAACCAGCTCACATGCTCGTTCTCATCCAGCATCAGCTGACGCTGGCCATCAATATCCACAAACCAGCTCGGGTGTGCCCGGTACATGAGCCTGGTGCCGCAGCGGTAACAGTGCGGGTAGCTGTGCACCACGTATTCGATCTTCCACACCACACCGCGAGCGTGCAGTGCCTTAGCAATAGGCTTGTTAGCCTCCCACACGTTCTGGCCGCGCCACTCGCCCTGGTCGTAGAACCCGTTTTCGTCGATGATGCTCACAAACGGGAAGCCGTTTTCTTTACTAAGCGCGTAGTCTTCCTCGCCATACGCCGGCGCCAGATGCACGATACCCGTGCCTTCTTCCATGCTCACATAGTCGGCGTGCCAGACCTTGTGCGCCTTTTCGCCGCGGTTTTCGAACAGCGGTTCGTAGCTTTTGCCCACCAGGTCTTTGCCCTTCAGCGTACCCACGAGCGTGAACGGCACCGGCTTATGTTTTTCGTCGGTTAGGACGTGCTCCAGAAGCTCTGTGGCGAGTATCAGCACTGTTCCATCTTCGAGTTTTACCTCCGAATAGTCTGCGTCTTTGTGTACGGCCGTGGCGGTATTTGCCGGCAGCGTCCACGGCGTGGTCGTCCAGGCCAACAGGTACTTGTCTTCGTCTTTCAGCTTGAATTTCACGTACACGCTCGGGTCGTTTACGTCTTTGTAGCTGCCGGCGTCCATCGTGACTTCGGCCTTGCTAAGCGGCGTGGCGTCGCGCGTGCAGTACAGCAGCACCTTTTCGCCTTCGTAAATCTTGCCCTTGTCGTACAGCTGCTTGAACGCCCACCACACACTCTCCATGTAGTCTTTGTCCATCGTGCGGTACGCGCCCTTAAAGTTCACCCACCGGCCGATCCGGTCGATGGTGTCTTCCCACAGGTTGCCCGTCTGCACCATGTTGTCGCGACAGGTTACGATGTATTCCTCGAGTGTAATCTTGGTGCCGATATCGCGCCGGTCCTGAATCCCCAGCTTCTTTTCGGTAAAGACTTCTGCCGGCAGTCCGTGGCAATCCCAGCCCCACAGCCGTTCCACGCGCTTACCCTTCATAGTCCAATAGCGCGGCACCACGTCTTTGGCAATACTACTTAAGAGCGTACCGTGATGCGGCACGCCGGTGATGAACGGCGGCCCATCGTAGAACACGTAACCGTTTTCTTTCGGCCGCTGCGCTATCGATTTTTCGAAAGTCTTGTCCTTTTTCCATTGCCGCACAAGGTCCTTTTCGTACTCGATCGCCTTGCGCCGCTGTCCTGCTTTGAATTTCATGCCGCCTCCTTCACAAACAGTGGTTCGTAGTTATATTTCTGTAGCGCCTCTGTCAGATCTGCATATTTTTTACCGGCCAAAATGCCACCGGCAAATGCTTCGTCCTGCGTTACGTCCGCCAGACAAATATCGGGCATTGCGAAAGCCTCCAGTTCCTCGTCGCTCTTAAATTCGAAGTCAATAACTACCAGACCGGCGAGCGCCTCCAGATACACGTCGAGCTCTGCCGCATGGCCTTCTACCGTGCAGTAATATCGACGCTTGGTAAACCGCTTGGCTTCTACGATGTCAAATGCAGCAGCTTCATCAGCCGTCAGCTTTATGGTGTGCTCGTTCTGTCTGGAAGAATCAGTGCCGCTCACTGGTTCCTTTTTGGTCATTTCGTACCGATCACCACGTCGCCTCAGACGTAGCACCGGGTGCTCTGCGCTCGTCGGTATGTACGCGTCGCTTAGGATTTCCGATTGGCAATTAGCCAATCCTTCTGGCAGGGATTTCAGCAGATAGGTTTTTTCGCGTTCGAGTTCAACCATGACGTCTCCTTAGAAAAATAAAATCATCTCGTTCGAACGTCAGAACCCTGGTTGGGGCGGTACCATCTGACTTCCAAACGAGATGATTCTGTTGGAACTCCACAAAATAGGTTTTGCGGGAACCCCATCTCCGGCTGGCGCTTGCTTATCGCTATAACGGGCTTACCCGTTGAGATCTACTACCCGGCTAACGGCCAGGGTTCTCCTCACTGCTTCGCGGTTGATAGCCGCTCATGTGATGCAAACACCACAACGCATTTCCCTTATATAGTACCGCTGTTTATCGTTTTTTTCAATCCGGCTGGACGACTCAGAAGTCTACGGAGTATCCAACGAATACATGTAGCTAGCAACTTCCTCCTGTAATGGCAGTTCACTGCCCTCCCAATGCTTCACGTAGCCCCCGTCGTTATTCACGATCAAGATTGCGGGCTGCGTCATAATGTCGTAAATGCTGGCCATGGCAGTACCTTCCCGGCTGTCGTAGTTCACGACTTCCAGATGCTTGTCATCCAAGTTGTGTACCTGTCGCAAATCGCGCAGAAACTCTTCTACGCTACGCGCAAACTCGGAATCAGGACGGTATAGCACAACCACTTTCATTACATTAAGTGTAGCAAGTGGTTAGTGGTTAGTGAAGAGTGATTAGTTCACTGCTCACACAAGGCAGACCAACCACTAGCCACGCTTCACCAATCGCTAAAAGGCCCCTCTAAAAGAGGGGCCTTTTCTAGCCGGATAGTACTAGCATATATCCTATGAGCAACCCGTTGTCGAACCGCAACTAGAGCACACATAGCAGCTGCCTGCACGCTGGGTCTGGTTACCACAGTTGTAGCACAGCGGTGCAATGGAGTCTTGCGTAGATTCCCTGAGTTTGGCCGCGATCTGCGGAATTACTTCATTGCGTGTCTGCTGCTGACCTTCGGCCAAATTGGCTTCCTGCGCCAACAGCTTCGACTCTGCCTGTGAATTGTGTGCTTCAGTGACTTCGAGCAATGTCGTCTGGGCTTCAGGCATGTCGTCCAAAGACGCCAGGCCAAGCTCCAGACGGTCGTCAAAGCCCAGGTAGTCCAAAGCCAGGCGGCGCATGATGTAGTCCGTAACCGAGCTGGCAGTGCGGATTTCTGCGTCATCGGTAATGCCGCTCGGCGCAAAGGTGGTACCGCGCAGCGTCTTAACGTAGCTCTTCAGCGGTACGCCGTACTGCAGACCGTGGCTGACGCTAATGGCGAATGAGTCCATCAGGCCGCTCAATGTGCTGCCCTGTTTGCTTACGCTCACGAACAGCTCGCCCGGCGTACGGTCTTCGTACTCACCAACCGTGAAGTAGCCTTCCAGGTCGGCAATTTGGAATTTGTAGGTGCGACCGGTTCGCACCTTTGGCAGGCGGCGACGAACGGCGCCCTTCACAACGATGCGGCCTTCGAGTGTCGGGTCGGCAACCGGTGCGGTGACCGCGACAGCCACGGCAGGCTCTTCTTTCTTGTCATCTTCCTTTTTAGCCATGCTGAGCGGCTGGGCAACCTTGGAGTTATCGCGGTAGATGGCAACCGCCTTCAGGCCCAGCTTCCATGAGTCCATGTGCAGCCGCTCTACATCTTCCACGGTTGCCTCTGCCGGCATGTTCACCGTCTTGCTGATGGCACCCGACAGGAACGGCTGCACGGCAGCCATCATCTTGACGTGGCCAAGATAGTGGATGGCGTTGTCGCCCATACTGCAGGCGAAGACTGGCTCGTGCTTCTTTTGCAGGTGTGGGGCGCCCAGGATGGTCTTTTCGGTGTCGATGTAGGCAACGATGTCGTTCACCTGCTCCGGCGTGTAGCCCAGCGCTTTCAGAGCGCGCGGTACGGTCTGGTTCACGATACTCATGGTGCCGCCACCGACCAGTTTCTTGACTTTCACAAGACCCAGGTCGGGCTCGATGCCGGTGGTGTCACAGTCCATCATCAGACCGATGGTGCCGGTCGGGGCCAGCAAGCTGGCCTGGCTGTTGCGCACACCGTAGAGTTCGGCCAGTTCGTTGGCCTCGTCCCAGGCCTGCTGGGCGGCGCTGAGCAGGTCTTCGGCGACCATGCTGGCATCGATGTCATTGACCGCCTCGCGGTGCATACGAAGCACGTGCAGCATGCCCTCACGGTCTTTGTGGTAACCGGCAAACGGACCGACCTTGCGGGCAATTTTGGCGCTTGTAGCATAGCTGTGGCCGGTCAGGAGCGCAGTAACAGCCGCTGCCTGAGCGCGACCCTCATCGCTATCATATGGCAGACCCTGAGCCATCAGCATGGCGCCCAGGTTGGCGTAGCCGATACCGAGCTGGCGGTAGGCCTTGGCACCTTTGGTGATGCGCGGCGTGGGATATTCGCTGTAGCCGACCAGAATCTCCTGTGCAGTAAACACAATCTCTGCAGTGTGTTTGAATGCCTCGATATCAAAGCTGAAATCGTCATTCAGGTAGTGCAAGAGGTTGATGCTGGCCAAGTTACAGGCTGAGTTGTCGAGGCTCATGTATTCGGAGCACGGGTTGCTGCCGTTAATACGACCGGCGACCGGCGTGGTGTGCCACTTGTTGATGGTGGAGTCGAACTGCACGCCCGGGTCGGCACACTTCCAGGAAGCTTCAGCGATCTGGCGCCATATGTCGCGAGCTTTTACCGTACGAACTGTTTTGCCGGTGGTTACCGCTTTAAGGTCCCAGTCCTGGTCGTTCTCGACTGCACGCATGAATTCGTCGGTCACACGCACCGAGTTGTTGGCATTCTGATACTGCACACTAAAGATATCTTTGCCGTCCAGGCTCATGTCGAAACCGGCAGCCTGGAGTGCACGCGCTTTGTCTTCTTCTATGGACTTACACCAGACGAACTCTTCAACATCCGGGTGGTCGACGTTCATGATGACCATCTTGGCGGCACGACGAGTCTTGCCCCCGCTCTTTATGGCTCCTGCAACCGAGTCGGCGCCGCGCATAAAGCTAAGCGGACCCGAAGCGCGACCGGCGCTTTTGCCCAAAGACTCAAGGCTACTGCGAATGGAACTAACGTTTACACCGCTGCCCGAACCACCCTTGAAGATCATGCCTTCGTCGGTGTACCACTGCAAAATTGACTGCATGGTGTCGTCGACGCCCAGGATAAAGCAGGCGCTGGCCTGCTGTGTACGATCGGCAGCGCCGATGTTGAACCAGACCGGGCTGTTAAACGCGGCGCGTTGGGTTGCCAGTACAAACTTAAGCTCTTCGCGGAACGTTTCGGCGTCGGCATTGTTGTCGAAGTAGCCTTCCTGTACACCCTGGCGCGTCACAGTATCTACCACACGGTCAATCAGGTGTCGCAGGCTGGTTTCGCGCTCTTTGGTGCCGGGCGTGCCGGTAAAATATTTTTGCGCCACGATATTCAGTGCGTTCAGCGACCAGGTGTCGGGGATTTCGACGTCCTTTTGCTCGAACACGGCTTCGCCTGTAAACGGGTTCTTAATAGCTGCGTCGCGCTTGACCCATGTCAGCATGTCGTATGCCTTCGTTTTGGGGTCGGTAAAATACCGCACAACCCCGCTGTTTGTTGCTTGTCCCATGTTGTTACCCTCACTCCTCCGGTTGCCACCTCGTTAGCAACCGACTTATTTTTGATATGTTTTTGTTAGAGCCTATGTGCCCTAACCCACGCGCCTTATTTTGTGCGGTAGGTTGGTAAGCAAGCTCTCCCAGGCACTCAAACGCTTGTTTCAGTTCCCGGGAGAGCCAACTGGTTGGCCCCTCCGTACATGTTCAGGCGGCCGCGGCCGCGCTGTCTGTTTTTCGTTCCCGTATTTGCGAGAGTTCCCGCTCGAAGCTGGCGATGTCTTTGAACCGACGGTACACGCTTGCAAACCGCACATATGCCACCTCGTTGAGCGAAGGTAACCGCTCCATGACAAGCTCGCCGATCTTGCCTGATGGTATTTCCTCGTCGGTGCAGTTGTAGAGTTGCTGCTCGACGCCGCTTACCAGGTCTTCCAGTTGCATGGTGGTTACCGGCGTCTTTTCGCATGCCCGGTACAAACCCGCCAGCAGCTTACTACGGTTGAAGAGCTGCCGCGTGCCATCCTTTTTAACGACGACAAGCTGCGGCCGCTCCAGCCGTTCGTAGGTCGTGAAGCGATAACCACAATGTATGCACGCGCGTCGGCGGCGAACCGCCTGGGAAGCATCAACATCGCGGCTCTCGATGACTTTCGTGTCACCGCTGCCACATTGGCCACATTTCATTGGCTTTGCCTCCTTATTTCTCCGGTGCCCGAGCCTACAGACAAACCCGGCACCTGATCTAGTTTCTTTGAAGGTGCGGCTACGTGCCTATATCTGGTGGCTTTTGCTTGGTCCCGATACTACATATAGCGTCTTATACGCTTATAGTAACCCTATGCATAGTGCTTCCGCAAGCCTATTTTCGGTGTATTATTTAGTACAGAAATGTACCTTATAACCCCTGTTGCTGGATGCTACTTCTCACCGTCGGAATCTGATGACTTTTCGTCTTTGTGCTCACCGCCGCGCTTGGTCAGGCGACGCAGGAAAGAAGGGCGCTCGAGGTCAGCTTCTTCTTCGGCAGTAGTCACTACAGGTTGGCGCTCTTCTTCGGGCATCTCCCGCTTTTCTTCTTCATCTTCTTTGATAGACCAGATGCTTGGCATGGGTTCTTCCTTGGCAAATTCCTTGACCGCATCTTTGTGCTCTTTCAGATCCATGTCAATGTCCTGCATGTCACTGTCGGTAGGCGCAGGAGCAGTCGGAGTGCTGACGGCTGTAGGCACTTCGTCTTCAGTGGGCTTTGAGGCCGTAA